>MKWU01003543.1_pt1 | contig 20340 bp, 23 predicted proteins | sample 809101 | NCBI WGS metagenome assembly MKWU01 (sample SAMN05860141, study PRJNA318959) | sponge metagenome | host: Aplysina aerophoba | place: Slovenia: Piran, Adriatic Sea, Gulf of Piran | collected 2013-05-07
ACTGGCTTGCATTCTTCGGAGAGCCGTCAATAACGGAGAAGTGGGGCTGGCAGTTTGGAGGGCATCACCTCGGCGTAAATGTGACTCTGGCAGACGGCAAGCACTACTTTTCCCCAACTTTCATTGGTGTCGAGCCGGCGTCATACCTTGCAGCTGATCGTACCATCGCGCCACTGGCCGCAGAATTGGATGCTGGCATAACTCTTGTGAATTCGCTCAGTGAGGATCAGCGCTCCCGGGCGCTGGTCACAGACCGTCCGGTCGAGGTCTGGGCAGGGGCGCAACAGGATGGATTCTTGCCTGAACTTGAAGGCTCCAGAGTCGTTGACTGGAGTGGTGAGCAGAAGGACATTCTGCTTAATATCATCGCAATGTGGACCAGCCTTGTGGACGAAGCAAGCGGGACGGAGAAGCTGTCAGAAATAGAGGCCGACCTGGATGAAATATATTTTGCATGGCATGGGCCATTTGATGATAGTGGTCCGATCTACTATCGCATACAGGGACCCAGGCTCCTGATCGAGTACTCAACACAAGGAGGTGTTGGGGCAGACACAGGGCACTATCATACGATTTACCGTGATCCGACGAACGAATATGGCGTGAATGCCGGAATACGCTAGGCGATCTCTGTTCGGATGGTTAAGCAGGCTGAGTGTAGGCGGACAAACATCCAAAGTTGAAGAGAAACTTGCGCCAGTAATCATCTTTGAGTTCCTCAAGGGCAGCCTGCCATGCCTGCCTGATTGCTCTGGAATCAGACAGTTCCTCGTAGCGTCTTTCCAGTAGACTAAGGTACGCTTCGAAATCGCTCCTGAATGCGCGGATGCTAGGATAATCGCGTGCCCTTATCTTGCGCAGAATGTCAAGCTCAACTGCTCCGCAGTCTTCGTCCGACCGCTCTGTGTGCCTCCGAATCATGCCGTCAAGATTTTGAGTGAACAGGGGAATCGTCTCCATACCGACCGGCTGGCGGTATCCTTCTGGCTCAGACGGTGGGTCAGCGTGAGGCATGTACCACTTGAAGAGTTCGAGGTAGAAGTCATGCAGATCAAGGGGAGGCTTTCGTCCGACTGCGGGCCGTGCCTTGGTGACACCACAAATGTCAATGACTGTAATTCGAGCATTTAACGGGTCAAAGTAGATGTTCTGCGGGCGCATATCGAGCAAGAGCATGCCGTCTCTGTCGCAAATCTCAGCTACGTCGAGCAGATCGCGGACAACGCTGAATCTGCCGCGCTTCTGGTGCGGGATTACGGGATGTATGGCGAACAGGTTTTGCGGTGCGCCGATGGGATGGCGCTTAATGCCATCCGTGGCGCTCCCTACCAGCGGGACGCCCAACGCGCGCTCTTCGACAACCACGCTATATTTTTCTCCGATGGCATCGCAGAAGTAGTCCTCAGATTCAGATGTTTGTGTGTAGGCAATTAACCTGGCGACGTGCGGGAGTGCTTCGCCAAGCCGTTCGCGCAGGGCGACCGCGCTAGCGATGCGGCGCTCGACGGTGTTGTGCTGGCCACGAACAATCAGTGTCGGGTGTGGTCGCTTGACGACTACCGGCAGGCCGTTCACCGTGTCAATGGCTGCGAATGCTTCGGAGTCCGCGCCTTCGCCGAGTTTCCCTTGTAGTTGAAAGCGCTGCAGGTCGGTATGTGCCATCTGCATTTAGGAATGCCCCTTAGTGTGAGATGGACAGACTCAATAAGATAGGATAATTTGTTGCCTGCGTATAATAACACTTGGAGAATTATGGACCCAAAGGAATGACGAGATGCCCTTAATCATAGGAGTCACAGGATCCATAGCGACGGGTAAGAGCAGCGCCTGCGCTCTGATGGCGGCACAAGGCGCAAAACATCTGGACGCAGATCGACTGGTCCACCGGCTGTATGACCCGGGGAAGCCGGCATTCGACCGAATTGTAGGGATATTCGGCGAGGAGATCGTGGGAGCGGACGGCTATATCGATCGAAAGATCCTGGGGTCCAAGGTCTTCGGGAAGCCTGAAGAGATGAACAGGTTGACGACAGCAATCGGCAACATTGCGGAAGCCGTGAAAGGCGTTGTGGATGAATGGAACATGACACTCGGCGAGAACGACGTCGCGGTGCTGGAGGCTGTGAACCTAATAGAGGCGGGTTACGGGCAGTGGTGCCAGTCGGTATGGTTGTTTGCCTGTGACGAAGACACGGCGCGCAGGCGATTGATGCAGCGGAACGGGTTCACGATGGAAGAAGCTGACCAGCGTCTTGCGAGCCAGCGTGCGTGGCAGGACCGCGAACCCGCTTCTGACAGGGTGTTTCATAACGATGGAGACCTCGACGAGTTTACCGACCAAGTGGCTGCCGCATACGCGGAAACCGTCCGCCTAGCGAGGGACGGACGGCTTCCTGTGTCCGGATACTACGATTGGTGGGAGCAGCGGGCTGCCCAGTCTAATTCTTGAAGGCGGGCATGACATCTTCCGCGAACTGTTCGAGTTGCTCAATTATCACTGACTGCGGCGTGCCGACCGGCATTCCGACATTGATTTCCTCTAGGCCCGGGTACTGTTTCTGAATGCTCATGAGTTGCTCGGTTACCTGCTCGGGAGTTCCTATCAGCCACGAGCCGCCTTCGACTCCCTGCTCAAGCGTGGGCAGGTTTGCCGTATAAGCGCGGTCGGGGTCGCCAAGCGCTTCTATCTGGTCGTCCGTCAGTCCGCGCACGAAGCCAAGCGGCGCGAACATCTTCATGTTTTCCTCGAAGAACGAGCGAGCCTCGCGAATGCCCTGATCTGTGGATTCGGCGAGATACACGGAGAAGCTGATGATGAGGTTGCCACCCAGCTCCGTCTCCCTGCCGTGTTCGGCTTCAATCTTCTGCCATGCTTCGACGACGCTTTGCTGTGCGCCACCTGGTGCTGCGCCGCCTCCGATTATGCCCTTGATGCCGTGCTTTGCCATGAAGCGCAGGCCGCGATCGCTCGCGCTCACCACCGGCTGCCAGCATTCGACAGGATAGTTCACCGGGCGCGGCACGAGCGTAATCTCTTCCAATTCGTAGCCCCGGTATGGAACACGCGGTGGTATGGTGTAATTCTTGCCCTGGTGTGAGAAGGATTCGCTATTGAACGCCTTCATCATGATGTCAACCTGCTCCTCGAACAGGTCCCTATTGGCATCCGCGTCCAACATCGGGGCTCCAAATACTTCGACTTCTCTGGTGTGGTAGCCTCTGCCGACACCGAATATTGTGCGTCCCTTGGTGAGAATGTCAGCTGTGGCGAAGTCCTCAGCGAGGCGCAAAGGGTGCCACATTGGAGCAATATTGAAGCCGCAGCCAATCTTGATGTTGTCGGTGATGTGGCAGAGATGGACGGATTCCATCAACAAATTGCCGATGCACTCGTACCCCTCACGCTGGAAGTGGTGCTCTGCCATCCAGAAAGTGTCGTAGCCCTTCTTATCCATCGTGGTTGCGATTGCGTCCGTCTTGTCGAAAACAGAGGCAAGGCGTTCGTTGGAATAGAAGCGGTCGTTCGCCGGTGTGGCGTCGAAGCCCATGTCGTCCAAGTCGATGTGGCCTGCGAACAGGCTTCCGAACCTATTAATCATAAATGCGCCTCCAAAAGCGTCAATGGCGTGATTTCCGCTTATTGTAGAGAAGTGGTGCGGAGTGTCAAGTGCGAGGCGCTGCCAGTGGCAGGAGAGATGTCCATAGACGGGCTCTGGCAATTTGGAGCAGGGCGAGTCTGCTATAATCGCGCACTATACGAACACTGGGAAGGAGAAAGTTATGCCAGTAACTGGACGGTATCTTTTCACAGCGAGCATGGATATTCCGAAGGAGCAGGAGGCGTTGTTCAACGAGGTCTATGACGAGGAGCATGTGCCTTTGCTGAATAAGGTTCCAGGAGTTGTGTCGGTTGCGCGCTTCAAGAGGCAGGAGTTGACGCTTGCAATTGGCGGTGAGCTTCGGACAATTGTGGTCGAGGACGAGCCAACATACAGCGCGATTTACGAGGTGGAGAGCGCGGATGTCATCACGAGCGACGCCTGGATGGAGGCGTCGGAGTCAGGGCGCTGGCCTGAGGAAATTCGGCCCTATACGCACAATCGCAGGCATACGCTGAGGAAGATCCTCCTTCCCGGTGAGTCTGATTAGTACATTACCTGAATGAACCTAGCCCTCGGTCCGGTTTCGAGCATAACTCGCAGCGCTAACTACAAGTGGTGGGTGTTTGCGTCCGTTGCGCTCGGGCTGTTCCTCACGGTTACGGACCAGTCGGGCGTCAACATCGCGCTGCCGCGCATCGCCGAGCATTTTGGCGCGGACTTGCCATCGGCGCAGTGGATCGCTCTTGGATTCACGCTTAGCACCAGCGTGATGTTCATGCCCGTGGGCAGGCTGTCGGACATCTTTGGGCGGACCCATGTGTTCATGCTTGGGTTCGGCGTCTTCGTGGTGGCGGCTGCTATCGGAGGGACTGCGATTGCGTTCCCTGTGCTGATTGCGGCGAAGATAATCCAGGGGATCGGCGTAGCCGGAATCGAAGCCAACGGGATGGCGATGGTTGCGGACATCTTCCCGGAGAAGGAGCGCGGCAAAGCCATTGGGCTATATATGTCAATCATAGGGGCGGGGGCGGTTGGCGGGCCTGTCATCGGCGGGACTCTGGTGAGTCTGCTTGGATGGCGGTCTATATTCGCGTCGAGCTTGTGCGTAGGTATTGTCGCTTTGGTGCTTGCTTCGCTGGTCTTGCGGAGAGGCATCGGCGAGCAGGCCGGAGATACTAACAGGACCAGCTTTGACTGGACGGGCGCGGCACTTTCGGCGGTTGTGCTGGTCAGTTTCCTGCTTTCAATCACGAATGGACACAAGCTTGGCTGGGACTCGCCTGCGATTCTTGCGGGGCTTGGGGTTGCCGTGATTGCGCTCATAGCATTCATCTGGTGGGAGGGCAGGGCGGAGGCGCCGATGCTGGACCTGAGCTTCTTCAATAGCAAGGTGTTCACGCTGGGCGTGTCGGCGCGCTTTCTGTCGTTCCTCGCCGGGTCTGCGGTGTACTTCATTATGCCATTCTACCTTGTGCAGGGTCTGGGAATGGAACCTAGCAGGGCGGGGTTGCTGATGGTGCCGGGTTCCATAGCGATTGCCGTGTGGGGACCTCTCAGTGGTAGGCTGTCCGACAGGATCGGCACGCGCTGGCTGACAGTTGCCGGGATGGTGCTGACGACCGTGGGAATGCTGATGTTCGCGGCGCTAAATGAAGACTCCTCGCAGCTTAGGGTCATGATCAGTATCGTGATCGAAGGGACGGGGATTGGGCTGTTTTCCTCTCCGAATACTAGCGCGATCATGACATCGATAGACAGCCGAAAATTCAGCGTTGCGTCGGCGTTCCTGAATCTCGTGCGGACATCGGCCGGGCTGAGCGGGATAGCGATTTTCACCGCGATTGTAGTATTCACGATGTCGTCCCAGGGATTCGCGCCGGACCTGTCGGCTGTGACTGAGGCGGGTGGACACGCGGTGCGGCTGGTGTTCATCGAGGGGATGAGCCGGGCATTCACTGCGGCGGCGGTGGTGATGTTCGCTGCCCTGGTAATATCGGCACTGCGGCCGGAGAATCCCGTAACTGACATCGACGCACAGTAGGGTTCGGATGGGGGCGGTCAGAGACCGCGCTTTGCTCTTGTGAACGAGTTCGCCATGCGGTCGGCATCAGGGTTATTCTGACCGGGGAAGTGGACGGGTATGTCGCGGGCGCCGACAACGGTGAACACGACAACCGTGAAGGGTTTGATACGCATGACGCTGCCGATGACCAGGTAGAAGCCCAGTAGCACGCCCGCGGCGCCGAGCAGGAACAGGACCGTCTCAACGATCTGCCGTGAGGGCAACAGGTCGGCGAAGATTATCTGGAGTACTGTGATGGCGGCACCGGCGGCGAGGAACTTCAGGCCGGTTTGCATTCGGCTCTCCTGCCCGCCGTTGGACATCTTGAAGCTGACTATGTCGGAGAGTTCTGCCTCGTCGGTAATCTCGGTACGATCTTTCCTGTTGAGTCCCGCGACGAGGCGCTGGTTGGTCAGTACGGCCCAGTCGGCCTCGCCGATTATCTCTTCGTCGCTGCGAAGGTTGAGCTGAATGGAGGGCATTGCTTCTCACCATCAAACCTTGGATTTGCTCGTGTCATTATAACCAAGGTGTCAACGGGGCGCAGGATTGTGGGAAATTCTGTTATGCATTGTGTTGGGGATTTTCCCCTCACCCTAACCCTCTCCCCTGGGGAGAGGGGACTTTTTCAATGGGGAACGGACTTCATTGGGTTATGGACTGCGGGCGCGCTCGCGGTCCTGTTGTTGTTTTTCTTGCTGTTGCTGGTCGTATTGCCAGGTGTCGAAGCGGGATTCGCGGGATATCCGCTCCCTGAGTTCTCGGCGGCTCTCCTTTTCCTGTTCTCGCTTTAGCTGGCGGTTCTTGCGGAGTTCTTCGCGCTCGATGCGTCGGTCGTCCATTGCATCGGGGGAGTAGAAATGCTCTAACTGCTTCTGCTTTTTCGCCCGCATCTTGCGCTCGATCAATTCGTCAGTGCGCTTGTCCCAGATCTCCTGCTGTGCCTGCTCCTTTGCCCACTGCTCGCGCTGCTCTGCAGTCGGAGGGGTGTGCGCTTTGACGACTTCCGGGTGATCTTCCGGGAGGTCTTTGCAGGCGCAGAGGCAGTCGGGGTGGCAGGGTGCGTAAAACATCATGAATTCAGGGTCGGGCTGTGCCGGGTTGTCGTAGCAGAGGCGCAGGAGTATCTGTATTGCGTCTATCCTGTCTTTGCCCCTTGTGTGTGGCTCGTCGCCCTCCATGATGTCCACAAGGTTCCTGATCATAGATGCGCCGTCGTGGGTTGCAATTCTGATCTGGCTGACGAGTCTCTTGTTGAGCTTGATGAGTTCATCGGACATAGATGAACAGGATGGGCAAGCAAGGTGGGAGGAGTCTTCCCCCTCACCCCAACCCTCTCCCGCGGGGAGAGGGGGCTTATGGTCGGCTGTCGAGAGTGACTGGGTGATTGTTGCCTCTGCCGTGCGGGGATGGGACTTCTTTGCCGGGGGTTCTCCAGAGCCGAGCTTGTCCAGGAGTCTGGCTGCTTCGAGCTGGTGCCAAGGGGTGCATTTGGGTGCATTGCCTTCCATGATGGAGACTACGCTTTCGATGATGCGCCTGCCGTTGTCGGTTTGCTCGATGACGTGTCTTTTCAGCGACTCCGCGAAGCTGATGTGGGCTGTCTGCTCTTCTGTAGGGTGTTCCAGTTGTGTGACCATATGTTCGCATTATAAGCACGGATGTTCATGCTGTCAAGATGTCTTTTGAGCAAGCAGACATGTTAGGTCGCGCCTTCAATGGGGCGGGACGCCTGGTGATATACTGGTTGCGGACTTTTTCCGAGAGGCATGTGACTTGATAGAGGCTATCGTCTTTGATTTTGACGGACTGATAATTGACACGGAAACGCCGGAGTTCGATTCATGGAAGGAGATTTTCGAATCGCACGGCGTGAAGCTGGAGCGGCGTACGTGGGAGTATTCCATTGGGCGCTACAGCCGGGACTTTGACATTTATGGTCACCTCGCTGAGCTATCTGGGCAGGCAATCGATCGTGAAGTAGTCAGGCCGCTGATGCGCCGACGTTACCTGGAGCGCATCGAGAGCAATCCCGTTCTTCCCGGTGTGGAGGACTATCTTCATTCCGCGAAGGATATGGGGATGAAGTTGGCGGTAGCATCAAGTTCGTCTCCCGGATGGGCTGCGGGACATCTCAAGGGACGCGGCTTGTTGAGATTCTTCGAATTCGTGCTGGACGCCGGGGATGTGAAGAATGCCAAGCCGGACCCGGAGCTTTACACGATGGCTGTGGGCAGACTTGGTGTGCAGCCGAGGAAAGCCCTGGCGATTGAGGATTCTGCGAATGGCCTCACTGCCGCGAAGGCTGCGGGCCTCCACTGCGTAGTCGTTCCGAACCCGATGACGAAGGGTATGGACTTTGGCGCTGCGGACATAAGGCTTAACTCTCTCCTCGATGTGCCGCTCGGAGAGTTGCTGCAACGGCTGGAGTGCGAGGCGGTACCGACAGCTTAGGGATTGTCGGAAAGCAGAGTTTGAACTGTTATACCACTTTACAATGATGTTACAATCGGCTTGATGAGTATTGAGCGTCGATTGATGAATGAAGGCAAGACAGGGCAATAGACTCGAACGGGGAGGTTAATATGGCTAAGGTAAGCGGACTTGGACATGTGGGAATCTATGTTAATGACCTGATGGGTCAGCGGGACTTTTATTCGCGGGTGATGGGACTGGAGATTACAGACGAGGACCTGGAACAGCGCGGGATGGTGTTCCTGAGCGCGAATCCTGATGTCGAGCATCATGAGTTCGTGCTGATGGAGGGACGCGATGTGCCATCAGACGCGAAACTGGTGCAGCAGATTTCCTTTACTGTGGAAACGATCGGTGAATTGAAGGACTTCTATCGCACGTTCAATGCCGAAGGTGTCAATATCCAGCGCATCGTGAGCCACGGAAATGCTTTCGGGATGTATGCTGACGACCCTGAGGGCAATACACTTGAGGTCTATTACAAGACGGGTCTGGAAGTGCCGCAGCCGCATGGTGACCACATCGAGCTGGATATGACGGATGAGGAGCTGATGTCGATCGCTGAAGCAGCGGTGCCGAACTAAGCCAACGATAGTAATCAGGAATGACAGGAATTCCTGACTGATCGCCTGGAAGGCAGTGCAGTGGAATCGCGCTTGAATGATATGCGCTTGTTTGGGATGCCCGTGCAATTTGTCGCGGTCGTCGCAATCAGCCTCGCGCTGACCATATACTTTGGTGCGTGGGCTGCCGACGCGCGGATAGACGCAAGGGGAAATCCGGCGACAGCACAGAACGTCCAGCAGTTTGATTTCCGAACTAATACAGGCTCGTCCGTAGGCACAGGGCTGTCGGGCGCGATTGGTCAGGGCGCTGCGGGCGGCGCACTACAGAACGGCAATGCAGTCGAAGGGCAGGCGTGGGAGAGATTTTTCCTCGTAGCATGTCCGTTACATTAAGGACCCAGATTTAGCCATATGGCAAGACAAACCGAGCCGTCCACGACGGGCCCGCAATTGAATTACGGGCGCGTCATTTACCCTCACTATGTCTGGGTCATTGTAACCGTCATCGCCGTAATGCAGATGGTCGGCACGTCCATCCGCATGGCTTTTGGCGTGTTCATCGAGCCGCTAGAGCAGACATTCCAATGGAGCCAGGGCAGTATTACGCTCGCATACGCGATTTCGAGCGTGGTGACGGCCTTGGCTTCGCCGTTTGCGGGGTGGTTCGGCGACCGATTTGGCGCGCGCAAGGCGATGGTCGTCGGTACGGCGATGTTCCTTGCGGGGATGCTGCTTACCGGATTCATAAGCACAATCTGGGAGTTGTACCTGTATTTCGGTGTGCTGCTTGGCACCGCGCAGGCGATATTTCTCGTTCCGCTGATACCCGCGGCGATGTACTGGTTCCGGCGGCACCTGGGTATAGGCATGGGCCTGATAATGGCGTCGTGGGGGCTTGGACCGGCACTTGCCGCCGTGGTCGTGAGCCTGCTGCTCGAAGGGATGGGCTGGCAGAACGGCTTCATTGCCCTAGGAGTTGGGTCGGCGGCGATCATGTTCTTGCTGATCGGGTTGTTCCGAGACACCCCGGCGGACAAGGGCATTCAGCCGTATGGGTACAGACCTGGGGATAGGGAAGTACGGAAGCGTGAGAGCGATCCGACGCGAACTAAGCTCTTCAACGGCTATATGCGGAAGACCGCCGCATTCTGGAATATGAGCTCCATTCACTTCCTGGGATGCGTGGGGCACGCGATCATTCTCGTGTACATCGTGCCGCTGGCTGTCAAGGAGGGGCTGACGCTGGTGCAGGCGGCGGGCGTGCTCACGGTTCTGTCCGCGGTCAGCGTGATTTCACGGGTATTCGTGCCGATTATGTGCGACACCATAGGCACGAGGACGGTGATGTTCATCTTCTTTGCGGCGCAGGGCATTCTTGTGCTGATGCTGTTCTGGACGCACGATCTTTGGATGTTCTACCTGTTCGCGGTGATATTCGGCATCGGATACGGCGGCGAGACGGGCGGGTTCCCGATACTGAACAGGCGGTACTATGGGCATGCGCCGACGGGGGCGCCGTATGGCGTGCAGATGTGGGGCGCAGGTCTTGGGATGGCGCTGGGCGGCTGGATTGGCGGGCCGATATTCGACATATTCGGCAACTACAATGTGGCGCTGTGGATTTCGATAGCGACCAGTCTTGCCGGTGCGCTGAACATACTGGTGCTGGAGCCAACGGACAAGCTGCTGATTCCGGACTGGGAGGCTGACGAAGCCGCCCAGAGTCCCGCAGCGGGAGACTGAGCGGCAGGCGTCGTATTCAGATTGGGATTTTGCCCCCATTTGAACTTTCCCCAACAGAGCGTGAGCTGTTCGTCATTTCTGTTTCATGAGCCATTGCTGGTTGCGGGCGGGGCTGTCCAGCCATGTTTCCACATACTTCTGGCGCTCTTCGGGCACTTCGACGCCCAAGCCGTCTGCCAGCCGGGTCATGAAATTGAAGGTGCAGGCAATCAGGCAGACCGAGAGAATCTGCTCGTCGGAGAGTCCGTGCTCTCGCAGCTTTATGACATCGGACTCTTGCATGCTGGTCGGCTCGCGGGTGAGTTTGGTGGCGTAGTCGAGCATAGCGCGTGTCTGCGGGTCAAGGTCGGCCTTGCGGTAGTCGTGCATGACGTGGCTTGCCAGCTCGGGATCGTCGGAGGCGTGACGGAGAAACTCCCCGTGTGCCATCGTTCAGAAGCGGCATTCGTTCTGAACGGAGACGGCGGTGGCTATTGCCTCCTCCTGAGTGCGGGTGAGCGCGGACGAGCCGAATGTAATGGCGTTGTTCAGGTCACTGACGGCCTGCATTGCCTTCGGGTTGATGGACATAATGTTTATGACATTCGCCCAGTGCAGGCGTTCTTCGGCCTCACGAATCCATGGCATCTTTTGTTCCTTTCGGTAATTCACATCGATGGACAGGATAGATAGGGAATTTCACCCCCATCCTAGCCTTCCCCCGTCAAGGGGGAGGGGACTTAAGGCGGTTAGTAAGTGGCTCTGCCGCCGCTGATGTCGAAGACACCGCCTGTGCTGAATGAGCATTCTTCAGAGGCGAGCCAGGCGACAAGGGCGGCTATCTCGTTGATTTCGCCGGTGCGTCCGATTGGGATGCGCTCGACCATGTAGCTGACCTGCTCGGGCGTGAGCTCGTCGAGGATGCGGGTGTGGACGACGGCGGGCGTTACGCAGTTGACGCGGACGCCGGTCTTGGCGAGTTCCTTGCCGACGGACTTGGTGAGGCCGATTACGGCGGCTTTGGTGGCGGAGTAGGGCACCATGCGGGGATTGCCCTCCTTGCCGGCGATGGAGGCGATGTTGACGATGCGGCCGTAGTCGCGGTCGATCATGTGCGGAATGACCGAATGGCAGAACGCGAATACGCCACGCAGGTTGATGCGATAGACGCGGTCCATCTCTTCTAGGGGGAGTTCCCAGATGCCGCCGTCGATGCCAGTGATGCCGGCGTTGTTCACGAGGATGTCGATGCGTCCCCATGTGTCTAGAGCGGATTGGACGGCGGCTTCGGCGGTGGACTGCTCGGAGACGTCGCCGACCACGAGGCGGGTGTCGCTGCCGCGGGCCGACATTTCGCTGGCTGATTGTTCGCCGAGGTCGCCGTCGATGTCAACCATGACGAGGCGCGCGCCTTCGGAAGCGAGACGGCGGGCGATGCCGTAGCCTATGCCGGTTGCGGCTCCTGTTACTATTGCGACCTGTTGTTCAAAGCGCGTCATGTATACTCCTGAATCTATTCTATCAACAATTACAGCTCGCCTTCGGCGCGCAGGTCTTTGAGGGACTGCGAGAAGGCAGCGGTCGTGCGGTCTATGACATCTTCGTCGTGGGATGACGAGACTATGAAGGCTCTGCCGCCCATCATGTCCACGCCGTTGACGAGCATCGCGCGGCGCAGGGAGCGTGTCATTTCCGCCGGCATGGTGTCGTAGATCTGCTGGTATGGCATGTTGCAGATGTCGCGGTCGCAGTTGCAGTCGGCACCGAAGTTGACGTGAATGATCGAAGAGATGCCGTGCGCGTGGCCTGTGACTTCGTTCTGAATGAATGCCGCGTTCAGGCCTTCCTTGAGGCGTTCCGACATTGCGTCCGCCCTGGCGTTGATGCCCTCGTTGGCGATTGCTTCGAGGGCGGCGATGCCTGCCGCTGCCGTGACGGGCTGGGCGTTGTAAGTTCCGCCCTGGGCTACTCTGAGATGGTTGTCCCATTCGGGGTCGTTTTGGAACGCCATAAGCTCCATAATGTCTGCCCTGCCGCCGACAGCGGCGCCGGGCTGACCGCCCGCGATAATCTTTGCCATTGTCGTAAGGTCGGGTTCGAGTCCCCAGCGGACCTGCGCGCCGCCGGGTGAGAGGCGGAATCCCGTTATCACCTCGTCCATAATGAACAGGACGCCATGCCGCCTTGCGAGGTCCTGCAGGTCGTGAAGGAACTGCGGGTTCTGCAATGGGAATGTGCCATAGTGAGCGCCGTTGCACTCGACGATCACGGCTGCGACGTCGTTGTCGTTCGTAAGGATGGCATCGACTGCGGCGATGTCCACCGGGGCGACTATTACGGTGTCGAGGACTTCCTTGGGAACGCCGCCGAGAGCCTGGCCGGATTCGGGCGTGACATAGTCGTGCCAGCCGTGGAAGTGCTCGTGGAACTTGATTATCTTGGTCTTTCCGGTGAAGGCGCGTGCCAGCCTGAGAGCGAGATAGGTTGACTCGGTGCCGGATGCGGTGAAGCGGACGCGCTCAAGCGAAGGCACAAGGCGCTTGACAGCCTCGGCGTAGCGCACTTCGTGGGTGGATGCGCCGCCCACATGGGTTCCTCTGCCGGCCTGTTCCCTGACGGCCTCGATAATCTCGGGCTTGCTGTGACCCATCAGGAGGCTGCCGTTGCCCATCACATAGTCAATAATCTGGTTCTCGTCAACATCGTACTTGTATGGGCCCTCAGCGTGGTCGATGTATGCGGGGAAGGGAGAGGTGAAACGCGTCTGGTGAGTAATGCCGCCTGCAAACAGGGACTTGCCTCTTTCGTACCATTCAATCGACTTGCCAAACATCTCGTTATAGCGTTCTTCGATGGTTGCCATAGCTACACTCCCTTTCGCAAATGCCTGCGGGTGGGTATCAGGTCGGTGAGACTTGATGCGATTGCCAGTATTATATGCTCAATGCGAGAGGGGTCAAGATGCAGAGGTGAGCAGTTCTTGTGCATGGGGCAGGTGGCTGTTACCATCTGGTGAGCCGATTCGAGTCGGCGCTGAATTGTTCGATTAACACCTTACAGAGGCAACACCTAACAGACGGAGGAAACGACGATGGTACTGCTGGGATCTGGCGACTGGGTTTACGAAGTCTCAGGCGAGGACTGGGGCAATTTGCCGGAGGGCGCGACCTATAAGGAAGCCACTGCTGTGGATGTGGATGCGTACGACAATGTTTATGTGTTCAATCGCGGCACGCACCCTATGATCGTCTTCGACACAGAGGGCAATGTGCAGCACACTTGGGGGCACGGCATATTCACGAACCCGCACGGTGTGACTGTGGGTCCTGATGACAACCTGTGGTGCGTGGACAATGGTGACCACACGGTGCGGAAGATGTCGCCACATGGCGAAGTCCTGATGACGATAGGCACGCCGGGTCAGCCGTCACCGCCTATGAGCGGCAAGCCGTTCAACGCGCCGTCGCATGTGGCGTTCGACCCGCGAAATGGCGATTTCTATGTGGGAGATGGATACACCAACGCAGCGGTGCATAAGTATTCGCCTGATGGCAAGCACCTGTTCTCCTGGGGCGAGTCGGGGAATGACCCGGGACAGTTCAACATCGTCCACTACGTGGGAGTGGACAAGGACGGCTGGGTGTATGTGGCAGACCGGGAGAACCACCGCATACAGATCTTCAGCCCGGAAGGGAAGTTCGAGGCGCAGTGGATTAACTTGTCGCGGGCGGCTTGCCTTTACCTCGATACGAAGGGCGACCGGGAACTGATCTATGTTGGGGAGTACTTCTCCGGCATCAATCCGAACAGGATGGGCACGCAGCTTGGGCCGCGAGTGAGCATATTCGACACGCAGGGCAACCGGCTTGCGAGGCTCGGTACGCAGACTTATGGGGACGAGCCGGGAAGGTTCTACTCGCCGCACGGCATTGCAGTTGACTCCAAGGGCGACATCTATGTTGCTGAAGTGTCATACGCGGACTATGGAAGCAGGATGGACCCGCCGCAGGAGCTGCGCTCCATGCAGAAGCTGATAAAGCAGAGTTAGCTGTCAGCGTTAAGTGGAAAGCATGCGGTTAGATGGGATCGTTGCTGATGAATATCGGAGACAATAGTTAGAGGCTTGTGGCATGGTTACGGAATTGGGCGTAGATAGAGTGGAGCTTTCGGATGAGGGCGTCAGAATCGTATGGAAAGACGGCCATGAGAGCTTTTACACGGGCAAGTACCTTCGCGTGAACTGCGCGTGCGCGGAGTGCGTGGAGGAGTGGACGCAGCGACAAATTCTGGACCCGGCGACTGTGGACGCCAACATCAAAGCGGAGGACTATCTGCCAATCGGTCGGTACGCGTTGCAATTCCTATGGAGCGACACACATTACACTGGGATATATCCGTTCGAGATATTGCGGAAAATGTGCGACTGCGGTGAGTGTGGGGACTAACAGCACTAACTGTACGCATAGAAAGTAACGCAAGAAGAGGGCTGGTAGTCAACGACTGCCAGCCCTCTTCTTTGTTCTTATCTACCTCGCGTGGGGTTAGGCGGGCTTGAATTTGGGGAGGCTGATTTCGTCAGTGACGTCCTCGAACACTACCTCCAGAGGCATGCCGATGACCAACTTCTCCGGTGTGGGGTCGTCCATGACGATGTTGGTGGGCATTATGGGGCCCTCTTCGAGTTCCACCATAGCCGTTACGAAGGGGACATCGCCTACAAATCCAGGGTGCGGCGCGCGATGGACGATGGCGTAGGTGTAGAGGGTCGCCCGCCCGCTTACCTGTCGCCATTCGGTGTTGCGCGAGAATGTGATTGGGGAGATATCACGCGGATAGAAGTAATACTGCTGGGCGTCGTTGTCGTAGCGCAGCCAGAGCTCGTGTTCCTTTGCCTTCTGCCAGTACACGTCGGACTCGACCTGCGGTGTAGGCAGCGGCTTAATGTATGCTTGCGTCATTCATATTCTCCTGAGTTTTCTGCATAGGGGCGGGCAAATAACTCACCCCCATCCTAACCTTCCCCCGTCAAGGGGGAAGGAACTTTGAAACATATATTAGTCAACGCCCAAGACGACGGTGCCTGTGGATGACAGGGAGCCGCCGGTGCCGTTGATGAGGCAGAGCTTGGGATCGTCGAGTTGTCGCTCGCCGGTCTCGCCGCGGAGCTGCCGCACTGCCTCCAGCACTAGGAACATGCCGTACATGCCGGAGTGGGTGTAGGACAGGCCGCCGCCGCTGGTGTTCATAGCGAAGTCACCGCCGGGAGCAGTGCGCTGGTTCGCCACGAAATCGGGCCCCTCGCCGGGTTCGCAGTATCCAAGGCTCTCAAGCGTCGCCAGCACGGTGTAGGTGAAGGAGTCGTAAATCATGGCGAGGTCTATGTCGTCATGGGTTACGCCAGCCATCTGCAGCGCTGCCGGGCCGGAGTAGCGCGCCCAGGTGCGTGTCAGGTTCTTCATCTGGCTCAATATGCCGTGGTCGTGGCCTTCTGCCGCTCCGAGAACGTAAACCGGCGCTTTGGGCAGGTCGCGCGCTCTTTCGGGCGTGGTCACGACATAGGCGCCGCCTGCGTCCGTCACCAAGCAGCAATCGGGCAGGTGGAACGGCCAGGCAATCCAGCGCGAGTTATGGTAGTCGTCGAAGGACATCGGAGTGTCCTGGAAATACGCCTTTGGATTGAGGTTCGCCCACTTGCGTGTTGCGACCGCAACCTCAGCCATGCCCTGACGCACCCTGCGCTCGCCGTACATGTGCATGTAGCGGCGTGCAGCCATCGCGTAGTTGATGGGGGCGCCGATGAAACCGTAAGGGGTCTCGTACTGCGGGCCGGCGTCGGAGGCGTTGCCGCCTGCGCGAGAACGGGCGCTGCGTCCTGCCTCGCCGTGGGTCACTAGCACCGTGTCGCAATAGCCAGCGTTGATTGCGGCTACGGCGTGCGCGATGTGTATGATGAATGACGAGCCGCCAACGGCTGTCGTGTCGGTATATGTCGGGTTTATGCCCAAGTACTCGCCGAGGTTTATCGTTGAGGTGCCGGCGGTCATAAGACCGTTCACATCGCTCATTGACAGCCCGGCATCTTCTAGGGCATTGTACGCGGCCTCAGCGTGAAGCTGAAGGTTGGACTTTTCAACTCTTCCAATTTCGTCGGATTCTGCCACTCCAACAATGGCAACCGACTTGCTCAAATCGGCCATCTTATATGGCACCTCCCGTGTGGTTTCTGCGGTGTTGCAGTCCTTAGTATTGAGGCGGGCGCTATGCGCCAAACGCCGCCAAACAGGATACACCCTTGCCGTGATTTAAGGCAAGTTAATGTAGGGATAATGTGTTGTGTGGGCGATGGAAGTCGAGGAGCTTGTGGGCAATAGGGATGTAGGGCGGTCACCTGGAATCGCTGAAAGCGGAGACAATCGCAGCAACAATGCCGGCGAAGATGCCGATGCCGAAAAACATGAGGGCTACCGCGGTGAACTTGCCGACCACAGTAACGGGATAATGATCGCCGTAGCCGACGGTGGAGACGGTAACGAGAGACCAGTAGAGGGCGTCTGGGAAGGACTGGATATTTGCGCCGACCGCGTTCTGCTCGGCGGTCGTTACGATGGTTGCGGCGAGGAGGACGATTCCGATGCCGTATGCGATGAGGGTTTCAAATGTTACGAGATGCCTCCAACGGGAGGCGTCGCGGACGACGAACATAATCGCGGCAATGATTCTGAGCGGTCGGAGGACTGGAATTAGTACCAGCAGGGCTTCGGGCCAGTTGCGGCGCAGATAGCTAAGTTTGCTTGGAGCTATTGCGAGCTTAATGATGAAGATGATGGCGAAGAGCGCCCAGATTGCGATTTCCAAGACCGTGTAGATGCGCGTTTCAACGGCGCTGAGGTCCCAGAAATAGAGGCCAGTGATGATGGGCATCAGGGCGAAGGATGCCAGCATAAGGGGCAGTTCGGTGCGGCGTTCGATGTTTTGGAGACGGTCGGGGGATTCTGAGACAGGATTCATGGTTGTCCACCGTCTAGCAATGTCATCCCCCGTCCGTCCTTAGTTCACAGGCCAGTTCGCGGACCGGGCTACTGGAGCGGGGAGTAGTCCGTGGGAGTGAGCGTGGTGTTGAAGACCCGACTTACGATGAGGCCGTCGGCTTCTGACTCGGCGCGGACTTTCTGCCATTCGGGGTCGTTGCGGAAGGCTTCCCAGGCGCGCTCGCGGTGTGCGGCGTCTTCAAAGCCGATGATGTAAATCAGGCGGTCGCTGTAGTCGCCGACGTCTGCGGTGAAGTAGCCGACGTTGGTGATGCCGTGCTTCTCGAAGATCTTCATCGTGTGGTCACGGAAGCGAGCGTTGATGTTTGGGAGTCTGCCGGGGAGCGTTTCATATACTCGGTATTCGTAGATCATGGTTTCCTCCTTGTGAATGTATATTGGACTTCAGTTTCGCTGCGACGCTTAAATTGCGCCGACGCCGTTGGTGAGTCCGAGGGCTGCCATAACGCCGTGTGCGAGTGGCTGCAGGTCTGGGCACTTGAAGTCGGGCTCCAGTACTGCGTTGACCGCGGAGATAGCTATTCGGTTGTTGCGCACGGCGAAGATGTCGGTGTCCTCTGTTACGGGACGATTGGTCATTTTGTTGTGCTTGATCCAGTAATAGGTCCTGCGGCCGTTGTTGCCACGTTCGACGTTCTCCAGATATAGGCGTGGTCCCAGCGTGGTTACTTCGGCGCCCTTGATAGCTTCGGTGGTCGCGTTGGGCACGTTGACGTTGAGGAAGAGCGGCGGAAGGCTAGGGTCGGCTGCGATGGTCTTGACGAGCGATGCTGCGGTGGTTGCAGCGGCGTCGTACTGTAGATTGGTGATGGATGCGACCGACATTGCGATTGAGTGCATCTGGCGGTAGTAACCCTGTATCGCTGCTCCGACCGTGCCAGATACGAGGATGTCCATTCCGAGATTGGAGCCGTCGTTAATGCCGGAGAGCATGAAGTCGAACTTGCCGGGCGAGAGCATTTCAAGTCCGAGAATTGCGCTGTCCGCAGGTGTGCCTTCTATCGCGAATGTCTTGATGCCTTCAATGGGCGGGTTCGTCACCTCGCGGACTTTTACGACATCGAGGAGCGTTCTTGCGCTGCCTATGCCGCTCTGGTCGCGGTCGGGCGCTGCTACTACAACTTCACCGAGGCTTTTGAGCGCGCCCGCCATCTTCCAAAGCCCCGGAGCCTCAACGCCGTCGTCGTTTGTAACCAGGATTTTCAAATTCTGCCACTCCCTTGCAACTTGCTTTTGGGTTGTTTCAGCGCGAATAGGCTTGCGCCGCCTGTCATATTATCACATTGTCAATCAGGCGAGTCTTGCCGATCCGGACTGCCAGGGAAACGAGGGCAGGGCGGTCGATAGTGTCGAGTTCGTTGAGGTTGTTGGCGTCGGCGATGCTGATGTAGTCGATGTCTGCTAGAGGGGATGTGGTTATGAGTTCATGCATGCGCTGCCGGATGTGTGGTGCGTCAGATTCGCCTTGACTATGCAGTTCCTGTGCGAGACGGAGGGAGCGATTCAGCGACAGTGCGGCGACTCGTTCGTCTGCGCTGAGATAGACGTTGCGGCTGCTGAGGGCCAGGCCGTCGGAGTCGCGGACGGTGGGACAGACTACTATTTCTGCGCCGAGATTCAGGTCTTCGTTCAGGCGTTGGACCACGAGGCACTGCTGTGCATCCTTCTGGCCGAAGTACGCACGGTTGGGGCGGACGATTGTCAGCAGCTTGCATACCACGGTTGCCACTCCATGGAAATGGCCTGCGCGGTGCTCGCCTTCAAGCCGCTCGCCGATGCGTCCGACATCTACATGTGTGTCGAATCCGGCGGGATAGACTTCATCCACCGTCGGGGCGAGCACGAGGTCAACGCCTGCCTCTTCAAGCTTGGCGAGATCGGAGTCCATGTCGCGCGGGTAGGTGGCGAAGTCCTCGCTGGGCCCGAATTGAGTGGGGTTGACGAAGATGCTGACTGCGGCTGTGGCATTCTCCTCGCGGGCGCGGTGGACGAGCGCCATGTGTCCCTCGTGCAGGAAGCCCATTGTCGGCACTAGCCCAAGCGGTTTTGCAGCCGCGTCGTATGCCTGCCTGAATGCGGCGACCGATTCGATGACCTGCATCAGCGTTCGCTCTGCGAGACTATGCCGGTGTTACCAGTCAATTCTGCGAGGACTTCGGGCGACAGAGTGAAGCTCTCGTCTTCGGATGGGAATGTCTGTGCGCGAACATCCTCTATGTATTCGGCAACGGCTGTGCCCATAACTTCGGCGAGATGCGCGTACTTGCGGGCGTGCTTGGGGGTGAAGTCGGTGTACAGGCCCATCATGTCGTGGAACACCTGCACCTGCCCATCGCAGTGGACGCCGGCGCCGATGCCAATAGTCGGAATCGTCAGGCGCTCCGTTACAATCGCTGCCAACTGCGACGGCACGCCTTCGAGGACAAGGGCGTATGCACCTGCATCCTCGACAGCCTTGGCGTCTTCGATCAGGTCTATCGCCGCCTTTGTGGTCCTGCCCTGTATGCGGTAGCCACCCATCTGGTGCACTGCCTGCGGTGTGAGTCCTATGTGCGCCATAACGGGTATGCCGGACTGCACGATGCGCCGCATAGTCTTGGCGACATGCCTGCCACCCTCGAGCTTGACAGACTGCGCGCCTGCTTCCTTGAGCAGCCGACCGGCGTTGCGAATGGCGTCGGACCTGCTTGCCTGATAACTCATGAACGGCAGGTCGCCGACGATGTGAACTTTCTCGGTGCCGCGAACGACCGCACTGATGTGATGGATCATGTCGTCCATAGTGACGGGCACGGTTGAGTCGTAGCCGAGCACGACCTGACCGAGACTGTCACCTACAAGGATTATGTCAACGCCAGCCGCCT
>MKWU01003544.1_pt1 | contig 20340 bp, 23 predicted proteins | sample 809101 | NCBI WGS metagenome assembly MKWU01 (sample SAMN05860141, study PRJNA318959) | sponge metagenome | host: Aplysina aerophoba | place: Slovenia: Piran, Adriatic Sea, Gulf of Piran | collected 2013-05-07
GACCATGCACATCTGCTACGTAGACGAGTCGGGCGGCTTCGAGGCCCCCCAGCCAGGCTCCCGGCGCTACTCCTTTGATGACATTCGCTGGGCTCATCATTCGAACGGAGGCACTCGCAGCTCTCACAGCAGGCCGGCAGCGACGGGGCTCGACTGAGTGCTAGCCCTTGGGGCGGTGTCCGCGAGCGGCCTCTTGTCGGCGTCGCTCCGTCCGTTCCGCCAGTTCGTCGGGCGTGACACCATCGGTGTAGGGCTCATTGTCGGCGCAGCGTCTCTGATGCTCCTCCCACGCCGCATCTCGCGCCGCGGCCAAGCCGTCGACAGGTGCCGCTACCGCCTTCACGGTGTCGTTGGCCATGCTGGCTCCTTCCAGTCAGACCAGGATGGTCCTCCCGGCAGGAGACGCCCGGCCTCAGCCACGGGACCACCCTGACCCTTCGGTGCCAGGACGCTAGCACGCTGCCCCTGCCGCGCAAGAAGTCCGCTAGCAGGATGCTGAAACTCGGAGGTTTGTGGTGCCTGGGCTGTGTCGGGCGGGGTCAGCTCAGCCGGTGGGTCGCCGCGGTATAGGGCGCTCCCCGGTTCCCGTCAGATGCTGTCGGTAGTCTTTCTGCTGTTGTGCGAGTCAACTCCCCCATTTTCAGCAACGCGACGGACGTGTAGCGCGATGACCTCGGAGACGGCTGCACGCGACTCGACTGAAGACCTCACGCTTGTCACCAAGAGCAGAAGCCTCGCGCTGCCGGGCCGTCCGTTGGACCACATCAGCCAGCCGGTTCTGAATCGGCCCCATGAGGAGCCGTCGCGTCACTGGCAATTGGCCGAGGACAACACCTCCACGGGTGCGGTGATTGAAGGGCGCCGGCTGAGCCAGGCGCTGGTCATTGTGCCGAAGGAGCGTGGCGCTCAGTTGCGGATGCAGGTGACCGCGGCGGAGCAGAACGAGCTGGTGAACCGCATCCGCGACGCGGTGGCGGGGTGGAGAAGCGCCAACTATCCCGGAGCGACCTCGGCGACGAAGCAGCTCTTGCAGCATTGGCGCAGCGAGGCCAACGACCCGAGGCTGTTCTTTGCTCAGGTGGAGGCGGCTGAGACGCTCATCTGGCTGACCGAGGCCAACGCCAGCCGGTATCCGGTGCTCGCGGAGGTCCGACGAGACTTGGCGGAGGCCAACCGCGACTACAACGGCGACATCGGCCGTCTCGCGGTGAGGATGGCCACCGGGTCGGGCAAGACCGCGGTGATGGGCATGGTCATCGCCTGGCATGCCGTCAACGCGGCCGCGCCACAGCGCCGCGACGGGCGCTACACCACCTGCTTCTTGGCAATCACGCCCGGCCACACCGTGCGCGAGCGTCTGGCGGTGCTGCATCCGGCTCACCCCGAGAACGTCTATAACGAGATGCGTCTTCTGCCTGAGAACAAGCGCAGCGCGCTGGGAGCAGTGAAGGTTCACGTGTTGAACTTCCAGGCGTTCCAGCGGCGGGACCGGCTGTCGGCTGCGTCAAGTGACGCCAAGAAGCTGCTGCGAGCCGGGCGCAAGACGCAGGAACTTGAGTCCATGTCGGCGGTGCTTGACCGAGCGTTGCGAGGGTTCCCCACCGGCCGGGGCGCGCCGAAGGTGTGCGTGCTGAACGACGAGGCTCACCACTGCTATCTGCCCGAGGCTGGTCGGCGCACGTCAGAAGACGACGACATCAAGGCCGCAGCCATCTGGTTTGGGGCGCTGGAGGGGCTGCGCGACGCCGAACGGCTCGGGCCGGTCTACGACTTCTCCGCGACCCCAATCTTCATTGAGGGCACCGACCGCCGAGAGCGCATGTTCCCGTGGGTGGTGTCGGACTTCCCGCTGATGGACTGCATCGAATCCGGGTCAAGATTCCGCAGGTGCCCGTGGATGACGACTCCGGGAGCGAGCGGGTTCAGTGGCGCAACCTGTATGCCAACACCACCCCCAAGACCGTCAAACGCGACACCGTGCCCGCCGAACTGAACCGGGCGCTCACTGCGCTGTATCGCAGCTACGAGCAGAAGTTCAACCAGTGGATGCACCCCGATGACCCGGACAAGACGATGCCTACGCCTCCGGTGTTCATCGTGGTGGCCAACAACATCCCCAACGCGACCGCGGTCGCGGACCACATCGCGGGATGGGCCGAGAAGCGTTCCGACGGCTCCACCGTCTACCACGAGGGCGTCTGTCCGCTGTTTGCCAACTATCGCGCTGACGGTCCGACCGGGCGTGTCCACACGCTGCTGGTGCATTCCCAACTGGAAGGAGAAGCCAACCTGAGCACGGCCATCAAGGCGCAGGCCGACCGGTTGAAGCTCCCCGGCGATGACCGCGACGCCCGCGACATCGTGCGCGGCGCGTTGAACTCTGTGGGCAAGCCCGGAGGGCTCGGTGAGCACATCCGCTGCGTGGTGTCAGTGCAGATGCTCACCGAGGGCTGGGACACCCGCACCGTCACGCACATCCTCGGGTATCGGGCGTTCTCCACGCAGCTTCTGTGCGAACAGGTCACTGGACGGGCTCTGCGGCGCTCCAACTACGACAACTACGACGAAGACGGCCGACTCGTCGCCGAGTACGCAGAGGTCATTGGCGTGCCGTTTGACTTCATGCCCGTCAAGAACCCCGGAGACACCCCGGAGCCGCCCAAGCCCCGCTATGAGGTTCACAGCATCCGCGGACGGCGCGGCCATCGCATTGAGTTCCCCAACGTGGAGCACTACCTGACAGAACCCGGAGCCGACGGGTTCAGCCTGAACCCTGAGCGGGTCATCAGATGGGTGCCGCAAGGAGCCAAAGAAGCTGAGCTGGCCGGGTCGGTTGGCGAAACCACGACCATCAGCGCAGAAGAGAGCATGCGCCAACAGCAGACAATCACCCGTCTGGCTGCGGGGCTTGTGCAGCGTTGGAGTCAGCGCATGGCCGACGACGGCGAGGGCTGGCGTGCTCGGCGGCGGTCGCTGTTCCATGACGCCATCAGAATCGTCAAGGCTTGGACGAGTCTCGCCAAGGTCACCGAAGTCCACTATGACGGGCTCGGGTCAAGCAACCGAGACCAGGCCGTGAAGGAGATAGACGACGCGTGCGAGACGACAGGCGGCTCACAAGATCGGCTCGTCGCTGCGTTTGGGCATCCGACACTGCTGGACACTTCCAGCGTCCGATTTGAAACCAGCCTGTCGGACCGCCACACCGCCAAGAAGTCCGAGCTGAACGTCGCGGCCTGCCACTCGCAGTTTGAAGCAGTCTGCGCTAGAGCGCTGGACAAGCATCCCGACGTGGTGAGCTGGGCACGCAACTTCCGGCTCGGGTGGACCGTGCCCTACCTGTGGGAGGGCACCTGGCATCGATACGAACCCGACTTCGTGGCCCGCCTGTTTGCGGGACGAGAGGATGATGACGCGGTGCATCTCGTCATTGAGTGCAAGGGCGTGCCCGATGACCACAGCGAGCGCAAGAAGCAGTCCATCGCGAAACGGTGGATACCAGCAGTGCAGGCATCACCGCAGTTGCCGATGTGGCTGCGGCGATGGTCGTTCGTGGAATTGGACCAACCCGAGGGCCTGTCAGCCGACCTGAGCGCCGCCATCAACGCGGCCCGCGCCGCGCATCCGAAATCCGCCCAGCAAGGAGCAGCGTGATGGCCAAACGAGCCAGCACCAAGACCACCGACCAGTACACGCACCCGTCGGCCAAGCGTGCCAACCTGCCGACCGAGCAGACCGGCAAGACCATGAGCGACACCGACCGTCGCCCCATCCTCTACCAGCCTCAGACCCGTGAGATAGACGACGAACCCATCCTCGCGTGGAACCGCCAGCCCGCCAGCCAGGACGGGCACGCCGCGCATCCCCTGTATGTGCGAGAGAAGGTTCATCCCGCCGCCTTCGTGAAGCTGCTACAGGGCAGCGGAGAGCAACCTCAGCTCTTCTCGGACTTCAACGGCCTTCCCTCACCCGACGCTGCCTACGAGTGGTACCAGCACGCCGCCAACTGGTCCAACCGCCTCATACACGGCGAGAGCACCCGCGTCATGGCGTCTCTGCTCGCACGCGAGAACATGGCTGGCAAGGTTCAGATGATTTTCTTTGACCCGCCGTACGGAATGGGCTACAAGTCAAACTTTCAGGTTTCCATCGCCAATCGCGAAGTCACCGAGGGAGCTGAAGGTCGACCGAATGACACCCGGACGATAAGGGCCTTCCGCGACACCTATGCCCGTCGCATCCACTCCTACTTGGACCTGACTCGCGAGAAGCTGGCGCTAATGCACGACCTGCTAGCCGATGACGGGTCATTATTCATGCAAATCGGCGATGAGAACGTTCTGCGTGTGGGTCTCCTTCTGGATGAGATATTCGGACCAGAGAACCGAGTAGTAATCATCCCGTTCGCAACTACAGGCAGCTCCTCCGCGAACACCCTTCCCAGCGTGGCGGACTTTCTTCTGTGGTACGCAAAGGATGCTGCGAGAGTCAAGTATCGGCAACTCTATGAACGGCTGACCCGCGCTGAAAAGATTGCACACATGAGTTCATATGGTGCAGTGGAACTCCCAGATGGCACCACTCGTGCGCCGACCACCCAAGAGAAGCATGAACCCGATGCATACCTTCCAGAGGGCTCACGACTCTATCGACGCATGCCGCTCATTTCTCGTGGCACGTCAACAACGGGGCGTTCCGACCCCTACTACTGGAATGGGAAGCACTGGCCTTGCCCACCAGGGCAGCAGTGGAGGGTTTCGATGGATGGCATGGACCACCTCGCTGAAATGGGCAGACTGGATGCGGCCAACCCGGATTCCACTCTGTGTTGGAAGCGTTACGAAGATGAAGTACCAGGCCGACAGCTGAACAATATCTGGCATCAGCAGATGTCTGCTTCCGACAAGCGTTACGTTGTGCAGACCGCCGACAGCGTGATCGAGCGATGTGTTCTGATGGCCACCGACCCTGGTGACCTCGTGTTCGACCCGACCTGCGGTGGAGCTACAACTGCCGTTGCCGCTGAGAAGTGGGGCAGACGCTGGATTACCTGTGATACCTCGCCGGTCGCTGTCTCAATCGCGCGTCAACGACTTGCCACCGCAACCTTTCCCTACTGGACGCTGGCCGACTCAGCCGATGGAGCGTTACAGGAAGCGGAACTATCAAGCAAGCCCCCTGAACTGCCGCCTGACGATGGGTGGGGAAATGACCCTGCCCGAGGGCTCGTGTACGAGCGGGTCCCAGATGTCTCTGCCAAGACACTTGCCTACAACGAGCATCCAGCCCCCATCATGCTCGTGGACCAGCCCCGCAAGAAACGCGGAGTCACTCGCGTGACATCGCCGATGACGGTGGAGAGTGAGCAGCCTTGGGCGACGGTCATCCCGCTGGAAGGCTCCGACGACGAGATGGTGGTCGCTCACGGTGACTTCTCCGAAGCGGTGGAGGCAGCGCTGATGAACCACACCATCAACGGCGGACGCGACAACACCGACATGACCATCCGCGCGCTGGAGCCGTGGCCCGGCGACTCCGAGCTGCTCGCCTGGAAGGCCACTTACACCATCAACGGCGGCGCAGCCGAGTACACCGCTGCGGTCATGGTCGCCGCTGAGGATGTGACCGTGCCCGGTGAGATGGTCCGCGAGGCAGCCCGAGAGATAACCGACAGCGCCGAACGAGCTGATGTGCTGCTGGTGGTCGCGTACGCGTACGCCGCCGACGCACCCGCCAAGGTCGGGCGCATCACCGTCGCGCGAGCGCAGATGAACCGAGACCTGATGATTCGTGAACTGTCGGCGGAGACAGGCCACGAAGCGTTCGTCATCATCGGGGAGCCTGACATCCGCATCCTTGACAACTACCCGAACGGCCAGATAGCTGTTGAAGTTCAGGGCTACGACACCTTTGACCCTGCCACCGGCAACGCCTCGGAAGGAGGCCCCGACGATGTGGCCTGCTGGATGCTTGACACCGACCACGACGGCGAGAGCTTCTACGCCCGACGCATCCACTTCCCCGGGGCCGACAAAGACCGCCAAATCAAGAAGCTCCTGAAGGAGTTGGGCAGGAACGCCGACGATGTGGAGCAGGAAGCTCTCACCGCGATGAGGTCAGCACCGTTTGACCCGCCCGAACGAGGACGAATCGCAGTCAAGATTGTGACTGCTACAGGCATGGAGATGACCGCCACTAGAGAGACGCAGAAGGCGTAGACGTGCGGCTCGTTTGGCTCAAGCTGAGGCGCTTTCGGCGCTTTCAGGACGCCCGAGTGAATCTCGATGCTCCCGTCATTGCGCTCGTTGGCCCTAACGAAGCGGGAAAGTCCACGCTTCTGGAGGCGATTGTTGCAGTGGGGAGGTCAGGTGAGTTCAATCCGCGGGACATTACTCGTGGCTTACAGCCCCAAGGCCGTGTCTTGGAAGCGACCTTTTTGCTGGATGAAGATGACCGAGAGGCGCTTCAGGACTCGGTACCTGAAGCATTAGACGTCCGCTGGTATCGCGTCCGGAGAAACCAGTCAGGAGACCTGCGCCATGAGACCGTGCCACCTGTCCCTTGGGCAGGTGAAGCCGCAGAGCGAGTGCGTAGGCTGCTAACGAAACTGCGGAGCCTGAAGTGGGCTAAATCAATTGATGAGGAAGTGCTAGACCGCATCAACACGGTTATCTCGCTGATACCTGACGACCAGCCATGCGAGTACTCTGAGCAGGAGCTTGCTGAAATCGAGCACCTCGGAACGATTCTGGCCGATATTGATAGCAGGAATCGGCCAGCAACACTACAACGAACTGGCGAAGCCATCGCTCAGATGATCGCCGATGAAGCTCAGCCCCGACCACAGGAAACCGCACTTGAACTGCTCAGTGATCGCAGTCCTGAGATTCTTGACTTCACTGAGAGCGACCGGACAATTCACACGAACTACAACCTGCAAGACCCTGGCAGTTGGACTAACGGAATACGCAACCTATCTCTGCTCGGTGGATTCGATCTCAGCAAACTCGCAGAAGCAGTAGGCGGGCTACCAGAGATTCGGGAAGACATCCTTAGGAGGGCTAACCGACAACTTGATGAAGTATTCTCTGTCTCGTGGTCACAATCTAAGCTCACCGTCCACCTTAATGTGCAAGGTGGAACACTAGAGATATTTGTGGCTAGCGACAACGGAGGGCTGTATCGCTGGGAGGAGCGCAGTGATGGGCTGCGCACATACTTGGCACTGATTGCCTTCTTGAGCAGCAAAGATCTTTCTACGCCTCCAGTTCTCGTGTTTGATGAAGCGGAGAGTCACTTGCATTGGGACGCACAGGCTGACCTAATCAACGTTCTTTATGACCAGAATGTGGTTTCACAAGTCATATATTCTACCCATTCACCTGGGTGCCTCCCGCACGATCTTGGGCACGGTGTGCGTGCTGTCATTCCAACTAAGCCAGATCGGAGCAAGGTAGAGAATTGGATATGGGCGACCGCTGCTGGGTTCCGGCCCATGTTAACCCACATGGGAGCGTCAAGCGCAGCTCTTACGCCTCACAGGTACGCTGTTGCAACGGAAGGAGTAGCTGACTTCATCTTGCTCCCTTCCCTTCTGCGCGAGGCGACAGAGGCAGATTTGCTGCCTTATCAAGTAGTACCAGGACTTGCGCAGCTCTCACAGGATGGATTTCGTGCCATCGATTCCGAGTCAGACAAGATGGTGTACCTCACGGACGGCGACGACGGTGGCCGGGAGATACGGAGCTTGCTACACCGCAGCGGCATCCCTGCGACACGCACATTCTCTCTGCCACCAGGTGTAGCGCTTGAAGATCTTGTGTCTTCAGAGACGCTTGCCGCTGCCGCGCTGGAGGAACTTCGCCGGTCGGGCCATGAACCATCCGCATCGTTGGCGTTCCCCTCCACAGGACGCGCTTCATACCTGGACGACTGGTGCGAGGAGGCAGGAATAGAGCCTCCGGTGAAACGAGCAATTGCGTGCCGCGTCCTGGAACTGACCGCCAGGCGCCCGCAGGCTGATCGCCGATTACCGCTGCTTGAAGAGTGTCATCGCACCGCGTTGTCAGAACTCCACAGCTCGTTCCTAGACGTGTTCTTGGCACAGGAGTAGGCGGTGGCCATGAGGCGTGCCGGTGGAACAGGTATTCGTAACCGTTCCAGATTCGGGCTTTGACCGTTCCGGGCTGTTCAGAGCGCACCCCTGCTGACCTGGGGTTTCTCAATAGTGTGCCAGCCCCACGAGGGCGGGTTCCAGAACACGCTACCGAATGGCGCCTCTAGCGGCCCGCGGCTGCCGCCGGTGCGCCTTGGAGGCCGCGGTGGGTGTGTCACGGGTCAGGAAATCTTGCTCAGGTCTAGGTTGGGTCCTGATGCAAGGAGACGATGATGGCCAAGCCGTCGGATCGGAGTCCTGAGCGCAAGCTGCAGGTGGTGTTGTCGGTGCTGCGCGGGGAGCTGTCCGTGAAGGAGGCTGCTCGGCGTGCCGGGGTTGACGTGAACACTCGGGAAACGCAGGGGCCGCGGCGACCAGGATTTCGACATGAGCGCGCTTCCGATCGCGGCGCTGGTGGCCGGCGCGCTGATGGCCGGGTGCTGGCTGGTGAGCCTGCCCAAGCGAGACGTGTCGATCGTCGATCCGCTGTGGCCGATGGGGGTCGTGGTCATGGGCTGGTCGTTGTGGCTGTGGAGCGACGGGAGCGACAGCGGCCGGGCATGGCTGATGCTGGTGATGGTGTCGGCGTGGGGCCTGCGGTTGAGCGCCCATCTCACCGCTCGCAAATGGGGCGCGCCCGAGGACTTCCGCTACCAAGCCCTGAGGCGGCGCCTGCAGCCGTTCTGGCTGTGGAGCCTTCCGGTGGTGTTCGCGCTGCAAGCGGGGCTGGCAGTGGTGGTGTCGCTTCCGGTCCAGGCGGTGCTGGGCGACCCCGACCCTTCACCGCTCCGGTGGCTGGACTGGGTCGGGGCAGCGATCTGGGCGGTGGGGCTGGCCTTCGAGTCGATCGGGGACGAGCAGCTGCGCCGCTTCAAGGCCGATGAAGCCAGCCGGGGCTCCGTCATGGACCGGGGCCTGTGGCGCTACAGCCGCCACCCCAACTACTTCGGCGACAGCGTCGTGTGATGGAGCATCTGGATTGTCGCCGCGGCCGCCGGGGCATGGTGGACCGTCGCCGGCCTCTGCTCATGACGATCCTGCTGCTGAGGGTCTCGGGAGTGACCGTGCTGGAGCGCAGCATGGGCAAGCGCCGCCCCGGTTACACCGAGTATGTGGCCCGCACCGGCGCTTTCGTCCCCATGCCGCGCCGGCGGGCCGACCGCTAGCTAGTGCTCTGTCCACTAACGTTCGTCGGGGTCGCGTCCACCATTTGGGGTGTTGTGGGTGATGGGATTGGGGGATGTCCAAACCATTGCGGGTTCGTCGTTTGACGGATCGGGAGGGCCGTGAGCTTCAGCGGATCGTTCGCCGGGGCAGCGGCAGTTCAGACGGGTCGGTTGTGAGGTGGCGGCGGGCGTTGGTGGTTCTGGCGTCCGCGGGCGGCAACACGGTGCCTGTGATCGCGCGGCTGGCGGCTACGTCGCAGGACCGTGTGCGTGAGATGATCCACCGGTTCAACGAGTTGGGGATGGCGTCGTTGGACCCTCGTTGGGCGGGTGGCCGTCCCCGCCGGATCACGACTGACGACGAGGAGTTCATCGTCAAGACGGCGACGGCGCGCCCTGAGGCGCTGGGGCTGCCGTTCACCCGGTGGAGCCTGCGCAAGCTGGCCGCGTATCTGCGCGACGGCGCGCAGCGGCCGGTTCGGGTCAGCGCCGAGCGGTTGCGCCAGATACTCCACGCCCACGACATCACCATGCAGCGGACCAAGACTTGGAAGGAGACCAACGACCCCGACCGCGGCGCCAAGCTCGCCCGCATCGAGGAGGTCCTTGACCGGCATCGCCAGCGGTGCTTCGCGTTCGACGAGTTCGGGCCGCTGTCGATCCGGCCGGTGGGCGGCTCCGCGTGGGCGCCTTCGGCCCGGCCCCAGCGCCAGCCGGCCAACTATCACAAGCACCAGGGGGTGCGGCAGTTCCACGGCTGCTACTCGGTGGGCGACGACGTGATGTTCGGAGTGGTGCGCCGCCAGAAGTCCGCGGCCAACACGCTGGCCGCGCTCAAGTCGATCCGGGCTCGCCGACGAGACGGCGCCCGCATCCACGTCATCTTGGACAACCTCTCTGCCCACAAGGGCCGAGCCATCCGCGAATGGGCCGCCAACAACAACGTCGAGCTGTGCCACACACCGACCTACAGCTCCTGGGCCAACCCCATCGAGGCACACTTCGGGCCGCTGCGAGAGTTCGTGCTCAACAACTCGAACCACCCCAACCACACCGTGCTCACCCGCCGCCTGCACGCTCACCTGCGCTGGCGCAACGCCAACGCCCGCGACCCCGCCGTGCTCGCCGCGCAACGCCGCGAACGCGCCCGCGTCAGAGCCCAGCGAGGACGCCGCTGGGGCCTCCCAACCACACAAGCAGCATGACAACCAGCACGCGCGCAAACGTTTGTGGACAGAGCACTAGACAGCTCAAGCTGATTCTCTAGGTCTCGCTTCCTCCTGAGGCGAGTGTTCGGCAGCAGCCACTGGTGGCCCCCGCTTGTGGGGCTGCCAGCGGCTCTGCTGCTGTTGGGCGCAACGCTGGCAGCGGTCCCCGCAGACTCTGGGAGCGGGTTTGCGGCCCCTCTCCCGGACGCGTTTCGTCGATGTGTTCTACGAGGGCCGCGCTCTCGCTGAGCGCACCTGGCAAGCGGCAACAGGCACGCAGCCTGCGTGCGACGCGCCGCTGCGTGAATCGCCCATGTCGGGGGTGCCCGCCCCGACCGCTGAGCTGCACACCGGCCGCGAGAACAGGTCCGTTGCTGTGGCCGTCACCGGCGCGACATGTGTGGCCGTGACGGTGCATCAGCGTGGCCCCGACCTGCACCGCGCTTGGGATGGGCTGCTGCCCACCGTCCGGCACGCCCGCACCGAATGGGTGTCCACCCGCAGGTCTCAGACCTTGCCGGTCACGGTCACAGCGGTCGGGCCGGGAGGGACCACCACCATCACCGGCGAACTGGCGGTAGCGAAGACTGCACCATGAGGGCCGACCGAGAGGTCGGCAACGGCTAGGACGGCAGTGCGGGCGTTGCCAGAGACACCTTGGCCGCACGATGAGGGCCAACCCGAACGGGTCGGCAACAGCGGATCATCACAGATTAGTAGCCGTGCCCCTTGACCTCCGGCGATTAGGCGCTCCGGCTTGGCTTCGCCCCCAGGTCCACTCTTCGTAATACGCCCCCGGCTTGCAGCACTACAAGCCGCCCGCCGTAACGAACGCTCACCGCCCCAGGGCGCTCACGCGCGCACCCCGCCCCCCCCCCCCCCCGGGCCCCCCCCCGCCCCCCCCCCCCCGCCGCTACCGGTCAGCGGCTAGGACATCGGCGGAACCCGCTACTCGGGTTGCACCCCAGTCAACCTATCCCTACCATGCCCTCTCATGCGGGCCGCTACCCGGGAGCCGCCCGAAGGCGGGGAGGGGTGTAAGCCCTTTTCTGGATTGCCGCGACGCGGTGGAACACCGAGGGAGCCCATCCCCGCCGAGTTCTTGCCCTCTGGCCTCCTACAAACGGCATGACGAAGCTCCTGCGAACCGCGTCAAGCCGACAGTGGCCCCGCTCACACGAACCCGGAGGTCTATCGGGTCCACGTTTCGGGGCTGGAGGATGCTGCCGCGACGAGTCGGTGTTGCCTGGGTGAGCAGACACGGCAGCGGGGGCTGACAGGAAGATCAGCAGCGCCGCACCTGCCATGATTAGGAGTTTGGGCGTGCTTCTCCTGTAAGAGCGGCGAGGTGGAGGTTCTTGAGCGGCTCTCACTGCCTTGATCTGGCCGGTCACCGTGGCCCCGACCAGCACCACCAGCGCAGCAGACGCCAACATCTCCCCGACATTCATCACCCCGTCAACTCCTGATACGCCGCTGCTTCTGCGTCCATCATCCGCTGTTGCGCTTCCCCCAGCTGCACCATCACGGGGTGAAGAGTCCGTCCGCTTGGTGACACCGGCCGCGCCCCCGTTTCGCTCACGGCGAGCGAGGCTACCGACCCGTGTTCTGCGACTGCGGCGCGCGTTAGCGCAGATCCCTTCTGCCTTGTGCTCCTCGGTAGCGTGGCTGTCCGTCGCCCTCCCGCATAGCAAGGAGACCGGATCGCTGTGAGAGATGTGTGGATCGCGCTAATCGCCGTCGGCGTCGGGTCGGTGCTGACTGTCTTCGCGCAGGAAGTGGCGCACTGGCTCGCCAAGAGGCGGAGACGCCGCGCTCTGGCTCTGCTCGTCTGTCCCGCCTTGGATCGGTTCGTGGCTGACTGCCAGGCCGCAATAGATGACGAGGGGAAGTGGCACGCATCGGGTACCCGGTCTCTGAGCGTCCCTATGCCTACCGGACCGGAGTTCCCAACTGAGGTGGACTGGACGGCCATCGACCCGAAGCTGGCTAACCGAATCTTGTCACTGCCGCTCGCGACGACCAGAGCCGACCGGGATCTGGCGTACATCGGACCCGAAATCGCTCAGCCACCTGAACACGAAGAGGCGTTCGCGTTCCGTCGCAAGCTGTGCGCCGAGTTGCAGCGTGACGCCGTGTCTCTGTCGTCCGCGCTCCGCAACAAGGCAAAGCTCCCACCGGCTAGCGACGACCCGTACGACAACATCTGGGGCTAGACGCCCCTGCCGGTGGGCTAGGAGGCCTCCTCGCCTCGCAGCCTGCCCGCCAGTCGGTCGCCCAGCCGGTCTTCAAGGTCACCCTTGAGTTGCTCCATGATGCGGTCCAGTTGCCCCTCAGCAACGGTCGCGTACTCGAGGTGTTGAATCCGCTCCAGGATTTCAGCTCTTGCGGCTTCGTCAAGATCCGCTCTGTCAATTACTTCATGGACGATGTCCTGCAATTGCGCGACCACATTCCCAAGACCCGTGAGGAGCGACAGCGCCACGCCCGCGGCGTTGGCAGTTCTAGCAACCTGGAGTGCTACCAGCCGCAAGCTCAGCGGCTCCCGCTCGTCATCGCCGATGGTGTGCAGGTGGCCCATGCTGTCTTGTAGCCATCCGTGGACCAGCCCATGCCATTCCTCCCACGTGACTGGAGGCTGCCTCGAAGGCGTCAGGTCACTCATCTCATATTCCTCTGCTGAACCGGGGGCGGGGCGGTACTCGCACTCTACCGACGGCCCGCAGCGCAGCCCACAGAATCCAACAATCCCAAAGGTGTTTAGCCCTTCGCCGATTTACGGAATCGGGCATTGCGATTATGGGCTCCGACGCGCGTGGCGGAGGTATACTTGGATGTTGGGGAACGGCGGCCCGCACGGGCACCACCACCGGAGAGGGGGTGGCAGGTCCAGCGCTTACTCGGACGTGGATAGCGTCAAGCTGGCGGTCGCCCCCTCTTGGCGCTGCTCTTGGTCAGTTAGGCAGGGTCACTGTCCGGTTCGGCGGATACATCGCCTTCGTCCAGTAGGTCGTCAAAGAGTGCGTGGAGCCTGCCCTCGCGCGCCCGCTGGCGAGCGCTTCGGGGCGCAGATTCGGAAGCGGTCAGGACGCTCCGGCGCATGCCCTCACGCATGGCGTTGCCGAATCCCTGAGCGTCAAGCGCCACGCGCGCAGCGATGAAGGCAGCAGTCAAGGCATCAAGCGCTCCCTTGATGGCTTCGATCTCGTCGCGTGAGACCTCTGGATTCGTGTCGGAAGAACTCATTGGACTCCCAGCAGCTTACAAATCTCCCGCCCCCTGCCCGCGCCGCAGGCGAGGCTGACGCTGACCCTCGGCGCGTCGGCCTGCTGCCGATCTCTCCTGACCTTCCACGCCCCAGCGAGGCGCATCGCCACCTGCGCCAACCACACGGGCCAGCCCGGCTAGGAGCGCGACACGATGTGGGGTTGTTGCTTGTTGCCGCCCTCGGACAGGCGCAACACCACGAAACCCTCCCTGCGGTCCTCTCCGATGCGGGTCCCGGCGGCCGCCCACACCTCATGGAAGTAGTCGAACGAGATGCCTTCAAGCGTGGGGGACTGCATCGGTGAAGCGGGGCCGAAGTATTGGATGAGTTGGGCGCTTGGGGTGTCGTCAAGCACCACGGCAAGCCACTTCAGGCAGGGGGTATCACCTAGCTGCCGCTGGTCGGTCTTCGTGTCAATGCGGTCGCGGATCGCGTCGACCATCTCGCCGTAACCAGCGAAGCCATAGGGGCCGCCAACCGGAAACAGCACCACCGCACCTCTGCCATGCCCGACAGGCTCTGGCACGCCGTTCACACGCAAGCTCTGCGAACGCTCCCCGTCGTCAATCTGCAATCCAGCAAGTTCTGTGAGCGTTTCTTCTAGACCCTGAGAGACCAGTAGCGCGCCGTCAAGGGCAGCATTCGCTCTGTTCATCATCTGCTCGGGGGTGCCGCCTGCTGCTTCCACCGCAGCTAGCGCTGAAGCCAGGTCTGCGCTCAACTTCTCCAGGGGGCGGCGCTTCTTGTTGAAGCCAGGGTCGCGGTCGAACACGATGACGCTCCACCGGTGCGAGAGCTTCTCTCTTCTCCATTCCCTCAGAGAGTCGTCCTTCTCGTGCGCGGCAGCAAGAAGCTCCGCTCACCGCCGTCGGTCCAGATCGTGACCTCCACGTCCGCGACCCGCCCATCGGCCAGCGTCATCCGCCAGTCCGGTGCGGTGTCTCTGCCGTTCGGCTCAAACACCGGAGGTTCCATCAGCTTCACGACCGCGCTGATGGCATCAGCCGCGGCCTGCTCGTCGACTCTCGGTGCTTTCGGCTTCACGGCGAGCGAGGCTACCCACCCCGCTCCCACGGCTGTGGGGGCGTTGGATTCTCAGCCCTTCTCCCGTTGCGCGCCTCGATAACGTGGCTGGCTGTTGACCTGCCGGGCAGAAGGGAGCCCAAACCGTCTTGAGCAACTTCGTGAGCGGCCTCGTCGGCGTTGGCGTAGGTGCGCTGCTATCCGCCTTCATCCAGTGGGTAACTCATTGCTACGCCAAACGGCAGCGACGCCAACACCTGATATTGGTCGTGTGCTCCATCTTGGATGACTTCATCGTCACCTGCCGAGAGGCAATCGACGACGGAGGGAAGCGGTCGTCAACGGGCAGGCGGGAGTTTGGTGTCCCGACGCCGACGCCACCTTCATTCTCGGCAGAGGTGGACTGGACAACCATCGATCATGCCTTGCTAAGACGGTTCTTGTCTTTCCGGCTCGCCATCGCAAAGGCGCGTGAACAACTCGGTGAACAACTGCCCTACATCGCATTTTATGAGGACGTCCCGCCTGACTACCCAGAAATGTTCGACTTTCGCCGCAAGAAGTGCGCCGAGTGGCAACACGAGGCGTCGGAGCTGTCGGCCGCGTTCCGCAAGAAGGCCAAACCGCCCATCTGGGAAGCAGACACCGAGGCGCTTGACACCTGAAGCGGCTGGTCACGAACGACAGTCACGGGGCACCAGCGACGAGACTTCAATCCCTTGGCCCCACCACCCGCGCCCGCCCACAGGTGGGCCAGGCTCATACTGACCCTCGCACCATCGGCCCGCAACCCCCATCCCCGCCAGCCTCCCGCGCAGAACACAAACGCACTGCCGGAGAAGACCCGGCCCCGGCCAGAAACTGGGGCAGAGACAGAGCAGATGCCGACCAGCGCACAGACAACAGCAACGGAGCGGGTGGCGGTCAGCGCCCCCAAGAGAACCGCTCAGACCGGAGTTTGGCGGGTGTGTTGCGTTTTGGGAGGTCAGAGGGGGCGCGCCGGTGGGGTGTTTCCACTACATCGGTGGTTTGGGCGCCGGTTGGGGGTTCAGGTGATGTTGGCTTTGTCCCAGGTGCGGGTGTCGGCTCCGATGGCGGCGAGGGCTCGGGTCTGGAGGGGTGTGCGGCGGGTGGTGAGCGCGATTTGGTGGCCGTTGGCGGTGAGGTGGTGTCGGCGGATGCGGTTGAGTTCTCTGAGGGCTCGGGCGGCGCTGAGGTGCTGGTCTGTGAGGTCGGGGTCGCGGACGTCGGCTGCGGCGAGGGCGCGGCCGATGAGGGTCTCGATCACCGCGGCGTAGACGCACACCGCGACGTGGCCGCGGACTCGTTTCTCGGTCCAGTGGCGCACGGGCCGCAGGTGCAGGAAGTCTTTGAGGACCCGGAAGCGGGTTTCGGTGTTTGCCAGTTGCCGGTACGCGACGACGACCTGGGTTGTGCTGGCCTGGGCCGGTGTGAGGCTGGTGGTGAGCACGTAGCGGCCTGCGAGGAGCTCCTCGTGGGCGAGGGCGTCTTCGTTGTAGTGGTAGGGGAAGCGGCCCTGTGCGATCTCGACGTCGAAGAGCCGCCCGACACCGCCGGAGCCGAGGATGCGCTGCGCGGCCCTTCCGATCTTTGCGGGGTCTTTGATGCGGCCTTCGCGGACGCGGCGCTCCAGGGCCAGCAGCTCGGCCTCGGCTGCGGCGGCGATCTCCGCGGTGCGCGCGGTGTCGCGGCGGGCGCGGGCGTCGGAGGCGACCACTATGGCGCGGGTGCCGTCGAGGAGGGTCATGTCTGCGGCGCGGCAGCGGTGCTGGGGGATCTCGACCCAGGCGGTGTCGCCATCGATGGCCCCGAGGGCCTCCGCGGCAATGTGGTCTCGGCGCAGCCTGGTTGCGAGCACATGGTCGAACCCGGCGCCGGCGACTGCGGCGAGGTTGTCCGATGAGACCAGGCCCCGGTCAGCGACGACGCAGATCCGGCCCACCGCGAACCGCTCGGCGAGATCGCCCAGCACCTCGGCCAAAGTGGAGGCGTCGTTGGTGCCGCCGGCGAACACATGGTGCGCGATCGGGATCCCGTCGGAGGTGCACAACAGCCCGATCACGATCTGGGGCCGGTCTGAGCGGTGGTCCCGCGAGTAGCCGAAAGCCCTAGACGGGAACCGGTCCGACGGCCTCGCCGATCCCTCGAAATAGGTCGAGGCCACGTCATAGCACACCAGCCGCAGGTCCAGATTCGACAGATCGCACAGCCGCGCATAAAGATGCGCCTCGGTCGCCTCTTTGGCGTCGGTGACGGCGTCGAGGGCCCGCCAGTACTGGTCCGGCGACGGCGCCGACCAGCCCGCGGGCATGACCACATCGCAAGCAGCCCATTCCGTCAGGCGCCGCTTCGAGCACGGTGCCACCAGCCGGTTGGCCACCATCGCGAACGCCGCATGCTCGAGCGCGCCCGCGCCGCGCCCGGCCCCGCCCCCGCCGAACCACCCGCCCAGTCCCACCCCCGCGCCCCCCCCCGCCCGCCCCCGGCCCCGCCCCCGCCGACCCCCCCGCCCAGCCCCAGCCGCTGCCACACAGCCGCCACCGCCGCGGCCGCCCCCACCGCCGGCGCACCGTCCGCGGCCAGCGCGCCGACATCGACCCGCTCCTTGTGCAGGTGCGACTCCAGCGCGGCCACGATCCGCTCGAGCTGGCCCGACTCGCGCAGAGCGGTCACCTCACCGAGGCGCAACAGAGTCTTGTGACCGACCTTGGAGCCGTCGCGAACCGACTCCACCAAAGACAAGTACTCATACACGTTGTCGCCCCTGCGACGGCGGGTCGTCTTCACGAACACACCACAACAATACCATCAGACTCTCACGCCGTCAACCACATGTCGCCCCTACAAATCCCCGACGGAGCGCCGCCCCGCGACACAAAACCCCACGTCAACGGCCATCTGCCATCACCAAACCGGCGTCAACCCGCCAAACTCGGGTCAGAATGCGCTGCCGTGCGGCCTTCCTGGAGGTTCCGTTCCCGCGTGTGCCATTGGCACTGGCTGTGCCGTCAGTATGAACGAACAGAAATTCAGCAGCGCCATCGCCTGGAGACTGTTTACTTCCGTGCCATAGTCAGAGACCTCGCCATGCATCACTTGGTGTCGGTTCAACCCGGAGAAGTTATCGGGCCGCTGGTTGACCGGGAGCGCAAGGGGCCACTCTGGCCACATCAGACCGAGAAAGAGTTTCCGCAGAATTCCCTCTTTCACTTCTGAAGCTAGACCCTCGGCCTCTCGTATCGTCTTGCTGCTGAACAGCGTCCTGTCGAGACGATCCCACGCAATGCCATCTGCCTGGGCGAGAAAGACGGGAATGGACAGGCTGAACTTGGCTTGGCGGTGCGCAGCGAACGCATCAGAGATGACCTGCGCACGATCCGGGAACTGCGTCGCTAGGCGCTGTTCGATGGTGTCGGCATCCTCCCTGAACTTGGTGATGAAGACTTGGTGTGCAGATGCGGCTCGTTCTTCATCAGGGTCTTCCAACTCTCCGGCGAGATATGCGACCTCGCCGCCCGACATGTTCGCTGTGGGATACCAGCCGTGACGGATGACAGGCCGCAGAATCTCCGGGTCGAACACGACCGCTCGCAGTTCGGAGCCGTCCTCTGCCGTGATGTCGTCGATGACCCAAACCTTGAAGGCTTCGACCCCCGCCAAGATTCCCCGGATCGCCTCCTGGTTGTCATCTGCCCACCTCGCATAGCGTCGGCCCAATTCGGCCAGTGGCGCGCCAACCTCCTCGACAAGACGCAGGACTTGGGTTGCAGTGCTAGCGACCGGTCGCTGGGTCTCAGGGTCCGACATGACGGTTCCTCACCTACCTCGGGGCGCTTCGCCTGTCGCGAGTGCGCGTGGCCATCGGCACCGTATAGGCGCGGCTAGAGCCCTGCCGACGGAACCCGCGGTCGCGACTAGCATCCCGCCCGCTCGGGGACGACGCGGGCATTAGCAGGCTGTAGGTAGTTAGGTGCCTAAAAGGGCTCGGGGTCAGGGTCACCATTGATGACCTGGGCGGTGTCAACCCAGCGGGCAAGCACGCTCAGAGCGGCTAGGTACTCCAGCGCCTCTTGCTCGGGCAGTTCTGTGGTGCCGTGCGCGTTCATGTTGCGGATGCCCTCAGCGCAGCCTCTCCCGAAGTCCATTGCCCCTTGATGGGCGGAGGTCCAGCTCTGATTCCGCTTGCCGTCTTCGGTCAACTCGTCCAAATGTGGGAATCGCAGCCTGCGCCCACCGGGATCTTCTCCCACCTTGCCTACCTTGAACGCCTCCGTGTACAAGGGGGCACCGCCGAGGTCACCCCGCTTCAGTTTGTCTTGGGTCAATTCTTCGACTGCCGATGCTGCCGCGTTGACGGCGGGCTTGAACGCTCCGACTGCCCACAAGTCCACGGCTGCATGCCATACCCACCGGTGTAGGCCGTCGGCAGCGAGAGCAGGGCCGGAAGGGCCGAGTATCTGGTTTCGGACCCTCCAGTGCTCCAATACGCCAGCAAGCGTCTCCGCAGCCCTCAGAACGGGAAACCATCCCCCCTCCAGGTTGCCAAAGTCATTCCACACAGACGAATAGGGGGTTACCAATTCCTCCAATAAATCGGGCTGAACTCTCTCCGCGATATCGCGCAGCAGCGGCAGCATCCCGCGCAGTTTCGCTGTCGCTCGCTCATCGTCGGGAATCACCGACTCACCTTGGTGCAGGTTGAGAATCGCTAGGAACTCCTGCGCCTTGGCAAGCGCCAGTTCGGGGTTTGCAAGGCTCACAGCCGCTCCTCTACGGTTGGGCAGCGCCCCCGGCGGGTTCCGCTGCACCGCTCGGCAACAGGAGCAGGATAGGTCCTCGGCCATAGACGCGACCCGCATGGCTCCAGCCGCCTTCTGAGCGTGCGGGCACGAGGGGTGGACACCCCCGAACTCGACCGGCTTCTACTGGCCTTGGCGCTCTTCGGGGGGTTCGGCTGAGTCGTCCGTGGTGCTCGTAATCCGCTGAAGTGTCCACCGCCCGCCCACGAAAACTCCAACGAGGAACAGCGCACCGAACAGCGCAACTCCGGCCACGATGACTAGCCACAGCGCGACCTTCAGCAGGGCCAGCGCGACGCTGCTAAGCGCGGCTAGAACCCCGGCCGCCAACCCAGCGAGCACTTCCCTGGGCATGTCCATGAAGGTTGTCACGACTTCAGCAGCATCGGTGGGCCGGACTTCGTTAGAGCGTTTGGATCTGCTCTTGGTGCGGCGGCGCGGGCGCGACCGGCTGTAGTTGCGGTTGCGGTACGGACGGCGGCGACGGTTCTGGTGATGTCTCTGACGAGAACGGTTGGAGTAGCGCCGCCCGCGTGACCGGCTGCGGTGCGATCGGGCGCGTCAGCGTGTTGACCACGACGCCATCCCGCACGATCCGGACGGTGTAGGTCGAGGAGTCCGCATAGGCGATGGCACCGTCGGGCAGCACGTCCCACACAAGCTCGGGCTCGAAGACCGGTGCCTCGGTCAAGGTGCCCAT
>MKWU01003547.1_pt1 | contig 20309 bp, 17 predicted proteins | sample 809101 | NCBI WGS metagenome assembly MKWU01 (sample SAMN05860141, study PRJNA318959) | sponge metagenome | host: Aplysina aerophoba | place: Slovenia: Piran, Adriatic Sea, Gulf of Piran | collected 2013-05-07
CGCTTCAACTCCCGAGCAATCGTCGGTGGCGGGCGATCCAGAGTTGCTGCGATTTGCCGGATCGAGCGCCCCTCGGTACGTAGGCGGGCAATCGCACAGCGTTCCTCAATCCCGAGCTGCGTATAGCATTTCCCCATGGCAACACCTTAATCTGGTGTTGCACTTCGTTTGTGAACTTAGGGACCCTCGTCCCCCTGCTCCCCGTTCCGGGCGGGCTGCTGCTCCTCAACCATGCCGCGATGCTACCCGCACGCCCTGCCCTTTGCCACGGGGGTGTGTCTCCCCTGCCCCTGTAGGGGCGGTTCGCGAACCGCCCCTACGACTGCCCGCGCGCCGCCTTCGCGGCAATGACGAACACCCCGCGCCACACTCCCCCAGCGCCCGCTGTGACACGCGCCCCTTGCGCGAACGTCCGCCCCTGCCGCACGATGCTGGGGGACGGGCGCACTACCCCCTCCGGCACGCTTGCGGAAGGTGAACAGATGAGCAACGACACTCTGGGGCCCATGCAATCACCCAGACCTATCGCGCCAACCCGCCCGAAGGATGAGATCGCCCGCCTGGGCGACGAGATCTACGAGCGGGACATACGGTCGCAGGTCGAAGCCGACCACCACGGGGAGATCGTCTCCATCGACGTGGAAAGCGGCAATTGGGCCATCGGAAGCAGCATCCTCGAAGCGGTGGACCGTCTGCGAGCGCAGTGCCCGGACGCTATCGACGTCTGGTCTCTGCGGGTAGGCTACCGGGCGGTTCACAAGTTCGGCGGAAGGTCGCTGGAGGTCACCCAGTGGCGAATGCCTCCGCTTCCGTCGCCATTGTGACACGCACCGCTTGCAAAACCGACTCACCCGCCGCATAATGGCTGCACAGCGCACATAGAGCGCAACTGACCCTGACGGACAAGCCGCAGGAAGACCGCTGCCCCCTCAGCGAAAGAGCGAGGGGGCTTTTTGTGTTAACCGGCGTAGGGGCGGTTCGCGAACCGCCCTTATCCGGGTGGGGAAGGTGGACCCGTGACAGAAGATCTCACACGATACGTGGACGACCCCGTCGGGTTCGTGGCAGACGTGCTCGGCGAGGCGGGGATGCCGTACTCGAAGCAGGTCGAGATGCTGGAGGCGGTCGTGGAGCACCGCCGCGTCTCGGTCGTCGGGGCGAACGGCTGCGGCAAGGACTGGGCAGCCGCGCGCGCCATCCTCTGGTGGATCGAGACCCGGCCGGAGTCCAAGGTCGTCGTCACGGGACCCACGCAGCGGCAGGTCGAAGAGATCGTCTGGCAGGAGATGCGCGAGGCGTTCGCCGTGGCGGAGGAGCGCCTCGGCGGGAAGATGCTCGCCTCGAAGTACCGCATCGACGAGAAGCGGTTCGCCATCGGCTTCTCCACCAACAAGGCGTGCAACATCCAGGGCTTCCACTCGCCCAACCTGCTCGTCGTCGTCACCGAGGCCCACGCCATGCCCCAGGACCATATCGACGCCATCAAGCGCCTCCACCCCAACCGGCTCCTCCTCGTCGGCAACGCCATGACGCTGGAAGGCGAGTTCTACGAGTCCCACAACTCCCGCCGCGCGCGCTACCACCGCATCAAGATATCCGCCTACGACACCCCCAACTTCACCGGCGAGAGCGGCGGCGTGCCCGGCATGATCACTCCCGAGGACGCCGAGGAGCTCGCCCTCGACTGGTCCGAGGACCACCCCTCCTACGTCGCGGGCGTCCTCGCCGAGTTCCCGAACGCCCAAGAGGACTCCCTCGTCGGCCGCGACGCCGTCGAACACGCCATGGAGCGCGGCGCTGTCGTTCCTGCGGAGGCAGGAACCTCGCAGCCTGGGGACCTCGGGGGCGAGATTCCTGCCTCCGCAGGAATGACGGGACAGCCCAACCCGGACCCCAATGAGCCCGTCTACCTCGGCGTCGACGTCGGGCGGTTCGGCGCGGACAAGTCCGCCATCTGCGTGCGGCAGGGGCAGCGCGTCCACAGCCTCACCTCCTTCTCGCGCATGGACACGATGCGCCTCGTCTACGAGATCATCCGGACGCGGGAGGAGACCGGCGCGGAGGCCATATTCGTCGACGAGGGCGGACTCGGCGGCGGCGTCATCGACCGCCTGCGCGAACTCGGCGAGCCGGTCTACGGCGTCCACTTCGGCGGACGCGCGCCCCACCGTACCCGCTTCTTCAACACGCGCTCCGAGATCTTCTGGGAGGTGCGGATGCTGCTGAACGACGGGCTGATGGTCCTCCCGCCGGACGAGGAGCTCGCCGGTCAGCTCGTCTCCCTGCGCTACGACGTATCCAGCTCCGGCCAGGTGCGGCTGGAGGGCAAGCGGGAGATGCGCAAGCGCGGCCTCCCCTCGCCCGACAAGGCGGACGCGCTCGCGCTCGCCTTCCTCAAGCCGCCGTCCTTCGGCATCTGGACCGGCACGGAGCCCTTCCTGGACGACGACCTCCCGCTGTCGCGCCGCCTCCCGCGTCCGCAGTACGGCATCGGCTACGAGCTCCCGCGCCCATCGCTCTCCGAGCCCCCGGAAACCGGCGCCGGACCCGGCAGCGCCCCGCCCGCCGACGCCCCCGGCGACAGCGGCAGTCCTCCTGCCCCACGCATCCAGGTCTGGTGGTAGCGCGCCATGCGCCCGCCGCTCAACAGGGAACGGTCAACATCGATGGACAGGATGTCGTCGCCATGTCATTTCGAGCGAAGCCGAGAAATCTCTCAGTCTGCCTGTTGTAGGGGCGGTTCGCGAACCGCCCCCGCGTCCCGTACTCGTCCGTCGTTCCTGCGAAGGCAGGAACCTCGCAGCTCCTCACCCGTCATTCCCGCGAAAGCGGGAATCCAGAGCAACCGGCAGGTCACACGGCGTGGGAGACGGGAGGCGTCCCACCCGCCCCGTCGTTCCTGCGGAGGCTCGCGCTTGCGCGCGGACGCCCCCGCCTCAGCCGCGCGGCGGCAGCTGGTCGTCGCCCGCGATCACGTCGATGTCGAAGGCGTTGTTGAAGGCGGCGACGTAGCGGTAGAGGCCGATGGTGCCGACGATGAGGATGAGCCAGTGTTGGCCGTGCCGCGCCATCAGGGAGTCGAACAGCGCCTGCTCCACCCGGTTCGTGCGGCAGAGCTGGCGGGACAGTTCGATGACGTCGCGCTCGTCGTCGTCGAGGTGGCTGGCGTCGGCGCCGGTGCGGGCAACGTCGATAGCGGCGTCGCGCAGGCCCGCGGCGCGGGCGGTCGAGACGTGGACCGACCACTGGTAAGGGGCGTCGTCCTCGTAGGCGACGGCGAGGATGGCGAGCTCGTGCAGGGCGGGGCTGACGACGGTGTCGTCGTGCGTGTTCCGGAGGGTCGCAAGGAAGCCCGAGGCGAGTCCGGGGCTCTGGAGCATGACCGCGAACGGCCCACGGACGCGTCCACGTTCGGCGAGGACCGCGTCCCACTCGTGCTGCCGCTCCGGTGGGAGCTGGGCCTTGTCGGTGATGGGCTCGATGCGTGTCATGACTCCCTCCGGAGGTGGGGCTATCGGGGTCTACGGCGTGACAGGCCAGCGACCTGCCACGGGATAGGCTTCATCGTCGCCGGGCCAGGGCGGCATGGTAACAATCACGAAGCTCAGCGGACGATCGCCGGTTGCCCTGAACTGGAAGTGAGCGCCAACGGGGATCGACAGGCTCCCGCCCGGGGCTACGTCCACGACCCGTTCCTCGCCGCCATGCTTCCTCCACACCTGGCCTGTGCCCTCGAGGAAGTACCAGCCCTCCTCAACCGTCCGGTGGGCGACAGGCAATGACACCTCTCCCGGAGCCAGCGTGCAGTGGACCATGCTCCCCCGGCTCGTCTCTGACAGCAGCCGGATCTCCGAGCCGTCCGGCGCGAGGACGTCCCGTTCCGTGGGCAACTCCCTGTAGTCCAGTTCCTGGTTCATGCCGGTCGGCTCACCACCGCGAGCAATCATACCGCCCCGGCGCCGGCGGGACTGTACACCCCCAGGCCCCTTCCTCTGTTCGACGCCATTCCGCAACTGGACCAGCACGTACGGCCTCGACCACCACCTGCCACCCTCCATGCTCACCGACCCCGCCAACCACAAAAGGGGGATGGCGGGGACGCGCCGGGAGGACTTGGCGCGCCCCCGCACCCCCTTGGTACAGCTCCAGCCGGCAACCGGCGAGTCCGCTCCCGGTGGTGCTACTCAGGGACTGCGCGGGTCAGCCGCGCACCGCCAGTTCTGCCGCGTCCTTGTCACTCACGATCCTGATGACCTTGCTGGACGGATCCTCCTCGGCTACACCGCGGATCGCCTTCCGCCCGTTCTTCAGGGTCACAACCTCCGGGTCCTTGATGGTCACCATCTTCTTCAGCTTCACCGAATATGCCGTCATCTCTACCATTTCCGTCTCCTTTCTACGGGGTTTCGTTTTCCGTGGCTTCCTGTATGGATGCTTCGTGTGAGTCCGGCTGGCTCAGATCGCATCGCTCAGCGAGCGGCCCAGCCGGGGTAGGGGGGTGCGCCGGGGAGGACTTCGGCGCACCCCCCAGGAGGGGGCCGGTCAGTTGATAGAACATCAGGTCCACCAGGAAACTGGCATCGTTCGCGTCCAGGTCGAGGAGCACTGCGTTGAACTCAGCGTCCGTCTCTTCGGGATCCAGCTGGCGCCCTGCCGCGTTGGCCGCGATAATCGCGAAGTTGAACAGCTCATCCAGCTCGAACCCGCGTGGCTCCGGGCAGAGCGGCGTCGCGAAGCCGCCGTTGACCGTCTGCTCCGAGCAGTCCGCGCACTTCTTGTCGCATGGTTCGCAGTCCAGCATCTGATCTGCGTCGATGCGCTCTGGTTCGCCGTACCACTTCATCGCGCGCCTCTCCTTCCCTCGCGGCGGCCGTATTCAGATTTGCGGCCGCCGTATCGCTTCGCTACCCGGTTACGAGCACTCCATCGCAATGCGGAGGCTGTTCAGGTTGTCGCGCATCAGGCCGAGGTAGTCTCCGTGTTCGTCCAGCTCAGTCTGGGTAACGCTCTCTACCGCGTGGATCTGGTAGATGCCGGCCCCCGTCTCGTCCGCGAGCGCCTTCTCGTTCGCGCCGGAGAGCACGGGCTCGAGCAGCACCGCCGTGATGCCGAACTCCTTGATGCGGTCGGCAATGGCGGCGAGACGCTGCGGCGATGGCTCTGGCTCCGGGGAGAGGCCAGCGATCCCGACCTGTTCCAGGTCGTAGGCCAGCGCAAGGTATGCGTATGCAGAGTGGGACGTGACGAACTCGCGGTGGGCGCACGAGCTGAGGCCCGTCTCGAACTCCGCGTGCAGCCCCCGAAGGTCTGCCGAGAGCGCGGCGAGGTTCGCCCGGTAGGTGTCCGCGCCCTCCGGGTCCGCCTCGATCAGCGCCTCTGCGATGCGCTCCGCCTGGCTGATGGCACGCAGCGGGTCGAGCCAGAAGTGCGGGTCGAACTCCCCATGGCCGTGGTCATCCTCGCCCTCATGGCCGTGCTCGTCCTCTTCCTCATGGCCATGCGCATCCTCTTCCTCATGGCCGTGCTCATCCTCTTCCTCATGGCCGTGCTCATCCTCTTCCTCATGGCCATGCTCGTCCTCATGGCCCTCGCCTTCACCGAGGGTGCCAACGAAGGCGATGCCGGTGGGCGAACCGCCGACGTCCCAGGATTCCTCCACTTCGAGGTGTTCGAGGTCGAGCGCGATGACCTCACCCTGGGCCGGGTTCGTGATGAACATCGTCTCGCCGACGATGATGAGGCTGGGCCGCCCACCCTCGCCCGGGTCCATGACGTGGAGGTGCGCGACCTCATCGCCGTCGTGGGCATCCAGCACGTGGAGTTCGCCTTCGGCGGTGAGCAGGTAGAGGCGCTCCGCGTGCGCGCCGATGCCGCCAGCCGCGACCGCCTCGCTGAAGACCCGCCGGAACTCGCCCGTCTCCGGGTCGATCAGCCAGATGCCGTCGTTGGCGAAACCCTGACCGTCGAAGTAGGAGGCGCGTCCGAAGAAATGGTGCAGCTCGTCGTGTCCGAAGAAGGAGCCGATCCGCGAGTCCTCGCGCATCTCGGGCGGATTCTCGATGAAGTCGTGGTCGTAGCTGTCGCCGTGCGGGTGCAGGAAGAGCACTCCGCCGACGCAGCCGAAGATGGCGCCCTCCTCGTTGTGTATCTCGCCGTGCATGCCGGGGCAGGAACGGTTGCTGGCGTCATAGACGACTTCGCCGTCCAGGTTGAGGACCTCAACGCCGACGGGCAGGCTGTCGTCCGAGTTCTCGGGGTAGTCGGGGTTCTTCGTGGTCACGATGAAGTTGTCCGGGGAGATTGCCAGGGCGGCGCCGTGCTGCGGGCCGGTTTCGAACACGATCGGCTGGTAGTCGCCCTGCGTGCTGGCAAGTTCTTCCTCGTTGTAGAGGTAGACGTAGCCTTTAGCGTCGGCGAACACTGCCGTCCAGCCGTAGGTGTTGACGAAGTGGATCGGCCGTTCAACCGTCGCTACATGGGGATGACGCGAGACCGGCTCACGCACGGGGTCGAAGTGGTCGCCGTGCTCCACGAGGAAGATACCGCCGTCGAAGAGGTGGATGCCGTCATCCGCCTCACCCGGGCCCCTGGCGAGGACGAAGGCGTAGCGGTGCGTCGGGCTGGCGTAGATCGCGGCCGGCGGAGCACTGATCTCGAAGGCGCCAACATCCACCTCCTCCGTCGAGAGGTCGATCACTGAGAGGTGTTGCGCCTCGAGGTCCGCGACCAGCAGGCGTCCGTCAAAGGCGGACTCGCCTTCGTCGCCGTGCTCGCCCTCTTCCATGTGGCCGTGCTCGTCTTCGTGTGGGTCTGCGCCTTCCTCGAGGGGCAGTGCCGCCTCCGGGAACGCAGCCTCGACCACGATGCCGGAGAGGTCGCCGCCCAGAGACTCGATCGCACGATCCAGCCAGGGCAACAGAGTGAGGCCGTTCGTCACTACGACGTCGGCCTCGGCGATCCTGCGGATGTCGCTCACCGTGAGTTCGAAACCGTGGGCCTCGGTGCCGGGCCGCACGATGGTCTCGACTTCCACCCGGTCGCCGCCGATGCGTTCGGCGAAGTACTGCATCGGGTAGATGCTCGCGACCACGTTCAGTGGCTCGGAGGGGACACTGGCGGGGGTGTTGGCAGGCTCGGGGGCGCTGGTGGGAGTGTTCGTAGGCTCGGGCTCTTCCGAGCAGGCCGCTATCGCCAGGGCCAAGGCCGTGACGATGAGCAGCAAAAACACACTAGCAATACTTCGTCTCATTCTATCGCCTCCACAAGGGTTTACATGGGTCCGTGCACAGGGATACCTAGCGGCCTTTGCTGCGCACCTGCATCCAGCATGAGTCAATGATGCAGTTTCATCCCGGCGCCCGAACGGCGTGATGGGCATAGATAGAACCAGACGCGTCTACATATTGTCAATACTCAGTATCAATAATAGCGAAGACGATACCAACCCGAACCCCGTCGTTCCCGCGCATGGGACGGGCGGTTGGTGGCCGCTGGGGCTCACGGATGGGTCCCGTCGGTCTTCCAGTCCACCCCGATGCCCGGCGGGACTGTACACCGCCGGACGCCCGGCTTATGCTCGCGGCGTTGGTGTTCCGAGTGTCGAGTCGAAGTCGGGGAAGGAGCTGAGCCGATGGCTGTGGTCGATGCCGACACGCACGTGGACGAATGCGAAGAGACGTGGCGCTACATGCCGCCCGAGGACGCGCGCTACAAGCCGGTCACGGTCGTCCCCACCGAGGACATGGGCGATGGCGCTCCCGCCCCCGGCTACACGAGGCACTGGCTCATCGGCAACAACCTGTCGATCCGCCGCATCCGCGACGACCGGCGCACCGGCACGACCATCGACGCCCGCGAGCTGAGGAACGTCGAGACCCGCCTGCGGCACATGGACGAGATGGGCGTGGACGTCCACGTCATGTACCCCACGATGTTCCTCACCTACCTGACGAACGACCCGCACGCCCAGACCGCCATCTGCAAGAGCTACAACCGCTGGATGGCCGACAGGTCCGCCGAGAGCAACGGACGCCTCCGATGGGTGGCGGTGCTGCCGATGCTGGACATCGAGGCCGCGGTGGATGAGGTCCGCTGGGCGAGCGAGCACGGGGCCTGCGGGGTCTTCAAGCTGGCAACGGAGCTGGGAAGACGCGTGACCGACCCCTACTTCTTCCCCGTCTACCAGGAGGCGAACGACCTCGACCTTGCGCTCTGCATGCACACCGGCTCGGGCGACCCGCCCGCCGGCAGCAGCGCGCCGCTCCTCGGCGACGGGATCACCGGCACCAACGTCATCGACGCGTTCCACTCCATCGTCTTCTCCGGCCTCGCCTTCAGGTTCCCCCGGCTGCGGTTCGGCTTCATCGAGGCGGGCTCGTCCTGGATCCCGTTCGTGGTCGACAGGCTCTACGCCCGCCGGGAGCGCATGGCGTGGGCATACAGGACGTTCACCTACTCGGACGACCTGAGCGGCCTTTTCCACGAGCACCGGCTCTACGTCACCTGCCAGTCGCAGGAGGACATCCCCTACCTGCTGACGTTCGGCACCGAAGACCACCTGATGATCGGCACCGACTACTCGCACGCCGACCTGTCGGCTGAGATCGGGGCCATAGACATCCTGCGTCGCAGGGCCGACGAGGGCGAATTCAGCCAGACCGCGAAACGGAAGATCCTCGAGGACAACCCCAAGACCTTCTACGGTCTGTGACGTCGGCCTCCCGAGGGGCGGTTCGCGAACCGCCCCTACACCCAGGAAACGAGGTTCCTGCCTTCGCAGGAACGGCCCAGGGCCTTGTCAGGCCCTGTAAGGGAATGAAAATGGGGAAGCGACAGACCACGCTCGCCCGTACTTGCCAGCCGCGTAGCGCAGTACACGGCAGGACGCGCCCCACCCTTCCACTCCGCCCCGTGTGGCCTGCCCGGCCACTCTGGATTCCCGCCGGTGCGGGAATGACGGTGGAAACATGAACGAACGACGGAGACGATAGAATCCCGCCCATGACTACGACAACACCCGACGCCAGCACCCCCTACACCGGACAATCGATCCCCCGCCTGGAGGACGACCGCCTGCTCCGAGGCAACGGCGAGTTCATCGCCGACATGACGCTGCCCGGCATGGCGCACAGCGCCATCGTCCGCAGCCCACACGCGCATGCGCGCATCGACCGCATCGACGCGAGCGAGGCTCTCGCGATGCCGGGTGTGCTCGCCGTCATCACGTCGGACGACGTCGAGGAAGGCGCGGTGCTGGAGAGCATCGGCAGGCCGGGGATGCAGATCAACCGGGGCGGCGCGCACCCCATCCTCGCGCTGGGGCGGGCGCTCTACGCAGGGCAGGCCGTCGCAGCCGTCGCAGCGGAGACCGCCGCGCAGGCCACCGACGCCGCCGCCCGCGTCGAGGTCGTCTACGAGCCGCTGGAGGCCATCAACGACCTGCAGCGTGCAGCGGACGGCGACTATCCCACGCTCCATCCCGTGATCGGGTCGAACGTCGGAGCGTCGCAGCGTTCGGGAGGAGGCGACGTGGACGGCGCGTTCGCAGCCGCCGACCGGGTCGTCTCCGCCTCGTTCGTCATCCCGCGCCTCGCGCCGATGCCGATGGAGGGCCGGGGCTGCATCGCGAGTTTCGACGCGTCCGGCGACCTCACGTTCTGGTCGTCCAACCAGTCGCCGCACGACACGCAGCACCACATCGAGGAGGCGCTGACGATGCCGGGCCACGTGCGCGTCATCACGCCGGACGTGGGCGGCGGCTTCGGGCACAAGCACCACGTCTACCCGGAAGAGGTCGCGGCCATCCTCCTGGCGCGGCGGCTGCAGCGTCCGGTGAAGTGGGTGGAGGAACGCGGCGAGAACATACACTCGGCGCACGCGCGCGGGCTGGAGGCGCACGTGGATGCCGCCGTCACGAACGCGGGTACCGTCCTCGCCATCAGGGCGCGCTTCCTGTCGGACCTCGGCGCGTACTGGATCAGCGGGGCGTTCACGTCGCCGGACAACGCGGCGAAGCGCTTCGCGGGCCCGTACCACATCCCCGCCTACGACGGCGAGCAGGTCTGCCTCATGACCAACCGCCCGCCCATCACGTCCTACCGGGGCGCCGGGCAGCCGGAGGCCACGTTCTGCATCGAGCGCATGTTCGACCTCATCAGCGAGGAGCTGGCCCTCGACCCCGTTGAGTTGCGCCGCCGCAACCTCATCCCGCCCGACCAGTTCCCCTACACGACTGCGTCCGGCACCCCATACGTGGACGGCGACTACGAGCCAGTGCTCGACCGCGCGCTCGAGGTCGCGGGGTACGGCGACCTGCTGGCGCGGCGCGACCGCGAGCGGCAGGAGGGGCGCACCGTCGGGCTCGGCATCGCGCTCTCGACGAAGGGCTCGGGCGGCACGGGCGGCGACGCGGCGCGCTCCAGCGCGGCAGCGGTCGAGGTCGGCGCGGACGGGCACGTCCGCCTCACCACGGACATCTCACCGCACGGACAGGGCAACGCCACGACGTTCGCGCAGATAACGGCGGACGCGCTCGGCGTTGCGCCGGGCGACATCACCGTGCTGCACGGCGACAGCGACCGCATCCAGCCGTTCGGCCCCGGCGCAGGCACGTACGCCAGCCGGGGGCTCGTCATCGGCGGGCACGCCGTCCACCAGACCGCGCACCAGGCGCGCGAGAAGCTGGTCGACGCCGCGTCGCACCTGCTGGAAACGCCCTCGGACGACGTGACGCTCGCCGAAGGCGCGGCCGCCTCGCGCTCGGACCCGTCGCGCTCGGTGCCTCTCGGCAGGATCGCGGAGATGGCAGGGGATGCGGACGGCGGCTTCCGCCACTACTCGACGTACACGCTGCCGCCGGGGAGTTTCGCGTTCGCGACGCACATCGCATACGTCGAGCTCGACCCGGACTCGGGCGACGTGCGCGTACGGGACTTCGTTGCGGTGCACGACGTAGGCAACCTCATCAACCCGGTCATCGTCGAGGGGCAGATACACGGCGGCGTGGTGCAGGGGTTCGGCGAGGCGATGTGCGAGGCCGTCTCCTACGCCGACGACGGACGCCCGCGCGAGTGGTCGTTCATGGACTATGCGATGCCGCTTGCGGAAGACCTCCCGCACATGGTCGTCGAAACGCACGCGACGGAGGCGCGGAACGGCGCGATGGGCGTTCGCGGCATCGGCGAGATGCCGTCGTGCGCCAGCCCCGCCGCGCTCGCCAACGCCGTCCACGACGCGTTGCGGCAGATCGGCGCGCCGATAGTGGACATCCCGTTCACGGCGGAGCGGGTCTGGCGCGCCACGCGGCAGGCGTCCCGGTAGGAAGGCGGGGGCTCTGCTTTCGTCTGGACGGAGCGCAGGCGCGTGCCTATAGTAGTCCTTGGAGGATGTTGCGATGCCCACCTTCGGCACACTGTCCATAGACGGAGCGCGCGCAGAGTGCGTTCCCAGCAAACGTGCCGCACTGATACAGGAGTACGTGGGCTACATCCAACGCATAGCGCCCGGAGAAGCGGGCGTGTTGGAAGCAAGCGCAGGCGAAACCACGCAGGCGATCCGCCGGAGACTGTCTGCGGCAGCCAAGACGTTGGGCAAGAGCATCGAGGTTCGCCGGTCCTCCACTACCGTCTACTTCTGGCTGTCTACACGCCCGCCCAGACGCCTCCCGCGCCGCGGAACGCTGGCAGACGCACTCCATGAGCACACAGGCATCCTGCACAGCAACGAGCACGGTCCCGCAGGGGCACGCCTGTCACAGGACACGGGCAAGCGGTTCGCTGCGGGCCTCCTGGAAGAATACCAACGCCAACAGCAAACTCAATGATCCTGACCGACACCGGGCCTCTCGTTGCTTTGCTGAACGCTGACGACCAGTATCACCGCCGCTGCGTAGCGACCCTTCGCACCCTGGAACCGGACACACTCCTCACTACGTGGGTATGCTTCACCGAGGCGATGTACCTCCTGGGCGCGATCGGCGGTTACCACTATCAGAAGGAACTCTGGGAGCTCCAAAAGGCGGGCAAACTTGCCATCAGGGAGCTCACCCCAGACGAGACTTCCCGCATGCGGGAACTGATGGATCGATACCAGGACACGCCCATGGACCTCGCGGATGCCTCGCTGGTTGCCGTGGCAGAGGGGTCTTCTCTGCGGTCCATCTTCACCAACGACCGCGATTTCGAGGTCTACCGTCTGTGGGGCTCCCGGCCGTTCCATATCCACGGAGGCCCGCTGGGAAATCCGGCCTGAACCATAAGCAGGCAGGTTCACGGCAATCCTTCATGGAGAGCACTTGCAATCCGTGGGCGAGGGGAACACTATAGGGCCATGAGAGTAGGCGAGTTCGAGATACAAGAGCCTCTGCCGGAGCTGCGGTCGCCGCACATCATCGCGTCGCTGACGCCGTGGATCGACGCCGGGAGCGTCGGGTCGCTGAGCATCGAGCGGCTGGAGCGCTACATGCGCGCCCGCGACCTCGGCTCGCTCGCAAAGCCGGGGCACTTCTTCGACTTCACCCGCTACCGCCCGGTCGTCTACTTCGAGGACGGCAAGCGCAAGATGCGCGTCCCCAACGCCGACCTCCGCTGGGCCACCGGCCTCGGCAGCCACGACTTCATCTTCCTGCACATGCTGGAGCCGCACTCCAACGCGGAGGAGTACATCGAGGCTCTCGTGGAGGTCATCACGTACCTCAACGTGGACCGCTTCTGCCGGATCGGCGCGATGTACGACGCCGTCCCCCACACGCGACCGCTCCTGGTCATGGGCACCCTCAACGGGGAACCGCTGCAGGGTGTGGAGGGCGTCGAGGGCAACCGGCGCAGGCCGTACCAGGGCCCTACGTCCATCATGAACATGGTCGGCGACCGCATCAGCGCGAGCGGGGTCGACAACATGATGCTCATGTGCAGGCTCCCCCACTACGTGGAACTCGAAGCCGACTTCGCGGGACGCTCGAAGATGCTCCAGGTGCTCTCTACCCTCTACGGCTTTCCCGCCGAGTACGCCGCCAGCCAGCGCGACACCCAGCAGTACGCGCGCGTCACCTCTGAGATGCAGCGCAACGCGCAGGTGAAGTCGCTCGTCGAACGGCTGGAGTCGGACTACGACGCCCGGCGCGGCAGGCGCCAGCAGGAGCGGCAGTCCGAGGAGAAGAAGGAGCTTCCACCGCTCCCGCCCTCCGTCGAGGAGTTCCTCGGTAAACTGACCGGCCCCGGCGAAGAAGAGAAGGAGTAGAAGTACGCTCCTGCCCAAGGCGCCGGCACTGACCGCAGTGTTCGTCCTCGCCGGAGCCGCGATGCTGGCTGCGTGCGACTCCTCCGAGCCAACCCCGACGGCCACACCGGTTCCGGTGGCTACGCCAACGGCTGAGCCCGCCTCAAGCGCCGGAAGCCCGGCGGCAGAGAACGCGGCCAAGGCTCTATCGGCACTGGTGGGGGCTATCAGCCCGGAGAGGCCGCTGGTGATGGTGACCGAGGATTTCGAGAAGGGCGGTCATAGGCTACTTCACAACGAGTACATCGTCGCCATCTACCCGGAACAGGTGATAACGCAACTCGTCCTCACGCCTGACAGCGATGGGCTGGTGGCGAACGTCATGTCGGAGACATGGAGCGCCGACGGCACACCCCCCGTCCTGAGATGCATCCTCGACGACTCGGAAGTCGTTGGCCCGGTGGATGGCGCATGCCCGGAACCAGGGGTATACCTCCCCACCGTAGACGAGGGCGGGTGGGACTTGGCACGATGGCTGGAGGCCGTGGTCCAGGCAACGCTCAACGCTGAAGCGAAGGGATACACGCACGCCGGTAGATTCCTCTTGAACGGCCAGCCGAGCATCCGCTACGAAAGCCGTTCACGCGTGTCGCTCAGAGTAATCGAGTTCGTCGAGGCGAACCCCCTCTTCAGGCGGGATAGCTACTATTCGATACTGAACGACGGCATGCTCATGCTCGAATCCCAGAGGACTGTCATGTCCGTGAGCGCGGGGGAGCCGACAGCGGTACCCGGCGTGGGAACGGGCGAAGGGGGCTGATTATCACGACACGGCAGGCGCGCAGTCCGTCACGCCCCTACTACGGATGGGTCATCGTTGCGGCCCTCGGCGTTGCCGGGGGCGCCAGCATGTTCGTGGGCATCGGCAACTTCGGCATCTTCGTCGCGCCCATGAGCGAGGAGCTGGGCCTCGGGAACAGCGCGTTCGGCTGGGCGCTGTCGGCGCGGCTCTTCGGTTTCGCGCTCTCAGGCCCGTTCATCGGACGCCTCCTCGACAGCCGCGGCTCCCGCGTGCCGCTTGCGGTGGCCGGCCTCATGCTCGGCGGCGCAGCAGCGTCGATGAGCCTCATCAACTCGGGCTGGCAGATGATCGGACTCGCGCTGTTCAGCGGGATGATGGGGTTCTGGGGCAGCAGCACGCTCTTCCTCACCATCCCCATCGCCAAGTGGTTCGTCCGCAAGCGCGGACGCGCCATGTCGGTCTTCTTTCCCAGCATCCCCTTCGGCATCGGCATCTCCAGCCCGATCACGCAGTTGCTGGTCGACACCGTGGGTTGGCGCGACGCATGGTTCATCCTCGGCATCATCGGCGGGCTCTCCATCGCCGCCGTCTCCCTGGCGTTCGTCCGCAACAAGCCGTCGGACCTCGGCCTGCTCCCCGACGGTGAGTCCGCCTCGCTCGATTCCAACGAACGCGCGCGGATGGAGCGCCGGCTCGAATACTCGTGGACCGTCCGGCAGTCGATGCGCACCGGCGCCTTCTGGCGCATCAGCGTGGCCTTTGGACTGCTCATGGCCGCGATGGGCACCGTGGGTGTGTTCTGGGTCGCATTCCTGCGATCGCTGGACATCTCCCCGCAGGTAGCCGCGCTTGCATTCTCTGTGCAGGCGTTCACCCAGGTCGCCTCGGCCATCGTCATCGCGCCGTGGATGGACCGTATGCAGCCCCGCTACGTGGCGATGGGCGGATTCGCAAGCGTGGCAGCGGGGATGCTCGTCGCCGCGGTAGCCAGCACCACCTGGCACGGGTTCGCAGGGGCCGCGCTGGCAGGCGTCGGGCTCGGGGCGGGGATGCTCACGCAGACGCACATCTGGCCCGCCTACTACGGGCGCGATCACATCGGCGCGGTGCGCGGCGCCGCGACGCCGATCACGCTGATCATGACCGGCATCGGCACGCCCGTACTCGGGATCCTGTTCGACCTTACGAGCTTCACCATGGGCTGGCTTGCAGCGGCGGGCGCTCTGTCCGCAGGGTTCATGCTGCTGGCGTTGTCGCCGAAGCCGCGGACGCCGCAGTAGGGGCAGGGCGGTTCGCGAACCGCCCCTACAGGGCCAGACACGCCCTGTTCACCCCCATCCTGACCTTCCCCCATCGAGGGGGAAGGAAATGGGGAGGCGCTGGCCGACAGTGAGGGTATGCGGAACGGGGCGTACGCTCGCAGTACCCTCACCCCAGCCCTCTCCCCTGATAGGGAGAGGGGGTCAGGCGAAGCGCGAGGGCGCGAATAGGGAGATGTCGTGGTGCGTCTCTCCGCGCTCGGCGAGGTCAGCCATGATCTCGCCGATCACGCTGCAGAACTTGAATCCGTGGCCGGAGAAGCCCGCCGCGAACGACACCTGCGGCCATACGGCGTGCTTCCCGATGATGAAGTGCTTGTCCGGCGAGTTGGTGAACATGCAGACCGCCATGCGCAGCAGACGGCCCGCCGCCTGCGGGAAGCACCGGCGGAGGAACTCCCGCAGCATCTCCTCGTCGTCCGAGCGCCACGTCCGGTCGAGCGCATCGGGGTCGGCTGCGACGCCCGTGCTGTCGAACTTGCCCAGCTTCAGCCCCGGCACGCCGAACTCCGGGAAGCCGTAGTACTCGTCGCCGTCCATCGTGACGATGAACACGGGGAAGCGCGACGGCGCGATGAGGGCGGAGTCCTCAGGCTCGAACCAGCCCATGACCTGGCGCTCCGGCACTGCGGTCTCCGCGAGTTCCGGCACGAGCCTTCCCGCCCACGCGCCTGCCGTGAGCACGAGGGAGCCCGCGTCGTATGTGCCTGACTCGGTACGCACGCGCACTCCGCCGGAGAACGCCTCCCAGTCGAGCACCTGTTCTTCCTCCCTGACCTCCGCGCCCAAGCTGCGTGCGACGGTCACGTGCGATTCGACGCATCGCTCCGGCGTGAGGAAGCCTCCCTGCGGCTGGACGACCGCCGACATCTCTGGCGGCAGCCCGTAGCCCGGAAAGTGCGCCGACACTTCCGCGCTCGACAGCACCTCGTGCGACACGTCCTGCTCCACGCAGGCGCGCAGGGTGTTCTCGAAGCCTGTGGAGCCGGGGACGCCCGCGTGCACGGAGCCGGTGATGTGCAGCACCTGTTCGCCCGCGCGCTCCTCCAACTCGCGCCACAATTCGTATGCGCGAAGCCCCAGAGGCACGTACTTGGGCCCTTCGTGGAAGGCGAGACGGATGATGCGCGTGATGCCATGGGACGACCCCATCTCGTGCGGGACGCGGAAGCGCTCGAGCCCCAGCACGCGAAGCCCGCGCTTCGCGAGTTGATACACCGTTGCGCTGCCCATTCCGCCCACGCCGATCACGATGACGTCGTACATCCTTGCGCTCGTCAACTGCCTCCTCCGTCACGTGGCCGTCTTGCAGGCGATGGTTGCCCTTGCAGAAACAGGATGCTAGCATTCCGACGTATCCGCGTGCGGCATCAACCCGGCGCGGGCTTTCGTGTAATGGAGGAATGCTCATGTCCTGGGCCAGCAGAACAATCGTACTCGTGGTGCTGGGCATCGCCCTGCTCGCCGGTCTGACCGCGTGCGGCGGCGACGACCCGGAGCCCACCGCTACGCCGCAGCCACCGGCGCCCGAGCCGACGGCCACGCCCGTACCGGACGCGCCGGCTATGGACGCTGACCCCACCGCCACGCCGACGCCATTGCCGCCAGGCGCGACGGCGCCGCCCGCGACCGCCACGCCCACGCCGAGGCCGGCCCCCACGGCCACGCCCACGGCGATCCCCGCAGTGGAAGGCTTCGACGCTGAGGCGTACTTCTCCGGGAAGACCATCAAGATCATCGTCGGGTTCGCACCCGGTGGCGGTTACGACGGCTACTCCCGCCTCCTCGGCGAAGCAATCGAGCGGCTGATGCCCGGCAACCCAAAGGTCATCGTCACGAACCTTCCGGGCGGCGGCGGACTCCGCGGCCTGCAGGAGACGATGCGCTCCCGGCCCGACGGCCTCACCATCCACCCGATGGCGCCGCGTCACCCCGCAGCCGAGGCGGCCGGTATCGACCGCGAAGGCTTCGACATCGAAACGGTCAACCTCATCGGCACCCCGAGCTTCAACGACGACCACCTGACGATGTGCGTACGCCGCGACATCGCCACCAGCTGGGAAGAGGTGCTTGCTCTCGGCAGGCCCATCACGACCGGCACGTCCGCCCCCGGCGGCGACATGGTCGGCGGACAGTTCGTCGAGGCTCTCGGCGGGCCCATCAAGGTCATCTACGGCTACGAGGGCACGTCCGAGGTGCTCGCGGCGATCGACCGCGGCGAGCTGGACGCCACCACGCGGTGCGACTTCGAGTACATCTCCAACCTCTACCCGGGTTGGTACGAGGACCGCCTCCTGGTGCCGCTCTTCTGGTCCCGCACTCCTGTCTCCCAGGAGTTCCTGGACCGCATGGGCACCGGTCTGCAGTCCGACGAGCTCCCGCACCTCTTCGACGTCGTCGACGCGAATGAGGAACAGCAGGCCGTCTTCAAGCTGGCACAGAGCCTCGAGTCCCTGGCGCGCACGTTCGTCCTGCCGCCCGACGTACCCGAGGAGATCGTGCTGACGTGGCAGCGCATCTTCCGCGACATCGTGAACGACCCCGAGTTCATCGCGAAGGCTGAGCTCGCCGAGCGTCCCGTGAAGTACGGCGACCCGGCGATCCTCGTCGAGGGCCTCAGGACGGCCGCGGGCTTCAGCGACGAGGCGCGGGAACTGTTCGCCACCCTCTACGGCGCCGGCTAGGCCGGAGAGAACAGCACAGAAGACAGGAAGAGGGCGGGCTCACGAGCCCGCCCTCTCTTGCATGATGAAGGCGCAGCGCGGTTCTTCCCACCCGCCCGCCCGAACGCTTGTGGGGGGACACCCCCACAGCCCCCGGCAGAGGGGTTCCCCCTCTGCACTCCCTCATCCCGCAGTCCGTGCCGTGGTTCGACAAGCTCCCCACGCGATACTGATTTCATAAACCGACGCCCCAGCGCAACCTCCGCCACGTCCGCTCCCCCTATCGGACTGTCCTCCGGCGTCGGGACCGCGTAGTGGATCGTAGCACGCCCCGGACGCACCACGATCTCCTTCACGAACGTCCGCAGGAACGCCTTCGTCTCCGCCAGCCCGCTCTCCAGCAGCCACTCTCCCATCTCTCGCGCATACGCCGCCACCACCTCCGCGTCCTGCACCCCCGCCAGCCGCGCGTCCAGCTCCATCCGAGCCTCATCGGCAGCACGCTCCAACCGCTCCTGGTTCTCCTGATGGTGCCGGATGCGTGGAAGGATGTCCTCCACCGTCATATCCGTCTTCTCCACCAGATGCCACAGCCGGTCCATGCGCTGGCGGACCTCCCGCAACTCAAGCTCCGCAGCCTCCAGCCGCTCACGCTCCCCCGCGATCACACTGTCCATCTCCTCGTTCACCATCCGCACGAGGTCGCGCATGTTGCTCTCGGTCAGGATGTGCTCGCGTATCTGCTCCACGATCAACCGCTCGAACCGCTTCGCGCTCAGTCGCGGCGTCGTGCACGTCCCCTTCCCCCGGTTCAGCAGCGAGTGGCACACGTAGTAGGTGTACCTGCCCCCGTGCGCCTCGGACGCGCTCAGCGCCCTCCCGCACGCCTCGCACTTCAGCAGCCCGCTCAGCAAATACGGGCTGGCGATGCGTCTCGGGTGCACGCTCTTGGGTGCGCGAGAGACCAGCATCCGCGCGACCCGCTTGAATTCCTGCTGGCTGACGATGGCCGGGAAGGCGTTCTCCACGCGCACCGGGGGCACGTTGTCCTTCGCCCTCGTCCCCCACACCAGCGTGCCCGTGTACACCTCGTTGGAGAGCATCCGATAGATCGTGGCCTTCAGCCACTTCGCCCCGAACGGGCTCGGCACGCCGTCTGCGTTGAGCGCCTTGGCGATGTCCAGCGTCGTGGAACCGTGCAGGGCCATGTCGAACATGCGGCGCGCCACCGCATCGGCGGGCGGGTCCAGTTCCAGCTTGGGCCGCTTCTTCACGCCGTCCTGGACGTGGACCTTCCTGTAGCCGTAGGGGGCGAGGGTGGGCATCCAGAAGCCGCGTGAGGCGGACTCCCGCATCCCGCGCAATACCTCCTGCGCGAGGTTCTCGCTGTAGAACTCGTCCACGGATTCGATGATGGCCTCCATGAGCTTGCCGGTGGGAGTGTCGTCGGCGTGCTCGGTGATGGAGACGACGCGGATGCCCTTCTTGCGGAGCATGGACTTGAAGGCCACCGCGTGTTCGCGCTTGCGGGTGAAGCGGGAGAACTTCCATACGAGGATGACCTCGAAGGGGGAGTTGGCCCTGCTGCCCTCGTCGATCATGCGGCGGAACTGGGGCCGGTCTGCGACGCGTCCGCTCTCGGCCTCGTCGACGTACTGGCGGACGATGATGAAGCCGTTGCGCTCTGCGTAGTCGCGGAGGGCACGGAGCTGTGCGGCGACGGAGAGGTCGACGTCCTGCCGGTCGCTGGAGACGCGGGCGTAGACGGCTGCGGTGGTGGGGCTCTGTCGTTCGGTCATGGAGGGACTCCTTCTTCACATTGCTGCCCGCCCGAGGGGGCATGGAATCAATGGTCTGATTCCACCTGAGAGCCAGTCAAGGGGCCGGTGTCAGACGCCTAATCAAACGAGGACGTGGCGTGGGAGGACGCCCCGCTCTCCCCGTGGTCCGAATGTGTGCTGCTCTGTGCGGTCGCTTCCGCGATGGGCGTTCAGTGTGCCGCTGGGGAGTAGAACGTAACGGCGGATGCCGGGGATGGGCAATGGACGGCGGCGATGTCACCGTCCGCACGACAACATGGCCTGGCTGTCTCATTTTCCGGCGATGGGACAGAACTTACCGATACGTTATCAAACGCGACGATGGCTTTACCCAAACCTTACTTATGAACTGCTAGGGTGCACCGCCGTTGGAGGGACGATGTCTGCCGCCCCTCTCATCCCATCCCCAGGCAGGTGTCTCCTTGATAAACGACGGATTCTTCAGCGTGCTGGACAAGGCCCCTTACGGCGCTTACGCCATGGACATGGA
>MKWU01003554.1_pt1 | contig 20273 bp, 13 predicted proteins | sample 809101 | NCBI WGS metagenome assembly MKWU01 (sample SAMN05860141, study PRJNA318959) | sponge metagenome | host: Aplysina aerophoba | place: Slovenia: Piran, Adriatic Sea, Gulf of Piran | collected 2013-05-07
GTCACACAGATCCGTCCCCGACTCGTCGTATTCCGGAAGAAGCATATTCGCCAGCAAAATTCCGAAAATCCACACACACGCTTGACGACCTATTAGCACAAGTCACAGAGGATAATCTGCCCGATGAGGGCAACATAGAGCCTTCAGCGAAAAAATGAGACGTAGGGAGAGTAATGACATACGTTTATTTCATTTACTGCGGAATCGTCCCCACTCCATAAATGATTGTTCTCTTCCCTTTCACATTAACACCCATAATCCGTTATCGACATCAAGGGTATGGGATATTCATTCGAGATAGAGTTTCTTATCTTTTTACTGATAACTAACCTACGAAGTATAGGTACACAGAAAAGGTTGTCGTTTATTCTCTCCGGCATAAACAATCCCTTGAATCGCCTGAATCCGTGATTCTATCAATTGATTTGTTTTCGCAAATCCCACAACGACTTATTGCGCAGCAAAATAACCGCTGCGTGGACCTTTATCGAAACTGTTGGTTCTGCGTGTATGCATTCGGGAGCGTCACAAACACGCCCCCCGTCTGCAAGGCGACCTGTTGTTGAAAGGCGTCGGCGGCACCGATGACACTAACGACGACAGGGAGTTCTTTGAGTAATCCGATGGTGCCTGCTATCGGGTGTTGCGGATCTCCAGGTTCATCTGTGATGAGAATGAAATGTGTTTTGACGTTTCTGCGGAGTTCGAGGCGTCTGATACCGTCAGCAACGGCTTGTAGAAGATGCTCATCATCTCGGCACGGCAGCTGGAAGATCTTATGTAGGTCGGCTTGTGTTTGGGGCGGTTTGAAAACATTTATCCGATTTGTGTTCCCGCTGCGGTAAAACCGAACGACCCCAAGTCTATAGTCAATCAGGGCGTTATCCCAGTTGCGGATCCACAGGTTTATCTGCTGGCTTAAGTCCAGGATTTTATCTTTCATACTCTGAGAACCATCGAGAAATAAGATAACATCCACCGGCTGATTCGTCGCATCGCTGAGGATAGCATTGCCGATTTGCTGAGCCGCTCCCCATCCGACTTGCTTCGGGGGATTTGCTTTTGGCTGTATGATTGGGTCTTGTGGAATCGCGTGCCAAGTGCCCCCGGTTTGTGTTGCCAATTCTCTATGCTCGGCTGTATTATTCCCCAGCACATTCACATACAGTTCATTTCTTCGACACACCGAGATGACGGCATTGACGGAAAGTCCGTGTAGGCTCGTGAAAGGTTCATCTGTAACGACGATGAGATGTTTGATCGTATTACTGCGGAACTGCAGTTGCTTGACCGTTTCATCGACGGCATCCAATGCGTTTTCATCACCTGTGGGGAGAATCGAATAGAGTTCCTGCTTATATTTTGATAAATTACGCGTCAGCTGGAAGACTTTAATGCTATTTTGAGGTGGGTTGGTTTTTTCCTTCATTTTGAAATGCGTCAGACCGAGTTGATAGTCGATTTCTGAGGCTTTGTAGGCATCAATCATCTGCCCGAGATGTTCGGCGACGGCGTTGATATTATCGCCCATACTCCCAGAGGCATCGACAACGAAGACAACATCGAGAGGCACCCCCCCACTCGAGGCAATAATATCCTCGGTCAGTTCACCGATGACGCTGCTAAAGGTGGATCCTTCGCCGCTATCTGCGGTGCCACCGCCAGTCCCCTGCCCTGTGAGTGTTTCTGCGATACCCGTGCCCGGCTTCTTCCCCGCACCTGTTTCCTCGGTCGGTTTGCTGATGCCCGCACTCGGTCTCTTACGGGGAGTTTTCACACCGCTGAGACGCCGCTGGGTATAACTCTCAACGTTGTCGGTTGCCACCGAACGCTTCGCAGACAACACCGCTTCGGGTGTCGTCGGTAAATCGGCATCCGTGGATAACAACGTCGGATCGGCATCTATAGGCTTCGGGGAAGCGGGTGGAATCTCAACGGCTTTCGGCACATTGACAGGGAGCTTCGCAATATCCAATGACGTGTCCGGCTCGATAACCTTTACCTGTTTCTTTAAAGGGAGCTTTTCGCGGATGGGGGTCGGTGTGGTTTCCTCAGTGACGATGGGCTCTTGGATAACCTGTTTTTTGACGATCGGCTGTCGCGGCAACTCTGAAAACAACTCGACCTGGATCTCATCTTCATCTTCTTGCATCTCATATCTTATAACGATGAAAGAAAGCACAACGATCAGGATGACATGCGCAATGACAGAAATCCGAAGAGCATACATCCGATGCTGTTGACGGAACGTCTTGCGGAGAACCCAGCCATTCATAGCACGGCTCCTTTTTCTACTTGATAGAGAGATAAACAGATGTTGTCGCTAATGCCGTTTGAGACCTATTTAACACTTGGATTTTCAGCGATACCCTTCGGCCCCGGACTTTTTTATCCGCAACGACCGGGATCCGCAGTGTTTCAAACCCCTGTGGGGCAATATTCAAGGGTCTCTCGGGTGCTTGAAAACGCAAGCCATCTATGGTTTGCGGCAGTAGCACGACTCTGAGATTCTTTGCCGCACCCCCCGAATTCGAAATTGTTACCTTTAACCGCACATGTTCACCGGCATCGATATACCCATTATTGTTTGCCGGATCTTCCAAAGTCGTGTCAATCCAAAGCGCGGGGGGGCGTTGCTGTGGCAAGATACCCCTCAACAAACCCAATTGGGACGCGATGAAAACACCGACGACCAAAACTGCCAACGGCAGCAAGACCTTTATCAATTTCTTCTGGATTCGCTGTTGCCTTTCTCTTTTCGCGAGAAAGGTTATCGCACTTTTCAGGTCGCGGGCAGGTTGGTATTGTGGCGTGATACGCAACACCTCATCCGCTTGACTTTTGGCATCAGTGAGGGCACCCGTTTCCATGTAGGTCTGTGCGAGATGGTAATGCGCAAGGGCATTCTCGGGCGATGCCTTTAGTACCTTTTTGAAGGCAGCCGCAGCTTGAGGATATTGCTTATTCCCCAGAAAAACACGTCCGCGTTCCATCTCTTTGTCAGTGTCAATCTCGGTATCATCTGCAGGCGGTTTGGGTTTTTTCTTTGCGTCGATGTCGCCAGCAGGTTGAACAGATACGTCCGCTGATGCCCGCACAAGCGGCTCAGCCGTAGGCGGATGTTCCTTCTCTTTTGCACCAATTTGCACAGCCGGGGCAACAGATAGACCCGCAGGTGGTGAAATACGAGGCTCAACGGTTTGTAAAAAGGAGAGCACCGGCAGGCAGTTTGCGTCTATCTTCAGGGCTTCTCTGGCAGCATTTCGGGCATCTTGTAACCGATGCTCACCGAAGTAGGCAAGCGCAAGCCCATGGTAGGCATCAATAAAAGTAGAATCCTCTCGCAGAACCGCCTGAAAATGCGTAATTGCTTCAGCATACGCTTCGGCATTCAGATAGGCAATGCCGAGTCTGTAGTGGCCATCTCGGATGTCGCTCATCGCATCTCCACTCCTAAGGATTCTCTGTCTCTGCTTTCCCCAAGCAAGCATCGTTTATTGTGGAAAGGTCCCAAATCCAAGACATTTGACCATCGGTTGTCTTCTCAAGACATCAAACAATCGCTTTTCGTAATATGTGAGTTCATACACAGGATCTTCGACCTCGTGTAGGTGTCTGAAAAAGTTTTGATCGACGTATGCCCAGACGACATCCGCGCGCGTGATCTCGCCTGCTGTGCCTTCGCGTTTTTTCTGGTGTGGCAGAAGTCCCGGTGAACCAAATTGAAACCCCGACCGACTTTTCGTTATATGAGATACATAGCCATTGAGATATATCAGGGTCATGTAATCCGCCCAAACCGAGCCACCCGAGATAAAATCCCTTGGCTCCCCCAATGTTTCAGCGGCATGCTCGTGTATCTGTTTGGCATTTTTGATGGGTTTATCTGTGAGATAGCCTGCGACACGGAGCCGGTCGTTTTCAAAACTATAAACTATCTTGATAGGGACATCTGCAATACGTTCATTGTAGATAAGTGTGTTCTCTTTTCGGGAGAATAAACGGGTGCCCTGTTTCTGTTCACTGATCTCTACCATTGCCTGTGAGTAGCCCCACCGGGTTTTGCGAAAATGGTAATCCCCCTCCTCCGACAGGGTGTGTCGTATTTTTTCTAAGTTCCCGATCTCGCCGAGGTTCGCACACCCGAAAGCGAGAAGAATTGCCCCCCATCCGATGATGTGTTTGAATCCCCGAATCCCGTTATATGCTTGCATTTATACACCTCCTCTCTATTTAGAAGCCCCGTCTCTTGCTAATTAGCACAAGGCGTAAACTTTCCTCTGTTATATCTGATCTCCGTTCTCCATTTTTGCCTGTCAGCAGGACAGAATTGGGGCTGCCCTTCCATAATGCTGGGTTCGGCACGGAGTTAATGAAAAGTCGCTATCGTATTCCTACGATAACATCGACATTATACAAATTTTGTAAATTCTTGTCAATTTCTTAAATAGGATTTACGCATTTCCGCCCTGCGCCCGCTATGGGGTGTGTAAATATTTTGGCAGACACAGCACTCCCCTGGAATGCTGTGTTTTTGGCGTCCTGATTTCTACAGACATATCACGAGACATATCACACCTCATGAGGTTTAACAAATAAATTGGGTAATTGTGGAGACCACGCAACGTGCGATGAATGCACGTCGCATTTGGTCGAGTACGCCGCAAATCGCACTACTACAAACCGATCTACTTGTTATCACACGTCATAGAATTACCCGATTAAATTCTTAATCTTCATCTGGCGTGAAGAAGGCTTTATCTCTAAAGACACCTCTTTGCTCCAGCGGAGCAATATGTCTATAGGAAAGACTTAGTGTCAAAAACTTTACACACCCTTTTGTCGTTTTGTCGTCTTCTCCTTGCATAAAATTATTTCTTTGTGCTATCATAGTAAACATGGAGAGCAGGAACGGCGTTATAACAAAACATACTCTGAACATTACAAAGTTGAGTGCATCTCGAATTGCGCTGGCGAAAAGAAATACACCAGATGCCCTTCAAAAACTCTGTCAAGAGTATTGGATGTGGCATTTCGACGAATCGCTGTCTGATGCCGCTCGATTGTTGCTGAGCACAGAACTTGGTTGGGAGACGATGCCCCAACTCACAACACCGCCAGTCGGTGAAGTTATCTCTCCGATCGGTCATGCGCTTGCACACGAGGATAAGGATGTCCGAGATGCCGCACTACGGGTATTGGATGCATCCGTTCATATTTCTACGGGAGTGGCTTATATCGGCGAAGAGTCCGCACCATTGGAAGTGGCGGGATTTAGGATCGGAGTCTATCCTGTAACCAATGCACAGTATCAGCGGTTTCTTCAGGATACAGGGCACACCCCGCCTCAGGATTGGACCGACGGAATCTATCCGGAAAATAGGGGTGATCATCCTGTTGTCTGGATCACGTGTGAAGATGCGGACGCGTATGCTCGTTATGTCGGCGGCAGGCTACCGACATTTCCAGAGTGGCAATACGCTGCCCGCGGTGCTGATGATAGACTTTTCCCATGGGGGTATGAAGTTGACAGACCGCGGTGCAACACCGCGGAACTCGGCGCAGGAACGACGACCCCTGTTGTTAGTTTCAGAGACGGTGTCAGTCCATTCGGCTGTTATGATATGGTTGGCAATGTCTGGGAATGGACGGATACACCTTATGACGATGAAGGCAATTTCCGTGTGGCGTGTGGGGGCGCGTGGTATTACAACCATGACTATAGTACCTGCACCAGTTACGATTTTTTTAGCAATGGATATGCAGAGTTTGTAATTGGGTTCCGTATTGCATGGTGATGTTACGCAGAGGACCAGAGTTTGTTTGATCGGGAAAGATTGATGAAAAATAATAAAACCAATGCAGAACATGCTTTAACACCTGAAAAATCCTCGGTGTCCTCAAGTGGGTTGCAAAAAGAACTCATCCAGCGGGGGCGCGTCGATATTCACGCACATCAGACCGCTGCTAAGCACTTGAAACAGGGAGCAGATGCATTAAACCTTCGGAACTACGCGAAAGCGATTGAAGAATTTCAGCAGGTAATTCAACATAACAGCGAATCGGCTGAAGCACACTTCCACCTCGGTTTGGCACATTTTATGCTGGGAGACTATGAAAAGGCGATAGATGCATATAAAATGGCAATAGCGTGCGAACCGAGCGAAGCGATGGCGTATCTTAATCTCGCAGCAACTTATCGCTTGCTCAAACGCTATGACGAGGCTGTTGACGTTTACACGCGTGCTATTTGTTTTATACCGAGTCACCCTGAGTTGCATTCTGAACTTGGGACGGTCTATACATTTCAGGGCAAACGGCGTGAAGCTATCAGTGCCTATAAAACGGCGATGCGCCTTAAACTTAAATTGAAACTTCAATCGGATTTTGACCAGGGCGCGTAAGCCCAACCGAAGTCCCGCCTGTTACAGTGGAAGGGGCGAGTTGGCTGAGTCTATGGAAAGATACGTCCTCACAAATTAAGCCTAAACGAACCGCAAGGAACAGTAAAAAATGTTTGTTTCAGATGAAGATTTGATGGTGAAATGTGGAAAAGGGGATATGAGTGCCTTCGAGTTGTTGGTACGGCGATATCAGAACCCTTTGATTAACTACATTCACCGCTCCATTGAGGATTATCAACGCGCGGAAGACCTTTCCCAAGAGACGTTCCTCCGGGTCTTCAAGAGTGCAAACCGTTACGAACCGACGGCATCGTTCAAAAGTTGGCTCTATACAATTGCCACTAATTTATGTCGAAATGAGATTCGGAATCGTACGCGTCGAAACACCTGTTTTTTGGAAGATCTGGTTGAAGAAGGCGAGGATGTTTACCATACCGACATCATGCGGGATACCCGCTATCAGCCAGATTTGCTCTTAGAAAAAAAAGAACAGAGACAGATTATCCGCAAAGCACTTGCACAGTTACCAGAAAATCAGCGCGTGGCGTTAACTCTTGTTACCTATCAGGACTTACGGTATGAAGACGTTGCGAAAATTCTTGGATGCTCTGTAGGGGCTGTGAAAGCGTTGATTCACCGTGCTCGTCAAAAAATGAGAAAACTGCTCGTCAAAGCGGGAGTACGGGAATAGCCGTCAGCGAGAGTGGCAATCAGCAGTCATTGGATAGAAGGAGGCGAGAAGGGAAGAATGGGTGCTCCCCAATTTTCCAACCTTAAGGTAAATTAGAAAATCGCAAGGAATAATTAAAAATGCGAAAATATAAACAGACCGAACTTCCAGATGTTTACGGTTCGACGTGTGAAACGTATCTTGTGAGTCCGGACGAGCTCTCAGCTTACGTTGACAAAGAATTGCCAGCCTGGAAACGCCATCTCATCCGACGACACCTCAAAAAGTGTGCTATTTGTGCCAACCAGGTCCAGCGGATGCAACAAACCGATGCTTTCCTACGCCGAGGCGGTGAGGTCAAAGTCTCCGATGACTTTTTAATCGGCGTAATGGCGCGCGTGTCAGAAGCAACGGCATACCCGAGGCAATACAATTCGCTTTGGTACCATGTCACACGGCTCATTGGATTGTCGCTTGGATGGGCGCGACACGGTTCAATATTGGCTGACAAACTCCGCTACAATATTCGGACGCGCAGTCCAGTTTACATATTTGTACTGACCTTCGCTGTTTTTACGATGGTAGGAGCGACGCTTTACCAATCCTCAAACGATAGGTTTGGATCGTCAGCGCATGCCCTGAAGAAGTCACAGGAAATGGATGGTGAAAAATTAATTTCCTTTGAGGTTATCCAACACGAGCCGCCTAAACGCTTACTAACAACCTACCTTCAGCAGAAGTAAGTACAGATAGTTTGCTTCGCAGTGAGAATTATCGGTTACTACCGGCAACACGATCCCTTCTCGCCAGAACGTAGACCGTCGACAAAAGTAACTGAAAGCTGTTAACCGACGACCGATAACCAAAAAAAATGAAATCTGTAACTCGTAGAGCGTTGTTCATCTCGCTGATATTCCACCTCTTTTTTTTCATTACGACGTTTTTCGTCGTGGTGCGGAATCAGCCGATAGCGTCAGAGAAGGCGAGCATGATGGCGGAGCTCATTTCAGTCGAAAATACTTCTCGACCGAGAACTCCACTGAAAAAGGTTTCCCCGCGTTTTCTCGCTGCTGAGCGTGATTTCATAAAGCATCATGTCGGTACCGGGGAGTCACCGCCATCTCTCGCATCTCCCGTTACAGTGGACACTGAAACGCCGCACCCTGCCTTAGGTCGCAGTTTGCAAGATGAAGTTAAAGCAGAAGATCCATCGACATCTTTAGATTTGTCGAAAAAAAACTGGGGCGAAGTCAGTACGGCTACCCGTACACTTCAGGACGTTGAGGGAGATTTGTCGAAAACGGAATCCGCAAGTCCTGCCGGAGATACTACTTTCGGTGCGAAACGCCCTGGTCCCCCAAGAATTCAACGCGTTCCAGAGGTTTCGACGCTTAAAATAGTAAGGGAAGAGGAGGGATTGTCCCCAGCGCAGCTGGCAGAGGTTCAGGAGAAGCGGAAGGCATTGCCTCATGTTCCGTTTTCGACGCTTATGAAGACGCTCGCTCAAGAGATTGTCGAAACCAGTGACGGCGGTCCAATTGATGTGGTTTTCGTCATTGATGCCAGCGGGAGTATGCGTAATAATATCAAATCTGTTGTAGAACATTTGAGTGAGATGGTGAACGTATACAAAACCTCTAAAATAGATTATGCGCTGGGTGTAACAGAATTTTGGGCGAATAAGAACCGGAATAGAATCAGGGTTGTTCAGTTAACAAAAAGTTTCATTGATTACAAACGGACCCTCCAAACGATTGAGGTGCGTCAGGACGAAAACGCTTTGGATGCTGTTGTTCAGACTGTTAAAGAACTCCGATTCCGCCCTACATCCAAGAGACATTTCATCCTTGTTACCGATGAACCTTTCACAAGTCGAGAGGGATTAAGCGTAGAAGACACTATCGCTTACTGTCGGGAATTCGGTATCTATGTGAATGTACTTGGGCTTCCTCTGAATGAGCACCAGAGACTCGCTTCTGGAACCGGTGGCAAATGGCATATCATTCCGGAAGAACCACAAGTGCAGGTGGCACAACGCTCTAACGTCCCATGGCACCCACGAAGCAAAGCACTGTCGCTACGGAACGCACAGTGGGTGGATGTTGCAAAAATTGGTGGCAATCTGCTCCAATATGGTAGTAGCACGCCGGTTGATATTATCTTCTTTGTTGACAGTAGCGAGAGTATGGACCGTAAACTTCCACACTTTCTGAAACAACTTGACCTCCTCGTTCGCGATTTGGATAACGCGCTTATAGATTATCAGATGGGTGTGGTCCGTTTCCGATCGCGTGCGTCTCTGAACATTGTCAACGTTTTCAATCCGCCACAAACGCTCAAACAGATTCGGAAAATCGTTGAACTGCCATGCCAAGAAGATGAGATGTTATTGGATGCTGTAGCTGAAGGGCTGCGACGGATTAAATTCCGCCCAAATGTGCAACCGTATTTTATTTTGGTTACAGATGAACCTGCAGAGGGTGAATACTCGTCTCTCGCGATTATCCAAATGTTACAACAAAAACATGTCCTTGTCAGTGTTGTTGGCACTTACGACGATTTCCAACAACAGGTAGCGATCAAAACCGGTGGGGTCTGGGTGCCGATTCCGGAGGGACACACGACAAACAATTCGTATTGGTAAGGAATCAAGATTGAAGATTGCAGTCCTCGTTTCAGGGAGTGGAACCAATCTGCAAACCCTGATTGAGCAGCTACATCAAGATGAAACAAGCGGTATAGACATCGCGACTGTCCTCAGTGATCGGCGCAAGGCTTATGCTCTTACACGAGCGAAGCTTGCTGATATACCGACACACGTTGTTAGAGTTCAGGATTATGAAAGTCGGCATGATTTTGACGCAGAAATTTCAAGGCTCGTCGAACACTATGCTGTTGAATTAATAGTCCTTGCCGGTTTTATGAAGTTGTTTCAACCGCCCTTTGTGCGAAAATACCGAAACCGGATTATCAATGTCCATCCAACGCTTTTACCAGCATTTCCAGGCGCACATCCCGTTGCCGATACATTGGCGTACGGTGTGAAGATTGCGGGTGTCACCGTTCATTTTGTTGATGAGGGTGTAGATTCGGGTCCCATCATAGCGCAGGCGGCTGTTCCTGTCTTGGATACGGATGACGAGGAGAGTTTACACAATCGGATTCAGATTGAGGAGCATAAACTCTATCCTGAAGTCATTAAATGGTTCGCGCAGGGCAGGTTGAAAATTGAAGGACGAAAAGTAATCATACAGCCGTCGGCAGTCAGTCGTCGGCAGTCAGCAAGAGAGTCTTGTTAAACGACAACCTCTTAACCGAAGGTTTCCGATGGTTCCGATAGCCGATAGCTGAAAGCCATTAAAAATGTTAGCAATTTCAACAATGTGGAACGCTTTGAAACAACAGGACGGTGCTGCTCTGTTCGATGAACTCAAAAACCTCGGCTTTGAGGCACTTGAACTCAGCAGACATCTTACACCTGATCAGGTAGAGCAGCTCAAGCCATATCTCCGAGAAAACCCACCCTGTTCGATTCACAACTTCTGCCCTATCCTCCCTGGAATCTCGCAAGCTGAGGCGGAGCAAGACAAGATTTTACTTTCCAGTCTCAATGCAGACGAACGACGGGAGGCTGTCCGCCGCACTGTCCAAACTATGGAACTCGCTGTTGAATTGCAGGTGCCAGTTGTAGTCCTCCACCTCGGCGAAGTTGACACCTATGATAGGTCCTATTTGATGAGAGACCTATACAATTATGGCGAGCGCGAGTTTGAAGCCTTCGATCGGAAAGTGACTGAAGCCACCGAATGGCGGAAACGTAAGGAGACGAAACACCGAGACGCGGTGTTACGGAGTCTTGATGAACTCAACGAGTACGCTCTGAAAATGGAACTCTGTATCGCTATTGAAAATCGTCCGCACTACTACCAAATTCCGAATTTTGACGAGGTTGGGCTGTTCTTTGAGGAGTTTTATGGCAGTCCGATGCGTTATTGGCACGATATAGGACATGCGGCACTACAGGAAAAGCTTGGGGTGTGCTGGGCAGATAGATGGGTTGAACAGTACGCGGAACATCTCGTCGGCGTAAACCTGCACGATCTTCAAGGGCTTAAGGCGTATCACCCACCCGGGACCGGAGACTTAGAGTGGGACGAACTCTTTGGGCAACTCCCGTCGGATGTCTTGAAGGTGTTGGAAATTCGTCCCTGCGAAGCGGAGCTGGTGGTAGAAGCACGAGAATTGTGCGAATCCTTATCACAATCGAGTAAGCAACCCGATGTTTAGAACGACTCCAGAAGCCACCTACTTTTTCACAGAGGTTGAACACGATATTCTGAAGTCGGTATGTGCGTATATGGTTGGAGTTACAGCGGATACCGCATTGGATACGTCCGTTATTGTGATTGACACTTTTGTCCAGCAAGTGCCCAAAGCTTTGCGAAGGCAGCTCCGTTTTGGACTCCATCTATTCCAATGGGGTCCGCCACTTTTCATCGGGAAGCTGTGCCGTTTTACCCAACTTGATCCGCGTGATGCGGTGAGATATATTGAAGGTTGGGCAAAAAGCCGTTTCAAAGTTCGGCGACGGCTTTTCCGGGGTTTACGAGACATCGCTTTTCTCGGTTTTTATAGCAATCAGCCATCGGAGACCATCAGCAGTCAGTAGAATGGTTTCCGTTAGCCATTAGCGGTCAGCAAGAGAATTCATCAAGGGCCCTCTTTTCTGAAAACCGAAAGCCGATGGCTGACAGCCACTCTTACTTCATTATCAACATTTTTCTGGTAGCCGTGAAATTGCCAGCGGTGAGTGTGTAAAAATAGATTCCGCTTGCGACCGACTCGCCCACTGCGTTTTTCCCGTCCCAATATGCCGCACGGCTCCGGTACTGATAGATACCCGCAGGTTGATATCCCAGCGCTAACGTCCTGACCAATACACCATTCGCCGCATAGATACGTAGCGTGACATCCGCGGGTTCCGCGAGTTGGTAAGGTATCCATGTCTCTGGATTGAAGGGATTTGGATAGTTGTGAAGTAAAGCCGTTTCCTCTGGGACGAACAGAGATAAAAGCTGCTCAAGGTTTGCGATCCCTTGTCGGAAGGTGACGGAACCGTCATCTTCAGTTTGAGCACGTGCTATCCACGCCTGAATTGTCGCTGGCTCCAATCCCAAGCTGTCTATAGCAATACTGGAAGGTGCTGCTGATGCACTTGATTCACCTAAGTGCTGTGCTACAGCGATCAAGTCTAAAACGTTAATAGTACCGTCTCCGTTAACATCGGCTTGACGGTTCGCAGATGCAGCGGTGCCTAAGTGTTGTGCAACCGCAATCAGATCCAGAACGTTTACTTGACCGTCCTGATTGACATCCCAAGCCGGAAATGCGCTGTCTTCGATCATAATGACAATTTCGGGCGCGTTTAAAGGGATTGCCTCGGTGCTGCTGTCTCCAGCATGGAGATTGCTGAGTATTACTCGTGTTTCTCCGACAGCCTTTGCTGTGAATGTGACCGATAGCAGTGTGCCTGTGCCGTTGACCCCACCGCTGAGTCGCGCGGAACTGATGCTGGTGATTTTACCCGCTTTATTATCGATTGTGCCTCTCAAAAAGAAGGTGCCTTCGCCTCCTTTTTTCAGAAAATCGCCCTCGTTTACCTCAACCGCTTCAAGCACCTCCGGGTCAAACGTAATATCGGTTTGCCAGCCTGCTAAATCGGTAACCTTTTCTGCACTGAGACGAAGAGTGAAGGAGCCGCCAGAACGGACAGGCATTGCCTCAGTGGAAAGGACAAACCCAACATCACTCACATCGGAAACGGGCGGGTCTCCTACAATGATGGTTATATCAGAAGGACGGGCGGGAATTGCTTCGCCTCTGCGAGAGCCAGCCTGGAAGTTATCCAGTGTTAATTGACTTTTGCCGTTTGCGATTGCTGTGAAATTCACTGAGAGCAGTGTGCCTTGCCTACTCATTTCGCCTTTAGAGAGTTGCGCTGTCTTTAAACCGGTGATTTTACCGGTCGCGTTATCAATCGTCCCTTTTTGGAAGAAGGTGCGTCCGTCTCCCTGCTTCAGAAAATCGCCCTCGCTTACACTATTTGCTTTTAACACAGTCGGATTAAACGTTATATCGGATTGCCATCCCACTAAGTCGTCGACATTTTCTGTTTTCAGATGCACAGTGAACGTATCTCTGACTTCAACCCGTGTTGTCTCTGTGGAAAAATTGAAACTGATATTCGGTTCAAACACTTCATACTTTGCGTTGGGTGCAAACCCAAAGAAGCCGCTAAACCCACCATGCCCGTGATTATCGAGTGCGACTAACAAGACATTTTTTCCCTGTTTCAGCGTGACGGGAAAGAAATCTTGGTAATCGCCAGCCCCACGCGCGACCAATGCTTTGTGAACCAGCTCACCGTTAAGCCAGACTTTGACGGAATCATCACTCCCGACGAGCATCGTTGTTTGCTGTTTTCCCGGAGAATTTAAGATGACCGAACCGTAAACGATGTGATCGTATATCTCCTCTCCTGTTCCCCAACCGAGAGCATCGGTCATTCGGTTTATGTTATCACCATCGGTAGCAGAAATTCTGTGTAGCGTCCAAACACTGTTTCCAACTGCTTTGCCTTCCTTTGCCCCGTTGGTAGCCACCTTCAATTCTGTCGCCACACCGCCAGTCGCTCGTGACAGGAAATCTGTACTGTCATCAAGGCGTGTCCCGCGGACTATCGCCCATAACCACGGACCCGTTATTTTCGGGCCACCTGCTGGGAAACCTGAATTGCCGTCCATCCGGACGAAAGTTTTATCGGGTAATTTGTCTAAAACTGAAAAATCGGATATCGCATTGTTACGGAGGTCGAGTCGATCCAAGTTTTTGAACCCGGCAAGGGGAGACACGTCCGATATGACGTTGTTTTCGAGGTACAGCACTTTCAGCTTTGTTAATTTCGCCAGCGGTGATACATCGGATATGACGTTAGCATCGAGGTTCAGATGTTCCAACCCTTTAAGGTTGCTCAGTGGCGACACATCCGATATCAAGTTATTCACCAGTGTTAACCATTGCAACTGTGTTAATTCTGTCAATGGGGAGAGATCTGAAATATTACAACCGTTGATTTCCAGTCGTCTCAATGTTTTTAATCCCTTTAGAGAAGGGATCTTTGATACAGACCTGTCGTCGCCGAATTCTATCCATCGTAGTCTCGGTAACTTTGCCAAAACTGAGAAGTTCGAGATGCGAGTGTTCCAAGCGGCTATGCCTTCCAAACTGGTCAGACTCGCAAGCGGCAATACGTTCGATACCGGATTGCTTGAAATACCTATCCCGTTCAATTTTATGAGCCCTTTCAGTGGGGACAGATTGGTGATCTCGTTCTCCTCAAGTCCAAGCCAATCTACGTTGATTAAACCCGCAAGTGGAGATACATCCGTGATTCTATTCCCTCGGAGCTTGATGTTATTCAGTTGTATTAAACCCGCAAGTGGAGATAAGTCGGATATCGCATTATGACGAAATTCTATCCGTTCCAGTCTCGTCGCTGCCTCAAGTCCAGTTAAACTACGTATGCCAGCCTCATCTGCTTCAAGACGCGTCAACCTTGCCATGTCCGCCACCGTAATCAATGCCCCAGCAGGTTTGCCGAGTGCCGATTCAACCGCAGCGCGAAGGTTTACGTCAGGAATGGGAACCAAATCACTCGGTCTTAGGTCATCCACTGGCACAACGGGTCGTGGTCCGACGCTATCCGGAGAGTTCAGTGCGGAAACTACATCAGAAAAGTTAGATGTCCACGCATCTCGTTTCACATTACCGTTCTCACTTTCGAGTGTCCGTAAGCCCAGACGTTGTAAACTCGGCTTTTCACGAATCTTCGCAATGAATGCATCCCTTTCTAAACCCACAGCAGCGGCAGCATGTGCCGCATCCACCGGACCCTCAAACGCCTTATAGAAACGATATACCGGTTCTATACCACCAAAAACACCCCCTGTCGCTTCCAAGGCGCGTCTGTAAGTTTGTGTATCTTCAGCCAAGAGTGCGTCCATCTTTGCTTTCTCTACATACAGACGCAATGCCTGCACTTTCGCAGCACTCTCTGGAGCTCTCATAACAACCGCACGCACGTCATCCTCAAAGACCTTCATCCCTTCTGTGTGGCAACCGATACAAGAGATACCGTTCCGCACAATGCCATCTCTCTCATCAGGATTGGAAACAATCGTTGTCGGGGCGGCATCAATACGACTCCCTGATGCGTCGGAGATATAGTACGCCTGCAACCCATTGGGAAGATTGAAGATAATCTCACCGCCATCGTGCCTGAACGTCAGTGGATGGTCAATGATGTTCCGCACACCCACATTCCCCGCAAAATCGTAGCTTTTCCAATACGCACCGTGTTGAAACTTGTGCCGTTCGACGACCCGATTGTTTTCTGACACACCCGAATCATTGAGACCCGCACGCCAGACGCGAATCCCTGGCGCACTTTGGAGATTTCTTTCGACATCTATTCCGAGTTCTCTTTCCAGTTCATCATCGGTTTCTGGCAGATCCAGAATATCGTGGTAGAGCGGGGGTAGTGAGGCAGTCGCAAGGAACCAGTCCGCGTGAACAAACGGCACATCGCACTCCATCTCCTGACGTAGGAATGTCAGTTTTGAAAATAGACCTGCCTGTGTTTCCGAATCAAACTCAATGCCATAGGGATATTCCTGTTCAATCTGCGTCCACGCATCGTTTCTGACATCCCACTCGTAGCGGCGAAGGTCGATATAGAAAATCGTTTTTCTCGCGTCAATGGGTTGAGGATTCACAATTTCGGATCCCCAAGAGAGACTGTTCACCAGTTTTGAGAGCGCAAGTTGATACGCACGAAGCGTTTCTGGACTTTCACCGGCGTTATAGAGATGCGTCAGCGTAAAATAGCGTGCAGAGGCACGATCAAACCTCGGCAACGATTCAACATGCTTCTTGATGGTATCAAGCATTGCGTCCATGGGAATGAAATCAACATCATGATCGACTTCCCAACTCGGCGCGCCTGCTTGAATCCAATTACCGATGGTTAAAATCGCTGTGGGAGGAAGTTGCGGTTGCCCCAACGGCATCCGTTTTGCCGGATCTTTGTCAAGCAGCCGTCTATAGAGTTCGGATTCAATCGGTTTCCGCCGAACGACTGCCCCACTATCTACCAACTGTGATGCCGATTCAATGACGAGTTGCTCCGTGAAGGCTCCGTGGGGTCCATGGCAATCAAAGCAACTCTGTTCAAGGATCAGATACGCCTCTTGCGCGAGGTCCTGCTGTGCCTCAGCGATTTGATGTCCCCAGATAAACGTTAACACGAGGCTAATTATGATGAGATTCTTCATGTGTTTTTCTTCCTTTTCTTAGATGGCTTTGGGCTGCACTTCCTTACTTCATTATCAACATTTTTCGCGTTGCCGTAAAATCACCAGCAGTGAGTGTATAGAAATAGATCCCGCTTGCGACCGACTCACCCACTGTATTTTTCCCATCCCAATACGCCGCACGACTCCGGGACTGATAGATTCCTGCAGGTTGATGTCCCAAATTCAACGTCCGAACCAAGGCACCATTCATCGCATAGATACGCAATGTGACTTCGGCGGGTTCGGACAGCTGATACGGTATCCATGTCTCCGGGTTAAACGGGTTTGGGTAATTCGTCAACAATGCTGTCCTTTCTGGAAGCAATAATGCTAAAAGCTGTTGAAGGTTCGCTATTCCTTGTTGGAAGGCAAGCGATCCATCGTTTTCAATCTGTGCTTGTGCTATCCACGTCTGTATCACTTTTGGAGATGTGCGATTATCTATTGCAAATATGGAGGGTGCTGCAGCACCCACTGTTTCGTCCATACTTTTTGCCACAAAGTTAAGATCTAAGATGTTGACCTTCCCGTCGCTGTTCACATCTATTCGCGAGTCAAACTTATTTCGTCCAAAGTCGCGTGCTACGAGAATCAAATCCAGAATGCTCACAAATCCATCTCCATTCACATCTGCCACACGTAGTGGTTTTAGTGGGGTTGGGGGGCTTTGCGTCCACACCGTATAGTCTGTACCAGCGTCAAATCCGAAAAAGCCACTCCACCATCCATCACCTTCATAAACAGCGACTAACAAGGTATTTGTTCCCTGTTTTAACGTAACAGAGAAGTTTTCCTGGTAATTATCAGCATCCCGATCTATGGCATTGCTATGGACTAACTCACCGTTTAGCCAGACTTTAACAGCATCACCACTTCCAACGAACATTTTTGTGCTTTGTTCCCGCGGTGAATCCAAGTTCACCGAACCATAAGCCACATGGCGATCTATGTTGCCTGATCCCAAACCCGTAGCGTTCACTAATTCATTTATGTTATTACCACCTCGTTTGGAGATCTTACTTATGGTCCAGACTTTATCTCCAACAGTATCCCCCTCCATTGCACCCTGAGCCGCAATCTTCAACTCTGTTACACTACCACCACTGGCTTGCCGTAAAAAATCTGTTCCAGAGGCAGCTGCTTTTGAACCAAGCATTCCATCTGTCGGCACTATGGTCCAAAGCCACGGTCCTTCTATTATTTTTCGAGTGTCGCGTGTGAAGCCGGGATTCGTGTGCCGAATGATAGAGACATTTTCAGGAAACACATCTAAAGGCGAAAAGTCTGATATCTCATTATCCTCAAGTTCAATCCATGTCAATCCGCTCAAAGATGCAAGCGAAGAGACATCCGATACTTTGTTATGTTTAAGGCTCAGACGTGTTAAACCTGTTAAACTTGCTAACGGTGAGATATTTGAGATCTCGTTACCAGCAAGATACAATTCTCGTAGTCCCGTTAAACCCTCTAAAGGGGAGATATCTGATATTTCTCCGCCACAAATATCTATGACTTGCAATTTTGGTAATTTCGCTAAGGAAGAGAGTCCTGCGACAATAGGGGTGCCCCAAGTGTGAATGCCTCTTAGGCTTGTTAATCCCGCCATGGGCGAGATATCCATTGGAGGGTTCTCGTGTATCCATATCCTCTCAAGTTTTATTAAACCAGCGATGGGAGATAGGTCGGATATTAAGTTGTCCACAAGACCTAATCCTCGCAAATTAATTAAATCTTCAACCGGTGAGAGATCGGATATCAAATTATGATCAACAATTAGCCATTCCAGATTAATCAATTCTGTGATTGGTGATAAATTGCGTATCGCGTTAGTTCTCAACTCTATGACGCGGAGTCTAATCAATTTTGCGAATGGCGACAGATCGGCAATCGAATTGTTATTGCATCTTATCTCTTCCAGTTTTGTTGCAAACTCGAGTCCCGTCAAATCGCTAATATCGGCATCATGTGCTTCGAGGTGCGTTAGCGTCGCCATTTCATCCCTTGTAATCCGTGTACCGGGTGCTTTACCGAGTGTTTCCGCAATCGCCGCATGCAGATTCGCGTCGGGAATGTTAACGGTTTGTGCTATTGTTGTCAGTGGGGACATCAAGGACAACGTTATGCAGAACATGAGTGTGCAGATGAAAATGTGATATGTTTTAGATAATTGCATGCTGGTTATCTCCATTCATAACGTGAATTCGACATAAGAAGTTATGTGTAGGGAATCAACGCCGAATGCGCGTCTAGCATTCGGCGGGGTAGAACGGTAAGACCGAAAAACTATTAATCCAAAGATACCCGTGTTTACTTGGGTAATCCATCATCCTGGAAGTCAATAGTGAAACCCAACATCCTCTCAAGAGTCGTAGGTATGTTAAAGTGTTAGGTTTCGTCGGATTTTGGAGTATTCAAGTGTCTGAAAAGTATGGCGTTTTGGGTGTCCTAAGCGTGTGATTTTCCATGTTCTGCTCAACCAGAGGGAACACCCAAGCAAAAACACCTACGTTGGCGCTCGAATTTTAATGATCGAACTCACGTTTTTATAATTCTCGCTAAGACTCTTTCCAAATATAGCAGGAAATTATTTCATTATCAACATTTTTCTGGTAGCCGTGAAATCGCCTGCGGTGAGTGTGTAAAAATAGACCGCGCTTGCAACTGACTCACCGACTTCGTTTTTCCCGTCCCAATATACCGCACGGCTCCGGTACTGATAGATACCCGCAGGTTGATATCCCAGTGCTAACGTCCGGACCAATACACCACTCGCAGCATAGATACGTATCGTGACGTTCGCGGATTCTGCGAGGCGATAGGGTATCCAGGTCTCTGGATTGAACGGATTCGGATAGTTGTGGAGTAAAGCTGTCTCCTCTGGAATGAACAGAGCCAAAAGCTGCTCAAGGTTTGCGATCCCGCGTTGGAACGTAAACGATCCATCGTCTGATGCACGCAAAACGTCCAGGGCGCGTTCAACCATTTCGGGTGTGAACCCTTGCGGTCTCGATCCGAAACTCGCGCCGACAGGTGCAGCAGGCGCCGCTCTTTCGCCGAGGTGTTCGGCAACGAGCGCAAGGTCTTTTCCATCGACAACACCGTCGCGATTGACATCGAGACGCGGGTTCTTCGGTGGTTTTTGTCCCAATGCTCCCGTTACCAACTGCACATCCGTTGCATTTGTGATGCCATCGGCGTTGACATCCCACGCCGGGAAAGTGGGGGTACTTCTCTCTACAACGATCATTGTCTCGGGAGGTGTAGCTGAGATTGTTTTCCCAACACTGGAACCGGCTCGGAAGTCCCGTAGCACGATGCGTCCCCGTCCGTTGGCGATGGCTGTGAATCTCACGGATAGGAGCGTGCCTTCACCTGTGGCACCCCCTATGGAGGTTCTCGCCGACTTGATACCGGCGATTTTACCTTGCTTATTGTTAATTGTGCCTTTCTGGAAGAAGGTGCGTCCGCCGCCCTGTTTGAGAAAGGTGCCCTCGGTTACGACATTTGCTTTTAGGAGTGTAGGGTCAAAGGTAATATCGGTTTGCCATCCTGCTAAATCGGTAATATTTGCGGCGTTGAGACGGAGGGTAAAGATATCCCCTTTCTCGATCTGTGTCGAGGCTGTGGATAAGGCGAATCGCTCACCGAAGGGGACCACTGTATATTCGGCATCAGGTGCGAACCCAAACTGACCTGCTATATCCGCATGCCAATTATGAATAGAAACCAACAACACGTTTTTTCCCTGCTTTAAGGTAACTGGAAAAAAAAGTTCATAATCATCAC
>MKWU01003555.1_pt1 | contig 20268 bp, 16 predicted proteins | sample 809101 | NCBI WGS metagenome assembly MKWU01 (sample SAMN05860141, study PRJNA318959) | sponge metagenome | host: Aplysina aerophoba | place: Slovenia: Piran, Adriatic Sea, Gulf of Piran | collected 2013-05-07
CGGTCAGCTTGCATCACACTACGCACCGACTGCAAGACTTCGTCTCAATGCCATCGAGGCCCGAGACAATGAGGTCTGGCTGGGATTCGGTCCGGATGCCGGAAGTGCACACTTCAATTTGTCGAAGGCCGGCGACACAACCGGGGCGGCAAGGAATTTCTATGGCATGTTGAGGGCCATTGATGCCTTGGCTACCAAGACATCATGCCCGACAATTGCTGTGTCTCCAATACCTGAACGTGGTCTTGGCCGTGCCATCAACGACCGCTTGCGCAGGGCAGCGCATGACAACTCCGTTCGGTGAATCGGTCCCGGCTGGTTTGGAGCGTTTCAAATGCAGAATTCAAGAGATGCCGTGTGCAAGCCATGTCCGAAAAAATGAGAATGGGGCTGCCGAATTCCTGACGCTGCTTTCTGCGCAGACATGCAGCGGTAAGCTTTGATCGCGGCCCGGAAGTGGGTCGCGTCGTGAATTCCGCACATGGATCCGAACAGAATGCCGTTCAGAACGACGTGGCGCAAATGACGCCGTCATTCTGGCAAGCGTTGGCAGTCCCAATTGGCGACGTTGCGAATCGGTCCCTGTCGATTCATGGAAAGTGGCCGGACCCGCTTGTCCTTCGGCTCCAATCATCAGCTTTCCTTCGTCATCGCAGGCAGGGGTGCAGCGTTGCAGATGGCCCGCACTTCATCCTGCCATCCATGAGCGACGGTTCAGGCGCTGGCATTCAATTTCCGAGAAGGCTTCAATGCTGTTGCTGCCTGTCCCCACGCAGCCATTCGAGGCAGCGCCAAGCTGAAACCCATTGACGTGAACGAGCAATTCCTGAACGCGTGACCAACGAAGTGCATTGACCATACAATGGGTCATCCGAAATGCGCCCGTGCCGCGATCGCCGATCCTGGCAACTGGAAAGTGAATTGTTGATTCCGCTGTTTCAACCGCCGGCTTCGCAATTCGGCATTGGAACGAGTTGCCTGCATGCGTCGGAGCCGATTCTCGGATCTTCACGGACAGTCGGAGCACATTTGCATAGACCCACACGTTGGCACGAGGTTGTTTCGACCTAAACCCTTGAGACACCTCGGCATGATTTCGCGAACTGCTGCAATCCGGCAAACAGTTCCGCGTCATTCATGATGCGGGGTACCTTGTTCTGTCCTCCGAGCTTGCCCCTGCTCGCCATCCATTTGGCAAATCCCCCGGCAGGCATCACCAGAATGCTGGGCGGGTTCATGCCAACCCCTCCTTCCCGATGCGCAGCGTAGTCATCGTTCTGCCTCTTGAGGGAAGCATCGACTTGCATCGCGAATCGCTCACGCTCCGCCGGAATTGCGGCAGTTCGAGAGGAGTCCTGCGAGAACTCCACCACAAAGAGATGGCCGCCCCGAACTTCCGACGCCCGAGGAAAGACAGTTCCAACTGAAAAGTCGCTGATCTTGACATTGATGGACTCCGCCGCCTCGGCAATTGCCGTTTCCACCTCGCTGCCAATTACATGCTCGCCAAATGTCGAAAGCATGTAGGTGGTGCGACCCGTTACGACCACGCGCGGAGGACCGCTGTTGGTCAACATTACAGTGTCGCCAACCAAATAGCGCCAGAGTCCGGCACAGGTGGTAACCACGAGCGCATAGTTGACGCCTGTCTCGGCATCCGCAATCCAGCGGCAATCGGGATTCGCGCTGCCGATCTGGTCAACAGGAATGAACTCGTAGAAAATGCCTGTATCCAGCAGAAGCCTAAGCCCCTCATGTGGTTCGCTGTCAGCCACGCCAAAGAAACCTTCGCTGGCAGAATAGACCTCGCGGGTCTGGACCTGACTGCCGCCAAGCAATTCCTTGAACCTTTCTCTGTACGGCCTCCAGGCAACTCCGCCGTGCACAAGCAGTTCAAGGTGCGGATAGATGTCGGCAATCCTCAGGTCGGCCTTGTCGAACTTGATCTCAGCTTGCCGGCAAAGTTGATCGATGAATATCAGCAGCCAGCTAGGAACTCCGGCCAGTGCGGTGATCCTGGTCTCCAAGGATCGCTCGGCAAAGCGCTCTATCTTGACTTGCCAGTCCGAAATCGCGTCCAGTTCACGCGGTGGAAAGTAGCGCAGGCGAGCCCACTGGGGCATCGCTGAAGCGGCGATTCCACTCAGGTCGCCGCTGAGGACACCCGGACCCTGCCGAACCAGTCCTGTTGATCCGCCTAGCATGAAGAACCGTCCGGCCAGCAAACGACTGTCCGGCCGACTCGACAGGTGATGCACCAACAGGTCGGCGCCCGCCCTCGAATTGGAACGGTACATCTCCCTGCTAACCGGGATGAACTTCGTGACTCCGGTTGATGTGCCCGACGAGACTGCGAACCAGGGAATCCGCCCCGGCCACGTACAATTGCGCAGGTTTGGAAAGGGCTTGCTCCAGTATTCCTGCCAAAAGGCATCGTAGTCCCGCACCGGCACGCGAGAACGAAACCTCTCAAGGTCGCATGTCCCGCCCAAATCCTGTTGGCGCACGAAAACCGTGTTGCGAGCCTTCTTGATCAGGGCCTCAAGGACTTTCCGCTGGCACTTCTCCGGATCAAGCTGTGCCAACCGACTTAGTCGACGGCGCGCGAAAACCCTAAGCATCCAGGTTGCGTCATGCATCTGCTGATCCCTACGACAGGGCCTCGTTGTTACAGGAACTCGCCCTCTGCCGTTTTCCGCTGCGTCTGGCGGCGACCGAAGGCTCCTTGAATGCCACCAACTACAGTTTGAGCCTCACGAATGACAAGATCGACTGGCAAAGAACATTGAACAATTGGAGTTCTTGCTTCCAGGAGAACAACAATCGATTCAGGCCACTCGCAGGAGCGGCGACGCTCAGCCTCGCATTGTGATGCACAAGTGGAGCAGCAATGGGACATCCCTACATGGACTATGCGAGTTGTGCCTGTCACGAATGAGTTGGCGTGAAATGTCTGTTCCCTCTTGAGACTTCAATTCAGGACATGCAGCGCCAGCATTGACCTGCCTGCCGAAGAAGGCGGTGAATTCTCGCATGCGGTGCGGCCCGAGGTGCAGACGATGACCTTGCCAACGGCGACGTCAAGGCAGCAGCAACCTGACCGGCGTCTTGTCGCAGCGGTTTTTTGCAGTTTGAGACATGCTGTTTCAGAGCCGTGAGTTTGTCGGGATTGGTGAATGCCCGCGTGCTCCGCAGTTGTCCAAGGATGCGTTCGACGAAGCCGGCTCGATCAGGATTGAGAACCATCTGGTGCACGCTCGTCGGGCGGCGGCGGCTGAATTGCGAACCGGCGTGGATGAAAGTCGGGCTCTGGCCCTGATTGCCGACATGTTCGGCTGTCGGAGGATGACAAGGCGATTCATTTCAATTCACAAGAGTGTCCTCAGCAATGGAGGCGCTTGTGATCAACATGCGCTGTCGAGTGGAACCAGTTGCTGCATGTCCGGAGCAACCAGCGATGAAGCGTCGACTGGCCGCCCTTCCAAACATGTCGAAACAACTCGAGATCACTGCCTCAATCCGCACGGACAAACTTGAATGACACAGTTTGATTCCACCTGACAAGCAACACCGCCTTCCTGAAGCGGCTCCTGTCCTGTTGGGTGCGTTCCTGGCTTCTGGCTTCCAACCGCCCGAGTCGCAGCCATGTGGGCCCAACGAATCGCTCTTGACGCTCTTGGTGCGCAGTGCGAAGACGCCAAATTCCCGCCGTCTGACGAAAACTGCACTCATTCGTGGACCAAGGATGAGCAGAGGACTGGCATCCCCGACAATGTCTCCGGCATGGCTCTCAGTCGCTGAACCGGTCCATGAGATTTACGGTGAAGCGAATCATCAATTCCTTGTTCGACGGTGCGCTTTCAGCAATCAGCAGGGTGAGCGCGGTCAACGCTCCAGGGTCGGGTCGGCGCTTGATGCCCTCCTGCGTTAAGTAGAGCAGGAACAGAAGAGCTCCAATGCGCTTGTTGCCGTCCGTGAAGGGATGGTCCTTGACCACAAAATAGAGCAGGTTGGCGGCCTTTTCCTCGCGGCTCCGGTAAAGCGGCTTGCCGAACATGGTTTGCTCAATGTTGCCCAGTATCGCCTCCAGAGAATCGCCGCGCGGCCTGCCGAACAGCGGCGAGGCTTCGCCTTTCTCGGCCAGAACACGCCTTAAGGCGCCTATCGCCAAGAGGGCGGCTTCATGCGCAATGGCGCTGGTTGCCGGCTTTGTGCCGGAAGGAACTTCCAGGCGATCTTCGTCGTACTCGAGCAGCAAGCGCCAAGTGTCGACATATGCTGCAATGATTTGCGCCGTGGCGCTTGCGGCATCCCCTGCAAATGCCTGTTTCTCGGGCATTCGGGCCGGCAATTCCAGAGATTGTCGAGCTTGGTGAACGCCGCGTTCCGAACGCATTCGATCGTTCCGCTTGTGGCCGCTGACAGGACGCTCGCGCAGTGTTCGGGTTGCCCACTGGCAGAAATGCGCAGCCCGCTTCGAGTTTACCTTGCGTCCGATGGAATTGATCGCGTTCAGGTTGTAGTGCCTGACACTGCGCCTGACCGACTTCCTGCCCTCTGGTCGAACCAACAGGAAATCCTTGGTGTTCGCCTCAGCGTCCAACTCCTTTCCGGAAAAGGCCTTGCTCAGATGCACCAGGACTTTCTCGGGCGTGGACTGGAGCACGTCCGCCATTTGCCCCTGCGTCAGCCAGACCGATTCCTGGTCGAATCGAACGTCCACGCGCGCCTTGCCGTCAAGGCATTTGTAAACGACGACCTCGCCTCCGAAGGCTGCTGGATGGTCCCTAGTGGCCATTGCCATGCTGCTCGACTTCGCTTTCGGCAAACGCCGCCATCTCGTCAGTTCTATCTTTCATGGCCGAGACGGCAATGCCGAACAATTGGCGTCGCGGCTCTGCAAGAAAACTCTGGCAATTCATCCGCTCCCTTTCGCCAATCCCTGGACTCCCCTGCAGCCCGCACTTGACCGCTGAGAGGCCGGCATGCATGCCGAAAGGCACGCCTCGGGACTTCGGTCGCAAAGCGCTGCCACTGTCCAAACAATCCTGGAGGCGGACAAGGATGCTCTCGATTCCCTTGCCGTTGCCGTTGCAGCGTCCTGTCATGGAGAGTCTACACTCTTCTTCATTTCTTGAGCAGTCACTCGGCCAAGATTTGCATGGCCAGCCAGGCTGCAGCTAGTTGGTCAGCGTCATTCGATGCGGAAACCTCCTGCGAACGGTCGATGGCCTGAGCGGCAGCTGAACATACTCTCCACGCTTCCAAAGGTCCCACTGATCAATCAGCGTCGAGCTGTTGAACCAGCCATCCTGTCCACCCAGCAGCACGAAATAGTTGGCGTCAGGATCCGTCATGTCGGAAATGTGGCGTGCGTTGGATCCATAGGCAACTTCATGGCGGTCCGGCGAGGATTCGTGGGCCATTTTCATGATTGTTTGCGAACTTCCCCTGACGCCGGCCTCCTCAAATCGATACCGGCCGCCAATCGCCGGCACCCGATACAGCGGATGAGCGAGAACCAGGCGATGCATTTCGCCCCATCCCTTGTAGACGTCCAGCTGACGCACCGCCGTCTCCAGCCCCGCACGCAAGGACATTTGCAGGACTTGCCTGTCGGCAGCCTCGAAATCCTCGTCCAGCATTTCGGAGACCCGCCTGGCCATTGCCTGTCCGTCGCCTTCTCCAAAGCGCAACGCGGCGAATTTCGTGGTGAAGCCATGGCGGAACTGCTCAAAGGCAACTGCGCCAACCGAATCCTCGCTGTACTCGCCATTCCAGTTGCGAAGGCGTTCAACAACCACTGCTTCACTGGAGTCGGTCGAACCGGCAATTCCAAAGTCATCCAGCGCTGAAACGAAATACCGGCGAAGCTCGTCGGATGAATGCATGTAGACATCCCGTTGCAGGTCCCTCAGCGCATTCACGTCGACAGGCGTGTTCGACGTGATCAATTCAGTCATCCGCAGCACCCGGTCGTCAGGTGTGAAGAGAAAGCTCACATGCGGGCCAGCGTCGGTTGGGCGGTTGTTGGCGGAGACCAGGAACCCCTTGTCGGGATTGTAGCTGTACGGCAATTCCGTGGCTGACAGCGTGCGCTGCCAAGTTTCCTCGTAGGAGTCCGGATTGGCAATGATGTCGTCAGGCAGCGAAGTGCGAATGGGCACATGCGTGGCCATTACCTGGCCAATGTTGCCATCTGCATCAGCGTAGATCATGTTCTGGCCAGGCACCGAGAATCGATCAAGCGCCGTGCGGAACTGTTCGAAATCCCTGGCTCTGCTGACGGCAAGCATGGCGCCAATCTCGTCGCTGGAATCATGCCCCGCCCATTTGAGCGCAAGCGGCGGAAGTTGCCATTCGGCAATGAATGGTATGTCGGTCACGACAGGTCCGAAACGAGTGCTGCGCACGTCGACCTGCTTGTCTCGCCACCACCTCACGGCAATGCGATGGCGTTCGCTGCTGTATTCCTCGTCGGGCAGACGGCTGATGTCGTAGAGGTCGCTGGCCGCCACACGCATGTTTGTTCCGCCCCAGCCGATATGCTCGTTGCGTCCGATTGCGAAGATCGGAATGGCTGGCCCCATCATTCCAACGACATTGTAGGATGGAGACTTGACGCCAGCGAGAAGCCAGACGCCGGGGATCATGATTCCGAGATGCGGGTCGTTGGCAATCAGCGCGCCACCGGTGCTGGTCCGTTGAGGGGCCACCGCGAGACTGTTGCTTCCTGACCTGGACATCCCTCCCAGCCAGCGCTGGGCAAGCTCAAGCTCCAAGTCGCTTTCAAAGCTGGGAATGGACGAGCTGCCCTTCGCAACCATCTTGGCCCACATTTCGGGCCAGTCGGAACGGTTTCGCAGCGGCAGCGCCTCTGCCCAGGCAAGCCAGTTCACGTCTGAGCCCGCCAGGCGACCGATGGCGACGACGTCGGATATTTCCCAACGTTCGGGCTGCAGTCCGAGAATCCTGAACTCGTGGGGAAGCCTCTTGGTCGTGTCTTGGTAATGGTTTATGCCGTCGACAAATCGCTGCACCCATTGGCGCGTCGGTTCATCCATGTCGCGCTCGATGCTCTCGGCTGCGCGGCCATACGAAACTGTACGCAATCCATGATCGATGTTGACCCCAACGGGTCCGATCATTTCCGACACGCGTCCTTGTGCAAGCATCCGGGCCGTTGCCATTTGACCCAGCCGAAGATGTGCATGCACAAGCCCAAGCGAAAATGCTGCATCGCCATCGGTTTCCGCCTCGATGTAGGGTATCTGCTCGTCGCTCCAGTAAATCGTAACCGGTCTTTCGACTGGAAGATCAGTTGTGGGAAAGTCCTGCAGCCGTTCGGGAACATTTCTTGCCTTCGGCAACGGAGCCACCACGGAGCAGCTTGCTGTCGCAACTGCGGCGAAGACCGCAGCAAGTCTAGCCATGGCTGCTGACAGAATTGCTCTCATGAATCCAACTTATGCAACTGACGGTGTTGATATACAATATAGGTTGGCGCTGGAACGATGTAATTCCCACAAATGAATTTCAGCTGCCGGAAGGCAGCGATTGCCTTGCCAGTCGGAGGCTGTGCCAACGGCTTCCCGATGTCGGGGGCGCTGTGGCGACATGGCCTGACCAAGCGCCCAAGTTCAAGGCATGAGCGCAATTGGCCCGCCGAAATGTTTGTCGCATTCGAGTCAGCGCTTCCTCGAGTTGGCATCTGTACATCTTGAGACACAGCTGTTCAGGATGAATGGCAATCACGATTTGCCGATGCGTCGCACGCCGCGCCGCAGATGCAGCGGTGTGGTGGCCGGCAGTTCCTTCAGTTCTGCGACCTGCCGGGCATCCCTCCTTTCTCTCGCCTGAGGTGCAAACTTGACAAGGCAAGGCTTTTGGCATCCTCCCGCCAACCATGGCCACAATCAAGTCGTGGTTCAACGGCGGGCAGGCCAATGCAGATCAAGCTACGGCGAATTGCCTCGGTTTGCGATGAGATTTGCCATCAGCCGATACGCTCCGGGAACCAGCCTTTCCATTTGATGATGAAGAACCAGCGAACAATGCACATGCCTCCCGCTCCCAATGTCTGCGGCAAGCAACGCGCCCTGGAGCTTTGGTTCCCCAGGGTCCGCCATTTCAACCAGCGGTCGGTAGTCACTGTCCCATTCACTCGCGAAATACAGGCCTCGCTCCTTGTGCCAGCCTGCCCAGTCGCTGCCGGAAATCCGATTTGGCCAATTGAGGATTGGATGCTCCGGCAAGAGGTGGGCAACGCGGGATTGCTCGTCAGTGACCCGCCACCGGATTGAGGGGCTGCCGACAACAAGCCTGCGTGGAGGTGTTGCCACCGGATTCCAGTTGTCCCACGGACGGTGGTAAAGTGTTACGAGTGTGCCACCCGACGCAATCCAGTCATGCAAGAGCGGCATCATGGCCGACAGGTTCGGGCGACGACCCAGCGCACAGATGCCAATGACAACGGTGTCGAGTTCCGCGAGAACTGTCTCGTTGTGCAGCTGCTCATCGCTAAGTCGCCTGACATCGCAGCCCATTGAAGCCAGCCATTGATCAATTCGGTCGTTTCCACCACCGACATACCCTACCCCTGCATCGGGGAGACGCGCGGCCAGCACCAGAACTTGCACTGTGTCACGGAATCCAGCGGTTGGGCGAATGTGAGGATGGGAAATTCGCCTTGCCAACACAGCGCGCCGGCCGTCGAGCGACAGTGGAATGTTGTAGAGTCCAACCTCGGCATTCCCGGGCACCTTGACGGCAAGTCCAAACCTTGAATGCGTTGCATCCCAACCGGGCGGAAGCGCAAGAGCGACATTGGCATCTGATGGAATCCTTTCCCGAACGACGAAAGCCGCCACTCTGGATTTGCCTTCAAGATTGACTACAGCCTGGTCGGGCATCGCAACAGCGGCACAAGGCGGCAGGATCAACGGCGTTTCCTCGAACTCGACACTGCAGGAAGCGCGAACTCCTGCATGTTCCATGCGGATCGAAATCGCTGGCGCAGCAGGCTTGGCAGGATCAAACTGACTGCGATAGGTGTTTGTTGCAGTTGCATCCGAACCGACGACAAGCCGACCATTGGACATTTGACACCCTCGGGGAGTATCGACGCTCGCGCTGGCGTTGCACGCGCTTCCCTGATCCATCTCAAGCGCGACCCGGCATTGGGAACCTGGATGCAGCCAAAGTTCGTCGACTGTCGCCCGAGCCTCGACGCCCAAGGCAAGTCTAATCACATGCCCAAGCTCCACTTCCTTTTCTTCAAGGCGATGAAGAATCTGTTGCCGTGCATCCTGCGGACAATTCCCAATTGCATTGCGGATGAGATCAAGCGCCTGGCACGCGTGCCGCGCGACAGAACGGAACTTTGGAAACGCGTCAACGGCCGCATCGATCTGGGTGTTTGCAGAACGCAGATGCTCGGCAATCGGGCCCGACATCGGCAGGTTGGCGAGGTCGCCAACGCTGTCCGGAAGCCCGGATGCAATGGTCAGGTCGGGTTCGTCGACCCAGGACCTGGCGAGGTGCAGCGGCCAGTTTCTCCTTTGGCCGGGGACAGTCCATTGTCCCATGCCCTGGGACCTGTGGAAGCATCTCGACTGCTGACCGATGCGCTCCCAACTCCAGCCACTGATCGGGTCTCCTTCGCAAGGTTCAAGCGTCAGCGTGGCCGACGGTGGAGGCAGGTCGTCATCGTAGGATCGACCGGCGCCGGACCATGCGGGAAGGTAGAGCTTCCTGACTTGCCAGGGCGCAAGGTTGCTGGGAAAGCCTGCATCTGCAGCTGCCGCAACAACCTGAAGCGCTGCCTCGGTCATTGCACGGTGGTGACCATGCTGGCCCGGCACATCCAGAAAGGTGGGGCACAGGATGTCGGGCCGCTCGGTCCTTGCGACTTCGACGAATCGAGTGATGGTGCGGTCCACGCCCCACTTGCCGAACGTTTCGCTGCGGCTCTTCGAAAACCCGAAGTCGTGAATGTCATCGTTCGGAAACTCGGAAAGCCAGTACAGTCTCATTCCAAGCACGGCGCATGCAGCCTCCATTTCGGCTGTTCGCAACGCTCCAAGATCCTGCGCCGATTCGTTTCCAATCGCGTTCTGACCGCCCTCCCCACGAGTTGAGCAAGCGAACGAAACGCCAAATCCGTGATGAAGCCGGAGCATGGCGAGCATTGCCGAAGATTCATCGTCCGGATGAGCGCCACTTTGCATAAAGCGAACAACCGACTTGAGCGGTCGCAGCGCTCGCCAAAGCTCCAATATTCGCGGCCGTGTTCGGTCTCTCTCAATGCGGGACTGGTCTCTGGTCAACATGTTTCGGGCCCTGACCCATTTGTGGTGAACACCTGCTCAATTGATGCCCGGGAAATCCTCTGAACGATGCAGCAACGGGCTCCAATGAAATGTCAGCACATTCGCGAATGGACTCAATTGGCAGCAAACTTCACGCTGTTTGTTCGAGTGGCATGTCTGGCAACGGCGGCGGCTATCCACTGCCAAGGCGTCACGGGGAGCATTTCGCCAATCGCCACAACTTGATCTAGACTGGCAATGGGCTCCGTGCAAAGTGGCATTGTGCTCCCCTGCTGACAACCGGAACAAGGCGTTGCGGCATGCGGCTGAACCAGTCCATATCAAAGCCGCACGGGATGGTGCAATTGCTTGCGCGGGCCGCTCAATTGCGTCAGCACTTTTCTGGCGCATTGCAGTTCCCAGCAAGCGCCGCCCTGTTGCGGAGCGCGAAAGGTTGCAGGCAACGATGCGAAGGGAATCTCGTGGCTGCCCTCGAATGCCCGCTGGCTTGGATCTGCTTGTGAGAAATCGGTTGATTTCATAGGTTGGGAATCTGCAGCCGCGAGCTGTTCCGGCATTGTTTGTGGGATGGATCGACATGTTGTGGCAACGATTGATTTGCCTGTGTGCCGGAACGTTGGTCTTCGCGGCGCTTTCGGCAGTCGCACCGAATGCCGAAGTGGCAATCGAAAGCTGGCCGCACGCCAATGAAGGCCGAGCTGAGGGGATGGAGCAAGTTGTCCAGGAGTTCGAGGCCTGCAATTCCGGCATCAAGGTGACGATGGCCCAGTTTCCACAAGTGCATCACCGAACCAAGGTTGAGGCAGCCATGATGGCAGGCGAAGGACATGACGCAGGCCAGTTCTTCTGCAGTTGGCTTGACCATTTCGCCGCGGCCGGCTTCACCCAGCCGCTTCCAACCAATGAATGCCCACCTCGGCGAGTTGAGGAGGAGTTCTGCTCTCTGGCCGCAGCGACGCGAGCCGGGACCGGCAGGACGCTGCGCTGATGTACGACCGTCTAACGGTTCGCCAGAAGCAGGTAGTCTGGGCGTGGGGCTTCCTCGCCATACCAATCGTGTTCTACGTGGTTATCAGGTTCTATCCCACGTTCAATGCCATGTTGATCTCGTTCCAGGAATGGAATCTGCTTGGCGACCGGCTTTGGACCGGGCTCGACAACTACAGCAAGCTCCTGAACGACCCTGTATTTTGGAAAGTGTTTCGCAACACGTTTGCGTACCTGCTGATCGGCACTCCGATCAGCCTTGTTGTTTCCTTCGTCATCGCGTTCCATCTCGACCGGCTGCGATTCATGCACGGTTTCATGAGGATGCTGTACTTCCTGCCGTTCATGACCACAGCCGTTGCAATGGCGTGGGTGTGGCGCTGGTTCTACCAACCCGTTCCAATCGGGCTGTTCAACAACTTCCTCTCCTCCATCGGCATTCCACAGGTGACATTCCTGCGTTCGACATCGCTCGCGCTGCCCGCTGTTTTGGCGCCTGCGGTCTGGGCCGGCCTCGGTTTCCAGATAATCATCTTCATGGCTGGACTGCGCGCCATTCCGCGCACCTACTACGAGGCAGCGCGCATCGACGGCGTGTCGGGCTGGACCATTCTGTGGGAAATCACGATACCCCTGCTGAAGCCGACCATCATCTTCATTGTCGTCTTTTCGTCCATCGGCTTTCTGCGGATTTTCGATCACGTGTACAACATGACAACCAACGACCCCGGAGGCCCGCTCAATGCCACCAAGCCTCTGGTGTTGATGATCTATCAGACCGCTTTCAACGACTTCAACATGGGCTATGCCGCAGCGCAGACTGTCGTGCTGTTCCTTATCCTGCTGATCGTCAGCCTTGTGCAACTGCGCATTCTCAGGGATCGGTAGATTGGGAGCCGTCAAGATGAACACACGGTTAATTGCAGCGTCCTTCAAGGGCCGGACCGCGGCGCGCCGGCCGGCGAATCTAGGCCAGATCCTGCGCTGGCTCCTGCTCTTTGCCGGCGGCATACTCATGGTGATGCCCATCACCTACATGATCTCCACGTCGCTCAAATGGCCGCACGAGATCTACAATCTGGCGCTGATACCGAATGAGCCGCACCTTGAGAACTACACCTACGTGCTTGAGGACGGGCGCTTCTACGGATGGTTTGTGAACTCGCTGATAATCGCCCTGATCACGACCGTTTCGAACGTCCTGTTTGACAGCCTCGTGGGATACACGCTGTGCAAGTTTCGGTTCGCCGGAAGGTACATCGTGTTCATCGCCATACTTTCGACGCTGATGATCCCCACGGAGATGCTGGTCATTCCATGGTACCTGATGTCCCAGGCGTTCGGCTGGCTCGACACCTATTGGGGCATAATGTTCCCGGGGCTGATGACCGCCTTCGGCACTTTCCTGATGAAGCAGTTCTTCGAAACCGTCCCGAACGACTTCATTGAGGCGGCAAGAATCGACGGGCTGAACGAACTGGAAATCTGGTGGACGATCGCCATGCCACTGGTGCGTCCGGCGCTTGCGGCGCTGGCGATCTTCGTCTTTCTCGGAAACTGGACAGCCTTCATCTGGCCCCTGATCGTCACGAACTCTGTTGAGATGTACACTTTGCCGGTTGGGCTTTCGAGCTTCAGCGACGAGGCCGACGTGCAATGGGAGCTCATCATGACCGGCGCGGCGATCTCGACCATTCCCACGCTGGTCGTGTTCCTTGTCTTTCAGCGCTTCATCATCCGGGGCGTGGTCATGGCAGGTCTGAAAGGATGAAGCAGTCCTCGAAGTTTCCGGACCCGGTGTACCGCGAGACCGTGCTCGCCCCCGCCTTCGACCATGTCAAGGCCCACTTCGCGGACTACCTGCACAGCATAGACCAGGCGCATTTGGTCATGCTTCGAGAAACCGGAATCTTGTCCGCCAAACAGGCTGCCGTGACGGCCAACGCTCTGGCTGCAACTCGGAGGGAACTCGACATCGACAAACTGTCCTACACCGGGGAGTTCGAAGACTATTTCTTCCTGGTCGAGGCTGAACACGAAAAGCGGCACGGCACGTCGGAAAACATGCTGCACCTGGCCCGGTCGCGCAACGACATTGACCACACGGCATTCAGACTGGCGCTCATGCACAGGGCCGACGAGTTTATGGAGACGGCGCTCTCTGCAGCTTCGGCCATGGTGGACAAGGCGCAGCAGGAAAGCGCAACGCTTGTCGTTGCCTACACACATGGTCAACCGGCCCAACCCTCCACGTTTGGACACTACCTGGCGGCGGCGATTGAGGTTTTCGCTCGCGACGCCAAGCGGCTCGATCAGGCCCTGGACGATCTTGACCGCTGTCCCATGGGAGCCGCCGCGATTACGGGCAGCGGCTTTCCCATTGATCGGCAGCGCGTCTCAAATCTGCTCGGATTCCGTGAGCCTGCTGTCAATACCTACGGTTGCATAGCGGCAGTCGACCACGTCACCGGCCTATACTCCGCTGTCAAGCTGATCTTTCTGCATCTAGGACGCTTGATCCAGGACTTGTTCCACTGGTCCTCCTTTGAGGTTGGGCAGCTCAGGGTTTCCGACGGTCTGGTTCAGGTCTCCTCGATCATGCCCCAGAAACGCAATCCTGTTGCCATTGAGCACTTGCGCCACATGGCAAGCGTATCCGTCGGCTACTGCGACACTGTGCTTGGCACGATGCACAACACGCCCTTCACGGACATGAACGACAGCGAGGCAGAGGTGCAGCATGTCGGCCTCAAGGCCTTTGGCCACGGAGGACGTACACTCAGGCTGCTTGAGGCCGTAGTGGCCGGCTGTTCCATTGACGCCTTTCGGGCCAGGGAAATCATTGAAGCTTCCTGCATTACAGTAACGGAACTTGCCGACACGTTGGTAAGGGATTGTGACATTGGCTTCCGGCAGGCCCACGGCATCGCATCGGCAACGGCTCGGAAGGTCATTCAAGGGCGCGCCAGACTTGTCGACGGGTACGAGGAATTCAAGGAGGCATTCGCTGCCTCGACAGGCCGGACCACAGAGATGTCCGCCGCATCCTATGCTGCTGCTGTCTGGCCGCGAACATTTGTCGAGCGCCGCAACTGCCTTGGCGGTCCTGCGCCCGAAGCGCTTGAACATGGGCTGAAGAATTGCCGCGAAAGTTTGCGGGAGCTCGGGTCCAAGCAAGCGGTCCGACAATCCAGGCGAGCCAGGGCAGCGCTGGAACTCAATCATGCGTTTGCATCGTTGCTGTAGGGTCAGCTAGTGGCAAATCTATCGCTTCGCAAACTGGTCAAGACCTTTGGCAAGACCGAAGTTCTCCATGGCATAAGCCTGGATGTGGACGATGGAGAGTTTATCGTACTCGTCGGTCCGTCCGGTTGCGGGAAATCAACGACACTGCGCTTGATTGCGGGTTTGGAAGAGCTGACGTCGGGAGAAATCCAGATTCAGGACCGCCTCGTGAACCACTTGGAGCCCAAGGACCGGAACATTGCGATGGTGTTCCAGAACTATGCCATCTATCCGCACATGACCGTGCGAAAGAACATCGGGTTCGGGCTCCGCACGTCCAAACTCTCAAGGGATGCGAAGAATGCACGCCTCGAAGCGGTTGCCGCAATCCTGGACATGACGGAATTGCTTGACCGCAAGCCGTCGCAGCTGTCCGGCGGCCAACGCCAGCGAGTTGCAATCGGCCGGGCCATGGTCAGGGACCCAGCGGTTTTTCTGTTCGACGAACCGCTCTCGAACCTTGATGCCCAGCTGCGAACTCAGATGCGGCTGGAAATCAAGAAGCTGCACCAGCGGGTTGGAAACACCATTGTGTTTGTCACGCACGATCAGGTGGAAGCAATGACTTTGGCCGACCGCATCGTAATCATGATGGACGGTCACATACAGCAGGTCGGAACACCGGACGAGGTGTACCACAAGCCGGCAAACACTTTCGTGGCCCAATTCATTGGAGCGCCGTCGATGAACATGATGCGCGGGAAAGTCACGGGAAACACCGTCACGCTCGAAGTCGGCACAACCATCTTGCTGGACTGCGGACTGGCCGACGGCCGCGAGGTCACCGTTGGCGTCAGGCCCGACGACTTGCATCCCGCCGGTTCGGGGTGTTTGGTGTCCGGCGCGGTCAGTGTTCGCGAGCCGCTGGGAGCGGAAACGCTTCTGCATGTGGACACCGGACACGGTGACATAGTTGCCAAGGCTGACGGGCGCAAACCGCCCGCGGTTGGGCAGTTGGTGAAGCTCGACGCCGATCCCGAAAACCTCCACATCTTCGATCCCGAAACTGGCGTTGCACTCATCTGACGGCATCCCCGAGACTTTGAACGTGAATTCCCACGCACGCGTAGTTTGGCGGCATTGGACGGGCAGGAACCAAATCAGGCGACAGTCGTTCTCGCTGCCGTGAGATGTGAATTGAACACAATCGGCAAGTTGCCTGGACGCCATGAATGCCCGCGGTTGCGCCGAGCCCACGCGAATGCAGCAATTCCCCTCCGAATTGGTACAGCCACAGTCGAGAGTTTGGCAAGATCGCATTGACAACCTACGGCATCTCCCGGCTTCCCTGGCCGGCCCGCACACCGCAGCATCGATGGTACGGCCTGGAGCGCTACTACGCAATGTTTCCAGCGCCATTTGTCACGCGTGCAGTTAGGGAACTTACAGTCCGCGGCGACGTTGTGATGGATCCCTTTTCTGGCAGGGGCAACGCACCATACTTGGCCGCGGCCATGGGTAGGCCCTGCGTTGCGGTGGACATTCTTCCCGTTGCGTGGTTGTTCACTGCAGCCAAACTTGACCCTTCGCCCAACGTTGACCGAGTGCTCACACGGCTGAAGGACATTTGGCGAGCGGTGCGACCGAACGATCGGAATTCCAGAAGTGAGTTTGAGGGAATGGCTTGGGCGCCTGCCGTCCGGGGCTTCCTTCGCGCGGCCCGCCGAGAGCTGGACTGGAGAGGTTCACGCTCAGATCGCACCTTGGCTGCATTCATCGCCCTGCACATGCAGGACAGCAATCCCAACGGCCTGTCCAACCGGCTCTCTCCGACTGTGGCGCATTCACCGTCATATGCAGTTCGCTGGTGGACCCAACGTGGGTTCCTCAAGCCTCCCCAAACCGATCCAGTCTCCTTTCTTGCCGACCGCATTCAGCGGAGATACGCCTTTGGAATCCCGGATCTTGCTCATTGCTCCACACACTTGGGCGACGCCCGGATTGAGCTGCAGGAAATGCCTCAGCGGAACGTGAAGCTAATGATTACTTCACCGCCCTATTGCGATGTCACCGACTATTGGAACGACCAATGGATTCGCCTGTGGCTACTGGGCGAAACAATGGGAAAGAACTGGAAGAAAGAGCAGAAACACTCAAATCCAACTGCGTACCGCACTCTCATTGACAGTGTATTCGCCCAGGCCAAACGACATGTTCGTGAAGACGGCATCGTAATCGTTCGATGTGGCGACAAGCCTTCAACAGCGGAAACCTGCAGGAGGGCAATTCGGTCGACATGGCCCTCGTGGGATGTTTTTGAGAAGAGGACCGAGGTGCAACGGCGCGGCACGGCAAGCGGTTATGGCCACGGCGCCAAGGTGATATGCGAATTGGACATTGCTGCAACTTCGAAGGAGCACTTCAACAAGACCCGTTCCTGGGCAGGAGGATCCCCCTTGGGGGTCTAGATCCTCCAACTGGATGCAAGTCATCGGCTTCCCTGATTCGATGCACAAGGTGAAGCATCAACACGGGGTCAGCCATCAATGGCTTCGTCTTGCGCACCGATGAGCAAGTCAATCGGATGGAGCGCTTGTTGCGCAAGCCTTGAACACAAACTCCCGCACAACTCGGCAATCCCGCCGCAAGTGTCCCTTCGAGGCGGCGCAAGGCCGGATCAGGGAGGCGATGAAGACCCGTCGTTTCAGAAGGCGCAAGAATTGGGAGCAAGAACCTCAGGCAATTCCGCCGGTGGTGGAAAGCTTGCTCGGATTGATTCCCAACGCCTGAATTGCCGCATTCCACTTGTCGCTGGCGCTTGTCTTGAACACAAGCTCCAGCGAACCGTTGCCGACCAACCAGGAGTTTTCCTGAAGTTCGCCTTCCAGTTGCCCAGGACCCCATCCTGCATATCCAAGCACGAACAAGCGGCATTGCGGGCCGGTTCCGGCCCAAATGTCCTCCAGAATGTGCGGAGTGCTGGTGACGCAAAGATCGTCATTCACTCGCAGCGTAGACTCGTAATCGTCGCGATCCGAAGAATGGACGATTATTGCCACCTTCTTGTCGATTGGACCGCCATAGTGCACCGGGATCTGTTCCGTCTCGGGAGGCTGCTCGCCCTCGCCCGGACGGTCCAGACCCAGTTGCATGAATCCTGCCGGCTTGTTGATGACCACGCCGGTCGCCCTTGATTCATCATGGTCAAGCATGAGAACAACACTCTTGGCGAACCGGGGATCCCTCATTCCGGGCATTGCGATCAAAAGCTTTCCCGCAAGGTACTGAGGAGCGCGTTTCTGTGCCATGGTTAGCATTCTAATGATAAAGCAAGATTGATTCCAGCGGCGTTGATATTGCGCTTTCTGCAGAATAGTCTCAAGGAAGCGCAATAGCTAAAGCATTTTAGGCCTGTTCGGTAGCATGCATGAATAGATTTGGAAATTTTGATTCCAAGTTCAAGCTGGCAGCGGGTCTCCTGCTTGCACTGGCCACCTCTTTCTGCCTGCTCGCAATTTCGCTTTCGGTCGCACATGCCACCATGAAGCCGAATCGCAGTTCAACTTCCGTTCCGGTATTCGGCCCACCCACGGACATCGTAAAGCTGACCATAAGACCCGGTTGGCGAGGCAGCAAGGGTCGGTCCGCAATTCATTACGCTGGATTGCACATTCAGCTTGCCAAGGGCTGGTACACCTACTGGCGCAAACCCGGAATGTACGGAGTCCCGTTGCAGGCTGACTGGACCGGCAGCCGCAACTTGTCCGAGGTCGAGATCCTCTGGCCAACTCCGACCCTCATAGGCACTGCCGATGTCATGGTGCTCGGCTACAGGGACGCCGTGACACTTCCACTAATCGTGCGACCGCACCGCGCAGATGAGCCTGTCGCCGTCAGGGCCCGCATTTTCTTTGGAGTCTGCAAGGAGGTTTGCATACCCGTCATGCAAACCGTGTCTCAACAACTTTCTCCGCAATTGAGAAAGCCGGACCCGACCATTCTGGCCGCAATCGCCCACCAGCCGCCGCTCCATATTAAGACCCAGTCCGGTCCAGGATTCGAATGCAATTTCACCGCGTCGGATGGGCGCATCCGCGTTGCCACCAGATTTGGCCCACACGAGCAGTTTCGCGACTCGCTGCCGCTGGCAGTGTTCGAGTACTTCCGTCCCGGCATTCGTTTTGGGTCCGCCAGAGTGACTCGGGGCAGCGATGGATCCGTGTTTGCAATGGCCGAGGCAATCGCCGACGAAACATTCGACAGTTCCAGATTGCTTGTATCGCTCTTTTCGCAACAGGGAGCCCGGCAATTCAAGGGCTGTTAGCCCAACAGGCGCCAACTATCCGCATGCACGCTTGACCGGACTGCCAAGCGACAGGCAGCGAATCCCAGCGCTGAATTGCCCGATTGCCGCGTCTATTGGCGAAGATGCTCGTTGAGGCGCGGCATGATCTCGACAAAGTTGCAGGGCCTGTGGGCCAGATCGAACTGAGGCTGCAATATTCGGTCCCAAGCGTCGGCGCAGGCGCCGGGAGAACCGGGCAGCGCAAAGCAGTAGGTGCCGTTCACCACGCCCGCGCATGCCCTTGACTGCACTGCCGAGGTGCCGATCTTCTCCATGGACACGATGGCAAACATCGTCCCGAATGCCGTGATGTCCTTGTCGTATACATCCTGATGCGCTTCAACAGTCACATCTCGTCCGGTCAACCCCGTTCCGCCTGTTGTCATGATTGCGTCGATGTCCGGACGTGCCGCCCAGTCAAGCAGCTGTTGGGCTATCGCCTTGCGTTCGTCGCGCAACAGGTTCCGAGCCACAACTCTGTGGCCGGCGGCGATGACACGCTTCTCCAGCAAGTCGCCGGAGGTGTCATCCCTTCGGCTGCGAGTGTCCGAAACCGTGAGAATGGCTATTTGAACCTCAACGAATTCTTCCAGGTGTTCTTCACGCGCCATTGCCGAGCTCCCGCAGTCGTTGCTTGATGGCAAGCAAATCTTCCCAGCTCTCCCGTTTCAGGTCTGAATTTCGAAGAAGGTATGCCGGGTGATAGCTTGGTCGGGCAGAAATGTTGTCGAATTCGTGCCAGTCCCCTCGGAGCCTTGTAATTCCCGACTCTCCGAGAATGGCCTCGCAGGCAGGATTGCCCAACAGCACTAGGATGCGGGGTGCGACCAACTCAATGTGCCGACGGATGAATGGCTTGAACATGTCGATGTCGGCTTGCCGAGGGGTCATGTTGCCTGGCGGTCGCCAGTTCACGACATTCGAAATGTAAAGCGGTCCCAGATCGTCGTCAAACCGGCTCAGGCCAATTTCGGCAAACATCTTGTCGAGCAGCTGTCCCGACTTGCCCACGAACGGCCTTCCCAATTCATCCTCGCGAGCGCCGGGCGCCTCGCCCACAATCATGACATCGGCATCCTGGGACCCGTCGCCAAACACCAGATTGTTTGCTTCCTCCCGAAACGGGCAGTGTGTGAACTGTTCAAGCGCAGCCCTGAGTTCCGCCACTGTGTTGGCCGAACCAGCCAGTCGTTCGGCTGCGATGACCGCCTCATGCTTTGGTCTCCTTGGCGTCCCGGGAGCCTTGGATGCAGGACCGTGCGGGCCCGCAGCGGCGGGAGCCGCACCTGCCGCAAGTGTTCCTTCCGCGTCTTTGAACGAATTGAGCTCTTCCGCATTGGCTTGCTCTTCCTGAGGGTGTTCATCGTGCGTTCGAAGGAT
>MKWU01003556.1_pt1 | contig 20262 bp, 18 predicted proteins | sample 809101 | NCBI WGS metagenome assembly MKWU01 (sample SAMN05860141, study PRJNA318959) | sponge metagenome | host: Aplysina aerophoba | place: Slovenia: Piran, Adriatic Sea, Gulf of Piran | collected 2013-05-07
GCCTTCGGCCCGGGGTCGGGCGGGACCACTCCCGACGCGATGCGCCCAACAAACCTCCGTCGTAACACGGACACCGCCTCCGGGCGGCCATCCGCAAACGGACATCGCAGAACAGTATCACCTTCGGCTGACAAACCCGTCAACCCACGTATATAAGTCCCTAACCAAACTCCACAACTCTGCGAGAATAAGGGGGCAACCCCAGTAATTTTGCCGTAGAGACTCCATGCTTTATCTCGATCATGCCGCCACCACTCCGATTCGCCCCCAGGTTTGGGAGGCGATGTCTGCTTTGGTCGATCGCGGATGGGGAAATCCCACCGGATTTCACGCCTCGGCTCGTGCCGCCAAGAACAAGCTGGAAGAGGCTCGGGAGCGTGTGGCGGATGTGTTGGGATGCCGTCCTTTGGAGGTGGTTTTCACCAGCGGGGGCACCGAGTCGGACAATCTGGCAATCAAGGGAGCGGCGCTTGCGGGAGGTAGACGAGGAGGAGTTGTCACCTCCGCTGCCGAGCATGAAGCGGTGCTGAATGCGGCTCACTTCTTGGAGGAGTGGGGTTGTCCGGTAGAGGTGATGGGGGTGGATTCCGACGGTTTGGTAGATCCCTCCGACGTGGCGGATGCCGTGAATCCAAGTACCGCAGTGGTTTCCGTCATGGCTGCGAACAACGAGACAGGAGCCACCCAGGCGATAAAGAAGATTGCCGACGCGGTTAGGGACCAGCCAGGATCGACCCTCATCCACACCGATGCGGTGCAGGCGTTCGTCTCCGATGAACTCAGGGTGGATGAAATGGGCGTGCACCTATTGACCCTGGCAGGACACAAGTTCGGTGGACCGACGGGTGTGGGCGTTCTCTATGTGCGGGAGGGAGTCAACCTGGAACCGGTCTCGCACGGGGGTGGGCAGGAGTTGGGCCGGCGTTCCGGTACTCACCATGTGCTGGGAGCGGTGGGTCTGGCGATGGCCATGGAACTGGCGGCTTCGGACCGGGCTCGTTTCAACCGGGACGTGAGAGAAGCCCGCCGCAGATTCGAGATGGAGCTTTCCAACAGAGTGCCCGGACTGGCTATTACCTCGCACTCCGCCCGCACCGTTCACCACTCCCACCTTCGCTTTCCGGGCGTGGCCAACCAGACCCTCCTTGTCCGTCTCGACCGGTTGGGCTTGGCTGCTTCGGCCGGCTCTTCATGCCAATCCGGTGCGGCAAAGGTGTCCCATGTCCTTTCCGCCATGGGAATCTCCGACGCCGAGGCCCGTTCCAGCGTTCGGTTCTCGTTCGGATGGACCACTCGTCCCCCTGACGGCGACCGTGCTGCGGATCTGGTGCTGCAGGCCCTGGAGGGTTTGCTGTGAGGGTGCTGGCCGCCATGAGCGGCGGGGTCGACTCCTCGGTGGCCGCCGCGCTGATGGAGCGGGAAGGCCACGAGGTCACCGGGGTGACTCTGAAGCTGTGGCAGGGTCCCGACGGCGAGGCGCCCACCCACGGGTGCTGCACCGTCTCCGACTCCGAGGACGCCCGCCGGGTGGCGGCCCGGCTCGACATCCCCTATTACGTCTTCGATTACACCGACGACTTCGCCGAGGCGGTAGTGGATCCCTTCGTCAACGACTACCGCCGCGGGCGCACTCCCAATCCGTGCGTAGAATGCAACCGCTCCATCAAATTCTCGATCCTCCTCGAGGAGGCGGCCCGGCTGGACTGCGATCTGCTGGTCACCGGACACTACGCCCGGGTGACCCGGGAAGAGGGCCGTTGGAAGCTGCGGAGAGGAGTCGACCAGGACAAAGACCAGTCCTATGTACTGCACATGCTGGGGCAGGATGAACTGTCCCGCACCAAGTTTCCGGTGGGAGAAATCACCAAGACACGCACCCGGCAGATAGCTGCCGAGCTGGGACTGCGCAACGCCAACAAGCGGGACAGCTACGAGATCTGCTTCGTGCGGGGTGACTACCGGAGTTTCGTCACCCACGCTGCGCCGGACACTCTGCGACCAGGCCCGATCGTGGACACCTCCCGTAACGTGCTGGGAGAGCACCGGGGGGTGGCCAACTTCACTGTCGGCCAGCGCCGCGGGTTGGGAGTGTCGGTTGGGGAGCCGCGATATGTTGTGGAATTGGATCCCCACACTTCCACGGTGGTCATCGGATCAGCCCGAGAACTGGCAACGGAATCCATCGAGGTGGAAGGGGTCTCCTGGGTGAGCGGCGCCCCGCCGGCCGGCAGCCACTGCGAGGTGCAGATCCGGGCCCATGGCGAGCCGGTAGGAGCGAAGTTGGGCTCCTATAAGGCCGAATCGGACCGCTGGACCGTCACGTTCACCGATCCCGAGCGCGGCGCGGCGCCCGGCCAGGCGGCGGTCTTCTACCGGGACGACGAGGTGTTGGGCGGAGGGACCATCACCCGGCTGGTGAGATGAGCGACACCGCATCACGCATTGAAGAGTTGCGGGCGCAGATCCGCCGGCATGACCATCATTACTACGTGCTGGACAACCCTCTGATAGATGACGCCAGCTACGACCGGTTGTGGCGAGAATTGGTCACCCTTGAAGAGGAGCATCCCGAGTTGGTGACCTTGGACTCGCCCACTCAACGGGTCGGCGCCCCGGTTTCGGAGTTGTTCTCGCCGGTGCAGCACCTGCGCCCACTCTTTTCTTTGGACAATGCCGTCTCCGACGCCGAACTGGACGCCTGGGAGCAGAAGGTGGTGCGGATGCTGGGACGCCCTGCGGAGGGGTACATCTGCGAGCCCAAGATAGACGGGCTGGCAGTGGTGCTCACCTACCGTGATGGGATCCTGAACGTGGCGGCCACCCGCGGGAGCGGAGAGGTTGGTGAAGACATCACCGCCAACCTGCGCACCTTGCCGTCGGTGCCCTTGCGGCTACTGGGAGACGCTCCATCACTGCTGGAGGTTCGGGGCGAGGTGTATCTGACGCTGGACGGCTTCGATGAACTCAACCGCCGCCGCCGTGAGGCGGAACTACCAACCTTCGCCAACGCCCGTAACGCCGCCGCCGGGTCGGTCCGCCAGAAGGATCCCACGGTGACCGCCTCCCGGGCGTTGGAAATCTGGGTCTATCAGGCGGGAGTTCTGGAGGGTGGCCCGTCGCTGCAAAGGCACACCGAAGTCTTGGACTATCTCCAATCCCTGGGGTTGCGGGTCAACCCGCGGTCCAGTTCGGCGCCGAGCCTGGCCGAAGTCAAAGAGTACGTGAAGAGAATGCTGGACGAGCACCATCGCCTCCCCTACCAGACCGACGGGGTGGTGATCAAGGTGGACAGCCTCGCCGACCAGGACGAATTGGGGGCCACCGCCCGGGCGCCTCGCTGGGCGGTTGCCTACAAGTTTCCCCCCGAGGAGCGAGTCACCACACTTCGGGACATCAGGATCAACATCGGACGGACCGGGGCGGCCACCCCGTTCGCGGTGCTGGAACCGGTGTTCGTGGGCGGGGCCAACGTCAGCATGGCCACCCTGCACAACGAGGAGCAGGTGCGCCAAAAGGATGTCAGAGTGGGTGATCGCGTGGTGGTCCGTCGGGCGGGGGATGTGATTCCCGAGGTGGTGGGACCAGTCCTTGCTGCCGACCAGGAGCGGTCGTCGCCGTGGGAGATGCCAAGCGACTGCCCGTTCTGCAAAGGTCCCATCTTACGACCCGAAGGTGAGGCGGTGGCCCGCTGCACCAGGGGTCTGACCTGCCCGAGCCGACTCCGGGAGTGGCTTTTCCACTTCTCGTCAAGAGGCGGGATGGACATCGACGGACTCGGATACAAAACCGTCGACATGTTGCTTCGGGACGGCACGATCACCGGCCCGGCCGACATCTTCTCCCTGGGGCGGGAACACTTCGAGGACCGGGAGGGATGGCGGGAGAAGTCGATCAGCAATCTGTTGGGAGGTATCGAAGCTGCCCGCCACCGTCCCCTGTGGAGACTGCTGGTGGCCCTGGGGATCCGGCATGTCGGTCCAGGCGGCGCCCGGCTGATCACCGCCCGTTACCGATCAATGGATCAAATCGCAGCCGCCACCGAAGAAGACCTCGCCGCCATCGACGGCATCGGTGAAACGATCGCCCGATCGATGAGAGAATGGATGGCCGACCCCGACAACCAGGATCTGATAGCCAAAATGGGCGAGGGTGGCGTGAGCCTGGCCGACCCGGAGCCGGAGGAGAAGGTCCTACCAACTCTTGCCGGACTCTCCCTGGTGGTGACCGGCGGACTGGATTCCATGAACCGAGAATCCATACAGCAGGCTATCGTCGCTAGAGGTGGGCGGTTCGTCTCCTCGGTCTCCGGCAAGACCTCGGCGCTGGTGGTGGGCGCTTCCCCCGGCGTATCCAAAGTCACCAAAGCGCAGCGCCTGGGCACCCCGGTTCTCAATGAAGACCAGTTCCTGGCTCTGCTGGAACACGGCCCAGAGGGGATTCTGGCTGAAGAGTAATGAACCCGGCTCAGGTGGAAAACCGGAAGTAACCCCTCCCTGATTCCCCCGACGGGGTAAGGTGAGGAACATGTCAGGTAAGGGGTACAGCCCGACCCATCGACTCGGGAGCCGAAGCAAGCCGTGGCCCCGTCTGACGGTGTTGCTGGTCTTGTTGCTTGTGGTAGGCGCCTGCGGCGGCGATGATTCAGCAGACGAGGCGGCAGCAGCAGCTAAAGCTGAAGCGGCCACGGCAGCGGACGAGGCGGCAGCGGCGGCTGAAGCTGAAGCGGCGACGGCAGCGGCCGCAGCCGGGGTGATGGTCGAGGAAGAGGAGATGGTCGAGGAAGAGGCCATGGTGGCGTTGGATGAAGCCCAAATGGCCCTGGCAGAGTCTGTGGATGCAGCCACGGAAGCAGCCGAGGCGGCCTCTATGGCAGCAGAAGCCGCGTCGGAAGCCGAAATGGATTCAGGTGAGGCCATGGAAGAGGAAGCGCCCGACGAGGAAGCGGCGGAAGGGGACGTCAGTCCCGTCAGTGACACCTCTTCGGGAGGAACGGTCGTTGAACTGTCGACCGCCAACTCCCCCGCCGCTTTCGGGCGTGATGTCATCTACCGGGCCTGGGTTTCCGTGGAAGCGCCGGATGTTGCGGCAGCCACCAACCAGGCCATATCCATCGTTCAAGGCCTGGGGGGGTTCGTGTTCGGGCAACAGACGCGCGCCAGGCCGTCGCCCTACTCGGAAATCGTCTTCAAGGTGCTGCCGGAGGACTTCTCCGTGGCGCTGTCAAGGCTCTCCCAGGTGGGCGAACTGGTTGACCAGCAGATCAGCGCGGACGATGTGACCGAACGCATCGTCGACCTGCAGAGCCAGATCATCACCGCGGAAGCCAGTGTGAGCCGGCTGCGCAGTTTCTTGGAGACCGCCACCAACCTGGAAAACCTGGCGTTCTACGAACGAGAACTGCTGATAAGGGAAACCGACCTGGAGAGGCTGCGGGGGCAGGTACGGACGTTGCAGGACCAGGTTGCCCTGGCCACCATCACCCTGGCAATCAGCCAGTTGCCCGAACGCCCCGTCATCCTTCCCAACACCGGGATGGTGGTCACAGCCTGGGCATCCAGCGGCGGCGAAGATCCCTGCCTGGGCGCCAAGGACCTGACGGTGGGACGGGACGACATCGTCAACTTCTGTGTTGAAGTGGCCAACGTGGGAGAGGTCGCGCTCACCGATGTGGAACTCTCCTCTGATGTCCTGCCCCTGGACGACAACCCCTTCGCGATCGAACGAGGCAGCTTCGAGATTATCGAGCCCGGGCAGTTCCTAACCGCCACCCTCACCGAAGAGGTGGTGAAGGGTCGCCTTGCCGATCGAATAGCCACCCGTGGCCTACAGATACGTATCGAATCCACCGCTTCACCGGAGGGAGTGGAGGGTTCCCCGGGAGTCATCTCTGACACAGCCCGGGTGATAGTCACTGCCCAGCAGGTGATCCCCGTTACCGGAATCCTGGTGCATGCCTGGGTCTCGACCGGTGACGACGACCCCTGCCTCGGCACCAGGAGCATAACAGTCGATCCCGACGACGGGATCGTGAACCTTTGTGTGTTCGTGGGCAACCCCGGCGACGTGCCCATCACCGACGTACAAATCCAGTCGCCGGCCCTTGATATGGACGCCAACCCGCTGGTGCTGGAGCACGGCAGTTTCGAGAGGATAGAACCCAGGCAATTCCTGACGGCCACCCTCACCGAGCAGGTTGCCAAAGGACGCTTCAACGGACGGGTGGCCACCAGGGGTCTGGACATAGAGATCCGATCGGCGGCAACGCCGATAGACGCCGATGGGACCCCACTGGAGCCGGTCGCCGATGCCACAGGAGTCTCACTGACCGCCCAAGAGGTGCTTCCCGAAACCCGCATGCTGGTCTCGGCTTGGGCCTCTGCCGACGATGACGACCCCTGCCTGGGATCGCAGAGCATCGCCCTGGCATCCGACGATGACAAGGTGAACTTCTGCGTGGAGATAGGCAACCTGGGCGACACCTCTCTCACCGACATCAGGATCGGATCCCACAGCCTCCGTCTGGGCGAGAACCCCTTCGTACCTGACTATGGAGATTTCCAGCGGATAGAACCCGGGCAGTTCCTCACCGCCACTCTCACCGAGGCCGTCGAGAACGGGCGAATGGCCGGCAGGGTCGCCATTCGCGGCATCAATGTGGCGATCGAGGTCACGGCCACCCCGGTTGACGCCGAAGGCGCCGTTTTGGAAGACACTTCTGCCTCTGCCCACGTCTCGGTGGATGTGCTGACCGGTCCGCGGGACGATGGAACACCGGCCGGGTTCGGTGACGCTCTCAACTCCAGCATGGACGCGCTGGTTTCGGTTCTGGGTGGCCTGGCGGTGGTGATCGGGGCACTAATCCCCTTCTCGCCGTTCATCGCCATCGTCATGGCCATACTCTGGTGGATGCGTCGCCGCAAGCGCCTCAGAAGCGGTTCCCAGGTCCGTGATCCGTCCACCTCCACCGAAGAGGTTCCGTCCGACTCTGCAGGCTCCTGAAAGGGAAACCGATACCGGCCGGGGGGCAGAATCGATCCCGGTTCTGAAGGCTGAAAGGTCCGCACCGCCCTCATCCCATCTTGGGCTACCGGTGAATGCGGCTTCGGTAGAAACACCCTCCTCATTTGAACATGTCGAGTCATAGAATTGTTAGTGCCAGGAGTCGTCTCCCTGGCAGAGAGGCGAATAGATGCCAGCAATGCGTTTCCGGCCGATTCCCGTTGGTGCCGGGCTTCACTGTGTCTTTCCTGGCAGTCCTTGCTCTGATGGTTGCCACAGGCGGTTGGTTTTGCGGAAGGCGCAAGGCTGGAAGGCTGCCCCACTAACTGCTCCCGGATCAGTTGAGAGACTGCAGCGGCGCCCCACCTTCTATTTCGCGAGGTGGCAACAACTCTGCGTTCAGCCCACAACCAGTGGAATCATCTCCGATACCGGGTAGTCGGCGGTGGACGTGGTGTTCGGGATGTCCAGATTCCTTCGCCGTGTTGCCACTTGATACCAGCCCGACCATACGAAGGAAGTCTTGATCTGATAGGCGCCTATCTCCTCCCGACACCGTGGCTTTGATTGCGCGCAACTCTTGACCTGGTACATGTGGCGCCCTACACCATTCGGATAGCCGGTGAAACCTGACAGATCTGAGCCGCGGAACCTTTGTTGGGGGCCATCATCCCAGGCGATTGTCACCTCACGAACCCTGACTTCCGCCCGGAGCGACCTTCCGGTATAGGGAGACCTGGAGGAGTAGGTCCAGGGAGAAGGGACGTCCAATGCCGCAAACGTCTCGATCCCGACCATGCCCCTCGGAATAGGCGGATCGAAGGACACTCGGGGAGATTGATGGTGGTAGGAGCCGATCCTGCTCCACATGTAGCCCTCGATCTCCTCGTTCTCCACCCTTGTCCAAGAACAAGGTCGAGCAGTGCCGACCGCGAGGTGCTCACCCGGTTTCCCATTGGGTGACCATCCGTATGCGATCTCACCTTCCCCGGTGTAGCCAAGATCAACCCAGACGGTTGGTCGGCTCCCAAAATAGAAGCACCCCTTGGCAGCGATCTGCAAATGCGAAGTGCCTGATCCCCCTGTAGTGGAGTTCCCGGTCTCGGTGTGAATGCATGCGGTGACGGGTTCCAATCCCTCTCCTTCGTCCGGTTCTTCAAAACTCACCGTGCAGACCGCCTCTGAATACGGTTGGGCGTCGGCCAGGCCGGGAACCGGGACTGACATCCCTACCAGCAAGGCGATCGCCACCCACCCCAACCCTCGAGCCATCTTCACGGAAACTGGAGCCTGTCTTTAATAAAGCAGTTGGCCCACCAATCTCCATAGATGGTGGGCCACCCGAATGAGAAGTGTCGACGCCATCCATATTGGGAATGAGGCCACAGGATCGTTATCCGTTCGATCAGGTCACTCTGCCGGAAAGAACTGATGTCCATTTCGTAGGCTGCCACCAGACAGTCGGGATGGTCGACGTACAGTTCCAACACCCTCACCTCCACCCCCTCCAGGGTCGGCGGCGCAGTGAATTCCATCCGCTCCATCACCGCTACTCCTCTCTCATAAGAGCTTCGGTCGGTTACCGCTCCCTCAAGGGTCTCGGGATCTTTTCGATAGATACCGTCATACCACCTGAAGTAGACCTTCTGTATCTGTTCTTCGGCGTAAAGGATTCGCTCAGGGTCTTCCACCGGCGGCGCTGCAGGATCAGGGAGACCGAGATCGTCCCAGTAGTCATTCGCCACGACGGCATCCGTATGTGTTATCACCCTCTCCTCGGTCTCCTGGGTCGTGGTTACTGAAGCTTCCGCGTTGGGCTCCTCAAGGGGTTTCCCGTCTGCCGTCGGAAGTTCCGACTCAGTTGAGACTGCCGGCGGGCCCGCGGTGGTGGATGGCGAGACCGGATCGGAAGCCACTGTTGTGCCGACCGCAGCGGTGGTGACGGTATTGGCCACCGTGGTAGTGGCAACACTGCCGGACACCGCCTCCTCCTCAAAGAGAGTCTCGTCTCCGGCGGTGTCACGGGTCGTAGGGATGGAGGTGGGGACGGTGGATGTCCACTTTTGCTCGGTGGGAGAGTCCGAGCTCCCGCATCCACTGACCACCATGGCTGACAGTCCTCCTGCCATGATTGCGGTTGCCAGCCGCCTCGCCCCAACCTCCATTTACCCTCCTCTTTCGGTGGTGATCAGAAATCTAGGCGGATGCTGTCATTCTGCAATCCCTATAACTATGGTGTTATATCGCGATCTTGCTTAAAAAATCGCGACTCAGGTAACCAGAGTCAGTCGCCAGCCATCTGGGCAGCCAGTTGCACCAGGGTCCGCACTCCGAATCCGGTGGCGCCCTCCGACAGGTAGTGAGCGGTCTTTCCGGACCGGGCGGGCCCGGCAATGTCCAGATGCGCCCACTTGCAATCCCCGGTGAACTCTGCCAGCAGCAACGCAGCGGTGATTGCGCCACCCCACCGCCCTCCGATGTTCTTCATGTCGGCCACCGGCGAGTCGATCTGCTTGCGGTATTCCTTAGGGAGGGGAAGGGGCCAGACCTTCTCCCCAGCCTCCGCGGCAGCTTCTTCCAACTTGGCGCGGGCATCGTCTGAACCGAACAGTCCGGCGTAGTCGAGGCCCAGCGCCACCACGCAGGCTCCGGTTAGGGTGGCAAGATTGACTATTAGGTCGGGGGACCCCTCGGCCGCCAGACTCAGAGCGTCCGCCAGCACCAGACGGCCCTCGGCGTCGGTGTTCATCACCTCTATCGTCTTCCCGTTGCGAGCGGTGAACACATCCCCGGGACGGGTGGCGCCGCCTCCGGGCATGTTCTCGGCCAATGCTGCCAGCACTTCCAGCTTCACATTCAAGCCCAGCCTGGTGATGGCCACCCCGGCAGCCGCCACCGTGGCCGCCCCCGACATGTCGGTCTTCATCGTTTCCATACTCTTGGGAGGCTTCAGTGACAACCCGCCCGAGTCGAAGGTGATGCCCTTGCCCACCAGGGTCAACTTCGGTCCTTCCCCCGGCCCCACCAGTCTGACCAGACGGGGAGGACGGTGAGATCCCTGTCCCACCGAGAGGATTCCCCCCATACGTTCTTCCTCCAGCCGATCCTCATCCCAGATCTCGGCAGTCATACCCGCTTCGACCGCCATTGCCGAGAATCGCTCGGCAAGATCGGGCGGGCGTTTGTCCCCAGAGGGCTGGTTGATGAAGTCACGGGCGTCAGCCACTGCGTCAGCCACCACTTTGGACCGTTCCACCTGCTCTGCCCAATCCGAAGGGAGAGGCGCAGCTAAGAGCACCTCCGGCAGGGGGTCCTCAGAGGGCTTGCTCCGGTAGGCCTCATACCGGTAACCGGCCAGCATCGCCCCCTCAACCGTGGCGGCCAGCGCCCCCGGCGTGTGGAGTTGATGGAGGGTGGTGACCAGGCGTTCGGTTCGGGGAGCGGCCCGCAGACCTCGTGCCGAGGCGCGCCGCACCGTCTCGTGGTCTGGCTCATCGCCCACCCCCACCAGCACCACCCAGTCATGGGGGAGCTTCCCTGCGGTGGGTATCACTGCCTGGTCGCCCGGTTTTCCGGAAAAACCAACGGCCTCCAAATGCTCATCAACCCACGAGCCCAGTTGATCCAGTACATGCTCTGCGCCCGGGCCCGGCTGGCGGTCGGCGCCCATGGGAACAACCAGGACCGGCGCCCCCCCGTCTTCTACGGCCGGAGCCGAACCTATTTGTGGAAGTAATGTCATACGCTCACCTTACCGTTTCCAATGGGCCTTACCTCCGCTAGCAGAAACCTTCTCTACCCGTACACCATCCGCTTCAGCCACCCCCGCACGGGCCGCCACGAGACGGCGGCTAAAGCGGCAATGGCTGCAATCATCAGAAATGCAGAGCGAGGACCGATCAATCCGGTCATCAGGGAAGCCATGGGCGGTCCGATGACTTGGGAGACCCGTACCCCCGCCACCCAGGTGAGCACCACGAGCCCCCGATAAGTGATGGAGGCCGAGGCGATCGCATCCCGCTGCGCCAGGGTCACCACCAGTCCGAACCCCGCTCCGGCCAGGGCCAAGCCCAAGGACACCATGGCGGGAAACCTCGCCAGGTAAACCACCAGCAGACCGATGCACATCAGCCACAGGCCCGCTGTCATCACTCGACTCGATATCCGTCCTTTGATGAACCGCAAGACACCGAGAGCCGTGACGATGGCCCCGGCCTGGAAGGCGGAAACCACCAGACCCCGTCCGGCGCTGCCGGTTCCGAAGGCGTCATCCAGAAACAGGGGGACCGCCGTCATGGAAGCGCCTGCATTCACAATTACCCCCAAGCCGGTGACGGCCATCAGCCCCAGAAGATCAACGCCGGTTCGCTTCCGATGCATGTCTTCTCGGGCGGCGCGGACATGGCGTAAAGGAGAGGAAGCCACTCCTTTGGGCCTCCCCACCTTCAACCGCAGCGCCCACAATCCGATGGGAATCCCGGCAAGGTAGATGAGAAAGGTACGGAAGGCCCCGCCGGTTGCAATGAATCCGGACAGAGCCGGCATGATCATCTGCACCATGAAGACGAAGGCAAGATTCATTCCCAGAAAGCGCATCCGGTCCTTCTCGTCCTCGAACAGTTCCCCTATCAGCGCTATGGAAAGCCCCATGAGCCCGGGGGTTCCCAGGCCCTGGAGCAGCCGCAACACGATCAGCATCGGAAAAGAATCGGCAAGAAAACCGGCCGCGCCGAACACCGTAAAAGCCGCCACGCAAACCACCACCACTCGCCTGCCCCCAAAGCGATCAGCGAGGTAACCCACCAGCACCGCGGTCAGGATCCCGGGAAAGGAAACCGCTCCCTGAACCCATCCCACCACTGTTATCGAGACTCCCAACGCCTCGGCCAACTCGGGCAGAGCCGGGGACAGAGCCGGGAGGGTGGTGGTCGTCAGGCAACTCACCGACACCAAGAGAGCGAATTGTTCTTTGCGAGTCCTGCGGTTCATGTCAGACCGGAGCGAACTGGACGCAGGTTCCTGTCACCCACAATGCTGGCTGCAACCCCTGCCGTGATAAGAGCCAACCCCGAAACCACTCCCAGTGTGAGTTGCTCGTCCACCAACCACCACGACGACAACAGTCCCACCACCGGAACGGCCATCAGGGTCAGGTTCACCGAGATCGCTGGCAGGTTCCGGAACGCCTCCATCTGGCCCCACACCACCACCGGACCGGCCAGGGTCATCTGAAAGAGGACTATAAACACCGTCCCGGAAGTCCATGCGACATCGGGGATACCGTCAAACACCAGAGCGGCAGTCAATGCCGGAATCCCACCGGCCACCATCTGCCAGGGAGTCGATGCCAGCGAATTGGAACCCCATCGGTGGGCTCTCATGTAAACGGAGGTCCATGCCGCCGATAGGGAGGCTCCCAACAGCATCAGATAAGCCCACAGAACTCTGGGCTCGCTCAGGCTGAACCCCCACGGCTCCAGGACCACCGCCAACCCGACCATCCCCGCCGCCAGTCCCGCTATCTGCATTCTCGACATCCGCTCACCCAGGAAGATCACGGCCATGGGGACCGCCCACAGCGCGCCGGTCCACACCAGGATGCCGGACCGCCCGGGGGGCAGCACCTGCAGGGCGAAGAACACCAGGAGGAAGATGCCCAGGAGACGGAAGACGCCCAGTATGGGGACGATCCTGCGGTCCTGGCGGGGAACGAAAGGGCGCTGGCCTGCCAGGGCGTTCATTGCGAACCCCACCATCGCCCCTCCCCACAGGCGGAGGGTCATCATCCACAGGGGGGAAATGGTCTCCAGCCCAATACTCACAATGGGCCAGTTGACGCCCAATGACAGCACCGCCATCCCCAGCACGAAATAGCTGTAGACCTGTGACCCCGGCTGTCCAGACAGACGAGCGGTCAAAGGCAGGCTCTCATCCCAACCACGATAGGCAAGTCAATTCTCGCTCTCGCTGTAGGCGGCAGGGGTCTCCATAGCAGTTGGCAGATCCCGGCGCCATGCTCCAAACACCTGCACTTGGGTGGGTCCTGATCCAAGCAATGCAGAGGCGTCAAGATAGAGCCTGCCGACTTCATGGCATTTCTGCTGGGGCAATCACCATCAGCGAAAGACAGTTGCTCACCAGTAGGGCGGATTGTTCCCTGCGAGTCCTCAGGTTCATGCCAGACCCGAGCGAACTGGCCGCATATTCCTGTCACCCACAATGTTGGCCGCAACTCCGGCGGTGAGAAGAGCCAACCCCGAAACCACCCCCAATGTGAGCTGCTCATCCACCAACCACCACGATGACAGCAGTCCCACCACGGGAGTGGCCATCAAGGTCAGGTTGACCGAGATTGCTGGTAGGCGGCGAAAGGCTTCCAACTGCCCCCACACCGCCAGTGGGCTGGCCAGGGTTGTCTGGTACACCACAATCAATACCACCCCCCAGGTCCACCGGATGTCGGGGATCCCTTCCACAACCAAAGCTGCCACCAGAGCGGGAATCCCACCGGCCAGCAGTTGCCAGGGAGTGGACGCCAGTGCAGTGGCGCCCCACTTGTGGGCCCGGATGTAAACGGAGGTCCAAGCCACCGACAGGGCCGCGCCCATCAACATAACGTAGTCCCAAACGATCCTGGGTTCGGCCACCATCAGAGTGCGGGGATCCACAACCAGCAGCAGTCCCAGCATCCCCACCGACAGTCCGGCTATCTGCATCCTGGTCATCCGCTCCTTCAAGAAGATCATGGCGATAGGGACGGTCCACAGGGTGCCCGTCCACACCAGGATTCCCGACCTTCCGGGAGGAAGGATCTGCAGAGCATAGAAAACCAGCACATAGATGGCGCCCAGTCGAAGTATCCCGATGATCGGAACAATCTTCCAGTCCTGGCGGGGAAATGCGGCCCGTTGACCGGCCATGGCGTTCATCGCAAAACCCACCAACGCTCCTCCCCAGAAACGAAACGTGGTAAGCCACAGGGGAGGGATGAATTCCAGCCCTATGGAGATAATGGGCCAGTTAAAACCCAAACTCAGCACCACCGAGCCCAGCAGCAAGAAATAGAAGAGCCGTGAAGCCGATAACGAGGCTGGGCTAAATGTCACCGGCGAGCCTTCATCCCGCCAACGATAGGCAAGTCCACCCTCGTTCCGGGGGTAGGAGTCTGGGGGTGTGATTGGTCAAACCGCCTGCCTCTTTCCGCGGTTTCCATAGCAGTTGACAGATCCCGGCGCCATGCTGCAATCACCTGCATTCTGGGGGACCCTTCCCAAAGCCAAGGGAGAGGCTTGGCGATATGGCCTGCCGACTTCAATGGATTACTGCTGGGGTAATCACTATCAACGAAGCCAGTTGTTCACTATGACGACCCGGGGTTCACGTCAAACCCGACCGTATCGGCCTCATGGTCCGGTCACCGAGGACATTGGAGGCTACTCCTGCGGTGATCAGGGCCAAGCCCAACACGATGGGCAAGCCGAGTTGTTCGTCAACCAGCCACCACGAAGCAAGCAACGCCACCACCGGAGTGGCCATCAGGGTCAGATTGACCGAGATCGCCGGAATGTGGCGCAGGGCCTCGAGGTGCGCCCATACTGCCAACGGGCCGGCCAGGGTCATCTGGTAGCCCACCAGGAATCCGGTTCCCCACGTCCACCGAATGTCCGGGAAACCGTCGATGGCCAGGGCTGCGGCAAGTGCCGGAACCCCGCCGCACAGCATCTGCCAGGGAGTGGATGCCAAAGCGGTGCCGCCCCAGCGGTGTGCCCTTATGTAGACGGTTGTCCATGCTCCCGACAGGGCAGCGCCCAGCAACATCAGGTAGCCGAGGATGATCCTGGGTTCGCTCACGGCAATCGTCCAGGGTTCCAAGACCATTCCCAGCCCCACCACTCCCACCAAGAGTCCGTTCACCTGTAGCTTCGACATCCGCTCGCCCAGAAAGATCACGGCGATGGGAACTGCCCACAGCGTGCTGCTCCAGACCAGAATGCCCGATCGTCCGGGCGGGAGGATCTGGAGGGCGTAGAAGACGAAGAAAAAGATTGCGGCCAGTCGGAAGACCCCGAGGACCGCGACGATCTTCCAATCCTGGCGGGGAAGGCTCGGGCGCTTGCCGACCAGGACATTCATGGCGAATCCCACCAGCGCTCCTCCCCACAGACGGAAGGTCATCAGCCACAACGGGGGGACCACCTCCACCGCCTTGTCCAGGATGGGCCAGTTGAAGCCCAATGACAGCACCACCGAGCCCAGCAGAAAGTAATAGAAGAGCCGAGGAGCCGATGACGAGGCTGGGCTTAATGTCACCGGCGAGCTTTCATCCCGCTAAAGATAGGCAATCCGGACCCCAACCGCCCTCCACCCATCCCTAGCCGTTGCCCCTCTGAAGATCATGGCGACCCCACGGCCGACCCCTCGCAGAGTTAGGAATAGACCAACCTGCCAACCCAACGACGGAGCGGGCGCCAGGTGACGGCGGCCAGGGCAATCACTACCGCGGCGATCAGGAATGACGAACGGGGACCTATCACGTCGGTGACCAGCGATGAAGCCGGGGGTCCAACCATTTGAGCGATCCTCACCCCGGTTACCAGGGAGAGGAATACCAGTCCCCGGTAGGCCAGGGAGACGGAGGCAATGGCGTCCCGTTGCGCCAGCGTGTACACCAACCCAAACCCTGCGCCGCTGATGGCCAGGCCCACAGCCACCAGCATGGGAGACCCTGCCACAAACACCAGGGCCAAACCGATTGACATCAACCATATTCCGACGCTCATCACCCGACCGGATATCCGTGACGAGAACATCCGCACCACGGCCAGGGTGGTAACTATGGCACCCACCTGGAAGGCTGAGATCACCACCCCCCGCACCGCGCTATTCGTTCCGAACACCTCGTCCAGAAGCAATGGAATGGCTGTGAACGCGATCCCGTGAAGCACCACCATAGACAGGATGCTTACGGCAATCAACCCCAGCGTATCCACCATGGTCCGGCGACGGCGCATTTCATCGCGAGCCTCCCGGGCGTGCCGGAAAGGAGAAGAAGCGGTTCCCTTGGGCCGTCCAACCTCCAACCGCAACGCCCAGATGGCGATCGGCACCCCCGCCGAATAGAGCAGAAAGGGACGGAACACTCCCCCTTCGGCCAGGACCCCGGAGGCGACCGGGACCACCATCTGGAAGATGTAGATAAAGGCAAGGTTGAGTCCCAGGGCCCGGGTACGGTCCCTCTCATCCTCGACGAGTTCGCCGATCAAAGAGATCGACAACCCCAACACCCCCGAGGTTCCCACTCCCTGCAACATCCGGAGCCCGAGCAGCACCCAAAAGGAAGTCGCAAAGAACCCCGCCGCCCCGAACACGGTGAAGATGGCCACGCAGGTCAGCACTACCCGTTTTGCTCCGAACCGGTCGGCCAGAAAGCCGATCAGAGCCGAACAAATGATCCCAGGTATCACCGCCGAACCCTGGGCCCAGCCAATCGCGGCGATGGAAACCCCCAGCGCCTCGGCCAACTCGGGCAGAGCAGGCGGCAACACAGACAGGTGAGTGCTGCCAAAACAACTGAGGGTTATCAGCAGTACCAGTTGCTCTCTTCGGAAATTCGGGCTCATGCCGGACCCCGGATCATGCCAGACCGAAACGCAGAGGCCGGACGTCTTTGTCTCCCAGTATGTTGGCCGCCGCCCCGGCAATGATCAGGGCCAGCCCCCCGACCACGGTCAGCGTGAGCACCTCATCGACCAACCACCACGAGGCCAACAGTCCCACCACCGGGGTGGCCATCAAGGTCAGGTTGACCGAGATCGCCGGGATGTGTCGAAAGGCCGTCAGCCGTCCCCAAAGCGCCAGCGGGCCGCCCAGCGTGATCTGATAAGCCACGATACCCCCCGACTCCCAGGTCCATTGGACGCCGGGCGCCCCGTCCACGGCCAACGCCAGGGCCAAGACGGGAACCGCCCCGGCCAGCATCTGCCAGGGGGTGGAAGCTAAAGGATTCGCTCCCCAGGAGTGGCCCCGAATATACACGGAGGCCCCGGCAATGAACAGCGAGGCGCCCAGCAGCATCACATAGCCCCAGATCACCCTCGGCTCGGAGAGACTCAGTTCCCAAGGCTCGAAAACCAACCCCACCCCCACCATCCCGATCACCAGGCCCCCCACCTGCATCCGAGACATCCGCTCTCCCAAAAAGGCGACCGCCAACGGAACCGACCACAGGGTGCTTGTCCAAATCAGGATGGAAGACCGGCCGGGAGGCAGGATTTGAAGAGCGTAGAAAGTCAGACCGGCGACAGCGGCGAGGCTGCATCCCAATATCGGGACGATCCTCCAATCCCGCCGGGGAAAGGAAGCCCGCTGACCGGCGGCGGCGTTCATTCCGAGCCCGACCAACGCTCCCCCCAACAGACGGAAAGCAACCAACCAAAATGGTGGGATCAGGTCCACACCCCTGTCCAATATCGGCCAGTTAAAGCCCACTATCAGCACAATCCCGCCCAACACAGCGTAGTAGAGAAGTCGAGATTCCGGTGGAGGGAGGTGCTTATCTATAACCGGAGGGCTTTCATCCCGCCCACGATATATGCTCCCATCCCCCCTCGGGCCGACCCTTTGACCGAGGGGGTCGGATCCATAACGCCCCAGGTTGGATACCATGACCGCAATGGAAGGGGACCCCCCCTGCTTACGCCCAACGGTGTGGCGCTCCAAGGGAAACTGACAACCTTCACATAGGAGTGAGCTTCAACCCAAGAGCCTGGGCCGCCTCAGAAGCTACCAAGCACAAGCCAGAAAACAACGACCGAAAGGAGACCCGCTAGCCTAAAACCACCAACCCCAGGGTGGGGAATTTCGATGCGACTCTGGGGATTTTCGATGATCGTCATCACCACCCACCCGACCCTCCAAGGACACCACCGAATCCACCAAATCTTCCAAACCCAGACGACTCATCAACGTCCCGGCCGCTAACAACCCGGCGTCGGCTACCAGCCCCTCATCATCGAAAATCACCTCATACCGGTCGATATTCTGCAATACTCCACTCACAGGAAGTGCCTCCAGACTCCGGGCCAAACCACTTGCTTCAAACGGTTATTGTCCCAGATCAGAGGCACTTTCCGCGTCTATCCCCCCGAGCCTCCACCGGTGGATCCAGGCTTAGTGTCCTGTATCTCTGTTTCGCTTGCGTTCTCGGCTTGACGAGCCGAACCCGAACCGGCCACCGTTAGCCAGAGGGTTGTATCTGTCACAGGCTCGTTGCACAATGGTAGATAGCCGCATACACCGGCGGTTCGTTTCCGACGTCGAGCGGACCGCGGCAGGGTTCATACTGTCCGGAACCGGCCCGCACAGGGGATAGAAGGTCGCGTCCGTGACCCTCGGGGGTGGGAAACCCAAGAGAAGAGGCACGTTCGGGCGGTTTTCGCGTTCTCGGGGTTCGGTGACGTGGAGGTGTAGCCCGCTCTTATGTGACGAACTTCCGACTCGGGACACTAGCCGGATAGCGCAATGGGATGGCATCTTGGTCCACAACTCTCTGTAGCTCGTCGTTCAAGGAGTCCAACGGGGCGAACTGGACCGTTCGGCGGCTGAGACACTGGTTGATAAACTGCGCGCTACGGACATGCGCCTACCGACCGATGGTAGGGGACTGTTCGCCTGGGCGTACGAGCAAGAACTGCTCCCGTAGCGGTGAGAACGGACCCCTCCTTGGGGCCTCGTGGACATTGTTGACCGTCTGGCGAGACGGGAAGCGCTGGGGGAGTCTCGGACGGTGGCTTCAACGATGCTTCGTGCACGCCTCGCCGAAATTGCAATAAACACCAGCCACCTAGTGTCCTGTGTTGGGAATACACTGTAGATAGTGGGTGAGGTTGTCGAAGATTTCGTCGGCGGTCTTGTGCCAGATAAAGGGTTTGGGGTCGTGGTTCCAGTGTTCGATCCATTGGTGGATGGAGTCGGTGAGTTCGTGTACTGATCGGTGGGTGTCTCGGCGTATGTGTTTGGTAGTGAGTTCGAAAGAACCAACGCTCGACGAGGTTCATCCAGGATGCGTAGGTGGGGGTGAAATGGAACGTGAAGCGGGGATGGCGCTGGAGCCAGCGCTCTATGGCCGGGGTTTTGTGGGTGGACGCGTTGTCCAGTACGACGTGTACTTGGAGTTCGGGGGGGACTTCGCGGTTGATGAGGTTGAGGAAGCGGCGGAACTCTTCTGCACGGTTGCGGGGGGTCACCGACGTGATGACATTGCCGGTGGCGGTGTCCAAAGCGGCGTGAAGGTTGGTCGTTCCGCCTGGGTTTGTAGTCGTGGGTGAACCGCTGGGGGGTGCCGGGAAGGATCGGCAGGATCGGTGCGGTGCGGTCCAGGGCCTGACTCCTGGGACTTGTGATCCACACATAGCACCACGGCTGCGTCCGGGGGGTTCAGATACAATGCCACCAGGTCGCGGACCTTTTCTACGAACAGCGGATCGGGCGATACCTTGAAGTCTTCGGTCCGGTGCGGCTTCAGACCGAACGCCCGCCAGATCTTGGAGACCGACGAAGCCGAGATACCCACCGCCTCCGCCATCTGCCGGGTGGACCAATGCGTAGCATCAGGGGGGGTCTCCTCCAGGGTCTTGACCACTACCTCTTCCACCTTGGCGTCGTCGATGGTACGGGGCGGACCGGGCCGCGGTTCGTCGCAGAGACCATCAAGACGCCTCTGGGCGAACCGGTTCCGCCACTTGCCCACCGTCGCGAAATGACAACCCAGCTTCTCGGCAATATCCACATTGGCCATACCCTCAGCCGCTCCCAGAACGATCCGGCAACGCAACGCCAACGCCTGGCTGGTGGTATGCCGCCTCGCCCACCGCTGCAGAGTTTCCCGTTCCTCATCGCTCAACTCGATAACCACAGGCTTACGCCCCTTCCGAGCACCCATCACAGCACCTTCCCACACAACGCCGACAGTCCCCACAACCCTACCACAAACCGCGGCGAATTAACACGACAGGACACTAGGTCCATGCCGTTGGTGTGGGCGATGTCGCGGATGGGCGTCCGGTTGCGTTCTCCGTGTTCGGACCAGCCTCATCCAGCTTTTCGGTTGGTTCGGTTTCTTGGGGGGGGTTTAGCGCAGGTCGAGAGCGCGAACCAAAAACGTCGCCATCTGAGCTCGGGTCACCGGCTCGTCAGGGCAGAACCGCAACGGCTCGACAGCGCAGCCCACGGTGATACCCGCAGCAGCGACAGCATCAATGTTGG
>MKWU01003557.1_pt1 | contig 20261 bp, 20 predicted proteins | sample 809101 | NCBI WGS metagenome assembly MKWU01 (sample SAMN05860141, study PRJNA318959) | sponge metagenome | host: Aplysina aerophoba | place: Slovenia: Piran, Adriatic Sea, Gulf of Piran | collected 2013-05-07
TCATTAAAACACCGAACGGAGGGAATTAATCCAGCCGCTTGCAGTCACAATAACCAATGTACCTTGCCGAACAGTTGCTCAGGGCCTTGAAAGGATACGGGGTGAAAGAGATCTTCGGCATCCCCGGTGATTTTGCCCTGCCGTTGTTCAAGGTCATCGAAGAAAGCAAAATCCTGCCGCTGTACACCCTGAGCCATGAGCCCGCAGTGGGGTTCGCCGCCGATGCCGCGGCGCGCTTTCATACCAGGCCTTCGGTGGCGGCAGTTACGTACGGCGCCGGGGCGCTCAACATGGTCAACCCCATCGCCGCGGCCTACGCGGAAAAATCACCGGTCATCGTCATATCCGGCGGCCCGGGGCTGGCGGACAGGTCCACCGGCCTGCTGGTGCACCACCAGGCCAAGCAACTCCATTCCCAGGTACAGGTGTACAAGGAAGTAACCTGCGACCAGGTGGTCCTGGATGACCCGGCGCAGGCGCCCGAACTGATTGCCCGCGTTCTCAAAAACTGCATTATCGAATCCCGCCCCGTTTATATTGAAGTGCCTCGTGACAGGGTCTTTGATACCTGCGGCCCGGTGCCCGTACTGCCGCTGACCAGTGACTGCGATGCCGATGCCCTGGATGCCTGCACGGACGAGATCATCGAAGCGCTGGGGCAGGCCCGCTCCCCGGTGCTGATGGTGGGTGTGGAGATACGCCGTTACGGACTGGAGCAGGACGTTGCCCTGCTGAGCAGGAAACTGGGTATTCCGGTAGCCACCACGTTCATGGGCAAGGGGTTGCTGGCGGGACAGCCAATAGACTTCCGGGGCACCTATATGGGGATAGCCGGCGAACAGGCATTGACCGGTCTGGTCGAGTCCTCCGACGGCCTGTTCCTGCTGGGTGTGCTGTTGTCCGATACCAATTTCGGCATCTCGGAGAAAAAGATAGACCTGCGCAGGACCGTCCTGGCCTGCGACGGTTCGGTGTCCCTGGGGTTTCATACTTACCACAACATCCCATTGCAGGAACTGGTGCTGGCCCTGAATAACAAGCTGCCGGACAGGCCGCAAGGGGAGGCCACTTTGTTTGACCTTCCAAAAGGTCTGGAGTTAACGGATACGCCCATCACCCCGACCGATATCGCCACCGCGGTCAATGACATGTTCCACCACTACGGCGCATTGCCCATCGCCGCGGACATGGGCGACTGCCTGTTTACGGCCATGGACATGGAACACACGGAACTGGTGGCGCCGGGTTATTACGCCACCATGGGTTACGGCGTCCCGTCCGGTCTTGGTGTACAGGCCGCAACAGGCCGCCGTCCCCTCATCCTGGTCGGGGATGGGGCATTCCAGATGACCGGGATGGAACTGCTCAACTGCAGCCGTTACGGCTGGAACCCCATCGTGCTGGTGTTCAATAACAGCAGTTGGGAGATGCTGCGCGCGTTCCAGCCGGAATCCGCGTTCAACGACCTGGACAAGCTGGATTATGCCGCCCTGGCAGACACCCTGGGAGGCCGCGGCCGCTCGGCGGGCACGAAAAAGGAACTGCACGCCGCCCTGGAACAGGCTTTCGAGGATGAATCCTGCTTCCAACTGATCGACATCAACCTTGCCCGCGGCCTGATGTCCAACACCCTGAGCCGGTTCGTATCAGGCTTCAAGGAGATGCGGAAGAAATAAACCGTCGTTCCCCTGCTTGCACAGGGGGGCAGGCTTTGCGGAAGTGTGAACCTAACCGTCATTCCCGCGCAAGCGGGAATCCAGTCTTACTTATGCTCCCCTGAAAAGGCATAATATCGGCTCTCTACCATCAAAAAAAATCAACCTGATCAGAGACAACCATGAAAACCCATGGCAGTTGCCTGTGCGGTAAAATCCGCTACGAAGTAACCACCACATCCGATGATATCGACCATTGCCACTGCACCTTCTGCCAGAAATACCACGGCGCCGCGTTCGGCACTTATATCGAACCGGTGACGCCGGAGAATTTCACCTGGTTGGAAGGCGAAAATCTGGTGGCCCGCTACCAGTCCAGTTCCCACTCCGCCAGGCTGTTCTGCAGCGTGTGCGGTTCCGCCCTGGTCGCGGAGATCAACGGCGGCGAGGTGCTGGCCGCAACCGCCGCCACCCTGGACGGGGAGGTTGACATCGGGCATGCCGCACACATGTTCTGGCAGTCAAAGGCAAGCTGGTGCGAGGTCAACGACGACCTGCCGAAGTATGATGCCTATCCGCCCAGTATGAGCCAGTTTACGCCGGAGGAATAGGGAGCAGACCGGTGTTTTTACTGGCGCAGTGGGTCGAGAACAGTAAGAAACGGAAATCGATGGAAATCAGTGTCCGTTGAAAAGCATGCTTAGAAACTGTCCGGCGGTCTGTCGCAACGGGCTGGTAGCGGTGTTCGGCGTCAGCCTCATTCTCACATTCAGCGCCGGCGCACAGCACGAGGAACCGGCCAAGTTCGCCTTCAGCGCGGTGGATGCGCCGACGAACACTGCGCCCGCTCCGTTCGGCGGTTACGCCGCAGGCTGCCTGGCCGGGGCGGCACAGCTTGCCGAATCAGGGCCGGGCTGGCAGGCGATGCGGCTGTCCCGCAACCGCAACTGGGGCCATCCCGAAATGATTGCATTCATAGAGCGGTTGTCCCGCGCAGCCCATTCTGCCGGCTGGCCCGGCCTGTACGTGGGCGACATCAGCCATGCGCGCGGCGGGCCCATGGTCTCCAGCCACCGTTCGCACCAGATCGGCCTTGACGCCGATATCTGGCTGCGTGCGCCGGACAGCCTGGAACTGAGCGTGGCGGAACGGGAGAAGATCAGTTCTCCTTCAGTGGTTGCGTTAAACCGGTTGCATGTGAACGGTTATTGGACCGGTGCGCACTCGCAGGTTATCGAAGCCGCGGCGCGGGATGAATCCGTTGCCCGCATCTTCGTGAACGCGGCGATCAAGCGCCGGCTTTGCGAGGACGGAGGAGAAGATGATGTTGACTGGCTGCGCAAGGTGCGGCCATGGTGGGGCCATGACTCACATTTTCATGTCCGCTTGCATTGTCCAAATGAAGGCGCGTGCCTTGACCAGGAAGCACCGCCCGAAGGTGACGGCTGTGATGAGGAACTGGACTGGTGGTTTACCGATGAGGCGCTGTACCCGCCGCCGCGGGCGCCGGAGGATCAACCGCCCGAAATCATGATGGCCGATTTGCCGGCTGCTTGTCAGGGGGTGCTGGAGGGGGAGTAAAAGGATCTGTTAAATATTGACATCGGCAAAAAATTGTCTTATATTTCATTTAACGAGTGTTCATAGCACGTTAAATTCGCAAATAAGTATCTTTTTTGTCGTAATGTCATGTTAAGAAAAATATCAATCGAGAACTTCTATTCGATTAAGGATATACAGGTTCTTGATCTTGCGGTGCCCAGCAATGCGCCGGATTTGCCTGTCTTTGCCATAAATAAGGAAATATCTGCTACCAGGATTCCCAAAGTCGTCTCCATATTTGGCGCTAACGCATCAGGTAAGACGACCGTATTACGTGCATTGGGATTTTTAAAGTGGTTTTTAACCGAGTCATTTAATCAACCTCCAACAAATAATTTGCCCATATTTCCGTTTGCAGATTTTGACAGCCAGATGGGAATTTCACGATTTGAAGTCGAATTCGATGGCAACTTAATAGAGGGTGGGAAGCAATGCATTTATCGATATAGTTTGGTATTAAGAAACGCGCCTAGTCATAAAAATCCTCTTAAGTTACAACTAAATCTCATCGTAAAGTCAGAAAGTTTGTATTTTGCACCGGAGGGTAAATTCCGCAGGCTGTTCCATCGCGAAGGGGACCAGATAAAGGATTCATCTGAATTCAGAGTAAAAGTGAAGGATTATCCGCCGCAGACATTTCGGGATAATGCCAGTGTCATACCTACCCTGGTTCAATATAATCATATAATCTCCAAATCCTTTACATCCGTGGTGAATACTGTTTTCACGAACGTCTCTATTCTGCAAAAATATGATCCTGACTTGAATGATACTATCGACATCTATATGTCTGACAATGAAGTCCTTAAAGAACTGAACAGTGAGATACGGATGCTGGATTTGGGTATCGACAAAGTTGTCATCGGTACAAATCATAATCATGTACCAATGCCTCTTTTCCAACATACCGGGTTAAACAGCGAACTGGCATACGAGTTTGAATCACAGGGTACACAAAAGTTTTTTAAACTCTTCCCCTTGATACGTTATACATTGGAAACAGGTGGATTACTTGTACTGGATGAAGTTGACAATGATATTCATCCTGCCCTGATACCTGAAATCATCGGCAGGTTCCACGATGAACGAACCAACCCAAATAACGCGCAGTTATTCATAGCATGCCACAATGCGTCGTTACTGGAACATCTGGAAAAAGAGGAAATCTATTTCACCGAGAAGACTCCTGATGGCAGAACCCAGGTATATGGGTTAAAAGACATCGCCGGAGTCAGAAGAGTAGACAACTACTACAAAAAGTACCTGGGTGGCGTATTCGGCGCCGTGCCGAATATCGGTTGAGGTTTGTTGCCAATGCAGGGAAGAAAGCGGAGAAAGAGGATTTTCCTGGGGACCGAGGGGTTCAGCGAAAGAAGTTACGGGCGATACCTGCAACAAATAGCGGATTACCATAATTTACCAATACATATCGATTGCAACAATGTGACCGGCGGGGGCGATCCACTGAAAGTAGTCGAGGAGTCGATCAGGCTGATGAAACGGAATTCAAGGAACCACGGAGACTACCTGGTAAAGGCTATTATGCTGGACTCAGATAAGCTGGGCCGTTCTAATGATAGAGATAACAGGATAAGACCGTTAATCGCAGAAGATAATGTGAAGTTGGTCTATAGCGAGCCAAATTTTGAAGCATTCCTGTTGAGACACTTTCCCGGATGTGGGAATAAAAGACCTCCTGCCGATGCGTCATTACCCGAACTGGCTAAAATCTGGCCTGAGTATTTCAAGGGGCTTGATGCCAGGTCTATCTATAAACAACTGGGTGAAGACGGTCTTATGCGGGCCTGTACGGTAGAAGACAGCTTGAGAGATTTTCTACTCAGTATGGGTTTCGGCCGGATCTTTCCTGAACTGAGGAAATGAGCCATGGTTCGCCGGAACATTTCTGTACACTTTCTCGCACTACCAGTCAAGTGCCTTGTCACATTCTTCCAGGCTGGTCTCCATCCCCTCGATGATGGACTCTCGCATACCGGGAGTTGAAACCAGGTAGAGGGTCTCGTTGATGGTCTTCCAATCCTCTTCAGCGAGTAAAACCACGTTGTTTCTGATACCGACAATGAGAATCGGTTTGTGGGTTTTTGATGCTTCATCAATCAGGTTATCCAACCTGGTACGCGCTTCGTTTACATTAATTGTAATCATCGTTAACCGCTGCCCTGATTACCTACGCTTTAACGTACTGGATGTCAAGGGAAGAGGTTTGTTCTTGAATCAAGCCGATTAGTGTAATAGCATTAGTTCATACGGATTGAATTCGAAAACCAACGTGAACGAAGACTCAACACAGCGAGATTTTGACCCGGATACTGCTCCCGACCTATCAAAGGACGGCTGGCCGGAGAAGTTTGCCGCCCTTCAGGTGGCGATCACACAAGGCATTGAGAGCGGCCAAACTGGGGAGCTTGATATTAAATCAGTCAAACAGAAAGCCAGACAGTTGGCGGGTGTCAAAAACTCCTGATGCCCAGGATACTTAATGCTGCTCAAGGTGAATCCCCAAGAACAATCTCCGGAAACCTGTGTAACAGGTACAACGGAATATTGACTATTCTGCCATCCTGCCGCAGGTTCATCAGTGTCGTCCTGACCAGCTTGGAGGGATGATACCTGTCATCATAGGCGAGCAGGCTCTTTTTCTTCCTTGAAATTCCTGCTTTCACCTCCAACGGATAAAGCTCATGCTCGTAGGAAACGACGAAATCGACTTCAGCCAGGTTTTCGCTGGCCCAGTAATATAGCTGTTTCCCATGAGCGCCGACCAGGGTGGCCGCGGCCAGGTTTTCAATGAAAGCTCCCTTGTATTCGGTAAACAGCCGATCACCCTCAATCAGAATGCGGGCAGGAATGTCGGCCATCGCTGCCAGCAGGCCGGGGTCCAGCAGGTAGATCTTGAATATATTGGATTGGGCATACGCCTCAATCGGCAACCTGGGGGCGGAAATTTTCACTGATTTGTAGATCAGCCCCGCATCCAGCAACCATTGAATGGCGCTCTCATAGTCACGCCCCCGGGCGCTTTTACGAACCGCCGAAAAGATAAATTTCTTGTTTTCCTTTGCCAGTTGGCTTTGGACCTGGTTCCAGACAGTGGTAATTTTCATGACCTCGCGGGGATTGGCGTGCTTGGAAAAGTCCAGCAGGTAGGCGTCCAGCACTTCCCTCTGTATTGTTCTGACGCTATGCAAGTCCTGGTTTTCCCGGTAGTGCATGACCGCTTCCGGCATCCCCCCGGTAAAGGTGTAGACCTTCAACAGGTGAATCAACTGCTCGTGAATGGGCGCGGGGAGTGGGCTTAACCTGTCGATGGTATCGATATGCTCACGCAACCGGCTTTTATCCAGGGCATCCAGGAACTCACAGAAGCTGAGCGGATACAAATCCAGGAAATTCACTTTCCCCACCGGAAAGCTCGCCGGTTTGCCCAGTTTAACGCCCAGCAACGAACCTGCCGCCGCAACATGGTACTCGCCGGCTTTCTCGGCAAAGTATTTCAGGCTGGTAAGCGCATTGGGACAAGCCTGGACCTCATCAAAAACGATCAACGTCTCAGCCGGAACGATGGGCAGGTCCAGCATCAGGCTGATTTCCGGGATGATACGATGCGGATCCAGGTCCGCCTGGAAAAGCTGAGAGGCGGACGCCGTCTCTTCAAAGTTCAGGTAGGCAAGGCGCTTGTAGTGCTGTTGGCCGAACTCTCTCAGGGAATAGGTTTTCCCGGTTTGGCGCGCGCCGCGCAAGACCAGGGGCTTGCGCCTGTCCGAGTCTTTCCATTGGAGGAGTTGTTGTTCGATATCGCGCCGCATAAGACATCTTTATAGTGATTACGAGATGGAATCATAGCAAAAATGTGGTATATGATCACGTTTCACGTGGGTAAAACGTGATTGTTTGCACGTTTTATGGATGTAATATAGTGTATGGTTGAAATTTAACAGCCGTTAAAGGATTGCAGATTGCCCTACCTTGAATGGCAGTAGTAGTAATTTCTCCCCTATGAATATGATATGATTTATCCCTGAGTCAGAATCATTTGAAAGTGAACAATGCCCGGTAAAACTCAACTTGTTGTGCCTCGAAACGGTAAATGGGCTGTGCGCAAGTCTGGCTCTACTCGTGTTTCGCGGTATTTCAAAACACAGAGTGAGGCCATTGAGGCTGCACGCGATATCGCTAAGCGTGAGCATACTGAATTATACATTTTCGGGAGCGATGGTCGAATTCGAGAACGTAACTCTTATGAAAGTGACCCATTCCCTCCGCCCGGATAGGCATAAAATTGTCCAGTTCTGATTATTGTTTTTACGCTGGAAACCATTCTTGAAGCTGTCCGGGAGTTTCCCGCAACCGACCAAGAAAGCGGCCATGCAACCGACCAAGTAGCGCGTTTGCTGGCTGAGTTGAGAGAGCGCTATAATGATTCTGACTTGACATAGTTCGCGGTAGTACCTGGTCGCCTTTCTGGCCTGAGCAAAATTTTAATTTATGACGCAGTCCTTTGGCGTGCGGCGCAGAGCTTGCTCATCTGAACTGTGAGATAGGTGGCAAAATTTGAGAGCGTAGTCCCGCTAGGATTGTCAGAATAGAGTGCCTGCAAGACAATGCGGTCAATTTGAGCCTGAATCTCTTGAGTGTTCCGGCGCATGTATTTTCCCGCGGTATGCAGTGCAACGCGATCACAGTTTGTGAGCAGAGGAATGGGCATCTGACGGAGGTGAGTCGCTTCAAGCTTGAGTGCGCCGCCGCCGAGTGGAGTGCCAGCGGCTTCCATGTAGGCTCGACACCATACGCTGTTGAGCATAGCCTTAATTGCGAAGGGAGACCAGACATCATCAATTGCCCAGAAGGTCGAGAAATTTGCGTCGATGAGTAAAGGTGGGCGGGTGTTACACTCAATCCAGGGTGTGCCCTGATTAACCCTAGGAACGAACGCGGCAGGTAAGTGACGCTGTCTGAAATCCGGCAGCATATACCAGAAGCGCGGCGTGAGGGTATTGGTGCGAGCGCGCCGTACATTTGTTCGAACAGCGGAGAGTTCTGGAATTGGTATGCTACTGCCTCTGCCAACTATAGAAACTGAAGCGGCATGACGGACAAATGCGGCCAAATCTGCGGGCATAACCTGTGGAGGGGTTTCGTGGCGCAATGCATATGCAGCCTTTGCATCTGCGACCTGCTGTACATCTTCTGGAAGAACCCATGCGCGCAAATTGAGCACACGGCCAGGCGGAAAGCTGCCCTTTTCTATCAGTACAATTTCCGACTGACGGCGTAGAACAGGCCTAAGGGCGGCTGACGAGACTGCGAATGTCCAATTTCCTACAGCAGACGAAGATCTAATCGGCATCATGTCGCCTTCGCCTTCGCCGCATACGGTGACGTAAAAGAATCCATTACAGCCTGTACGCAGACCTTGGCCGACCTTGATTCCAGACTCCTCTAGTGTAACGAGGTTGGCGGGTTTAGCATCAGTGGGCAAAACTTGACGCAACGCATCAGGCAGGACTGGAGCAACGGACTTCGACCATGCGGGAAATAATGACAGGTCTTTGCTGCAACTTTCAACCATTGGATACCATCGGTATCGGGTAATACGTGACTGTAGTGTAGCCCATTCGTGGCAGAGGTCGAAGTTACGAACTTCAATGCTTTCAATTGAAGTTCTCGATGGTTTCTTCAACCATTCTGACAGTGCTGCTTCTGGATGATCGCTCGCAAAAGCATTTCCAACCAATGAATGGTCATTCGCGGCACTAGGAGAAATATGAAGCCACCGTGCTGCAGTCCAGTGACTCTTTTCGCTGAGCGGCCGCCTGGTTTCTTCACCCATTAGGCGTTGGGCTACTATCAGGTTTGTGCGGACCAGTGCATCAGAGAACCAGCCTGGCTGAGTATCAGCGACGATAGTCTCCACCACGAAATAGCGCAAGAGAAGATAGCGGATTACGTCTGCGTAATCGCGCGAACGCCATGTTGCAGGCACGATCAGTGCGAGCCGTCCACCAGGACGAACCATGAATCCGGCCAGAATCCAAGCTGGAATGGATAGGTCGGCTAGTCCAGAATAACCTTGTACAAGAGTACTCCAGACAATCCGGCTACTTTCATCGGAAATACTCTGTACGACCTTTTTGAGCCCGGAGCGGGCATTATCCAAACTGTCACCACTCCCTTTGCGTCCCTGATATCGCACATAAGGAGGATTGGTGATGACCAAGTCATAGGAACTCATCGGTAAGGACTTTAATGTAGCTGGTTCAAAGGCATTCCCAGTTACGATCACAGATTCAGGCCGCTTATCGTTGGTGGGGGTTAAAGCGAGGCGGTTGCGGCAAATCACGGCGGTAGAATCGTCAATCTCAATGCCGTCGATCCTCTCCAGCGTGATCCCGCGTTCGACGGCTACCTCCCAAGTAGCATCAAGCAGATCACCATGACCAGCCATGGGATCAAGGACAGTGCGAGTAACGGGGTTAAAGCTAAGATGTGCAAGCAGCTTGCCGAGGGGTACTCCGCTGAAAAACTGACCAAGTTGCTTGCGGCGCCCCGGGTCGAGCGTTTGCTCGTAAGCGCGAGCCGTATTTCTTATAGTCTTGACCACCTCAATACTTTGCACCGTGGTTAATCTCTACTGAATGTCGCTCTCGGTACCATTGGTAAAATGTTTCGGCATCAAGAGGTATCTGCTGATGATGAGTCAGAAAATGCCTGACCAGTCGTGAATAGAGTCGCTGCACATTCTGTTCACCAGGGTCAAAGGATAAAATGGCTTCTTGCCAAAGTTGCTCTGCTACCGTCCACACATCGGGCATCGAACTGATCTGCTTGGCAGAATTCTTTCCGAGTAGAAGTACAGGATCTCCCCGGACCGACCCGCTGGTCGTAACCTGCTTAAAGCTGCCTTGGGTTTTTTCGAGAACACTCGTGCATTCAACGCCGAATCCCGCATCGGTGTATGCGGATTGAAGGGCGTTCCAGACTTCTGCGGATGCTGAGTGAAATACAAGCGTAGCTTTGCCGGTGGGCTTGAGAATACGATGAACTTCGCTAAGAGCCATCTTGAGTAGATTCTGATACTCGGCGACTGTTTTTTCCTGGGCTCTGCTGATGATAATTTCCTCATTGCGTTCGGTATAGCGGTCAAGCCAAGCCTCATTCAGAAAATTAATTTCAGCGTAGGGAATGTTGCCTCCAAATGGAGGGTCGGTGAACACATAATCTATACTCTGGTCGGGAAGATTGACAATGCAGCTTGACCGCTGGTGAACATTTACTCGGCTTTTACGCCCATGAATGATCGCGAACGCGCTAGTAATAGTGGAGAGTTTGCGGCGTAGTCCGGCAAATAGATTCTTTTCGACCGGAAGGCCGCTAATATAGAGCACGCCAGGCTGGGCGCTTGTCACAACTAGATCTTTCTGCTTGGACTTCGCGACGACACGGGTCATGATCGTGGCGTGCGAGGCGTTATAGCTTAATAGCCAGAATCGCATTGCATTGCCAAGGGTGCCTCCGTAACGGCAAGCGCGTTCCCACAGTCGAGCAAACACGAAGAGGTTACGCCGTGTGTAGAATTGGTGGAGATGTGTGATTCCCTTATGATAACCACGTCGGTAAAGATCGCCCCATGGTATCGCGATATCTGGTACTGAATCGGGGATCGGCTCGGTCCCGACACGCTCCAGTAAGAATAGATCGTGCTGAGTAGCTGGGCGCGACCAGCGCCTTTTACCAGTAGCGCCATAAATACGGGCAGGACGGCGTACGCGCTGTACTTGCTCCCCACCGATGATGTCATCCCATTTGTTCTCGGTGATACGTTCTACATTATCGAGTGGTCCTTCATGATCGCACACCGGGCACGAGAAAAGAGATGAGATCCGCGCGGGATTAAAGTACACACATGCATCCCAGAGGCTGACTCTCTGAAAGCACGCCGGACAGCGTAATAGATCAGACCAGATGACATAACGAATGGTACCCTCACATCCGTCAGGATCTACGGCACCATATATCCAGCCGTCCTTAACTTCTGCGTCTCGTAAAAGTTCTTCTGCTGCCCTACGAAACAAAAGCGGTTCTGGTGGGTTCGTCAGGGTTTCCCCGACAAAGGCACCAAGGGCCCCGAGTTCATAAAGAACGGCGTTGCGGGCACCCCATGTGACATTGAGCTTGAGACGCTCGGCCTCAGAACGTAGTTCATCTGGCGGGTCTTCACATAGCAGAGTGGCTAGGCCCGTCGTACCACTACCGGCGAAACCGTCGAAAACCGTGTCACCCGGTTTAGTATGGGCCGCGATAAACAGGGCGATAGCTTCGGGAGAAATCTTGGTTGGGTAAGGAAATGCGCCGTAGAGGTGCCCCGTACGCTTAGCTGAAAGCTCTCTGGAATAGAGAGTATCAAGAACGACAGACAGTTCTTTGGCACCGGAACTCCGAGGCTGTGCATGTTTCATGCCCTCCTCCCACCGATTTTCCAATGTCAGGATTCCCACTGGTTAATTACACCTTGTAACCGCGGGCGCCTGTATCGTTCCTATAACACCTGATGGGAAACTACGCAGATAATTTTCAATCGCTATCTGCAACACCCAAGAAACTGAGACTTCGTGCTTGTTGTCAAATGCCTTAAGCACATCGTGATAGTCTTCAATCAGGTTCACCGTGAACCGGAATCCTAATTTCCTGTATCTTCCCTTCATGACCATCGACCACTATGTTCATCTTTCGCTCACTCTATCCGATTCTCTGCCCAAACGCAACATAGTGATGCACTATGATGTAAATCGATAAGATTCGCATGTTTTTCGGGATCGACCATAGTGCACTGTGTTGAGTTACTTGTCGATTCCGAGTATTGTTCGGAAAAGAGTTTTGACTCCGCACTATCGAATGATATTACTGGGTCAATGTAACGATCTATGTCCAGCCAAAACAACGACATATAGTCATGGACCACCAAAATGTTAATTATCCAAAACTCGACAGCACCCGGTAATATTCGGCATGCGATTGTTGATCTTGTCGGGCAAAATACCACCGAATTACGGGTGGCATCTGCATATGTGACACGTAGCGGCTCCAATATTCTCTTGGACGCGGTAGCCAACTCTTTGGGCGGAGAGGCATTTGCTGCAATCCCAAAGTTGCTTATCACGTCGTTCGACTTCGGCTTTACCGAACCACAAGCTCTTCGCGATTGGTTGGATCTTGATAACGCAAGCGTCCTGGTCGCTGGTACGCAAAGGCTTGAACATGGTTCCTTGATCCCTTCAAGGGCATTCCATCCGAAAATGTACGCATTTGGAAAAAATGACGATACCTTCAACTTGCTTATTGGGTCGGCGAACCTTACCGGTCGCGGTCTCAGTGTGAATTCAGAGGTAGCTTGGACTCAGCAATCTGTTGCATCTGGAGAAGTCGTCTCAGCGTTTACCCGAACTGGTCATGAAACGATGGCCCTTTCGAACGAACTGCTGGCAACATACGAAGCCACGCGTCAGCAGCGGCCGCAACCTGGCGCAGTTGGACCAGAAGCTGAGCCGGTCGAGCCTCCGGCACCCATCATCGACGGCGATTTGCCTTTGTTTCGAACAGTAATTGAAACAGGTGCTGTCAATCCAGGCGATCACAATGCAATGTGGATTCAAGGGGAAGGATTACAGGGTGGGTCCCAAAATCAGTTGGAACTGCCACGCGGTGGGCATACATTCTTTGGCTTTCATTTCAACCAGTACGACTACCCGCACAATCTAACAATCGGTCATCCACCTCTGCGCAGTGCTGCACGAGTTTGGAACGATAGGCCCCTAACTTGGCATGGCAACAACCGAATGGAGCGATTAAATCTCCCAACAATCGCCCAAGGCGGATTCAACTATGCCGATTCTGCTGTCATGTTTCGCCGCCTTCCAGACGGTTCTTTCGAGCTTATTGTTACACCGTGGGAATCAGATCTCGCACGTTCTTGGAGACAAGCCTCCGCTCAAAGTGAGTTACTTTTTAGACTCGGTACAATAGCAACCAATCGGATTGTAGGCTTAATCTAAAAGTATGACTTTAGAGAAGCTCACTCTCGTTATTCACATTGTTGGTAGCACGGGAGTTCTACGTATGCTGCGGTATGTAGACTACCACTTCAAACAAGGCACGACTAAACCTCATGTTCCAGGGGAGCATCTAGCACGTCTGTGCTAAACACTGCGAATACTTCAAAGTGTATAGAACAATTTGTAAAGTTATTCGTCCAGTATCTTGGATGTCCCCGAATCTCATTATATTACGCCCCAACATTAAACAATTAGCGATGTGTAAAATGAACTTATCGATAAAGGAGAAATAAAATGGCTTTCGATCCCTCGCGCGACTATAAGATCATCCCTAGCAAGACAAAGATCAAGGACTTCCACGAATATCCAGATGATTATATTACCCGCCCCCCATATCAGCGCAAAACCGTATGGTCAAAAAAGAAGCAGCAGAGTCTGCTTGATAGTATTGTTCGTGGGTATTACGTACCGAAAATTGTTCTCAGGAAGATAAGACTTGATAGCGATACTACTATCCAGGAGGTCGTTGATGGACAGCAACGTATTACTACGGTCCAGCGTTTTTATGCTGATGAGATCATACTCCCCAAATCGCTTAAATCTATCCATCCAGACATTCCGGGTAAGACCTATTCAAAACTGCCAGTAGAGGTGCGGCGATACATTGATCGGCAAGAGTTCGATGTTGATGAAATCACCGACATTGAAGATCCGCGCAACCCTGAACATCAGAAGCTTGCAACGGAAATTTTTTGGCGATTGCAGCAAGGGGAAAGCCTTAACCAAATGGAGATTGCTCATGCGCGCCTTAGTTCCCTTGGCCGGAATTTCATTGTGAAATACGCTGACGATATCACTTTTGATTTCGAATCGTATAAGCCTGTAGACAAGAATTCTGATAAACATCGCTTCTTCAACATTCTCAACCGGCCTAATAGCCGGATGCAGCATCTCTCTTTGCTGGCGAGGATGGTGCTGTTGGAATCGAAAGGGGTAACTGACCTCAAGGACGATGCCATTGTCGAGTGGATCGATGCGACCGTTGTGAAAGATGGGATTGGAAACCAAGACTTCGAAAATGACAGGTCGGCCAAGGAAACCTTGGCCACTCTGAACTTACTATATGCTCTTTTTAAGGATGACCCCATGGCCAAAGATGGCGGAGTTGTTCAGGAACTCACTCCTGATTATGTTGTACTCAGCATGTTCATGCTAGCGCGATATCTGAAGGCTAACTACAAAATTGACTCAGACATAAAACAATTACTTCGCGAATTTTACATTTCGTTTCATGAGCGGTGTTGTCAACAAATAGATTTGTCCGCTTCTGTAACAAATGACCCAGACCAGGTTGGTTGACCAGTTAATGGAGAGGATGGAAGAAGCCGTCTCACTGTGGCTTGAGGTCGATAGGAAACTGCTCCTAATATGAGAAAAAGCTGTACTTACTAAAAACCCATCTCCACCACTGTCTCCGGCACCACCATCTCCCCCGCAGTTTTCGCCACAATCTCATCAACACTGACCCCCGGCGCCCGTTCCTTCAACCAGAACTTCCCGTCATTGATCTCCACGTAGGCCAGGTCGGTCACCACCTTGTGAATACACCCGGCGCCGGTCAGCGGCAGTGTACATTTCGGCAACAGCTTTGAGGCGCCTTTCTTGCTGGCGTGGGTCATGGTAACAATGATGTTGTCCGCGCCGGCCACCAGGTCCATGGCGCCGCCCATGCCTTTTATCAGTTTGCCCGGGATCATCCAGGAGGCGATGTTGCCATCCACGTCCACTTCGAATGCGCCCAGCACGGTGAGGTCCACGTGGCCGCCGCGGATCATGGCGAAGGATTCTGCGGAACTGAAAATGGATGCGCCGGTAATGGCCGTCACCGTCTGTTTGCCGGCGTTGATCATGTCCGCGTCCAGTTGCTCCTCGGTGGGGAACGGGCCCATGCCGAGCAGGCCGTTTGCTCAAGGGGCTCGAACGATTTCGGGTAGTCACCATTGGCCTGGGCAATAAGGAAGACCCTCAACAGATCTTCGAGAGTCTGAACGCTACCGGTCGCCCTCTCACCGAGAGCGAGAAGGTCAAAAACTGGCTGCTGATGGGTCTCCCTGATGCGGAGCAGCAATATCTACATGACAAGCACTGGCGAGATATAGAACGGGCACTGGGAGCAGAACACGCGAGTGAACCCATAGACACGTTTCTTCGAGACTTCTTACGCTGGCATACCGGTGAGGTTATCGGAATCGATCAAGCCTATGAAGGACTGCGGCGCTGGGCAGTACAGCAGGGATTTGCCAAGGATCGCCCCGCTCTTTGTAGAGAACTTGCACGACTTGCGTCACTCTACGGCATAATTACCGGCACGGCAGGGAAACATCCTGACAAGAAAGTCGAACAAAAGCTCTTGCACTTACGGGCAATGGGGATTGATGTTCACCGTCCCTTGGCGTTGCGGCTACTTGATGACGCTTCACGGAATGATGCTACGGGAACGACAAGTGAAGAATTGGCTGAAGTAATTTCAAGCATTGGAACATGGATCACCCGGCTATGGCTGGCAGACCGGCCAACAGCCGGGATGAACAGATCTGTGGCGGAGCTTGCCCATGGGCCTGGACCAAACACTGATGAAGATTATCCGCAATACTGGCTTGGCCGGATTCGAAGACTCCGAAACTCACGTGTTGGTGTCCCAAGTGATGAGGAAGTTCGTGAGGGCATCCGCACCCGGAAGGCTTACGGGGCCAGTGCCACCCGTTCATCGTTCGCGGTGTTATGTGCGCTTATGGAAGCAGAACATAAGGAAGAGTCTCCGGCCCGGGAGCGCCTGACGATTGAGCATGTGATGCCGCAGAAGTTGACAAATGGGTGGAGAAGCTACTTGGGGGACAGCGCTGAAGAAATACACGGACGCTATCGCGACCGCCTCGCAAATCTGACCTTGAGCGGAGATGCCACGAACTCGAGCATGGGTACTATCACGTTCAATGCAAAACGGGAAATGTATAAGAGGAGCGCAATAGGTATTACGCGTCGTCTCGCGCAAGAAAATACATGGGACGAAGAGGCGCTGGAACGAAGCGCTGAAGAGTTAACACTCAGGGCGTTGGATTGCTGGCCGTGGCAGGATCAGGGAGCCGGCAAGCGCGATACGCAGGCACGTGACTCGGGTCTCAGGTGGCGCATCGAAGAAAGTCCATGGCGTACCGAGAGCGCTGCGAGCGACATGGTGCTGAACGTCGCTGCCACGCTCCTGGACCGGGACCCGGCGAACGCTGAACGACTCTCCGGGGAAGCAGTTACCTATGACTTGCAATCGGCTAGTCGATATCCCGCCGGAAGTATGGCCGGAACACGCACCTTGCGCGCGGTGCCGGGTCATAGCGAGTACGTCTTGTATCCTTATGCAAGGGACTATCCGGCCAGCGCGGAGCGTTGTCAGGAAATGGGCAGACGATGCGATGTCAGGATCGATGTTGAGTTCGATGACAACAACCACTCTCAGCGCTTTTGGAGATTTCTCAAATTACAAACGGGTGGTGTACCAGGACAGAAGGACGACTGGCGAGGCGGAAACCAATGGACGGATGCTTTGAACTCAACCGGCGACCGGATAGGCATATATGTCGGAAATCCTGAATCGCTTTGGCTGTATATCAAAGTCTGGAAAACCCGAGACGAGTCGGCGGAAGAAATGATGAGGCGAGTACAAGGATACTCAAGGGCTATCCGCACAGAGATGAGTGACCAGGAACTTGGAGAGAACCTGGAGGGGGAGAGCATGAAAGGCAGGTCAGTGACTGTCCGAAGACACTGGACCGGCGACGACGAAAGTGAATGGCCGGAAGTCGCGCAATGGATCAAGGAGCAGCATGACAGGTTAAAGGCAATCCTAACCGGTTAACAATAACAAATTACGTACGTGGATGGCGTTGCTATTCGCACACCTGTGATTCCAAGTCGAAACTCAATCATGAGAATGATGGTGAGTTTGCGAGGGCGGCGTGAGTTGTGTGATTTATGAGTTCTGACAAGTTTTTATTGTAGAATTTGTTGGATACCACATTCTACAGATAGATTCACCCTTGTAAGGATGGTACACTTTATTCACTGAATCAAAGCTATATTTTCTTTCACAAATAAGCTGCTATCGTGATGGATAGCTGAGCGTATATTGTATGGCTACTTTTGCTATTATTCTCTCTGAACCTACTCCTGACGATTGGGAAAAATTAAAACAATTCCCTGCAAGTTCGTACTACATCGTTGACGACCGTTTGGCTTTTTTCTCAGGTAAAGATGTTGATATAACAGCAGAAATTTCCGATATAGTTGGGATGAACGACGAGGAAAAAGTCACTGGAATTGTTATATCTGTAGAGTGGTATGATGGCTGGCATAACAATACATTGTGGGAATGGTTAGCGCGTCAGGAGAAGAAAAATAGTGTCTAATATTGCGGAGTTTGGTCGGCGCCCAGAAAGGAGTCGCGCAGTTGCGCATGATAATGGAAATGGATCTGGAGATTGGGAAGCCAGGTTGCGCAATGTTGAAATTCAGCTGGCTGTAATTCAAGAGCGAATGGAAAATATGGCAGACACTATGGCTACTAAGGAAGATATAGAGAAATTAAAAAACTGGATACTGAAATCGGTTCTTACTCTATTTTTAGGTTTACCTGCAATCGCTTTTTTTATTGTCCAGCTATATACATTTTTCAAATCATAGCAGCCACGCGTCAAGACTTACTCAAAACCCCATCTCCGGGACCGTTTCCGGCACCACCATCTCCCCGGCAGTCTTCGCCACAATCTCATCCACACTCACCCCCGGCGCCCGTTCCTTCAACCAGAACTTCCCGTCCTCGATCTCGACGTAGGCCAGGTCGGTCACCACCTTGTGAATACACCCGGCGCCGGTCAGCGGCAGTGTACATTTCGGCAGCAGTTTCGATGCGCCTTTCTTGCTGGCATGGGTCATGGTAACAATGATGTTGTCTGCGCCCGCAACCAGGTCCATGGCGCCGCCCATGCCTTTTATCAGTTTGCCCGGGATCATCCAGGAGGCGATGTTGCCCTCCACGTCCACTTCGAATGCGCCCAGTACCGTGAGGTCCACGTGGCCGCCGCGGATCATGGCGAAGGATTCCGCGGAGTTGAAGATGGAGGCGCCGGTAATGGCCGTAACGGTTTGTTTGCCGGCGTTGATCATGTCCGCGTCCAGTTGCTCCTCGGTGGGGAACGGCCCCATGCCGAGCAGGCCGTTTTCCGATTGCAGCATCACTTCCATGCCGTCAGGGATGTAGTTGGCGACCAGGGTGGGGATGCCGATGCCGAGGTTGACGTAATAGCCGTCCTGCAGTTCACGGGCGACGCGCATTGCCAGTTGTTCACGGGAGAGTGCCATGGGATTACTCCGTTATGGTGCGTTGTTCGATGCGTTTCTCAAAAGTGCCCTGGACGAGCCGGTCCACGTAGATGCCCGGCGTGTGGATGCCGGTGGGGTCCAGTTCACCGGGTTCCACAAGTTCCTCCACTTCGACCACGGTGATCTTGCCGGCGGTGGCGGCCATGGGGTTGAAATTCTGCGCCGTGTGCCGGTAGATGACGTTGCCGTAACGGTCCGCCTTCCAGCCCTTGACGATGGCGAAGTCGCCGGTGACGGCTTCCTCCAGGATGTATTGGCGGCCGTTGAACTCGCGTACCTCCTTGCCTTCCCCGACGGGTGTGCCGTAGCCGGTGGCGGTGTAGAATGCCGGGATGCCGGCGCCGCCGGCCCGCATCTTCTCCGCCAGCGTGCCCTGGGGCGTGAGTTCCACTTCCAGTTCGCCGTTGAGCAGTTGTTCCTCGAACAGGGCGTTCTCGCCGACGTAGGAGGACACCATTTTCTTTATCTGCTTGTGTTCCAGCAACAGGCCCAGGCCGAAGTCGTCCACCCCGCAGTTGTTGGAGATGATGGTCAGGTCGCGCACGCCCATTTCCCTGATACGGGCGATGCAGCCTTCCGGGATGCCGCACAGGCCGAAGCCGCCGGCGATGATGGTCATGCCGTCCTGCAGTCCGTCCAGCGCCTCGGCGTAACTGTTTACTGTTTTGTCAAATCCGGACATGGTTTACTCCTCTCATGTATTTGCATCCACCTGGTTTTCCGGGGCCGCGCTCCGGAACGCCTCCAGTTCCATGCACGCCTGTTCGATTTTGACCAGGCTGGGGAATTCATCCATCGCTATTTCGAAGCGGCGGGCGTTGTAGATCTGCGGTATCAGGCAGGCATCGGTAATGGTCACCTGTCCGTCCAGGCAGTAGGGGCCTTGCCAGTCCCTGCCGTCCAATAGTTTCTCCATTGCCGTAAATCCTCCTTTTACCCAGTGGTGATACCAGTCATTCCTTGCTTCGTCGCCCTGTTCCAGGGTGCGTTTCAGGTATTTCAGCACGCGCAGGTTATTCAGCGGGTGGATATCGCAGGCGACCACCAGGGCTAGTTGCTGGGCAAATGCGCGCGCCTCAACCGATTGCGGGTACAGGGGCGGTTTCGGGTACCTGGTTTCCAGGTAATCCATGATGGCGAGCGACTGGCCGATGCTGACGTCCCCGTCCACCAGGGCAGGGACGACGCCCTGGGGGTTAATCGCCTGGTATTCGGCCTGGAGTTGCTCGCCGCCGTCTTTCAGCAGGTGTACCGGCGCCACCTCGTAATCCAGCCCTTTCAGGTTGAGTGCGATGCGTACCCGGTAGGCTGCCGATGAACGCCAGTAGCCATACAGTTTCATATCATCTCGGCGGGTGGTACCGGGTGACGATCTGGTCGATCCTGCCGAAGATGGAGGCGCCGTTTTCATCGAACATCTCGATCTCGATACGATCGCCGAACTTCATGAATTCCGTCGTGGGTTTGCCGTCGGCGATGGTCTCCAGGCAGCGGATCTCGG
>MKWU01003559.1_pt1 | contig 20260 bp, 18 predicted proteins | sample 809101 | NCBI WGS metagenome assembly MKWU01 (sample SAMN05860141, study PRJNA318959) | sponge metagenome | host: Aplysina aerophoba | place: Slovenia: Piran, Adriatic Sea, Gulf of Piran | collected 2013-05-07
CCAGCCCTGTCGTTGCCGGGTCCGGGTCCACAGTTCACACCAGCGTTTGCCCGCCGCCAGAGTCGCCTGTTGGGGGGTGCGGTGTTGCCTTGTTTTTCCCAACAACACTTCCGGCAGGAGTTGGCGCATCTGCTGGGAGATCCCCGGTATGGCCGGCTCCTGGGACGCCGTGGCCAGAGGCGCATGGGACCGCGGGGTGGCAGTGGGTCCATTGCCCGGTTGGTGCGGCAGCGTTTGCTGCAACCCCATGGGATCATCAACCCCACTGCCCTGTCGTCATGGCCCTCTCCCAGCAAGGAGCATATGCGGTGATTTGCGCCCGTATCGCCTCGCTTCTGCACATCTCCCTTGGCTCTGCCCGTCAGTGGCTGGATCGACAAGCAACCCGGGAGGGGGTGCGCGGCGTGGCCCAGCGGCTGGAGTTTGCCCAGGCCCAACTGACAAAACTGCAAGAGCGGTATGGCGACCAGGGCGAGCGTCCACCCATGGCTCAACTACTGGACGAGACCGTCGCCCACCCCAGCCCCTTGCCGGAAGAAGAATAAAGCGGCGCTCAACGTTGGTGGATGTGGTAGTGAGTCTTGGCCTTCACGTCGTCTTCGCAGGCTCCGGTGCAGTCCCCGTCACAGAGGTTGCTGGCCTCACTGAAGCCTTATTGGTGAGAGCCCTGTCCATCTATTGACAAATCATGGTGGTCGGTATTACGTTTTAAGCATGTCATGACTATCCCTCACAGGCTGTGAGAAATAGTCATGTCTCAACGGACTATTAGAAATGAGGCATTCAAGCTTGACCATTGGCCGCCTTGATGCATCGAGCATGGGCACAAGAGTGTTCAGTGTGGGTGCTGGCCTTGCCCTGTCCCTCGGGGCTACGTTCCCCCCAGACGTCCCAGCCCCACCTTCTCCGGTACCAGGCAAACCCGTCGAGACGAAGGTAGTCGGACCCACTTGCCCCTCCCCTCACTCCTGGGAAGCCTCTTTTAAGGAAATGGCTGCTGAGAACGAAGATTGGAGCGACTTCGATTCGGCGACGTGTGATGGACTTAATGCACTTCTTGAAGAAGAGATGATGCCTGCTTAGGGGAGAGAAGAGAGTGGAACTCTCCTCTGGTCCAATACCGGCTTTTCAAAAGGCCTTGCTGTGAAAGGGACGATGTTTTTATTGGAATCTTAAGAATTCCTTCTAACCGGTCAAGAAACTGTCCTCCTGCGTGCTCATGGGGGTTGCAATTTCAATGCCGTCTGTGTTAAGAGAAAGTCCCGTAAAATCTTCCTGACAAAATGCTTGCTTTCCCTGAACCTCGCCAATGCGAGATATGGGTTGCCTCTCTGGATGGGGCAGAAGGATCTGAAATGCAGAAAGCCCGGCCTGTGGCTGTTGTGAGCCCGGATTTCATGAATGATCACTTGGAGACAGTTGTGATCTGCCCTTTAACGTCAAAGCTTCATAGGGACTGGCCCAGCCGTCTTCAGATCGTCTGTGCAGGCAGGGACAGCGAAGTTGCCGTGGACTAGATTCGTACCCTCAGCAAGGAGCGTTTTCATCACTGCATTGACAGTCTTTCCGATACTGATGCAAGACAGCTCCGCTCCATCATCCGTGATCTCTATGCGCCGGAGGAAGAATAAAGCGGCCCCCACTGGAGGCGTTAGCTAGCCCTGACTTGGCCGCAATGCTCAATGGTAGTGAGTCTTGGCCTTCACGTCGTCTTCGCAGGCTCCGGTGCAGTCCCCGTCACAGAGGTTGCAGGCCTTGCCCAGACCTTCATGGTGGTGGTGATGGCTCGACTGAGGAGCGCCATACTCGTTCTCGAAACCCAGTACCTGGATGCGGTACTTGCACAAAGCGCAGTTCATGGCGTTGTCTCCCTCCAGAGCCTCCTGGGCGCGGGCACGGAAGGTGTCCAGCACCAGGGGATGGTCGTTGAGGTAAGCCGCTTTGCGGATGTCCAGTGGGGGGTGATCGGCCGCCACGCAGTCAACCGCCCGGTGAATACGGCTCACCAGCACCCCGGAAAACAGGAAGTAGGGGAAGACCACAATGCGGCGATAACCCAGACCCGTTGCCCGCCGTAGACAGTCCTCCACCTGGGGAAAGGTGACGCCGGCATAGCAGGTTTCTCCCCAGCCCAGACCCAGGCCCTCCACCAACATGCGGGTGATCTTGGCCATGTTGCCGTTGGCATCCGGATCCCGTGATCCCCGACCCACCACCACCAGTAGAGTGTCCTGGCGCATGGCGACCCCTTGCGCATCCCGGGCCTCTGGCGGCAAGGCCGCGGTAATGCGGGCCGCTGCTGCGCGGACCATGCGGGCATCCATGCCGAGTTCACGGCCATAGCTGATGGACAGCCCGGTGGCAGCGCTGTAGCGGTTCAGTAGAGCGGGAATGTCGTTCTTCACATGGCCTGCTGCGAACAGCATTCCCGGTACCGCCACCACCTGTGCCACACCGGCCGAGCGCAGCCTGTCCAGGCCGGAGGGAATGACGGGATGGGCAAACTCCAGGTATCCGTAAGCCAGGGGGTGGCGAGGCAGGAGACGTCCCAGACCTGTGGTGAGTTGGGCAAACTCCGCCACCGCCTTGCGGTTACGGCTGCCATGACCGCACACCATGATGCCCAGCTTGGCGGGGTTGACGTCCCCGTCCCAGCGCAACTGCATCGACTCTCCTTGCCCCATGGGTCATTCAGTGATCAAAGATGTTGCCAAAATGCTGGCGATCCAGCTCCGCCAGCGTCGGCACACAGGCGAAGCAACGCCGGGCCAGATCCAGACGTTCCTCACGGGCCAGCATGTGCCGCAAGCGGTCCATGGCGCCCAGGAGGAAGCGCACATCGTTGGCGGCATAGGCCAACTGCTGTTCCGTGAGTTGATCCACCCGCCCCCAGTCGCTGCTCTGGGCCCCCTTGTCCAGTTCCACGCCGCACAACTCCTGAACCATGTCCTTGAGGCCGTGGCGAGGGGAATAGGTGCGGGCCAGACGGCTAGCGATCTTGGTGCAGAAAATCGGCTGCACCGCAATGCCAAGTGCTTCGCGGAGAGCAGCCACATCGAAGCGAGCGTAGTGGAACACCTTCACGGTACGGTCGGACTGCAGCACGTGCTGCAGTCGGGGGGCACGGGTCTGGCCACGGGCAATGCGCACACAGCAGACCCGGTCCTTGCGATCGGCAATCTGCACCAGGCAGAGACGGTCACGACCATGGCAGAGTCCCATGGCTTCCGTATCAACGGCGAGGGCGTCACTGTTGCTGTAGAGGGAGGCCCACTCCTGACTGATGTCACCATCAAAAACAGCGAAATGGGCAGCTTGATTTGGCATGGGATCGACAGACATGACGTAGAAACCACTGCAAGCTTGCCAATTCCTTCACAAATCCACCTTGAAAATCAAAAAGATCGGGACTAGGCCATAGTCAGTTGCATAGGAGCACATGGCTTCTCGACGTCAACTGGCCACTATGGGCCTCCTTGATATCCAGCGCTTTTTTGCCGAGCCACCGGTTCAATACCTGGGGCTTGAATTGTCGGTCTGCTGGATTCTGGAGTGCCTTCTCCGGAAAGACGACTACCCCACAGCGATGACCAACCAGTTGGCGGTGTCTCATCCCCATCTGCGCATCTCCGAGACCATGCTGCAGCAGGCCATTGAATTCCTGGACCGCCAAGGGGCCGTCACCAGCTATTCCAGGCGTTGCCCCAGCCGCGGGCGCCCACGGCGCATGATGCACCTGGTAGAGGCCGTGCATCCGGAGGCCCGGTCTCTCGTGGCCTCGTGGAAAAGCTGGCTCAAGGACAACAGGCTGAATTCGTTGTCAGGGGCTGGTCCTGTGGCTGGTTCCAGCTTGACAACAGAGGATCATCGCCTCGCTGACGAACTGAAAGTGGAACGTCGCCGTCTCCGCCCTGCTGCGACCTCTGCCTGAAGGGAAAATCCGCCAGGCTATGGCTTGCGAACGCCACGGCCTGGCTCCATGCCTCCTTCCGTTGTCCTGCCCTCCACCCTGCTGCTGACCTTGTTGCTGTCCACGGGCCTGGTGTTTTTTCTGCGGGCCTCCAGCAAGGACCGCACCACGGACATGGTCATCAGCAGCTACCGTCCCTCGTTACCGTTGTTGCGCGACCTGGACAACTGGCTGGCGAAGCGGGGCTGGCAGGTGGTCCGCACCCGTCCGGAACAGCGCCACCTGGTTTATGAAGGTCATGTGGCAGCCAGTGTCCCCCTGGCCGTGTTGCTGGCGGTCCTGGGCTGCTGTGGCGGCCTGGCGCTGGGGCTGGTGATTGGCCAGGTGCTGCCCGGAAGTCACCCATGGCCCCTTGGCCTGGGACTGGTGGGCTTGCCGGCCGCACCTGTTTATCTGCACCGTGCCCAACGACAGGAGCAGTTGGAGATCCGGTTGCTCACGCCCGATCAAGTGGTGCCCAGTCGCCTGGTGATGCGTGTCCATCGCGATGAGCTGCTGGCCGTGGAGGCCGCGTTGGGGAAGACCCTGCAGTTGCAGTTCACCCCTTGCACAACTGGACTCTCGCTTGAATAATTCGGTGCAGGCCCGTTGGTTGTTGGCACCTGTGCCCTCCCGTTCCCCTCTGGCTCTTGTCCTGCTGCTGAGCAGTTGGGTGCCCCTGGTGCAGCCGTTGTTGGCGCCAGCAGTATTGGCGCAGGCGGTCCTGCCCCAGGCGCCCTATGGGCAGTTCCGCAAGGTGAAAGTCAACACGGGGGAGCGCTCGCGGCTCACCGTGAAGAAGAACTGGCTGGGCAAACGGCGACCCAACCACACCGTGCCCATCCTTGTGCTGGCGGGCCATGCGGACTCCCAGCAAATGAGCGGCTCTGGCACCAACGGCTATGCGGTGGCCGTCAGAGGTGCACGCCCCATGCAGCCTGGCATGACCGACGAGACCTTCTGGAACCTGGCCACAGCCAGGCGCATTGCCAAGCTGGGCCAACGACGGGGCCTCAATATCCGTTTCTACGACCCCGGTGTACGCACCATCTACAACGCCGACGACCCACGCACCAACTGGAGCACGGGCAAGCGTCATGTGCAGGAAGGGGGGTATGCGCTGGAGATTCATTACGACGCCTATGGCCGTGACGGCTACGGTTCCGGCGTCATTCCCCGGGTGTATGGGGGGCAAACCGTTATTGACGAGCATCTGGCGCGGGAATTCGGCTCCTTCCCTTGGGATTTCCGTGGTGTGCTCGGTGCTCCGAAGCGGGGCATCACCATGTTGGAGGTGGGCAAGTTGGAAGGGGACCTGGAGAACAAGCTGCGGAATCCCGCCACCCGTGACGCTGCCCTCAACACCATTGCCGATCGGGTGGTGACCACCGTTGCCAAGGCCCTTGACGTTCCCCAGTCGTTTTTTCAGGTGCCGCCTCCGCCTGTCCTGAACCGCCGCCCGGATCCGACAATGGCCAATCAACAACCACCGGCCCCGCCGAAGATTTAATCACCGCCAGCGATCAACATCCCGGCATCGGCCATCTGTCGGCAGGGTTCAACCCAGGGCGCCACGGGCGCGACAACAAGCCTCCAGCGCCCCATCCCCATGCCAATCCCGGGGCCGCAGAAACTCGTCATACAGGAGCGCCTCCCAGGTGTTTGCTTCAGGTTGATAGCCATACTCCCAGCGCACCAGGGGTGGGAGAGACATGAGGATGGATTCGGTGCGCCCCTGGGTTTGCAGTCCGAAGATGGTGCCTCGATCAAACACCAGATTGAACTCCACATAGCGGCCCCGGCGGTACAACTGGAATTGACGCTCCCGCTCCCCATGCTTCATGGTCTGCCGTGTCTCCACGATGGGCAGATAACTGGGCAAAAAGGCGTGGCCACATGCCTGGGCCAGTTGGAATAATTGCTCCCAATCATGCTGGACGGGGCCGATGTCACCACTGCACCGAGCTGCGTCCCCCTGGCTGTTTTCACCCCGGTAGAGCACGCCACCGGGGTCCTGATAGTCAAAGAAAACGCCTCCCACGCCTCGCGTTTCCTGGCGGTGCCTGAGGTAGAAGTACTCGTCGCACCAGCGCTTGAAGACGGGGAAATAGCGAGGATCCACACCGTCACATGCCGTTTGCAGCGTGCGGTGAAAGTGGCGGGCGTCCTGGAGAAAGGGGTAGTAGGGCGTTAGATCCGCGCCCCCGCCAAACCACCACACCGGCCCTGCTTGGAAATACCGGTAATTGAGATGGACGGTGGGGACGTAGGGGTTACGGGGATGAAGCACCATGGAGGTGCCCAGGGCAAACCACTGCTGCCCTGCCGCCTCGGGGCGCTGCTTCACAATGGACGGTGGCAAGTGCCTGCCTTCCACCTCGGAAAAGTTGACACCCCCCTGCTCCAGCAGGGCGCCGTCCCTCAGCACCCGTGAGCAGCCCCCGCCGCCTTCCGGACGCAGCCAGCGTTCTTCCACAAAGCGACCAGCGCCGTCGATTTTCTCCAGGTCTGCACAGATCCGATCCTGCAAGCCACAGGCAAAAGCCCGGAAACGCTCCCGTGCATCAGGCGGGGGCTCTTGCCGAGGATGCTGCACCATGGGACGAGTGTGGTTCAGGCAAGATCTTGACACTTCCCCGACGTTCTCCCACGCCATGACCACCGTTAGTGACGCTCTGGCCTGTCTTCGCCCCCTGACGGATGCGGGCAGTGGGAAAAGCGTGTTGGACCTGGAGTGGATTCGCAATCCGCGGCTCCAGGGGTCACGCGCCGTTATCGAACTGGCCCTGCCGTCCCATGCCAATCCCCAGCGGGACCGCATCGTCCAGGAGGCACGCGCTGCTCTGTTGGCTCTTGACGGTGTTGAGGATGTCCAGATCGAGCTGGCGGCTTCCCCGGAACCCACCACCCCCCGGACCCGTCCCATTGTCGGCGTCAAGACCGTGGTGGCCGTTAGCAGCGGCAAGGGGGGCGTAGGCAAGAGCACTGTGGCCGTGAATCTGGCCTGTGCCCTGGCAACGACAGGCCTGCGGGTTGGTCTGCTGGATGCGGATCTTTACGGACCCAACACCCCCATCATGCTGGGGTTGAGCGAGAAGACCCCGGAGACGGTGGAAGACCAGGGCCAGCAACTGCTCCTGCCCCTGGAGAGTTACGGCATTTCCATGGTCTCCATGGGGTTGCTGATCAACCCCGGGCAGCCGGTGATCTGGCGGGGTCCCATGCTGAACGGGGTCATCCGCCAATTCCTCTATCAAGTGAAATGGGGAGAGCGTGACGTGCTGGTGGTGGACTTACCGCCGGGGACAGGGGATGCCCAATTGTCCCTGGCACAAGCGGTGCCCATGGAGGGGGTGGTGATCGTCACAACGCCCCAGCAGGTGGCCCTGGCCGATTCCCGCCGTGGCCTGGCCATGTTTCAGCAGTTGGGTGTGCCCGTCCTGGGGGTGGTGGAGAACATGAGTTGGTTTGCACCACCGGATCAACCGGAGAAACGCTATGCCCTGTTTGGCAAAGGCGGCGGCGCCCAACTGGCTGCCGAGGCCCGTGTGCCCTTGCTGGCCCAACTGCCCCTGCAACTGCCGCCGGAGGAAGACCAACCGTTGGTGCTGTCCCAACCGGATTCTCCCGCAGGTGTCGCCCTGCAGGGATTGGCGCAGCAACTCCGCAGGCGCCTGCTAACCCCTCGCTGACGCCATGGATCTGTTTCCACCCCGCAGATCCAGCCGGTTTTCAAGCCGTTATCAGGGGCAAGCCTCGGAGCCCCGGTTCGACCTGGTGCTCTGGGGTGTACCCGTGGCCTTGATCGGTGTCTCCGGCCTGCTCATTGCCAGCACCCAGCGTCAGGTGGCCGGTGACGTACCAGGGCTGAGCCAGGGCGCTGCAGGCACGGCACTGCTGGCGGCACTGCTTCTGGTGATCTCCCGCACGACGTTGCTCCGCACCGTGCTGTCCACCGTCTGCAACCGCTGGCTTGGCCTTCAACTGCAGATCCCGCGGCTGACCGGAAGAGTAGCCGGCTTTCTGCAATTCCCCCCGCTGTTCCTCGGTGGTGTGGGTGCTGCGCTCGTCGTCTGCAAACTGATGGGTATGGATGGGCTCTGGCTGGATCACTGGATTACAGGGGCTGTGGGTCTTGTGATGGCGGTGTCCGTATCCCGGATCCCTCCCCCAGGTTCCCGCCCCCGGGGAGGCTGGCCCATTGCGGATGGTTTGACCTCTCCCATCCTGCTGGCGCTGTTGTGGGTGATCACCATTGCCACGCTTGTGGCCGTCAACCTGGTGGGCACCGAGGCCCTCGGCGCTCAGCGTTGGTTAACGTTCGGTCCGTTCCAGGTGCAGCCGTCGGAGTTCGCCAAGCTTTCCACCGTTATTCTTCTGGCTGCCGTTCTGTCCTGGTTTCCCATACGGCGACCTGTTGACCTGCTCCGTCCTTTTGGTGTGATTCTGGTGCCGTGGGCGCTGGTGCTGATCCAACCGGATTTGGGCACGTCTCTGGTGTTCGGGGCTGTGCTGTTGGGAATGCTGTATTGGTCTTCCATGCCTTGGCAGTGGCTTCTGTTGCTGTTGTCCCCGCTGCCCACTGCGTTCCTGAGCGGTCTCCAGTACACGGGAAGACCGGGTGTCCTCGTGGTTCAGGTCGTCTGGATCACTGCCATGGGGATCATGGCCTGGTGTCACCTGCCTCGGCGGTGGATCGGGTCCGTACTGACAACCGTGGTTCTGACCGCAACGTCCTTCTCCACACCCTGGCTCTGGGAGCATGGTCTCAAGGACTATCAGCGGGACCGACTGACGTTGTTTCTCGATCCATCCATCGATCCGCTGGGAGGTGGCTATCACATCATTCAGAGCATCATCGGTATTGGCTCCGGTGGCTTTTCCGGTACGGGCCTGCTCCAGGGGCAATTGACCCGACTCCAGTTCATTCCGGAGCAACACACGGATTTCATCTTCAGCGCCCTGGGGGAGGAGTTGGGATTTGTGGGGTGTTTTCTGGTGGTGTCGGGTTTTGTCGTTTGGGGTTGGCGGCTGCTCAGGATCGCCAAGGCAGCCCCAACGGATTTTGAATCGTTCCTGGTCATTGGCATCCTGGCCATGGTGATGTTTCAAGTGGTGGTGAACGTGTTTATGACAACTGGTCTGGGTCCCGTGACCGGTATTCCGTTGCCGTTCATGAGCTATGGACGTTCTGCGCTGCTGATGAATTGTCTCGGCATTGGTCTGGTGACCGCAGTGGAGCGGCGCTGTCGGCAGACGCGACCGTTCTCCTGATGGCGCAGCCCAGCTTGGGAGCACTTCACCAGTTGCTCTGGCGGAACTGGAGCGGTGAAACCACGACGGAAGAGGGTGCGCGTCGTCAATGGTGGGCAGCCTTGCAGGTGATCCAGGAGGACGTATCCGCACAACCGATGGAGGGGGGCGCCTGGCTGGCGGCACCGTTGCCAGCGCTCTATGAGCCCAATCTGCTGCAAACGCTCCAGGGATGGGTATGGATGCCGGAGCGCTTCTCCCCACGGGCCTTGAATCCGCCCCTCCTGCCCGGCCAGTCCACAGACGCCGTCAGCCTCTGGTCTTCGCTGACGCTGCAACCGGATGATGGTCACGACCCCTTTCTTGTGCTGGTCACCCGCCGTCTGAAACTGGCCATCTCTCTCCGGAAGGTGGCCGACCAATGCCAGTTTCTGGTCCGCTTTGACGGGACTGCCTTGTCCCGGGTGCTGGACCTGCTGGTTCAGCGACTTCTCCAGGAGGATCCCCGTCATGGCCTACGGCTGCGTGGAGTTCTGGAGCAGCTAGGCCCGGTGGCAATGACGGACAACCTCGCCAGCGAGCGGCGCTTCTGGTCCGTGTTGGCCTGCCGCCTCGCGGCCATGCCTCCCAGCATCACCGTGATGGCGTCTCCCGTGGTCCCGGAAGGGTCTCCGGACCAGGATGCGCTGGAGCCAGGAGCAACGAGCACGGAGTTGGGTTTTCTGGAAGCCCTGTCCCATGGCATCCGCACGCCCCTGGCCACCATCCGTGTGCTGAGCCGCGTTCTGCGCCGCCGCGCCGACCTGGGGGAGGATGTACAACGTCAACTGGCGCAAATTGACGCGGAATGCACTGCACAAATCGACCGCTTCGGCCTCATTTTTCATACTGCGGAGCTGCAGCGGCAACCCAAGGCTCAACGATTACTGTCCCGTACGAACCTGGCCAGTCTTGTGGAGCAGCAACACAGGCAATGGCAGCAACAACTTGAACACTACAGCCTTCGACTCCAACTGGATTTGAAGGAGAATCTGCCGGACATCATGAGTGATCCTCTGCTGTTGGCGCCCATGCTGGCGGGTGTAGTGGAGCGCTTTGGTCAGGGGTTGCGCCCGGGAACCACCCTCCATGTGATTCTGACCCGTGCCGGAGGGAAATTGCGCTTGCGGTTGCAGGGGGATAGCCAACACGGTCAGGACGAGCCCGGGGAGGCCCATCTGGGTGCTGTTCTCACCTGGCAACCCGAGACAGGGCGCCTCCATCTCAGTCGTTCCGCCGTTCGGCAGCTCTTCAGCAGTTTGGGGGGACGTGTGGCCGAGCGCGGGGCTCAACAGTTGACCATGTTTTTTCCGCTGGCCTAGTTCGCAACCTGCACCTGGCTACATCAGGCTGTAAAGAGGCATTCACAGTGGGCGAAAGATCAGGATGCCCTGTTGCTAGGCTTCTGTCACGTCTCTCCCCGATTCCCATGTCAGAGGTGCTCAATGGCCAGCTTCCGGCCTACCTGGGCAGCACAGGTGGCCTGCTCGATTCCGCTGAAACCGAAGAGAAGTACGCCATCACCTGGACCAGCACAAAGGGCCAGGCTTTCGAGTTGCCCACGGGGGGAGCTGCCCTCATGCACAGTGGTGAGAACGTCATGTACTTTGCCCGCAAAGAGCAGTGTCTCGCCCTGGGCGCCAGCCTCCGCACCTCCTTCAAGCCCAGGATCAGCGACTACAAGATCTACCGCATCTTCCCGGGTGGAGACATCGAATATCTGCATCCCAAGGATGGGGTGTTCCCCGAGAAGGTGAACGAAGGTCGTCCTATGGTGAACCACAACGCTCGCTCCATTGGCGGCAATGTCAACCCTGCCACCGTCAAGTTCACCGGAAAGAAAGTCTACGACTGACCTGCTGCCCGGCTCTCCCGAAGAGCCCAGGGCGCGTGATTAGTCTCGAAGAGATCAGACAGCGGGCCAGCCAAGGGGAAACGTTCCTCCCCATCTGGATAACATGGTCCGCCGATCTGGATACTCCTGTCTCCACATGGCTGCGCATCAGCCCTGGTAGCCCCTATGGCGTGCTGTTGGAGTCCGTGGATGGTGGAATCCATGTTGGACGCTGGAGCGTGGTGGCCACCTATCCCCTTTGGGTGCTTGAAAGCCGCGGCGGCCGGAGCGTGCGGCGTTGGCGGGATGGCCGCTGTGACGTCTACTCCGACAATCCTTTGGAGCGGCTGCGGCGTGAGATGCAGCCCTACCGTGCCAGCCCGATTCCCGGCTATCCTGCCCTGGGTCAACTCTTCGGTATGTGGGGCTATGAGTTCATCCGCTGGATTGAACCCACTGTCCCTGTTCATGCAGCGGCTGAGGGAGATTGTCCCGACGGTCTGTGGATGCTCTGTGACCACTTGCTCCTTTTTGACCAGGCCCGCCGGCTGCTGACGGCAGTCTCCTACGTCAACTTGCAGGATCAGCCGGATCCCGAACAGGCCCGGGCGGACGCCCAGCTCCGGCTCCAGCGGTTGCAGCACTGCATGTCCACCTCCTGCCAGGCTCGACCCCTGGCCTGGCAGCACACAGCGCCCCGGCAGACACCCACGACGGCCAACCGCAGCCGTGCCGATTTTGAAGCCGCCGTCCGTAAGGCGCGCGAGCACATCATGGCTGGAGACGTGTTCCAACTGGTGCTCAGCCAGCGACTGGAGGCCAGGCTTCCCCACGAGCCCTTTGCCGTCTACCGCAGCCTCCGGTTGGTGAACCCCAGCCCCTACATGGCCTATTTCAATTTCGGCAACTGGCAACTCATCGGCTCCAGCCCCGAGGTGATGGTCAAGGTGGAGCAGCGGGAGGATGGGAAGAGGCTGGCCACATTGCGGCCCATTGCCGGTACCCGGCGCCGCAGCGCGGATCCCGCAACGGATGCGGCGTTGGCGGAGGAGTTGCTGGCGGACCCCAAGGAACGCTCCGAGCACGTCATGCTGGTGGACCTGGCCCGTAACGATCTGGGGCGGGTTTGCCAGCCGGGCACCGTGCAGCTCAAGGACCTGATGGTGGTTGAACGTTATTCCCACGTGATGCATCTCGTCTCGGAAGTGCAGGGTCGGTTGCGGGAGACTTGTGATCCTCTGGACGTTCTGGTGGCTTGCTTCCCGGCGGGAACCGTCAGTGGCGCTCCCAAAATTCGCGCCATGCAGTTAATTCATGCGTTGGAACCGGACCGCCGTGGACCCTATTCCGGCGTCTATGGCTCCATGGATCTGCAAGGCACCATCAACATGGCCATCACCATCCGCACCGTCCTGGCCAAGCCCCAGGCGCCAGGCCAGTGGCACATCTCCGTTCAGGCTGGTGCGGGGGTGGTCTGCGAGTCTCAACCCGCTCTGGAATACGAGGAGACCATGAATAAGGCCCGTGGAATGCTACGGGCCATCAACTGCCTGGAGGTGGACCATCCATGACCGCCCCCCTGCTGCTGAAGGGCTTTGAGGTGGAGATGTTCACGGGGCGACCCGACGGCACCGTTGTGGGGTGTGCCGATGATGTGGCCCGGGCGTTGCCTGGCTTCATGCTGGAGCCTGATCGCCGCAACCTGGAATATGCCACGCCCCCCGCGGCAGAGTACCGCCAGCAATTGCGGCAGTTGCTGGAACCACGACACACCTTGCGTGCCTGGCTGCGGCAGCGTGATCTCACCCTGTTGCCTGGCAGTTGCCTCAGCCTGGGGGACAGCCGCAGCTTTGAGCGGTCCGACCCCACCAATTCCTACCACAGCCTGATTGAGCGTGCCTACGGTACCCGTGTGGCCACGGCCAGTGTTCATCTGAACTTCGGCATTGCCGATCCGGAACGACTCATGGCGGCTTGTCGGCTCATGCGCTGCGAAGGCGCCCTGCTGCTTGCTCTCAGCGCCTGCTCTCCGTTTCTCGACGGTCGGGTGACGGGCGCCCACTCCCAACGCTGGCGCCAGTTCCCCATCACGCCTCCCCGGATTCCCCTCTTTCTCCACCATGGCCACTACATCCAGTGGGTGGAGGAACAACTGCGGCTGGGCGCCATGCACAACGTGCGCCATCTGTGGTGTTCGGTGCGTCCCAACGGCAGGTGTCGTCCCTATGAGATTGATCGCGTTGAGGTGCGCATCTGCGACTTGCTGGATGATCCTCTGGAGTTGCTTGCTGTTGCCGGCTTCTGTGAGTTGCGCCTGCTGCAATTGCTGGCGGACCCCGAGCGCCATGATCCGCTGTGGGCCAGCACCATGGATGCCGACGCCCTTGCGGCGTTGGCGGACCGCAACGACCAAGCTGCATCCCGGCAGTCCCTCGCGGCCCGACTCCACCACTGGCGGGATGGCCATGTGCTGACGGCTGCCCAGTGGCTACGCCAGTCTCTCAACGATGTGCAAGGGATAGCGGAGTCTTGTGGTCTGGAGGGTTGGCTCCAGCCACTGCACAGTATTTTAGGGAACGGGAATCGCTCCATGCGCTGGCTTCGCTCCCATGGAGAAGGAGAGTCCATCCGCGCCATTGTCAGGCGAGAGGCTGCGGCCCTGGAGTGCCGTGAGCGTGAACTCCACCAACACCTGTGTCAAGGGACACCCGTAACAGCCTGTTTTGCGCCGACCACCTCCCTTGCTACACCATGATCCTGGCGCCTCGTCCATCTTACGCCGACCGTCCCGATGCAGGCTCAGCCACTGCTTCAACGAGGCTTGACGCACCGCGGTTGCTTCAAGAACGGCTAGGCCTCGTTGAAGAACTTTGGCACACTGTGCTCAACGATGAGTGCGACCAGGCCGTGGCCTCCCGCCTGACGCACCTCAAGCAGTTGTGCTTCGAAGCCGGTAGTGCGGAGGCCATCGTCGAGTTGGTGCGCACGATGGACCTGAGTGAGGCCATCGTTGCCGCCCGGGCGTTCTCCTTGTATTTCCAACTGGTCAACATTGTTGAGCAGCAGATTGAAGAAGATCGCTATCGCTCCTCCATCCAGGCTGCCTACACAAAGGGGCCGATTGTAGAGAACCCCTTTGCCCCACCAGTGTCCCTCGGTTCGGCCCCTATCCCCCTGCGCACGTTGTTTCGTCGTCTGCGTTGCCTCAACGTGCCACCGGGTCAGTTGGAGACCCTGCTCAACAGAATGGATATCCGCTTGGTGTTTACAGCCCATCCCACGGAGATCGTGCGTCACACCGTGCGCCATAAGCAGCGGCGGGTCGCGGATCTGCTGACACGGTACGAGCAACTGGACGGCGCTGGCCATGGGGAGGATCAGGAGCTCATTCGCCGCCAGTTGGAGCAGGACATCCGTCTGTGGTGGTGTACCGATGAACTGCACCAGTTCAAGCCGTCCGTGCTGGATGAGGTGGACTATGCCCTCCTCTATTTCCAGGAGGTTCTCTTTGACGTACTGCCCCAGCTCAATGGGCGCTTGCGGCGGGTCCTGCAACGCAGCTACCCGGATGTGCAACTGCACAACGAGGCCGTCATCACCTTTGGTTCCTGGGTGGGGGCTGATCGGGATGGTAATCCCTCCGTCACGCCGGACGTGACCTGGAGAACTGCCTGCTACCAGCGCCAACTCATGCTGGAGCGCTATCTCGGCGCAGTGGAGACCCTGCGTACGGAACTGTCCCTCTCCATGCAGTGGAGCCAGGTGAGCAGTGACTTGCTGGAATCCCTGGAGTTGGACCGGCTGTGCTTCCCGTCCATCTATGAACAGTTGGCAGCCCGATACCGCCTGGAGCCCTATCGGCTCAAACTCAGTTACATCCTGGAGCGCTTACACCGCACCCACGCCCGCAACAAGGCCCTGAATAAAGCGGGCTGGAATTCCCCCTTGCCCCAGCCACGGTCCAAAGACATTTCCAACATTGCGCCACTCGGCCAGGACCTGGCCGGTCCACTGCACTATGGGTCTTATCTGGACTTCCGCCAGGACCTGGAACTCCTGCAAAACAGCCTTCTCCAGACCGGCTTGAACAACGCAGGCCTGGAGTCCTTGCTGATGCAGGTGAGCAGTTTCGGCTTCTCCCTTGCGGCCCTCGATCTACGGCAGGAGAGTAGTCGCCACAGCGATGCTCTCGACGAGATCACCCGCTTCCTGCAAATGCCGGCCTACGGCGCCATGGACGAAGAGGGCCGGGTGCAATGGTTGCTGGCGGAGTTGCAGACCCGGCGTCCCCTGGTGCCTGCTGCGGTGGCATGGAAGGACAGCACCCGGGAGACGCTTGACGTGTTCCGCATGCTCAAACGCCTTCAGTTGGAATTTGGCGAGCGCACGTGCCGCACCTACATCATCTCCATGTGTGCCAGCGTCTCCGATGTGTTGGAGGTGATGGTGCTGGCCAAGGAGGCTGGGCTGGTGAGTGCCCCGGACGGTCAGGCGTCGCTCCTGGTGATCCCCCTCTTCGAGACCGTCGAAGACCTGCAACGGGCTCCACGGGTGATGGAGCGTCTCTTCGATATGACCACCTATCGAGGTTTGCTGGAGCGCTGTGGCCAAGGGACAGAGAAGGATAAGCCGTTGCAGGAAATCATGCTGGGCTACTCCGATAGCAACAAGGACTCCGGATTCCTCTCCAGCAACTGGGAAATTTATCGCGCCCAGCAAGCTCTGGCGGCACTGGCGCGCAGCCATGGCATTCGCCTGCGACTCTTCCACGGTCGTGGTGGTTCCGTGGGCCGCGGTGGCGGCCCCGCCTACCAGGCCATTCTGGCCCAGCCTGGCGGCACGCTGGAGGGACGCATCAAAATTACCGAGCAGGGGGAGGTCCTGGCATCCAAGTACGCCTTGCCGGAGTTGGCCCTCTATAACCTGGAAACCATCACCTCTGCCGTCATCCAGAACAGCCTGCTGGGGTCCCGGCTGGGGGAGCATGGGGAGTGGAGTGAACTGATGAGTCGCCTGGCCAGGCGCTCTCGTAGCCACTACCGCGCTCTGGTCCATGAAGATCCCAACCTGGTACTTTTTTTCCAGCAGGTGACACCCATCGAAGAGATTTCCATGTTGCAGATTTCTTCTCGTCCTGCCCGGCGCCGTGGCGGCGCCAAGGATCTCTCCGGCCTCCGGGCAATTCCCTGGGTGTTTGGTTGGACCCAGAGCCGCTTCCTGCTGCCCAGTTGGTATGGGGTGGGTTTTGCGTTGAACCAGGAGTTGCAGGACAACCCCGAACAACTGGACGTGCTCCGTGAGCTCTACGGACGCTGGCCCTTCCTGCGCACCCTCGTTTCCAATGTGGAGATGACGCTGGCCAAGGTGGACCTGCAGTTGGCGGAGCACTATATGAATTCCCTCAGCAGCGAGAAGCATCGGGGTGCTTTTGGGGCGATTTTTGCCCGCATTCGCCAGGAGTACGAACTCACCCGCTCCCTGGTGCTGAAAATTACCGGTCATGGGGAACTCCTGGCCGAAGATCCAGGCCTTAAGCTGTCGGTGGAACTGAGAAATTGCACCATCGTGCCGTTGGGCTTTATCCAGGTGGCGCTGCTGCGTCGGCTACGGGAACAGGTGCGTCAGCCTCCGCTGCGCGAGGAGGAGAAGGAGCGCACCTACAGCCGCAGCGAGCTGCTGCGGGGCGCCCTGCTGACCATCAACGGCATCGCTGCGGGGATGCGCAACACAGGCTGAGGAGAGATGACCATACCCAGTCCAGCAGTGACGCTTCCCAAAGGCTGGCTGATCTTGCAGGACCCGGACCGCCCTGATGCTGCTGCCGTGAATCAACTGCTCCAGGCCTGTGGTCAGCCGGAGCGCAGTATCGAGCGGGTGGCCCTGGCGTTGCAGCGCAGTGATCTGTTGGTCAGCCTTTGGCGTCCCGCCCTTGGTGGTGCTGGTCACAAGCTGGTGGGTATGGTGCGGGCCACCAGCGACCGATCCTTGAATGTGAACCTTTGGGATCTGTGCGTTCTGGATGATGTTCAGCCCAGGTCCCGCTACGTTCACCACCTCATGCGATCCATGCTGTTGCGGCTGCGGCGTGATCTGGCGGGATGCAGTATTTCCATGATGACCATGCCGGAGGATGTGCCGGAACTGGAGCGCTTCGGCTTCCTGGAATCCCCCAACAAGATTCGCGCCATGGCCCTTCGACTCGGATCGTGAGAATGCAGTGGAACCAGAGAAAACGGGCATGGAAGGATTCGAACCCTCGGCTTTCAGAACCGGAATCTGACGCTCTATCCAACTGAGCTACATGCCCATGGGCATCATCCTAATCCACCATGCCCTCCCTATCCAGGCTGGAACTCCAGCATTTTCGCAGCTATCGAAAGGCGTCACTGCAGGTGGAGGCCAATCGGGTCATTTTTGTCGGCGCCAACGGAGCGGGTAAGTCCAACCTCCTTGAGGCTGTAGAACTGCTGGGCAGTCTCCGCTCTCATCGCACCTCCAACGACGCGGACCTGATCCGGTTGGGCGCGACCTGCGGCTGGATCCATGGATGGATCGGAACGGACGGGTTGGAGCACATTGGTCTGTATCTGCGCCAGCGTGGGGGTCGTCAGGGTTGGCGGAACCAGCAACCCCTGTCCCGCCAGATGGATCTTCTGGGGTCATTTCGCTGTGTGTGCTTCAGTTCCCTGGATCTGGCCCTGGTTCGTGGTGAGCCCGTGCTCAGGCGTCAATGGCTGGACCGGGTGGTGTTGCAGTTGGAACCCACCTACGGGGAGCTGCTCTCCCGTTACAGCAGATTGCTGCGGCAGCGTTCCAGCCTGCTGCGACGCCATGGGGAAGCTTCCCCACGTCATCACCTGACTGCGCTTCTGGATGCCTACGACCAGCAGATGGCCAACCTGGGGGCACGACTCCACCGGCGCCGTCAACGGGCGCTGCTGCGGCTCGATCCCTTGGCCAGGAGTTGGCAGAAGCGGCTGAGTGGTGAGCAGGAAATCCTGAGCCTTCTCTACCACCCTGGCACAGAGCTTCCCCCAGGTCTTGATGTTGACCAGGGGAACCGGGATCTGGTGGCGTGGCAAGAGGCACTGCGGCAGCAGTTGGCTCACCAGCGGCAGGTGGAACTCCGTCTGGGAACCTGTCGCATCGGACCCCAGCGGGATGAAGTCATGCTGCAACTCGATGGACAAGCGGCCCGTCGTTATGGATCCTCTGGCCAACAGCGCTGCATGGTGCTGGCATTGAAAATGGCCGAAGTGGATCTGGTGGCCCAAGTGAGTGGCGAGGCACCGGTATTGCTTCTGGATGATGTGCTGGCGGAGTTGGACCCGGATCGCCAACTCATGCTTTTGGAGGCCATTGGTCACCGGCAGCAATGCCTGCTCAGCACAACACACCTGGATCGCTTCGTTGGCGCCTGGCGCCGTGATGCCCAGTGCATCGGCATCCGCCAGGACGGGGAAGGTTCAATGCTGAGCTGCTTTCAGTAGGGCTGATTCAGGGTCGAGGGTTGCACTGTGGCCTCGTCGGAGGGGGTTGGTTGCCGGTTGCTGCCCAGAAAGAGCCATGCTCCTCCCACAGCAACCAGAATGACCAGCACAATCAGCACCAGTTCCCCCACGGTCAAGCCCTGTTCCCGCAGGGAAGGAGTCATGAAGGCATGGGAAGAACGGAGAGTGGAAGAGGAGGCTGGAGGAGTACGCGCCATGCCCGGTGTGGGATGCAAAGGCAAGCCGTGAGGCTAAACCAGGCCGTCACCCCAAGACAAGGTTCCCTGCTTCACAAAACACCATGTCTCTTGCCCGGATTCAGTAACAACTGCTACTGTTTAATTCTCGTTGACCTGATGCTCAGGCGGAAGTAGGGCCTTCGGCCCGAAGCAACGCACCCTTTCCCACACAACCTGGAGGTGCATCCCATGTCCATCATCACCGTTCACTATCTGCAGCGGCACCGCGAATCGGCTGCCCGTCGTGCCAAGGAACTGGCCTACCGTCGCCGCGTCGACCTGCACGAACCGTCGGTTTCCCTTGGTTGATCCGTTGCCCACTGTTGGTCAAAGCTCCCCCACCGGGGAGCTTTTTTGGGGGCTTATACAACAAAGTGAAGAAGTCGGAAAACGGGCTTACCTGGAGCCGGTCAATTGGGTCTTCCAATTCGGACCAGGCGCAGCGTATCCCCCTCCTGTCGGCGACCAGGCAGGTTGAATACTGGTAGCTTCGCTTTGCCATACACTCTCCAGGTAATTTCTCTTCCTGACCCGGCCCAGCCGTTCTCGTCTTCCCCAGAGCGCATCGGAAGCGATGCAGTACAATTTATCTCTTCAAACAGAGGTGGCGCCATGGGCCAGACAACGGGAAGGCACCCGGGACCACCCCGGATTGAGCGTCTTAAAGTGCAGAATTTCCGTGCCCTGCGGGATATTGAGTTCAAGAACCTGACACCACTCACGGTTCTGCTCGGCCCAAACGGCAGCGGCAAGTCCACGGTGTTTGATGTCTTTGCTTTTCTAGCGGAATGTTTCGAGAGCGGTCTGCGTCGGGCCTGGGACAACCGCGGCAGGGCACGGGAGTTGAAATCTCGTGAAGCGGATGGTCCTATCCTGATCGAGATTGCCTACCGGGAACACCCGAAAAGCCCCCTCATGACTTACCATCTTGAGGTGAACGAAAAAAGCAACAGGCCTTTCGTGGCGCAGGAATCGCTTCGTTGGAGACGACAGAAGCGCTATGGATCACCTTTCAAGTTTCTTGATTACGCCGAAGGAATTGGCGAGGTCATTTCAGGGGAACTGCCAACTGGACAGAACAAGCGGATCAAGGTGCCCTTGAGCGCACCGGATGCCCTTGCGGTCAATACCCTGGGCCAGTTGGCGGAGAATCCCCGTATTGTGGCGCTGCGTAATTTTATTATGGGATGGCATGTATCCTACCTCTCAGCGGAAGATGCAAGAGGGCAGCCGGAAGCGGGACCACAGGAGCAACTGAGCAAGACGGGAGATAATCTTGCCAACGTGATCCAACATCTCTCGGAAGAACATTCCGACCACTTGGAATCCATTTTCGAGACGCTCCGAGCGCGAGTCCCCAGGATTGAAAACGTCACAGCGGATCCCATGCCGGACGGGAGGCTGTTGCTGCAAATCAAGGACGCCCCCTTCTCGAAGCCGGTCATGGCCCGCTTTG
>MKWU01003560.1_pt1 | contig 20250 bp, 19 predicted proteins | sample 809101 | NCBI WGS metagenome assembly MKWU01 (sample SAMN05860141, study PRJNA318959) | sponge metagenome | host: Aplysina aerophoba | place: Slovenia: Piran, Adriatic Sea, Gulf of Piran | collected 2013-05-07
CGGCGTGGACCCGGTAGTCGAGCGTCGCCGCGGCCATCGCCTCGGTGGGCGCGACCCCTGCGGCCTCGCGCGCCGGCCACCACGCGGAGAGCACCGAGACCCCGATTCCGGACACCACCGCGACACCGACGGTCCAGGGTCGGAACGCGATTTCCCCCGGCGTGCTGCTCACGTAGAGCGAGGTGACCGTCTGCCCGACCGCGTCCAGCGCGCCGATCGCGAGCAGCCGCCCGAGCACGAGGCCGGCCGCGACGCCGAGCGCGCCGAACACCGCCCCCTCGAACAGGAACGCCGCGCGCACCATCGCCCGCGACGCCCCGAGCGCCCGGACGATGCCGATCTGCTGGCGCCGCCGGACGATGTAGGCGCTCACCGTGTTGTAGATGAGGAACGCGCCGACCAGGATGGTGGCGTAGCTCATCATCCGCAGGTTCCAGCGGAACGCGCCGAGCATCCGGCGGCTGTCCTCCGTCCCCGTGCCGGCCGGCAGGATCGAGGCCGCGGGTGGAAGGAGCGGCGCGAGCACCGCGCGCCAGTCGCGCGCACCGCCCTCCCCGCGCCCGTCTTCGCGCGCGTAGACGTAGATCCGGTCGAGCCATCCGATGCGGCCGAGCGCCCGCTGCGCCGGCGCGATGTCCATCACGACGAAGCTTCCGGGCGCGACCGAGGCGTCGAGGACGCCCTGCACGCCGAGCTTCAGCCGGCGGTCGCCGACGACGATCTCCAGGGTCTCGCCGGGCGCGATGCCGAGCGATGCGCTCACCCACGCCGGCGATTCGCCGATCGGCCCCGCGAGATTGGACCGGCGCAGAGCGCCGGCGCCGCGGAACCGCGCGTCTCCCACCAGGTCCACCCCGAACAGAGGCACCTGCTCGCCGGTCGCCGGCACGAGCGCGAAGCTCTCGATACGGGGCGAGAACGCGAGCGGCTCCTCGAGCCGCGCCAGCTCGCCGTAGGCGGTCTCGGGAATGCCGCCGACCTGGGTAATCTCGTAGCTCGCCGATCCCTGCAGCGATTCGAGCGACGACCGGAACGAACCCATGGAGGCCTCGCTCGCGAGGTCCACCGCCACGATCACGGCGACCCCGAGCGCCACCGCCGCCACCGTCAGCAGCGCCCGCAGCGGATCCGTGGCCAGAGGGCGGACGATGAGGCGGTACAGCACGACGCACCACGCCGCGGCTGCTTCCACGGAGGTCAGTCCACGCATCGCGAGAGCCGGCGGGGGCACCTCAAGGATTCCGGGAGCTCGGAGTCGACGACTCGTCGCCGACCAGCGTTCCGTTGCTGAGCACGATGCGGCGGTCGCACGCCGCCGCGGCGGCCGGGTTGTGGGTGGCCATGAGCACGCTGGTGCCGAGCGTGCTCCGGATCTCGAACAGCAGACCCATCACCGTCTCCGCCGTCTGCGTGTCGAGCCGGCCCGTGGGCTCGTCGGCCAGCAGCAGGGCCGGATCGTGCACCAGCGCCCGGGCGATGGCGACGCACTGCATCTGGCCCCCGGACAACTGGTGCGGCCGGCGGTCGGCGAGATGCGCGACCCCCGCCAGCTCCATCAACCGCATCGCCCGCGGGCGTGCCCGGCGCACCCCCGCAAGCTGCAGGGGCAGCTCCACGTTCTCCACGGCGCTCAGCGACGGCAGGAGCTGCAGGAACTGGAACACGAACCCGATCCGCGTGCGGCGCAGCCGTGTCAGCGCATCGTCGTCGAGCGACGAGGTCTCCACGCCTTCGATCTCGACCTGCCCGCTCGATGGCAGGTCGGCGGCGCCGGCCAGGTTGAGCAGAGTCGTCTTGCCGCAGCCGCTACGGCCCACCAGCGCGACGTACTCGCCCCGGCCGATCTGCAGGGTGACGCCGTCGAGGGCGGGAATCCGCTGCTCGGCGACGGTGTAGTGTTTGCTGACGTTGCGGAAATTGAGGACCATGACTGCGCACGGACGATATCAGACTGCGGAGCCGGACCGGCCTGCGTGCGATCGATCCACTCCTCGGCGGTGCCGGGGACTCTCCTTGCAGCCGATGACGGACATGAAGAGGTGACGAGTCGATCGGCCCTGCTCCCCGCGGTGTTCGTGCTCCTGTGGTGTACCGGCTACCTCGTCGTGCCCATCGCGATGGCGGATGCCGGGCCGGTGCGGTTCCTCGCCTTGCGCTTCGGATCGGCCGCGGTGCTGCTCGCGATCGCCGCGCTCTTGCTCCGCGCGCCATGGCCACGCAGGGGAGGCGATTACGCGCACCTTGCTGCAGTCGGCCTGCTGCTGCACGCCTTCGGGCTCGGCGGGGTATGGGTCGCACTCGACCTCGGCGTCGAGACCGGGGTCGCGGCGCTGGTGATGGGGACCCAGCCGCTGATCACCGCGGTGCTGGCGGTCGGTTTCATCGGCGAACGGATCGACCGCCGCGCGGCAGCCGGCCTCGGAGCGGGGTTTCTCGGGGTCACCCTGGTGATGCACCACAAGCTGTCGGGGGTCGGGGAGCCGGCCGGCCTCGCGGCCGTGGTGGTCGCGGTCGTCGCCATGACCCTCGGCATGCTCTACCAGAAGCGCCGCTGCGCGCACATCGACCTCGTCACCAGCACCACGACGCAGCTGGCGGTCGCCGGCGCCGCCGCGTTCGCGGTCGCCTGGTGGATCGACGACCGCCCGATCGAGTGGTCGATGCGCATCGCGGCGACCCTCGGCTGGTCGGTGCTGGTGCTCTCGATCGGGGCGACGATCGTGCTGTACATGCTGCTGCGCCGGGGCGACGCGTCGCGGGTCGCGAGCCTCCTGTACCTCGTGCCGCCTCTCACCGCCGCGATGGCCTGGATCGGGTTCGGGGAGCGGCTTGCGCCGCTCACCATCGCGGGCATGGCCCTCACCGCGACCGGCGTCGCGCTGGTGGCCGGGCCCCGCGCGCACGAATCGCCCGGAGCCCGACGGGCTCGCGGCGCGGACCGATAGCAGGCTGCGGTGACCGGAACCAGCCGCGTTCGGGTGAGGTACAAGTCGGGGGTGGGTACGATTGGGAAACCTCGGGAAGGCCCGATCGGTGCGATCGAGCCCGGACGTCGCGCGAGATATCCCCGGGAGCGCGGGCGTCCCGCCCGCATGGACAATCGTGGGCCTGCGGCGGGTTGTTCATTTCCGGCCTCCGGCCAGGCCGGGGGGCGGGACGCCCGCGCTCCCGGGCGTCCCCGCTCATGCCTCGTCGATCCGAGGCGAATTCGCACTGGAAACGGAGACATGCGATGAACGCAAGGGAACTCAGGGCATCGGCGTCGGGCTCCGCGCCCCCGGACGGGCTGAGTCCGGCGCTCATGGCGCTGTGGCACCTCGCGCGGGGCGAGTGGGACGCGGCGCACGGCCTCGCCCAGAGCGACCGCGGTCGGAACGGCGCCTGGGTGCATGCCCACCTGCACCGGGTCGAGGGCGACCTCGCGAACGCCGGCTACTGGTACCGGCGAGCCGACCGGCCGCCGTCGCAGGCGCCTCTCGACGACGAGTGGGAGGAAATCGCGACCGCCCTCCTGGCCGCCACGGGGTGAGACGCCCGCACCGTGAGCCGGGGCATGGACGGCCCCGCCACGGAGGTACCGCCGGCGGGATACCGCGCATCGCGGCCTGCCCCCGGCGGACCGCAAAGGCGGCGCGCCGGCGCGGCCGGTGCAGGTGCGAGCGTGACCGTCGGCGCCGCACCGGACCCCGCCTCAGTTGACGATCGGCTCACGCGGGATGTGGTTGACGCGCTCGCACTCTTCGTCGGTCACGATAGCGGTCTCGCCGATGCACATGCTCAGTCCGGTGGCGTCGTCGAGCAGGATCATGTGCAGGAAGAACACCATCCCGGGCTCCAGCACCTGCGGGTTCCCGGCCCACACCATCGGCCAGTCCATCCAGGTCGGCGGATACATCGCCCCCATGGTGTAGCCGCAGGCGGCGAGCGACGCATGGCCGAACCCGGCTTCGGCCAGAGTCTTCGCGTGTGCGTCGAACACGTCCCCCACCGTCTTCCCCGGGCGCAGCACCGCCTGGCAGGCGTCAATCGCGTCGGCGCACGCCCGGTTCATGTCCACGTGGCGCGGGTCCGGGGTGCCGGTGAGGATGTTGTACATCATCGCCGCGTGGTAGTGCCGGTACGCGGCGGCGGGCTCGAACACCACCTGGTCCCTCGGCCCCACCGTCTCGTCGCCGGTGTGGTAGCGGCAGAAGACGGCGGCGTCGCCCGCGCCCATGGGCCACCGGCTGGCGGTCGGATCGCCTCCGCCATCCATCAGTGCCTGCATCATCGCCCCGTACACCGACTTCACCGACGCGCCCGGAACCGTGTGTTCGACGCTGACCGCGAGGATGCGGTCGCAGAGCGCACCCGCCCTGCGCACGTACGCAAGCTCCTCCTCGCTCTTGACCAGCCGCAGCAGCCGCACGAGGTCGGAGGCGTCGACGAGCTCGCAGAATCCGTCGAGCGCCGCGTCGACCATCTTCGCGCGCTGGCCGGTGAGACCGTAGGCGTGGTACTCGACGCCGAGGCGCTTCCCCCGACACCCGTGGTCCTGGAGCATCGCCCGCAGGTCGTCGCCCGGTGAGGCGTCCTCGCGGTCGTGCCAGATGCGGATGTCCTCGACGATGGAGGTCTCCCGCGACTGGATGCGGTCCGCGGTGCGGGTCAACAGCGCGAGCGCCCCGTCCGCTCCGAGGTACATCCCCTGAAACATGGTGTACCCGCTCGTGTCGTAGCCGGTGAGGTAGTACATGCTGTCCTGGCGGAACAGCACGATGCCGTCGAGCCCTTCGCGCTCGAGGCTCGCGCGGGCCACGGCGAGGCGGCGGTCGAACTCCGGGCGGGAGAAGTGCAGGTGGGGCATGGCCGGTCGCTCCAGGCTAGCGGATGCAGCGTATGTCGACGTCCGCGATGTCGAGCTCCCGCCAGCTTCGGTCGGACGTGAGCACGGGACACCCTTCGGCGAGAGCGCAGGCGAGGCAGGCGCGGTCGCCCAAGCCCAGACCGAACTCCCGCGTCGCCGCGCGGAGACGGCCGCTCAGCAGCGCGGACTCCGGGTCGAACGGCACTACCTCGATGCCCAGGGAATCGAAGACGAGCGCCACCTCGGCGTCGGACCAGCCGTCCTGGTGCAGGCGGGCCGCCACCTCCGCGACGTTCACGGTGGACATCGCCGCGCCGGAGCGCAGCGCTTCGACGACGACATCGGCGCCCGGCTCCTCCAGGATGACCGCGAGCACCGCCGAGGCGTCGAGGACGACCCGCGCCAACGCCTACTCCGACGCCGCTTCCCGGCGCCGCTCGGCGATGAACTCGTCCACCACGCTCGCGTCGCTCCGGCGCCTGCGCCGCGCGATTGCACGCACCCGCTCCAGCGCGGCATCGATGGTCTGGAGCCTGACGAAGCCGTCGTCCAGCGCCATCACCAGCTCCTGGCCGGCGCCGATTCCCAGCGCCCTGCGGAATCCGGCCGGCACGACGATCCGCCCCGCCGAGTCAAGCCTGACGCGCTTGGGCCCATGGTCCGAGCCCGGCGTCACGCCCGGTGAGAGCACCGTTGTGGCAGACTGCCCGGGAGTGAGCCGTGTATATGCCATGTATTGAAACTTGTGGGAGATTACGATTCTTATACCAGAAAACCTGGAACTACCACAACATCGCCGTCATGGAAATCTTCCGGTTCCGGACGGAACGGAAACGAGGCGGCGATCGGTCCCGATGTCGGGCGGCCATTGGGCGACCCGGTCTGCGCTCGCCGTGCCGAGGCGGTCAACCCAGGACGATGTCGAAGCGCGCGATTCGCTGTCCGGGCAGTTCAGGATGCGGCTCGAACGGCACCACGATGCTCGCGCGGCGCACCGGGTCGCGGACCCGGTTGAGAATCCAGTCCCGGGCGTTCTCCGGTGCACCCTCGACGTACATCTGGGTGACGAGCGGCTCGAAGCCGGGACCCCTGATCGTGAAGTGGATGTGCGGCGTGCGGCCCGGATAGGCCACCGGCTGGATGGTGCGGAACCGGTAGCCCCCGTCCGCGCCGGTACGGCTCCGGCCGTAGCCCTGGAAGTTCTCGTCGAGCGGCGCGTTGCGCCGGTCCCGCGGGTGGTGGTAGCGCCCGTTCGCGTCGCACTGCCAGATCTCCACCACCGCGCCCGGCACCGCCCGTCCCTGGTGGTCCTTCACCACTCCGCTCAGATGGGCAATCACGCCCTTGGCGAGGGCGCTGCGCCCGCCGACCTGGACCAGGTCGGCGTCCGTTTCGAGCGCGTGATCGTAGGGATAGAAGGGGCCCGTGGTCTGGCGCGGAGTCTTCGCAAGCCCCAGCGCCGGCCCGGCCGCGAGGCTCAAGCCGACGGCCGCGGCGCCCCCGAGCCAGCGGCGGCGGTCAAGCCGACTGTCGATCCGTTTCACGGCGCTACCCCCTCGAGCTCGTTGAAGCACCGCATTTCCATCGATTGACCCGGACCTCCCGCGAGGCACCCCCCGGGAGCGCGGGCGTCCCGCCCGCATGGACAACGGGCGTGCCAGCGGCGGATCGTCCCCTGCGGGCCTTCGGCCGGTGCTTGTCGGTCCCCAAGTACGTCGTTTCGAATCCTCTCAGAGTTCATTGCATTCGTTCCAGCGAAAACAGGAAACGACATGGTCGTTCACCATCCCGACCGCCTGCATGAACGCGTAGCAGATGGTGGGGCCGACGAAGCGGAACCCGCGGCGCTTCAGCGCCTTGCTCATCGCCTCGGAGACCGGGGTCGAGGCCGGGACGTCGTCGAGCCGCTTCCATTCGTTGACGACCGGCGCGCCGCCGGCGAGATCCCACAGGAAGTCCGAGAACCCCGTGCGTGAGGCCCGCAGATCGAGCCACGCGCGGGCATTGCCGATCGCGGCGCGCACCTTCAGACGGTTGCGCACGATGCCGCGGTCTTCGAGGAGCGAAGCGACCTTTCGCTCGTCGTAGCGCGCGATGCGCTCCGGGTCGAAGCCGTCGAACGCACGGCGATACGCCTCGCGCTTCTTCAGGATGGTGTACCAGCTCAGGCCCGCCTGTGCGCCTTCGAGAATCAGCATCTCGAACAGCTTGCGGTCGTCGCGCACCGGGACACCCCACTCCTCGTCGTGATAGGCGACGTAGAGCGGGTCGTCGTTCACCCAGGCGCAGCGAGTCGGGACCATCCGCCGATTCTCCCACGATGGAGGCCCGCGGGCTGCAACCCGCGTGAAGCCCGCCCCGGGGCTACGTCGCCGCGCGCAGCGCAAGACGGGGCAGCGGTTTCTCGCCGATGGGCAGATGAATGATTGCGGCGAACACTGCAAGGAAGGTTCCGGCCCACCACATCAGGTCGCGGGAGCCGGTCGGAGGAGGTGTTCACATCGGCCATGCCTCGTTCACCCCACGCCCCGGAATCCCCGGGCCAGATGGTCGAGCTGGTTCGGCCGGGCCGCTCGGCGGGGAGAGCTGGTGCGCGAGGCAAGGACCGTCTGCTACCCCGCACGGGCCGCGACCAGCTTCCCTCGAAGCCGCAGCCAGTTGAGGACGAAACCGGCGATGAACAGCATCTGCACGGGCATCGACCAGCCGGCGATCTCGGAAGCGGTTCCGGCGCCAATCCCTGCCAGCGTCAGGACACCGCCGGCGACCCCCGAGCCGCAGCAACCCATGATGCTGGTGCTGGAGGCCGCCACCGTCGCCAGCAGGCCCGAGCCGGCGGCCGCGGTGGTGCCGTGAAGCCCCGCGACCCGGCACACGCGCCGCAGGTCGAAATGGGCGATGAGATTCAGCGCGATTGCGGCGCCAAGGGCGATGGTCAGGATCGACTGTCCGAACGTGAGGCTGTACATGTTGGACAGCAACGCGCCGCTCGTCATGTTCATCGAAAGCAGGGGCGTGCCGAGAAAGGCCGGTAGATCGCCGCCGGCCAGAGCCTGCCTGGCCTCCTCGTAGGGGATGTAGCCCGACGGATCCACGAAATCGAATTGCCGCCAGACCAGAAAGCCGTAGACCAGCGGAGGGAGGAGCAGCACGAGAGTCAGGAGTCCGACGATGATTCCACCGTCGCGGATCACCCTTGCGGCATCCCACCGCCGGGCGCTTGCGAAATCGGCGCTAGCGTTCATTCCTCAGCCTGACGACCTGCGGATCGGCCGAGAACTCCTGGTCCGTGCCGGAGTCCGGCGACCCCTCGACCGCGAACGCCCTCGCCTCGTCCTCCGCCTCGAATGCGACGGGCCGGTTGGCGGATCGGTTGACGGTCAGCTTGAAGATGTCGAAGCGATTGTAGTACCCCACGACGTCGTGGAACTGCTTCGGCTCCACGCACTGCGCGACGTCGACGTCGCAATAGAGCAGGGTTTCCTCGGTCTCCGCGACATCGCTCACCACGTCGCCCGTCGGCCCGAGCACCATGGAGACGCCGCACGGGGTGTGCTCCAGGATTCGCGCCGTTTCCTTGCCGATCTTTCCCAGTTCCCGGCGCATGAGCCCGTCCATGACTCCCGACACCACCACGGTGAAGCACTTCGCCTCGAAGGAATGGGCGCCGGCGCGGATACGGATGGCGTTCGCGAGGTCGTAGTTGCCGCCGCCGTCCGGGTCCCGGGTCGGCCAGATCGGGGGGTAGCTCGCGACGTGCACCTGCTCGCCCTGGGCCATCAGCGCGTAGCGGGCGAGCGGGTTCGTGTTCTCCCCGCAGATCAGCGCCCCGATGCGGCCGATGGCGGTCTCGACCACGCGCAGTCCCGCCCCGTCGCCGTTGGCCCACACCATCTTCTCGAAGAACGTCGGCACGATCTTTCGGTGGTGGTTGAGCACCGCCCCGTCCTCGCCGATCAGCAGGTTCGCGTTCCAGATGCAGCCGACGCTGGCGTCGGTCCCCTCGTTCACGCCGACGGAGACGAAGATGCCGGCCCGGCGCGCCGCCTCCGCAATCGCGGAAACTTCCGGTCCGGGAACCCGCACCGTGTTAGCGGCCAGGCGCAGGAAGAACTCGTGGTTGTTGATAGGCGCATCCAGCGCCGCCCACGCCGGGAAGGCGGGGACGTAGGCTTCGGGAAACGCGACGAGCCGCGCGCCGTTGCGCGCGGCCTCGGAGATCAGGGCGCAGCACTTGTCCACCGTGGCGTCACGGTCCAGGAAGACCGGCGCGACGTGTGCCAGCGCAGCCCTGAACGATGGATAGGTGCTTTCCGGTGCCGTCACTCGAATGCCCGCCACAGCCCCGCCCGCGACGCCGGGCAAGGTGTCCCCGGGGCAATGTGAACGCCCCGGGGACGACCGAAGAGCGCCTAGAACGACTCCGTGGTGAAGTCGTATCGGGGCGGGAAGTGCTCCGCCAGATCTGCCGCGGCGATGGGGTGCTTCACGTGAATTTCGCCGTTCTCCACCTTGCTCATGTGGAAGTTGATCACAGCCTTGTGATCCTGGGCGCGAATGTACTTGTCGCCCTGCGGGTGTTCGAACGACTCCTTCACCTCCATGCCTTCGAGTGCCTGGATAAAGTCGGGGGAGTCCTTCTTCGTCTGCCAGCCGCTCGCCTCGACGGCCTTCTTGATGAAGAACACGCTCTCCCAGACCTGCCAGTAGTGGCTGCCGGCCAGGATCCGGTTGGAGCCCTCCTCACGCCCGTCCACCGGATCCACCTTCATGATCTCGCGGATCTTCGCGTTGTGAGGCGTGTCCTTGTACTGCAGCATCCTCGGGTGATACTCGAGGAGATTGACGCCTTCGGACGCGCCGCCGATGTCCTTCGGCGAAATGGACTCGTGGGTGCAGAGCACCGAGTACCGGTTCATGTTCTTGTCGAGGCCCATGGACTTCGACTGGGTGTAGAGCGCCACCGACTGCGATCCGAAGAAGATCGAGTAGAGCTGGGTGGTCGACTTCGGCACCTTGGCCAGATAGGGCAGCAGGTCCTTGGCGTCCAGCGGAACCGCGATGGGGTCGTTCACCTTGGCGCCCAGCTTCTCCAGGATGGGCTTGTGCTCGTTGTAGTGGCTCCAGCCCCATCCGTAGTCGGCGAAGATGAACGTCCACTCGTTGCCGAGATTGTTGGTCGCCCACTCGGCGCCGGCGGCCGCCTGCGAGTAGGTGTCGCTGCCGACCCGGAACGTGTAGCGGTTGCCCTTCTTGCCGGTCATCTCCGCCGCCATGCCGTTGGGGATGTAGACGGTCTTGAGCTCCTTGGCGATCGGAACCGTCGCAAGGTCGATCCCGGAGTGGACCGAACCGAGCACGAAGTCCGCCTTGTGGCGCTGCACCAGGGCGCGGAACTTCCGGGCGCCGGTGGGGGGGTTGGTCTCGGTGTCCTCGGTGACCAGCTCGACGGGCCGACCGGCGATGCCGTCGTTCTCGTTGAGATGGTTGCAGGCCTCCTCGGCCGCCCTGTTGAGCCAGTAGCCCCACGAGGAGATGCCGCCGGTGAGGTCGCACTGATGTCCGATGACTATGGGGTCGCCCGCGGTCTTCGCGAACAGGCTTCGCGCGAAGGCCAGGTTGACGGCCGGAGCCGCAACGCCCGCGGCGAGGGCGGTCTTCATGAATTTCCGTCTCGATGCTCGCATTGAATTCTCCCCTCTGTCTCGTGTCTCCTTTGGAGTTGACGCCCAGTTGCGATGGGCCTCTGGTCACTCGCCGCTCCCGCGTTCCGGTGCTCCGTCTACATCGACACTCCCAGGTAGCGGTGAATGATGTGCGGATTCGCACGCAGGTCCGCGGAGGTCGTCTCGTGGCTGATGACGCCCTTCTCCATGATGTAGACCCGCGAGCAGACGGCCAGCGCCGTCGGGACGTTCTGCTCGACGAACAGCAGCGACACCCCGGCTTCGTTGATGGAGCGAATCTCCTCGCGCAACGACGCAACCAGCTTCGGCATGATGCCCTCGGTGGGCTCGTCGAGCAGCAGCATCTTGGGCTTGACGATCAGGCACCGGGCGATGGCGAGCATCTGCTGCTCGCCTCCCGACAGCGTGCCTCCCGGCTGCCCGAGCCGCTCCTTCAATCGCGGAAAGCGTTCGAAGATCGGGCCGAGCTGTTCCTCCGTCGGCGCCCGTGTGAGGCCCAGGCAGAGATTGTCCAGCACCGACAGCGTCGGGAAGATGCGCCGGCCCTGGGGCACGTAGCCGATTCGGCGGCGCGGGATCTGGTGCCCCGGCAACGCGTCGAGACGCTCGCCCTCGAAGGTGACGGCGCCCCGGCTCAGCGGCGTCAGAGCCATGATGGTGCGTAGCGTCGTGGTCTTGCCGACCCCGTTGCGCCCGAGCAGCGCGACCGCCTCGCCGGGTCCGACCTCGAGTTCGACACCCTGGAGGACCTGGCTCTTGCCGTAGCCGGCGTAGACGTTTTCCAGCTTGAGCACCGTCTCAGGCCTCCTCGTCCTCCGGTGCGCCCAGATAGGCTTCCTGGACCCGCGCGTCCTTCGCGATCTCGTCGGGCGGCCCCTCGCACAGGATCGCGCCGTTGTTCATCACCGTGATGACGTCGGCGATGCCGAAGACAACCTCCATGTCGTGCTCGATGAGGATCACGTCGAGTTGCCTGGACAGCTCCTTGATCTTGGCGACGGTGTTCTGCGTCTCCTCGGGACTCATGCCGGCCACCGGCTCGTCGAGCAGCAGCAGGTTGGGCCGCATTGCGAGCGCGATGGCCATCTCCAGGAGCGCGATGTCTCCGTAGGAGAGGTTTCCGGCCTGCTCGTCTCGGAGATCGCCGATGCCGACCTCCTCCAGTACCTGCTCGACGGTGGCGGCGGTCTCGCGAAAGGACGTGGCCGCCCGCAGCGGATGCAGCCGTCCGCCCCCGGCATGGGCGGCGATCCAGACGTTGTCGTGGACGGACAGGCCGTTGAAGACGCTCTTCACCTGCAACGTGCGCGCGATGCCCATGCGGCTGATCGCATGGGGCGACCGGCCCGTGATGTCCTGTCCGCGAAAGGTGACCGTCCCGGTGTCGGCCGACAGCATCCCGGAGATGAGGTTGAACAGCGTCGTCTTGCCCGCGCCGTTGGGCCCGATGATGGCCCGAAGGTCGCCGCCCGGCAGCTCGTAGTCCACGGCGTCGACGGCCACGAGACCGCCGAAGGCCTTGGTCAGGCCGCTGATGCGAAGGACGGGCTCAGTCATTGCCGCCATCCGTTCGAGCGGCCACCGGCTCCGGTTTCGATGACGCGCGCTTGCCGGCCTGGAGCCTGGCCACCCAGTCGTTGATCAGCCCCATGATGCCCTGGGGCGCGAAGGTGACGACCAGGATCACGATGACCCCGACGATGAGCAGGTAGTGCTCCCAGTACACCGACAGCTCCTCGCGCAGCACGATGAGGAGCGCGGTGCCGATGGCCGGTCCGAACAGCGTCCCGGCGCCGCCCACGACCATCCAGACCACGCCCTCTCCGGACACGGTCCAGAACAGGTACTGCGCCGTGGCATAACGGGCGAACAGGCAGAACAGCACCCCCGCGAGGCTCGCCAGGAAGCCCGAGAGCACGAAGGAGATGTAGCGGACCTTGTACGGGCTCAGCCCGATGAGGCTCGCGCGCATGTCGTTCTCGCGCACCGCCACGAAGGCGCGGCCGAGCGGGCTCTGCAGGACCCTCCACATCAGGTAGAACCCGAGCCCCACGATGACCATGATGAAGTAGTACTGGAAGGTCTGGTCGAACAGCGACAGCTCGAAGTCGCCCACCTTCAGCACCGGCGGGACCGAGAGCGGCATGCCGTCGTCGCCGCCGGTCAGCTCCTTGGTACCGACCGCCATGAAGTAGAAGATGAGCGAGAAGACCACGGTGATGATGGCGAAGTAGTGCCAGGTCAGCCGCACCGCGAAGACGCCGGCGACCACCGCGGTGAGGGTGCCGAGCCCGACGCCCAGGAAGAAGGCCGGCCAGAACGACATGTCGAAGTACTCGAACCCGAAGGCGACCCCGTACGCCCCCATGCCGAAGTAGAGCGCCTGGCCGAACGACAGCAGGCCCGTGTAGCCGAACAGCAGGTTGACGCTGGCCGCGAACAGGCTCCAGATCATCAGCTCGGCGGTCACGTTGACCCAGAAATCGTCGAGCACGATCGGGAGCAGGTACGGCGCGACCAGCAGGAACGCCAGCGCGGCGAGACCCAGAATCTGCTGAGGGGTGAGCCGGCGCGCGGACAAAGGCCCGATCACGAGCGGAACCTCCGCGCGGCGAGCCGCGTGACGATCCCCCAGATGCCGTCCGGCGCGTAGCGCAGGATGACCAGCATGAGGATCCCGAACAGGATGATGAACTGCTCGAAGTACCGCGACAGGTACTCGTTGGTGATCATGTAGAAGGCGGTGCCGACGAACGGGCCCATCAGGGACTGGGCACCGCCGATGACGGCCCAGATCACCGCCTTGCCCGAATAGGTCCAGTGGAAGAACTCGAGGCTCGTGTATCGGGCCAGCAGCGCGTACAGGGAGCCGGCATGGCCCGCCACGGCGGCGGCGGCGACGAACATCATCCAGCGCAGGAAGTTGACGTTGAGGCCGATGAGCTCGGCCCGCAACTCATTGTCCTTCAGCGCCAGCAGCGCCTTGCCGAACGGGGAATGGACCAGCCTCCACACCGCCCACAGCGCCGCGCCCACCATGACCACCGTGAAGTAGTACGCGACGGTCTCGCTCGCGAAGCTGAACGTCGCGAAGCCGAGCGGCACTTCCGGGGGCGCCGGCAGCGAGCGCGTCACGTAGGGGCCGGCGATCCAGCGATAGTGGCCCGACGCCAGGATAGTGACCACGAGGACGGAGACGATGACCGTCACGATCAGGAAGTGGTGCTGGCGCACCCGCGTCGCGAAGAAGCCGATCGGCAGGGCGATCGCGGCGGCCGCCACCGACGCGCAGACCACCGCGCCCCACACGTTGAACCCGAAGTAGAAGGTGCCCAGGTTGAACCCCCAGCAGCCGAAGCCGAAGAACACGGCCTGGGCGAAGGAAAGCATGCCGCCGTAGCCGTACACCATGGCGAACGACAGGGCGAACAGGCCCCAGATCAGGATCTCGGCGGCGAAGATGCGCTGGTAGTCGGCCAGCGCCCACGGCAGGCACGCCAGTGCGGCGCCGAGGACGAGCAGGCCCGCGCCGTGCCTGCTCCGCATCCGGTGCAGGAGGGAGGTACGCGTCGCGAGCGCGGCCGTCATCCGTGCTTCCTGGCGAAGATGCCCTGGGGCCTGAGCAGCAGCACCACGCTCATCAGCACCAGCGAGACGATGCGCGCCGTGGTCGGCTCGGTGAAGCTGGTGATCAGACCTTCCATGAAGCACAGCAGCACCGCCGCCGCCGCGGTGCCCGGGAGGTTCCCGAGCCCGCCGATGATGACCGCGATGAAGCACAGCGGCAGCACGTCGAGGCCGAGGCGGAACTCCACCGACGTGATCGGTGCCGCCACCACCCCTCCGAGCATGGCCAGGGCGGTGCCGAGCCCGAAGGTGGCCATGAAGACGAGGTTCGACGGCACGCCCATCGCCACCGCCATCTCGCGGTCCTGGCGCACCGCGCGCATCCAGGTGCCGAACTTGGTCTTGTGAAGGAACAGGAAGAAGGCGCCGATGGCGACCACCGCGACGCCGGCGGCGAAGAGGCGGTAGAGCTCGTAGTTGACGTCGACGATCGGGACGGTGACGCCGATGGGGTCGAGGATGCGCTTCGGAGTCGCACCGAAGGTGGCCCGGACGCTCTCCTGGAGGATCAGCGACAACCCGAACGCCGCCACGATGGACAGCGACGCCGAGTTCTCGATGGGGCGCATGACCACGCGTTCGAGGAAGGCGCCGAGCAGGAACCCCAGAATCGGCACCAGCAGGAAGGCGAGCCAGAAGTTGTCCACGTACTGGATCATGGTCCAGGCGAGCACCGCGCCGACCATGAAGAAGTCGCCGTGGGCGACGTTGATGATGTCGAGAAGCCCGAAGATGACGGAGAGCCCGAGCGCGATGAGCGCGACGATCAGCCCCCAGACCAGTCCGTTCATGGCCAGCAGGATGACGAGATCCATCACGGCGTCTCCTTCATTCGGCTTCAGCCAGGAGTCGGACGTCTCCAGATTCCGTCAGGCCTGACCGTACGAGGAACGGGTCGAGGCTGACATACTTTTCTACAACGAGAAAGATTCAAATCGTCAATGTCATGTGCATTTTTGCACATGCTTCATCCCGGAATCCGGATGGTGGGGGTTCGCACCGGGTCGAGTGGCGGCACCGCTCGCAGGGGGTCACGGCGTGGTCGGAGAGTGACCCTCGCCGAGAAAGAACTCCCGGTCATGCACGATCTGGTCGGCCAGGAACCGCACCACGGCACTGACGCGCGACACGTCTTCCAGGTCCTGGTGGACGGACAGCCAGATGTCGCGCCTGGTCGTCAGGTGCGGCAGCACCGGGCGCAGCGCCGGGTTCTGCGCCGCCACGAACGTGGGCAGCGCAGCGATGCCGAGACCACTGGAAGCGCTCGCGTACTGCGCGATGAGACTGCTGGACCGAAAGACCACCTGGCGGGGCAGCACGATGTCGGCCAGCCAGCGAACGGCCTGGATCTGGATGAGATCGTCGATGTAGTCGACGAAGTCGTGGCGGTCCAGCTCGTCCCTGGTCCGCGGCTCGCCTCGCCGCTCCAGGTAGTCGTCGGAGGCATAGAGGAACACCCGAAACTCACCGACCTTGCGCGTCGTCAGTCGGCGTTCGGAAGGCTTGGGGAAGCTGATGAAGATGTCCGCTTCCCGCCTGGACAGGTTGATCCAGTGCGGCGCCGTCACCAGCTCCACGAGAATCGACGGGTGCCGGTGGTGGAACCGCCGGATGCGGGGCCCGAGGTAGAAGCTGCCGATCCCCTCCATGGTCGCAATCCGCACCGTGCCGCCGCTCTCCGCCCCCTCGACGCCCACCGCCCGGGAGATGGAGTGGGCGCGGAACTCCATGGCCTCCGCATGCTCCAGGATCCTGAGGCCGGCCTCCGTCAGCACGAATCCCGCCTTGGTGCGGCTGAACAGCTTGCAGTCGAGGGCATCCTCGAGCGCCCGGATGCGCCGGCTCACCGTCGTGTGATCGACCTTCAGCCGCTTCGCGGCGCCCACGAGCTGGCCCTGCCGGACCAGCTCGAGAAAGTAGGCGATGTCGTCCCAGTCGTACCGCAACGGCGACTCGCCGCCGTCCGGCGACACCGTCGAACTCGTCTCCCGCGGCAGCGCTTCCTCGTCCGGGATCATGATCCCCGCCTCGCGCTTGCACCCTGGAGCGGGCGAGTGTGGAGTATAGGAGCATCGACCCGCGCGGCATGAACCGCAGACCGTTCGGGTCGCCGCTGCGGAGAGGGGTTGTGATGCCGACGGATCTCTCGCGATGCTCGGCCACGGAGCTGCTGGCGCTCTACCGGACGAAGGCGTGCTCCCCGGTCGAGGCCACGCAAGCCGTGCTGTCCAGGATCTCGTCGCTGAACGATCGCCTGAACGCCTTTCGCCTGGTCGATCCCGACCGCGCCCTGGCCGTCGCGCGGGAGTCCGAGGGACGCTGGCGGCGCGGCGAGCCCCGGGGGCTCGTGGACGGGGTTCCCACCTCGGTCAAGGACGTCCTGCTGACGAGCGGATGGTCGACCCGCTGGGGCTCGACGCTCACCTCCGAGACGGGGCCGTGGGACGTCGACGCCCCGCCGGTGGCTCGCATGCGCGAGCATGGCGCGGTCCTCGTCGGGAAGACGAACACCTCGGAGTTCCACTGGAAGACGGTCACCGACAGCCCGCTCACCGGCATCACCCGAAACCCCTGGAATCCGGAACTCACCCCCGGCGGCAGTTGCGGGGGCGCGACCGCGGCGGTGGCGGCGGGCATGGGGCCGCTGTCTCTCGGGACCGACGGCGGCGGCTCCATCCGCGTGCCGTGCGCGTTCACCGGCGTGTTCGGCCTCAAGCCGACGTTCGGGCGGGTGCCCCAGTTCCCGGCCGGCGCCTTCGGGACCATGGCGCACGTGGGACCCGTCACCCGCTCGGCGGCGGATGCGGCGCTGATGCTGACCGTCCTGTCCCGGCCCGACGACCGGGACTGGTACGCCCTGCCGTTCGAGGACCGGGACTACCGGAACGGGCTGGAGGAAGGCGTCCGCGACCTCACCATCGGATTCAGCCCGGACCTCGGGCTGGGCGGCGTGGACCCCGACGTGGCGCGGGTCGTCGCCGATGCCGTGTCCGTGTTCTCGGACCTCGGCGCCCGCGTCGCGGAGGTGGACGGCGCGGTGCCCGACTTCCAGGGCACCCGGGAAACATTCGAGACCCTGGGGTTTCCCGGCATCGCCCTGTCCGTGTCACGGTTCACCGAGGGGGAGCAGGCGCGCCTGGATCCGGGCCTCACGGCGGTGGCGAGGCTCGGCGAACGGATCGGCATCATGGACTACATGATCGCCAACCGGGCACGAGAGCGGCTGGGACTGGCAATGAACGAGTTCCACCGGACCCATGATCTGCTGGTGACGCCCAGCGTGCCGATCCTGCCCTTCCCGGTGGGCCGCGACGTTCCGGACCCGTCGAGCCAGAGCCGCTGGACGGAGTGGGCGCCCTTCTCCTACCCGTTCAACCTGACCCGCCAGCCGGCAGCCAGCCTCCCGTGCGGCTTCTCGAAGAACGGCTTGCCGGTGGGGCTCCAGGTCGTCGGTCCCCTCGACGGCGACGCTCTGGTCTTGCGCGCCTGCCGTGCCTTCGAGCTTGCGAGGCCCATCGTCTACCCGGAACGAGTGACCTGAGTTTGGTCGCGCAAGCGCCCTGATGGGGTTCCGGGTCGGCGAGTTTGCGGCACCGCGCCGTGCGTGAGCAGGCAGCGTTGCGAATCTCCCGTCGAGCAGGCAGTGTTCCTGACCCGAACGAATTCCGTCGTGAAGGAGCCGCACGCCATGATCCCGAGCCAGCGCCACCTCTTCGACCTTCCCGACGACGTCGCGTACCTCAACTGCGCGTACATGGCACCGCTCATGCACTCGGTGGTCGAGGCGGGGGCGCGTGGGGTGCGGCGCAAGGCGCGCCCGTGGGAGATCGCCGCCCCCGACTTCTTCTCCGACGCGGCCCTCGCCCGCGGCCTTTTCGCGCGCATCGTGAACGCCCGTGCGCAGGACATTGCGATCATCCCCGCCGCGAGCTACGGGATGACGATTGCGGCCCGGAACCTGCCGCTCGGAGGCGGGCAGACCATCGTTCTGCTCGCGGACCAGTTCCCCTCCAACCTCTATCCGTGGCGGGCGGCCGCGGCGCGCGCGGGCGCGGAGATCGTCACCGTGGATTCGCCGGACGGCGATCTGACCGCGGCGGTCCTCGCCGCCATCGACGAGCGCACCGCCATCGCCGCCCTGCCCCACTGCCGCTGGACCGACGGGGTGCTGCTCGACCTGGAGTCGATTGGCGAGCGCGTGCGCGCGGTGGGCGGTGCGCTCGCGCTCGACCTCACGCAGTCCGTCGGCGCCCTGCCCGTCGACTTCTCGAGAGTACGTCCCGACTTCGCGGCGTCGGCCTGCTACAAGTGGCTGATGGGGCCGTACACGCTCGGATTCCTCTACGTCCGTCCCGACCGTCAGGAGGGCGAGCCGCTGGAGTACGGATGGTCGCCGCGCGCGGGGTCGGAGGACTTCGCACGCCTCGTCGACTACCGCGACGAGTACGCGCCGGGCGCGCGGCGCTACGACATGGGAGAGGTGTCGAACTTCCACCTGATGCCGATGGCGATCGCCGCGCTGGAGCAGATCCTCGCCTGGGGCGTCGACGACACCGCCGGAACGTTGCGCCCGCCCCCCGCGGCCATCGCCGAGCGCGCGCGCGCGTTCGGCCTGCATTCCCAGCCCGCGGACCTGCGGGCCGGCCACTTCCTGGGGCTGCGGTTCGCCGGGGGAGTGCCGCCGGGGCTGCTCGATGCGCTCGCGCGCGAGAAGGTCTACGTGAGCGTGCGCGGAAGCTCGATGCGCGTCACGCCCCATCTCTACAACACCGACGCGGACGTGGACCGGCTCTTCGCGGCGCTCGAACCGGTGCTCGCCGCGGCGGCCTGAGGCGCCCTGCCACGGTTGGGCGGCGCCCGAGTGTCGGCACCGCGCGGCATCGATGTCCGAAGCCGGCGCAAGCGGCGACGTTCGGGGCGTCGGGACGGCGACGCCGAGCGGCGGCGGCAACCTGAGCTTGTCCCCGCAATGACGGCCTGTCCGCGAGAGCAACCCACCGTCGCCGCCGGAGTCCGAGAACCGCGGAGATTGCAGCCGTGACAGTCGAATCCCGGTCGGGGCTCGACCCGAGGTGCGTCGAGGTCGCGAGGACCGTGTGCGATGCCGGCGGCCGCGCCCTCGTCGTGGGCGGCTGGGTGCGCGACCACCTCCTCGGGGTGCGTTCGAAGGACGTCGACATCGAGGTGTCCGGTCTCGACGTGGAACGGCTCGAGTCGATCCTCGCCGGCTTCGGCAGCGTGCATGCGGTCGGGCGTGCGTTCGGCGTGTACCGGGTCGCCGGCATCGACGCCGACTTCTCGCTGCCGCGGCGCGACAGCAAGCGCGGCCCGGGGCACCGCGGATTCGACGTGACGCCGGACCCGGCACTCGGTTTCGCGGCGGCGGCGCGGCGGCGCGACCTCACGGTGAACAGCATCGGCCTCGATCCGCTCACCGGCGAGGTGCTCGACCCGCACGGCGGGCGCCGCGACCTGGAACGCCGCGTGCTCCGCGCCACCGATCCCGAACGCTTCCCCGAGGATCCGTTGCGCGGCCTGCGCGTGGCCCAGCTCGCGGCCCGTCTGGAGATGGCGCCGGACGAGGAGCTCCTCGCGCTGTGCCGCGCGCTCGACCTGAGCGAGCTCTCCGGCGAGCGGGTCTTCGACGAGATCGCGAAGCTCCTGCTGCGCGCGGCCAGGCCCTCCATCGGCATGCGGTTTCTCGAGGACACCGGCCAACTTCGCTTCTTCCCCGAGCTCGACGCCCTGCGCGGGGTCCCGCAGGACCCGGAATGGCACCCGGAAGGCGACGTCTGGGTGCACACCCTGATGGTCCTCGACGCGGCGGCCGACCTGCGCGGGGGCGGCACGGAGCCCGGCGGGCAGGATCCCTCGACCCGACCTCCTGCGGCAGACGCCTCGACCGATCCCGGCGCACACGATGCTGACGGCACGACCCATGCGTCGGACGATGCGGCTCGCCCGCTCGACGACGCGACCGGTGTGGACGGCGCGACCTCGCCGGTCAGGGATGGGGTGCGCTCGCGCGCAAGCGACGGTCGGGACGACCTCGCGCTGATGCTCGGCGCGCTCTGTCACGACCTCGGCAAG
>MKWU01003561.1_pt1 | contig 20245 bp, 19 predicted proteins | sample 809101 | NCBI WGS metagenome assembly MKWU01 (sample SAMN05860141, study PRJNA318959) | sponge metagenome | host: Aplysina aerophoba | place: Slovenia: Piran, Adriatic Sea, Gulf of Piran | collected 2013-05-07
GCTGCGTAGCAAACGGCTGCCATGTTCCCCTATCAACGAAACAGGCGACGAAAGTCAGCTCTATTTCCGGGCAAGGATGCTAACGACACTGGCGTGTAAGGTTTTGCCTTGATCCTGGGCGAGAGCCAGACTCCTCGGCACCGGGCGCAAGGCTTCGCTGATGTCCGCTGTCTTACCACAGCCACCAGGGACGAAGAGACGAAAAGACGAAGAGACGAAAAGACGAAAAGACGAAAAGACGAAAAGACGAAAAGACGAAAAGACGAAAAGACGAAAAGACGAAAAGACGAAAAGACGAAAAGACGAAAAGACGAAAAGACGAAAAGACGGGGCCTGGACCCGGTGCCCGTTGCTTATAATTGACGACACTGCTTGTTGCGCGACCTCTGTCGTGTGTTGGTTGAACCAACAGCGAATCTCCCAGGCTGCGCACCCAAGCCGCCAGGGGACGGGTGAACACCCCCTGTAATGACAAGCCTGTTGGGCTGCCCCTTGGCAGGCACCTCGAGCTGATGAGAGGGTGCAACATGCGACGGTGGCAGCGTTTCGCAGAGCGCAGCAGCCAGCGTCGGACTCTCCTTAAGGCAGCAGTCGTCCCAGTAAGCTGAGCACCGCTGTTTCGACACACAAAACCCGGGCACCAAGATGGACAGCTGTAAAGCCATATTCCTGGAGTCTGCTGATCTCATAGGGTATAAACCCGCCTTCCGGCCCCACCGCCAGTACCAGCGGTTCATTCAGAGCATGAGGACAGGGTTCTGCTCCCAGGGGGTGGGCGACCAGCCGACGACAGCCCTGCGCCAGAGCCGGCAGGCGATCTTCAACAAAGGGACGGAACAGCGGCTCGTGTATCACTTCAGGCAGGACTGTGTCCCCTGCCTGCTCCAGTCCCAGCAGCAATTGTTCCCGCACAGCAGCAGGTTTGAGCAGGGGAGACTGCCAGAAACTTTTTTCCACCCGAAAGCTGTTGGTCAACACTATCCGTTTTATGCCCAGGGCGGCGAGACTGCGCAAAATACGTCTGACTTTTTTGGGACGCGGCAGGGCCAGCAGCACAGTGACAGGAACAGGGGCCGGTGGTGGTTTGTTCAGACAGTAGTCCAACTCCAGCACTTGCGGCGACAAGCGGACGATTTGTGCCTCGCCTAACCGGCCGCCGAGCTCCCCCACCCGGAGACTGTCACCTGGCCGGGCTCTATGCACAAGGCGTACGTGCTCCAGGCGTCGCCCCTGCACAAGGGCTCGCCCGGGCGCGACTATATCATCCGGCTGTAAAACAAGAAGATTCATCCGATGGAGACTTTTATCTGCAGGGGACCCAGCGAGAAAGAAGTAAGCCAGCCTCAAAAAGAAGCCACATGGGTATCGCCAGAAGAAGCTGGGAGATAACGTCCGGCGGTGTCAGGAGCATGCCCAGTATAAAGCAGCCAACCACCACATAGGGCCTGTAACGCCGGATGGCTTGTCTGGTTGCCAGTCGTGCTGCAACCACCAGCACAATGGCGACTGGAATTTCAAAAGACACCCCGAAAGCAAGAAACATGCCCAGTACAAAATCCAGATAGCTGCCAATATCCGTCATGATGGCCACGTGCTCCGGACCCGTGTGGGTCAGGAAACCAAAAGCCAGCGGAAAGACAAGGTAGTAGGCGAAAGCCGCGCCAGTGTAGAACAGGGCTACGCTCGACACCAGCAGCGGCACCGCCAGCCTCTTTTCACGGCGATACAAACCTGGTGCCATGAAAGCCCACAGCTGGTGTAAAACAAAGGGTATGGCAAGAAACAGGGCCGTTACCAGGGTCAGCTTGAAGGGGACCAGAAAGGGGGCCGTCACTTCCGTGGCAATCATGCCGCTACCCGGTGGCAACCAGACTCTCAATGGCGCGGAGACCGCAGCGTAGAGTTCATTGGAAAAGGGAAGGCAGCCAAGGAAAATGGCCAGCACCACGCCGCCAGACCACAGCAGCCGCCGACGCAGCTCCAGGAGATGCTGGACAAGAGGGCGCCTGGTGTTGGCAAGGCCGGGTGTAGGGGGGCTCATGGTCCTTGCACCACAGGACGCACTTCAGAATGTACGTCAGACGGGCTGTCTTTTCTGTCCATCCTTTCTATCCTGACGCCAGACGGGGCTGTTGTGCCGTCCGTTCTGTAGGGCCTGTCTAGCCTGACATGTGCCGGGCTGTTTGTCCCCTCTGTTCTTTTTGTGTTGCGCGTTCTTTCTACCCTGACGTCAGAAGCCTGGTCTGTTCCGTTTGTCCTGTTCGTTCTATCTGTCCTGACACCAGATGGCCTGTCTGTACTGTCCGCTCGTTGTATCCTGACGCCAGATGGCCTGTCTGCACTGTCCGTTCTTTGTATCCTGATGCCAGACGGGCTTTCGGTTCTGTCTGTCCTGTTCCTTCCATCTGTCCTGACGTCAGATGGCCTGTCTGCACTGTCCGTTCTTTGTATCCTGATGCCAGACGGGCTTTCTGTTTTGGCTGTCCCGTTCGTTCTATCTGTCCTGACGTCAGATGGCCTGTCTGTACTGTCCGTTATTTGTATCCTGATGCCAGACAGGCTTTCTGTTTTGGCTGTCCCGTTCGTTCTATCTGTCCTGTTCGTTCTATCTGTCCTGTTCGTTCTATCTGTCCTGACACCAGATGGCCTGTCTGTACTGTCCGCTCGTTGTATCCTGATGCCAGACGGGCTTTCGGCTCTGTCTGTCCTGTTCATTCCATCTGTCCTGACGTCAGATGGCCTGTCTGCACTGTCCGTTCTTTGTATCCTGATGCCAGACGGGCTTGCGGCTCTGTCTGTCCTGTTCGTTCCATCTGTTCTGACGCCAGACAGGCTTTCTGTTTCGTCTGTCCTGTCCGTCCGGTCATGGCTGGCGACTGGTCCATCCGCCGTCGGCTTCCCCTTCCCCGGTGTGTCTTGCGGCTTCTGCCGGCGCTCAAGCTCTTCCATCACCGCTGCATTGTGCAGATCAAGGCGAATCTCGTCCATGTCAAACTCTTTTGCAACATCAGCGCGCAGTTGCTGCAGGCCGCCCCTGAGACGCCTTACACAAAGGGCCACGACTCTGACAGCCTCCGGCAGTCGCTCCGGTCCCAGCACAACGAGGACGACAAAAGCGACAACCACCATCTCGGCAAAGCTGGCGTCAAACACAGCGGTTTCCTCCAGGGTCTCAACAGCCTGGGACTCTCGTCTCAGCCGTCTCAGCTCTTGCTGGCATCATCGGACCGGGCTTGCCCGCCAGCGGCCGATGCCCGTTCGCCTGGTGCTGAAGCCGCAGAGGCCCCCGGTGGCGGTCCCGAATGCCCGGGCAGTCGATGCGAATCTTGCGCCGGCGCTTCGCCCTCGCGCGAGCCGCCGTCACCCAAAGCTTTGCGGAACGCTTTGAGTGCCGTGCCCAGATCCTCCCCCAGTGTACGCAACCGCCCGGTACCGAACAGCAACACCAGAACAATCAGGACAACGATCAGCTGTGGTACGCTGATGCCCATCACTCTCCTCCTGCCCGGACCTCGCCGGAACCGCTTGTCCATTCAGCCTGGTCAGCCTGGTCAGCCAGGCCTGCCTGGTCGCCGTCGTCCTGATCTGGCGAAGGTACGGTCAGAACCGCCATGGTGTTGGTCTGCCCTATGACGGCCATGGTATCCCCCTTGGTCAGCAGCACCGGATCACCCTCCCGTATCCAGCCTGCCTCGCGCAAGTGCGCCATCGCCTCCCTGTCAACAGCACTGTCACCCCGGGTCTGTTGAATCCTTGTAGGATCAAACAGCAATCCTGTGACGCCCCGGTACAGTGCTATCTTGCGACATGTCTCTTCCGAGCGTGTCAGAGCGAATATAGGCAGGGATGCGTTCATGCGCGACATGCACAGGGCCGTGTTGCCAGATTCCGTCAGGCAGATAATAGCCGTAATTTGTTTGCACAGGCTGGCCGTGTACATGGTGGTCAGGGCAATCAGTGCATCTGTAGCCTTTACATGACTGCTGACAGGTTCGAAGAGCAACGACTGGGTCAGATATTTTTCGCTGCCGCAGCAAATGCGGGCCGCCGCACTGACAACGCGGGCGGGATGCTTGCCTACCGCAGTCTCTCCCGCCAGCAGGACCGCGTCAGTCCCGTCCAGCACAGCGTTGGCCACATCAAATACCTCGGCGCGGGTGGGCAAGCTGTTGGTCGTCATGGATTCCATCATCTGGGTGGCTGTAATCACCGGCCTGTTCAGACTGCGAGCCCGCGCAATAATGCGTTTTTGTATACCCACCAGCGGAGCGTCCCCCAGCTCGATGCCCAGCTCACCACGCACCACCATGACCGCGTCACAGGCCTGCAGAATCTCGTCGAGCAACGCCTCATTCCTGGCGACTTCGGCGCGCTCAATCCTGACGAGAATCATGGCCTTGCCGCCGGCAGCGCGTACCTGTTCACGGATGCGTTTGATGACAGTGCTGCCAACGGAGCAGGGCACAGCCAGCCAGTCCGTCTTCAGCTCGACGGCCAGATCTATGTTCTCCCGGTCCCGCTCGCCCAGGGGCGTGGCTGAGAGCCCTCCGCCCTGACGGTTGATCCGTTTGTTCCCGACCAGGCGTCCTCCATTGACAACCCGACAGGTAACCCGCGTGCTTTCGACACCGGTCACTGACAGGCTGATGCTGCCATCATCCACCAGCAGCAGATCACCAGGGGCACAGTCACGCGGCAAGGTCTTGCTGTTGATCCCAACGCCCTGCTGGTCGCCAGTGCTCATGTCCCGGTCAGCATCAAGGATGAATTGGGCACCGCTCTCCAGAACAACGCTCTCCTCCCGAAAATATCCAACGCGAATCTTCGAGCCTTGCAGATCAGTCAACACAGCGACAGCGCGCTTGTGGCGGGCGGCAAGGGCCCTGATGCGCTCTACGCGTCTGCGGTGCTCTTCGGGGGGGCCATAGGCCAGATTAAGACGCGCCACGTCAACGCCGGCCTTGACCAGTTGTTCCAGGACAAGATCAGAATCACTGGCAGGTCCCAGAGTAGCCACGATTTTTGTGCGGCGGGAAACACTCTGTACTGTCTGTATCATAGGGGCATCCATCCGCATGCCTGTGTCTGGCATGCGTGTGTATTGTGGGCTGTTATCCCATTCAGGAGTCTGCATCAGAGCAGACTCACTCCAGCGGCAAGGCCAGGAACCCGGTCCCGCAGCAGCCCGAGTATTGCCGGGCAGAACCGCCTTGCCTGAAGAAGCACTCTCCTCAAAAAGAATGAGCGCGCCTCCTCAAGTACGCATCCCGCTGCGGAGCGGGGGTTGTTTATTGTCTCAGGTCTTTCCGGAAAGACTTGTCGCGCATGTCACTTGTCGCGCATGTCGTCCCCGGTGAGGAACATCCTCGTTCAAGACAGCCAGGCACCGATGCTGTGGCGAACCGGCGGTTCATCTCCTGGAAGCCGCTCACTACCACAGCCGGGCCAAGGCTGCGCAGCACGGCTATCTATCCGGAAACAGCCCTGCTGCCCCGGGAGGGTGCCGTCTGTGCCGACCAGCACCCCGCATCCGTCGCTACCAGAGACAAGCTGAGGTCATGGTCGTCAGTGGGTACGCGCTCTACCCGCTGACAGGCGTGGGCCATGCCCACCAGCCACGGCTTGCGTCGCGCCATGCCGGTCTGGGTATCGGCAAAAGTGCGGTCGTAAAAACCACCTCCCATTCCCAGTCGGCGGCAGGCCGCATCAAAGCCCGTCAGGGGCATGAGTACCAGATCCAGCGTCCAGGGGGCAGCCTTGTAGCTGGCCGCGCCTGTGCAGGGCTCTTCAATACCGTAGCGGTTGCGGATCAGCGAAGTGTTCTCGTCCCAGCGATAAAAATCCAGCTTGTGGTTGAGCCGGTTCACGACGGGAAGGAAAACCTGCCGGCCTTGTTGCCAGGCCCGCTCCACCAGCGGGCGGGGGTCTATCTCACCATCACAAGCACAATAAGCGGCAAGGCGCCGACTGCGATTCCAGATCTGATGTCCGGAAAGAACATGGAGAAGGCTCACACCAGCCTGCCGCTGCCTGGCGGGGGAAAGGCTGCGGCGTCTGGCCCTCAACGCCTCGCGCAGCAACGCTTTCTCTCTGGAATCGCTTCGAGTGCTCATAATAGACTGATCGCGCGGGCCTTCAAGATGGAGGCCATCTTATAGCCAGCCTTCCAGCAGAACAAGACCCTGTGCCAGCAACAGCATTCCCGCCGTTTCGGCAGCAGCACGGCCACCGGCCTGTGAACTCCTGAACTTCAGGCAACAGGCTTGTCAGAGTCTGCGTTGCCGGGCTCTTCGAAAACCTGCCGGTGCAGCCATTCTCCTCGTATCATCTCTTGATGCAGAGTGCCAACAGCACCACGGAGCAAGGCCTGCACCTGACCCTCCAGATGTTTCCTGCGCAGAATAAGAGAGGCCCGTTTTATCAGCATTTCATCTGTATCGCGCAGGATATCCTTGTCGGACAGTTCCAGTTGCTTGAGATCATGGTCCAGGCGAACATGCTGCTTGCGCAGTTTCTCCAGTAGCTTGGGCAGTTGTTTCATCTGATGGCGTGCTTCACGGCACAAGGCTCGCCAGTCTTCCTGGTCGAGCCGTTTGACATCAGCGTTGAACGCCCGCTGCTCGCCCTGCTCATCCTGGCGGCTGGTCACAAGCTTGCGGACCCGAACCCGGTTGAGGTAATCGTTGCCCAGCTTGGCAATGCGGCCTGTCAAAAAAGCGCTTACCCAATAGACACAGCAGGTCACTGTTGGTATGGGAAGGGCCGCGCTGCCCTGGACCGGGGAGCTATCGATCAGGCTGTGCTTGGCAAAGGTGAACAGATCGCCGGAGTACCATGAAAAGTGCTCTTTCAGGAAACTGGCCGTCAAGATGGCCGTGTGCTTGGCCGACTTCTTCATATTCCCTGCGGCCCAGTGCGCAAGGATCTTTTTTCCAGACTTGTGTAACGACTCTGCTTTCTGGTAGGCCTCGTCCCCGAGTGCCTGACGCAGGGTGCCATCCACGCCGGTGTGTGGCCCCTTGCCGCTGGTGACCAGTTTTTGCAGCCATCGGGTGTGATTTTCCGGAACAAGCTTCAAGGGGCCCCGGGCTAACACCCGGCTGGCCGCCTTGTTGAAAATAGCCTGCCGTTTTTCCGGGGACATGCCTCCATGTTCGTCAGAGAAAGGCCGCCACAGTTGCTCAAACTTCTCGCTGAATGCTGTCTCGTAGTGTGCCAGCTGTTCCGTGGTCTCTACCATCAGGCGGTCAATATGACGAAAGGACTCGCCCAGCTGGGCTGAACGCAGCTGCTGGAGAGCCTGCTTGTGCCGGTACGCGATCTGCCCGGCTGCACTCTGGTCGGCTGTCTGCGCCAGACGGTCAGCGTTTTTGACATCCTGCTTCAGGTTGGCATAGGCGTTAAAGCAGTCCAGCAGACCCTGTTCCGAGGCCAGATAAGTCAGATGGTTGTGCATGTCCAGACGACTGTCATCAGCGCACGGGGCCAGCGATACCCGGTTGTTCTGGTACTTGTTGTCGTAGTGGTCCAACCTGCGTTTGTGCCACCACTGCATCAGTGCTGCGTGCCCACAGCTGTAGGCGATTGAAACGGGTACGGAAAGCGCGAAGCTGGTCAGATAAAGACCGGCAGCCGGTCCACCTGACATAATGCCGGCGACGACTGTGGTCAGGGTGTTGGTCACAGCTTCAGCTACCAGAATGCGCTTGCTGCGTGCCACCCAGCGTAGCAGGCGGCGGCCCATGTCGCGGGTCATGCGCCACCGGTGCCCCTTGTCGACTTGCTGCTGGATATACCAGCGTTCATCCTCGTCGCAGGTGTAGGTCAGCTGAGGGTCGGGAGCTGACAGGCGAGGAGGGCGGATGGCAGCACGCAGATGCAGTCGGACCGTCTTGTCAGGCGACAGGCCGGCGCGTTGCAGGCGCTTGAGCACATGCGGATTCGGTCTGGCCGGTTGGGTGTTATCCAGAGAATCAATCAGTTTGATCCAGGCCGGCAGCAGCAAGCGATGCTGGGTGGAAGGTAGCTGTGAGAGCTTGTTGAACAGCGTTTGAAAGTGCTGGAATGAGAGACGCTCTCCTTGCCGTAGTTGCAGGGCACGGCACTGCCGGATCACCTGCCGGCGGGCTTCCCGGCGCGGCACGCCGCAGCCTGACAGGACGTTGGTCAGATGTGATGCGACCTTGCCTGTCCTTGCGCGTCCCTGTGCCAGAGCCCGGCCCAAAGTGCAGTGGCGGACAACAGCGCCAGCCACAGTAGCCTGTGGATGAGAGCTTGTCTTTTCTCTTGTATCCGACGGTGAGGTGTTGCCCGGAGGATGTGTGTGACCATCGCTTCTGCCCCTTTGGGCAATCCAGCCATCGAGGTGGTTGCGTAACTCCATCAATTGTTCAAACTGGAGTTCTGCGTCCCTGGTGATACCCAGACGATAACAGAAACGGGCAACGGTGAGCTGCGCCTGCTTCCGGCTGCAGCCGGATCCGTGTATCAGCCGTTCCCGTGCCCAGGGGAGCAGGACGCGTTCCAGATAACCGTGAGGAATACGACGCCCCGCCACCAAAAATGCGTAGGCCAGCCGGGGCGGCGTGAAATTGACCAGCTCGTCCACGCGATTGATAACACGATTGTCGAGCCGTTTTCTGGCCGCATTCACCCGGGCGTCTCTGCCGGGTTCGTGCTCCAGTCGACAGGCCCCGGCCAGATCCATGGCCGCTGCCACACGAAAGCTTGTTGCTTCCGTCAGGTCGTCCCGGTCGCATTGATCGTCCCGGTCGCATTGATCGTCAGACGCATGCTCCTGCGTCTCTTCCCTGAAAGGGGAAGTCGAACCCTCCAGCCGCCGGAACCTGGCAACGTAGGCTGACAGCAGTTTTCGACTCAATTCGTGACGCTGCTGCCGACTGGAGTCGGTCCGCGTCCGGCGTAGAAAACTGTGACTTTGCCGCGCACAGGGTTGGACGACATACGCTTTCCATTGGGCCTTCGTCCTGAGTATTTTCGTGATGGAGGCTGTTTTCTGTCTTAGCTTGTCACGCTCTCTGGCGCCAAAAACACTGGCAAAATCAACTCTGTTATTCTGAATCGGTCGGCCTGTCCGTGGCACGGTTGCTCCTCCCTCTGTCGACAAGTTGGGAGCCTGTTCGAAAATGGCACGCCCCAGGAGGCTGTCCAGGAAGGGAGCCTTGATGCAGAGGTCGAAAGTGCAGTCGCCAAAATGTTACGCGCCGGTCGCTTTTTTCAGGAGGGCGTCATGACAGCGAAGTTTGATCCTCCTGGTTTGGCTGTTGCCGTCTGTCCTCGTGTGGGCACTATTCCTGGGCAGCTCTACTGGATATCTGCATCCACACCAATTAATTGAGGGAAAACAAGTGGAGGGAAAGCGTCATGCAGGCAGGGCGCCGGGCGTGCCAATGCGGTCCAGAACCAGGTATCTGTATTTGAGTCCTTGCTCCGTTTCGCGTTGCTCGCAGCTGAACTCGTGCCACTGGCTCTCGGCGAGCTCCGGGAAAAAGGTGTCTCCCTCAAAAGCAGAGTCCAGCCTGGTCAGGTAGAGGCGCTGGGCGGCGGGCAGCAGCTGGCGGTAAAGCTGGCCACCACCAATCACCATGACTTCTTCTATAGCATCTGTCGCCAGTTGGCGTGCCAGTTGCACTGCCTGTCCGGGGGTCGCCACCCTGTGCACCAGGTCGTGTGACCAGTCCGGATCACGCGTGACAACAATATTGGCCCGTCCCGGGAGCGCTCGCCCCAGTGATTCGAATGTCCTGCGTCCCATGATGATGGGCTTGCCCATGGTGACGGCCTTGAAATAAGCCAGCTCGCCGGGTACATGCCAGGGAAGTCTGTTCTGGCAGCCTATGACATTGTTTGCAGCTACTGCCGCAATCATGGCTGTTCTCATGATGTTTCACACCCCTCGGCGCGTTCTTGTGGGTTGATGGGTCAGACACTGGCGTCAGGATGCAGGCTGGAAAACACGAACGTTGGTGTGTCCGGCATCACGCAAATGAAGGGCCTGCATGTGGCTCATGAGGCCCTTGTCACAGTACAGCAGGTACTGACAGGTTCCATCCATGTCGGCAAAGCGGCTGGCCAGCTCGTAAAAGGGAATGTTCAATACGGCGCAGGAAACGCGTTCCAGGCGTCCGGGGCGGCGCTCGCCAGGGTGGCGGATATCAATGATCACCTGGTCCGGGTCGGCTACGTGGACAACGTCTACAGGCTTGTCAGCAGCGTCCTCCTGCTCGACAGCCGGTGAGGAAATACAGATATGACGGGCACTGTCCATGGCGCGTTCCAGACTGGAGAATTCAAAAAATGACTCTTCTCGCTCCAGGTTTTTGCTCTGCACCCATGCAGAGGACTTGTCTGAAATGGCACCACAGTATTCGGGAATACGTCTTGACTGCTCTGCTGTTCCTATGCGTTCAGCCAGCGCGATAATTTCCTGTTTGTCCATGGTGATCAAGGGACGCAGAACCAGCTTGTCAGTCACCGCATCAATAACCGCCAGATTCGGTAATGTTTGACTGGCGACCTGGGCTATGGCCTCGCCCGTCACCAGGGTGCTGATCTGCATGCGCTCTGCAATGCGGCTGGCCGCACGCAGCATCATGCGCTTGAGAACCACGCCTCTGTAGCGATTCTCTACTCTTGTAACGATTTCCTTGACGACATCAGTAAAGGGAATCGTGACGAAGTCCGCCTGGTGTGCAGCGCCATAGCGACTCCATAGATAGCAGGCCAACTCCTTGACGGCCTTTTCATGGCCGTGTCCGCCCAGGTCAAAGAAACAGAAGTGGGTTTTCAGGCCGCGTCTCATGGTCAGATAGCTGGCAACGGCGGAGTCATATCCGCCGGAGACAAGCGACAGAACAGGCTGTTGGGTTCCCATGGGATAACCGCCCGCGCCCTGGTGACGACTGTGAACGAGGTGCCAGCGGTCATGTCTGATCTCTATGGAGATTTTGATGTCCGGGGCTGTCAGATTCACCCGGCAGTCTGCGACAAGCCGCAGCAAGCCTGCACCAAGAAAGCGCTCCACATCGGGTGATGAGAAGGGGTGGCTGCCGGCACGTTTTACCCTGATGCAGAAGGTCTTGCCTGGCAGTCGTTGGCCAAAAGCGCAATGCACTTGCGCCAGCATCGCGTCCAGAGTGTCCAGTGGGTATTCCTGAACCTGGAGAATCTGGTGGATTCCCGAGATGCACATCAGGCGCTGAATCAGGGCATCTTGTTCTTGCGGATCTGTCAGGCTGGCATTGAGCTCCAGGTGGTCCCATTGACCGGTGAGCGCCAGCCTGTCGTCGAGAGGACGACAAACGGCATGGATGTTGTGACGCAGCTGGCGGATCTGCTTCCTTCGCACGGGTGCAGATTTGATAGTAATCTCCGGAAACAACTTGATAACCAGCTTCATAGGTTACACACTGGGCAGCTCAGAACGGCCGCGCATTATATACATCCACAGCTTCCATTTCGAACACAACAACTTGTTGCTTGTTTGTGTGTCTCCAGTGCCCGAAACGCGCATCAGGGTGTTATAATGCGTCGGCCCTGCTCCGGCATGCCCTGCAACTGGCGGCAGGTGCGCCACTTCAGAGTCCCTGTTCTCCAAGGAATCAGCAGCTACCATGTCCGAGAAGACTCTCTCCCTGATCCAGAAGCACCAGGCAGAATGGATCGATCTACGCTTTACCGACACCCGAGGTAAAGAGCAGCATGTCTCCCTGCCGGCCCGTGAGCTGGAGTGTGACAGAAACTTTTTTACCAATGGCAAAGCCTTTGATGGCTCCTCCATTACTGGCTGGAAGGACATCTGTGACTCGGACATGCTTCTGATGCCGGACGACAGCACTGCTGTTTCTGACCCCTTCACAGACGAAAAAACAATCAACCTGCGCTGTGATGTTGTTGATACCACCCAAAAAGGCTACGAGCGTGACCCCCGTACTGTTGCAAGGCGCGCCGAGGCCTATATGGTGTCTACCGGGATTGCCGATTGCTGCTTTGTGGGACCGGAGCCTGAGTTCTTTGTTTTCGACAGTGTGTGCTGGAACAACAGGATGTCGGAGTCTTTCTACAGCATCCACTCCGAGGAAGCGGCCTGGTCGTCGGGAACAGCCTTTGAAACAGGCAATCCTGGTCACCGCCCCGGTGTAAAAGGTGGCTATTTTCCCGTGCCTCCTGTGGACTCCCTTCAGAATCTGCGGGCGGGCATGTGCGCCGCCATTGAAGCCATGGGAGTGCCCGTGGAGGTGCATCATCACGAGGTGGCCACGGCGGGGCAGTGTGAAATAGGAACCCGGTTCAATCGTCTGCTGCGCAAGGCCGACGAGGTCCAGATTGTAAAATATGCGGTACACAATGTTGCTCATGCCTATGGCAAGACGGCCACTTTCATGCCCAAGCCACTGGTCGGAGACAATGGTAACGGTATGCACTGCCATCAGTCACTGGAATTGAATGGGAAGAATCTTTTTGCTGGGGATGAGTATGCGGGCTTGAGTGAAACAGCGCTGTTTTATATCGGTGGCATCATAAAACATGCCAAAGCACTCAACGCCTTTACAAACGCTTCCACCAACTCTTACAAACGCCTGGTTCCAGGATTTGAAGCCCCGGTCCTGCTGGCCTATTCTGCACGCAATCGCTCGGCGGCCATACGCATCCCCCATGTCAGCAATCCGGCAGCCCGTCGTATTGAAGTGCGCTTTCCAGACCCGACGGCCAACCCGTATCTTGCCTTCTCGGCCATGCTGATGGCGGGTCTTGATGGTATACAAAACCGTATTCATCCAGGGGACGCCGCTGATGAAGATCTGTACAGTTTGTCAGCCGCCCAGCGTAGCCAGGTGCCCCAGGTGGCTGCCAGTCTGGACGAAGCCCTTGATGCGCTGGATACAGGGCGGGCCTTTCTGACGCAAGGGGACGTGTTCTCTGATGATATGATTGACGCCTATATCGCACTGAAGCGCCAGGAGTGTGGACGCCTCAGGCAGGCAACCCACCCTGTTGAATTTGAGCTCTATTACTCTTGCTGAGCTGACCTGCATTTTTTGTCCGCCTGTCTCGCAGCCTTTTGTGTCGGCCGGGCAGGTTTTTTTTGGGCTGTATACTGCCTGTGTTCTGAGGTAATGACATGAATGAGAAGACACGCGTCCAGGTCTGGGATTTTCCTACGCGCCTTTTTCACTGGTCCCTGGTTCTGAGCTTTGCCGGGCTCTGGTACACCGGTGAACAAGGCGACATGACGAATCATTTCCGGTTGGGATACACGGTCCTTGGGCTTTTGCTTTTTCGTTTTGGCTGGGGTTTTTGGGGCGGGCGTTTCAGTCGCTTCAGCAGTCTGAAGCTCTCGCCCCGCGCCTCTCTGGCTTATCTGCGTCAGGGGATGACAGAAGACAAGCCGGGACACAACCCTCTGGGGAGCTGGGGTGTTGTGGTGATTCTGGTCAGTTTGTCGGTGCAGGTGTGCACGGGACTGTTTGCTACTGATGACATGTTCGTCGAAGGGCCGCTGGCAAGTTTTGCGCCTTCCAGCGTCACCGAGTGGATGACCGGCTTGCATCACGACACTTTTGATTTTCTGCTGTGGGTGATCGGCTTTCATGTGGCAGCCGTTCTTTTCCACAGCCTGTGGCATAAGCAGGATCTGATTCCCGGCATGCTGACAGGCTGGCGCCGAGTGCACGGCCAGCATCCTGTTGCTCCAATGAAAACTCCCTGGCTGGCTGGGCTGGTGATTGCGGCATTGGCGGCACTGGCGGCACTGGTGGTATCCAGCTTCGGTTGAGTCGGGAGTTGGGCGACAGTAGCTGGTAGCCAGATCGGCCTCTGCGTTTTGGGTGTCGGGTTTCGTTCCCAAGAGGTTTCGGTCCAAAGCGGAAAGGACTGCATCCCGTCGGTGCAGCCCCTCGTCAGCTCGGTAGGCTTTCGTTTGGGATGTTATTGCAGGGCGGGGCCCTGCGTGCGGTCAGGTTTGTGAGCTGCTGGGCTACCGCAGACTGGCCTTCGCAAAGAAACAGTTTTCGTTTCTGGCCGGTGTCATGGAGTCTGGTTCAGAAGTGGGTCTGTCGTTTGCAAGCTTCTCAGGCGCTTTCCTGGTTCTCAAGAAAGCTCCGTAGGGGGGCGCGGTCGCAGGGGGCTAAGGGCGCCTTCGGATGGAGGCTCAGGGGTAGATGATACCCTGCCCTCCCGGGTGTGCGCCTGTCCGCCCTGCGTGCTTGGCTCCTGGTTTTCTCTTGCGCTCTGTCAGGTGTTTCTGCGCTCTTTCAGGTGGTTCCTGCGCTCCGTCAGGTGGTTCCCGCGCTCCGTCAGGTGGTTCCCGCGCTCCGTCAGGTGGTTCCCGCGTTCCGTCAGGTGCTTCTGCGCTCTGTCAGGTGGTTCCTGTACTCTGTCAGGTGCTTCTGCGCTCCGTCAGGTACTTCTGCGCTCTGTCAGGTGCTTCTGCGCTCTGTCAGGTGGTTCCTGCAGGTTACCGGCTGCGCAGTCCGCTGATATAACTGCCGAGCGCCTCGATTTGCGTGTTACTCAGCTTTTCTGCGGTATCTCGCATGATGCGCGTGTCACCGTCATTGGTGCGGTGCGTTTCACGCAGTGGGTCGGCAAAATCGTACAGCTGTTTTTTCAGATACTCAGGGCTCTGACCTGCCAGTCGTGGATAGCGAGCCAGAACGTTGCCGGTCCCCAGTGGTGAATGGCACGCTGAACAGGCCGCAATGCCTTTGGCCGGATCACCGCCGCGGAACAGCGACTGCGCTATGGCCACAGAGTCTTTGGGCGCCTGTCCCTGAACCGGAGTCTGGCTCGCAAACCAGGCGGCAATGTCGGCGATGTCCTGCGCAGTCAAGGACTCCACCATGCCGGCCATTTCCAGGACCACGCGGGCCTTGCTTTTTATGTCCGTGATCTGCTTGATCAAATAGGGTGCTCCCTGGCCTGCCAGATTGGGATAGTTGGGTGCAATTCCCACACCCGTACCATGACAGGCCGAACAGGTCACCGCTTTGTTCTTTCCTGCATCAGGGTCTCCCACGAGGTCGCCCGTCATCGCCCAGGCCGTCTGACACAAGCCCATTACAAGCAACAGAAATACTATTTTCATGAATACCAACCAGGCTGTTGATTACATTTTCAGCTCAGGAGCGTGCCTGAGAAATAGGTTTTCCCCCTGTGGCGGAGGCTGAAAGCGCGCGCTCATTGCTCAGCACAATGGCCGTTTGCCTCAGGGGGACCAAATTCGTTTCCTTCGGTGTTTGTGCTCATCGCCAGAAAATCGTGCCCCGACAGCCGGTCCAGACGATCGGAGTCCCGCGTATCCCGGCCAGTGAGGCGCTGGAGCTACAGCATAACAGCTGACTCGAAGGCGGGCAGCGGGGATTATATACTAGGGAGGCTGCCAACCAGAACACACATCGGCTACTGTATAGCCTCACTGCCTGTCAGTAGCCTCAAGCCCCTCATTGGAACCCATTTATGTCAGTCCCTCAACCTCCATTCAACTACAAGGCCACCCGGTTCCTTGTCAGTGCGGCCCGCTTCGACCAGTGCCCACCCCAACCTGGCCTGGAAGTGGCCTTTGTTGGCCGTTCCAATGTCGGCAAGTCAAGCACCCTCAATGCGCTGACCAATAATTCCAGGTTGGCTCGCGCCAGCAAGACGCCGGGGCGCACGCGCCTGATCAACTTTTTTGCGGTTACAGACTACCACCGACTGGTTGACCTGCCAGGCTACGGTTACGCGCGTGTGTCGGAGGCGACCAAAAAAGAGTGGCAGCACGAACTGAGCGCCTATATGGAACAACGTTCACATCTCATCGGTATCGTGTTGCTCGTTGACATCCGTCATCCGTTGAAAGATGTTGATCAGGCTGTAATCCAGTGGGCTGTGTCCGGCCAGCTTCCCCTGCACATTCTGTTGACGAAAAGTGACAAGCTGAAGCGGGGGGCAAGCAGTCAGGCCCTGCGCCAGCTGGAGCAGGAACTGCAGGCTGTCGCGACCTTGATCAGTGTGCAATTATTCTCGGCACATAGTGGGACGGGTACACAAGAGCTGGCGGATCGTCTGGATAGCTGGTTCAGTGGTCGACAGTCCCGGGAGGCGGTGCGGGAGCAGGTCGCTCTGTTGTAAAAAAGCGCATCTGGTTTTTTGTGGACGGAGTGTTCTGGCCGATTGTTGTTGGAAGACGCGACCGAACGTCCTGGGCCCCTACGCAAAAGCGGCTCTGCACCGGGCTGCAATCTTGCAGCGGGTGCTTCTTTGGATCGCCGTTGGGATGCCAGCGTACAACAGAACCGGACCTGCTCCGCTGGCAAGGCAGTAAAAACATGAATGCGCCTGACCGACAGGCAGGCCAGCGCCATGTTGGGGGATGAATTGAGATTTGAAGGCAGCACTGGGGTGCGGTTGCTCGCGCCAGGAAGGGCGCCCCGATCAATCGACTGACCGACCGTCTTCCATGCTATTCGGAAGCGCGGCTGCGTCTGGGATCGGTGGAGGCACAAAGAAATGTTGGCGGGAAAGAGTGGTAGACGGTACTGGATTCGAACCAGCGACCTCCACGATGTCAACGTGGCGCTCTAACCAGCTGAGCTAACCGTCTCCCGCAATCCGGAGGCCAATTTACTCCCGATTGTTCCTCAATGCAAGTCCGCAAGTGGTTTTTGTCGATGGGAGGCGGTGTTCCGGGCGGCAAAGGTTTTTTCATGTCCGGCGTTTCGGTTGTACAGTTTCTGCTTTGTTCTCAGTCACCACACCAGAAGGCAGAAGGCAGAAGGCAGAAGGCAGAAGGCAGAAGGTGGGACTTGCAGCCGCATTGCTGATCGTCTTCACTTGGATGAAACATGGCACAAGGAGGTGCGCTGGATGCTCAAAAAAACTTTCATGGTTGCACTGTTGGCGGCAAGCCTTAGCACCACAGCGGGACTGGCGGGTGCGCGCGAAAAAGCAGAGAAAATCAACATCAACACGGCAAGCGTAGAAGTGCTTGACAAACAATTGAAATATGTCGGCAAGAAAACAGCCAAGCGCATTGTCGCTTACCGCAAAGCACATGGTCCCTTCAACAGTGTGGATGATCTGAATGAGGTGCATGGTATAGGGACACGCGTTCTTAAAGCCAATTGGGAAAAGCTCGTCGCCGAGTAGAGTCTGTAGTCATGCCTTGCCTCTCTTCCGGCTCGCGGGCCGGAATTTCTGATGGGGGATGAGGTTGTTGGTGGGGTCCTGCTGCCAGCGGCAGGACCCCATTTTTGCGTTTATGAAATAAAGCTCCTGTCATCCAGTTTCCAGAGTTCAAAAGCGGGCGTCTCATAAGGATGCGCCGCGCGCAAAGCTTTTATTACTGCGTCAACACAGCCAGCACTGCAGACCGTTTCCACCTTGTACTCCTCGACATTTTCCACGCATCCATGCGCACCAATGTGCGGATTGCTGCCTTGCAGGGGACGGAACTGACCACTGCCTGGCACCTGCCAGCAGCAGCAATCATAATGGCCGATTCGTCCGGCCCCTGCTGCAAATACAGCGGCTTTCACTGTTTCCAGACTGGATACGGGAACGAAAAAACAGAACTTGAACACCACAGATCTCCTGACATTAAAACAACCGGGACGAGCAACCACCCCGAATTCATCTGGAGTGCAGCAGATTCCGATCGCGAAAGAAACTGATCTGCCGCCACCTGCAGAACATTCTGGACGAGACTGTTTTCTGAATGCGCATCAGCGCAACAAGCGGCCTGGTGCGCCAGTTGCGAAAGTCCGGAGATCGCAAGCTCTACAAGACGTGGAGTGGCGAGGAGCTTTTATATTACACTCAGGCGCCCTGGTCTGTGACGGTCTTCGTAGAGCAGGGCGAGCAAGCTGTTACCAAAGCAGGAAACCCGCATGCCAACCCTATCCTTTTTCCGGCTCCCCATTACTCTGGTCCGTTATGCGCTGGTCCTGTGTTTGCTGCCCAGCCTCAGTGGTGCTGTTTCGGCGCAGTCCGGGCACGGGCATGACTCTGACCATGCAAGGGAGGAGCGACAGATTCCGGCAGGGGGCGGCCGCCATCACCATGCCTCCACCGGCGCGAACAGCCCTGCTGAAATGCTCAGATTGGGTGATGCCTACGCCAGCGGCGATGGTGTGACCAAGGATCTTGTCAAGGCGTTCGATCTTTTTATCCAGGCCGCACGGGCGGGTGATCCTGTTGCCCGCCTGCGCGTGGGGCGGGCCTATCATCAGGGTGAAGGCACAGACTCCAATCAGATTTCTGCCTGGGTATGGAGTACGCTGGCCTCACGGGAAGGGTCTCCGGTAAAGGTCGAGGCCATGGCGTTACGTCAGAAGGTCAGTCAACGTCTGACAAGTGCCCAGCAAGAGCGCGCCCAGCTTCTTGTCGGCCGCTATGAGCACTATTTGAAGCCTTGAAGCCTTGAAGCCTTGAAGCCGTGAAAGTCACACAGCCTTTGTGACACGAGGGCCAGCGCGCCGCTGGTGGCTGGATCCAGCCAGCCTGGAATGCTCTGCGATACAGTCATTGGGTGCAGGCGGGAAAGGTGTGGTGCTCCATGCGTCAAGGGTCGTCAGCGCACACCAGAGGGAAAAAGAAGGGGGGAGGGCAAGATCTCCTGCCCAGAGGCATCGCCTCCGGACAGGCTGATGACTCAGTCCGGCGTCATGCTTGTCAGGATGTTGTGAAAAGCAGTCTGGATTTCTTGTGACAGCTGTGTACAGTCAGCCGCCGGATCCTGACGGCTCAGCCGCTCAATGGTATCGGCTATGCTGGCCAAAGTGCTGGCTCCCACCAGTTGACTGGCGCCTTTGATACGATGCGCCAGGCTTGCTGTCGTGTGGCCATTTCCTGTGCGCACGGCTTGCAGCAGCTGCTCAATGTCAATCCGGGTGGTCTGAATAAAGGTCTCCAGCAGCTCGCGTATGAAATCCGGGTCGTCTCCGCCTATATCTCTCAAAGCATCGCGGTTCAGCACGGCCTCTCCTTGTGTTCAGTGGAGTGCAAAAGAGCCTGACGGAAGTTTGCCCAGTCGAAAGCCTTTCCCGGATCGGTCTTGCGTCCGGGGGCCACATCGCAATGTCCCACGACAGTGTCTGGATTCAGCGCAGGAAAAGCCGCCATCAAGGCACAGGTGACTCTGATAAGTTGGCGGTACTGCACTGGCTCGTAGGGGAGATCATCAGTCCCTTCCAGCTCGATCCCTATGGAGAAATCATTGCAGCCCGGGCGGCCCTGCCAGTGAGAGACGCCCGCATGCCACGCCCGTTTGTGAAAAGGAACAAACTGCGTCAAGGTGCCATCACGTTCAATCAGCACATGGGCCGACACCTGCACATCCTGCAGCTGGCAAAAGGAGTGGTGGGCATTGGTGTTGAGACAGTTGGTGAACAATTGGTGAATGAAAGGGCCGCCAAAATGTCCCGCAGGCAGGCTGATGCCATGAATGACCAGCAGCTCAACACTGGCCTGCGGGGGACGGTCATTGTAGTTGGGACTGGGGCAAAAGACAGCCCCAGCCAGAAGCCCCTCAGTGATGGGTAAAAATGGATTGTGCATAGCACCGTATCCTGCTCACAGGGATTGCCAGCACCCGGCCGGCTTCACCCTTCCATGTTCTTTTTGGTTTCTTCGAACAGTTCACGGGATCGTTCCATAAACTGCTTCATCGACTGCTCTGCCATGATCCTTCTGAGTTCTTGCTCCGGATCAGACTGGGTGTCTTCAACGCCATCTCCTGCATTATTGTTATCATGCAGTGCCTGATCAAAGGCCTGTGCATCCATTTCATCCGCACCAGAGCCTTTGCCCGGGGGCGGCTGCCCACCGGACGGTGTCCCTGGATACCCCGGTGCTATACCTGAATTTTCTATGCTCATGCGGACAGCTCCTTGCGTTTTCGCTTCACTGGCATCCCGTCCCTGGGGCGGGGCAGAGGTCAAAATGGGCCTGCCTCTAAGATTAGCTGGCATAGTGCCAGCAGGAGCAGTTGATCCGTTTTCAGCAGCCCGTTCCTGCGCCCTGTGCACGGGTACGTGTGAAATCCTTTGTTGATGTTCTATTATTGCCGGTTGCAGGGCAGTGAGCTGTGCTCCAGCTGTTCGGGCGCGTTCCGTGCAAGCCTGTCGATCTTTATTCAGGAGTCCATCTCGATGTCTTCCCAACCTCTTGGCCTGGAAAATTACCAGCGTCCGCAACTGGTGGCCCCCCAGGGTGCGCGCAAGGTTTTGCTGCACTCCTGCTGTGC
>MKWU01003562.1_pt1 | contig 20237 bp, 19 predicted proteins | sample 809101 | NCBI WGS metagenome assembly MKWU01 (sample SAMN05860141, study PRJNA318959) | sponge metagenome | host: Aplysina aerophoba | place: Slovenia: Piran, Adriatic Sea, Gulf of Piran | collected 2013-05-07
TCGCCGCCCGGGGTCTCGGAGCGCTGGGCGACCCGCGCGCCGTCGAGACGCTCGCCGCGCTCCTCGACCGGGACCGGCGGGACGGCCGCGCCGCCGTCAGCGCCGTCCGGGCGCGCGGGGCGATCGACGATGCGGCCGCCGCGGCGGCGCTCGACCGCTTCGTGCGCACCCGCGACCTCGACCCGATGCTCCGGCTGGAGGCGGTCGACGCCCTGGCGAGTCACGGCAACGCGGCGTCGGTGCCGGTCTTCACCGAGCTCATGACGCATTCCTGGGCGCCGCTCCGCGCCGCCTCTCTGCGCGCCCTCGCGGCGGCCGATCCGGCGGCGTTCCTGCGCATGCTGTCCGGCCTCGGCCCGGACCCGGACTGGCGCGTGCGGCGCGCCGTGGCCGACGCCATGCGGCAGGTCGATCCCGAGGCCGCGGCGGCGCGCCTGAACGCGATGCTCGACGACCCGGACGAACGGGTCCTGCCCAACGTCCTGGAGGCGCTGGCCGCGGTCGGCGCGCCCGGCGCGGGCGCCACGCTGACCGCGCGCCTGCGGGCGTCGGACGTCGTCGTGCGCAGGACGGCGGCCCGCCTGCTGGGCGAGCTCCGGCCGCCGGCCGGCGAGGCCGCCCTGACCGACGCCTATCGCGCCGGGCTCTCGGACCCGTCGTACCTCGCGCGCGCCGCCGTGCTGCGGGCGCTCGCGGCGTACGGCCTCCCCGCCGCGCCCCGGACGCTCCCCCCGCGCCCGAGCGCCTCCACGCCGCGCTGGACGATCCCGACTGGGCGGTCCGCGTCGTTGCCGCCGAGCTGCTCGCCGACCTCGCCCCCGGCGGCCGCGACCACGCGCGGGCGATTCGCCCTGCGCCGGCCGCCGACACGGACTACGGCGCGCCCGATCTCGTCGCCCCGCCCGTGTCGCCGCACGTCTACATCGAGACCGACCGCGGCACGATCCAGGTCGAGCTGGCCGTCCTCGACGCGCCGCTCACCGCGGACAACTTCATGCGGCTCGCCCGCCGCGGGTTCTACGACGGGCTCTCCTTCCACCGCGTGGTGCCCAACTACGTCGTCCAGGGCGGCGACCCGCGCCACGACAGCGAGGGGGGGCCGGGCTACACGCTGCGCGACGAGCTGAACGACCTGCCCTACCTGCGCGGCACGGTCGGCATGGCGCTCGACTGGCGGGACACGGGGGGCAGCCAGTTCTTCATCACCCACTCGCCGCAGCCGCACCTCGACGGCCGCTACACCGCGTTCGGCCGCGTGGTGGCCGGGATGGAGGTCGTCGACGCAATGCTCCCGGGCGATCGCATCCGCCGCATTCTGGTGTGGGACGGCCGCCAGCCGCCGGGGCAACGCCCGGCGGGCGGCGTCTGAGGCGCATACCGGCGCGGCCGTCGGTTCACGCGGCGCCGTCGGTTCACGCGGCGCCGATCTCGCGCCGGTCAGTCCGTCACGCGGGTGCGCAGCCGCTGCCTGGCGGCGTGGCGCGCCAGCGCCAGCTCGATCAGGCGGTCGAGCAGCGCTCCGTAGGGGAGTCCCGACGCCTCCCACAGCTTCGCGTACATGCTGATCGTCGTGAACCCCGGGATGGTGTTCACCTCGTTCACGTAGAGGCGGTCGTCGGCCGCGGAGAGCAGGAAGTCGACGCGCGCCATGCCGGCGCCCTCGACGGCCCGGAACGCCTCCGCCGCCATCTCCCGCACCGCGTCGGCCCGCGCCGCGGGGAGCCGGGCGGGGATGATCAGCTCCGGGTCGTCGTCCAGGTACTTGGCGTCGTAGTCGTAGAAGTCGCCGGTCGGGACGATCTCGCCCGGCACCGAGACCTCCGGCGTGTCGTTCCCCAGGACCGCGCACTCGATCTCGCGGGCCTCGGCCACCGCTGCCTCCACCAGCAGCTTGCGGTCGAACTCGCGCGCCCGGGCCAGCCCCCGCCGCAGCTCCTTCCCGCTCGCCGCCTTCGACACCCCGATGCTCGACCCGAGGTTGCACGGCTTGACGAAGACCGGGTAGGGGAGGGCGGCCTCGACCCGGGCGACCACCCTGCCCGGGTCCGCGTCCCATTCGGGCCCCGCGACCACGCAGTGGTCGACCTGCGGCAGGCCGCGGGCGGCGAGCAGGGTCTTCGCCACCGCCTTGTCCATCGCGACCGACGAGCCGAGGACGCCCGCCCCGACGTAGGGGACGTTGACGAGCTCGAACAGCCCCTGCAGCGTCCCGTCCTCGCCGTACGGCCCGTGGACCACGGGGAAGACCACGTCGAGCGGCAGCCCCGCCACCGTGGCCGGGTGCGCGGCCTCGGCGGGGTGCGCGGCGGCTTCGTCGACGCCACCGGCTCCGGGGTGCCGGCCCGTGCCCCCTGCGGCGCCCTCGTGGCGGAGGGTGACGATGGTGTCGCGGCGGGGATGGGCGACCAGGTGCGCCTCGACGGGGGCCTCGTCCGACCGGGTGCCGGCGCCCTTGGCGACGCCCTCGCCGGTGCCGCCGGCGGCGTGCTGCGCCCCTTCGATCACCGCGCGCGCCGACGCCTCCAGCGGCGGGCGCCGGGGCAGCGACCACCCGCCGTCCCGGTCGATGCGGATGGGTACCGACTCGTAGCGCGCCGGATCGAGGTGGCCGAGGACGGCCGCGGCGGACGCGACCGACACCTCGTGCTCGCTCGAGCGGCCGCCGTAGATGACTCCGACGCGCAGGCGCTGCACAGGAGGTGTGTACTATACCGCAGTGGCGGCTGCGTTCGGTTTCCGCGTCACCGGCACGGACGGCGCGGCCCGCACCGGGACCCTCCGGACGGCGCACGGCGTCATCGACACGCCGGCGTTCATGCCGGTCGGCACGCAGGGGGTCGTGAAGGCGCTCACCCCGCGCGACCTGCGCGATGTCGGGGCACAGGTCGTCCTCGCCAACACCTATCACCTGCTGCTGCGCCCCGGCGACGCCCTCGTCGCCCGGCGCGGCGGCCTGCACCGTTTCATGGGCTGGAGCGGCCCCATCGCGACCGACAGCGGCGGCTACCAGGTGTTCAGCCTCGGCGCGCGCCGGTCGATCGACGACGACGGGGTGTCGTTCCGCTCCCACCTCGACGGCCGTCCCGTCCGCCTGACGCCGGAGAGCGCGACCGACGTCCAGGTCCGGCTCGGGGCGGACCTGACGATGGCCTTCGACGAGTGCACGCCGTACCCGGCGACGGAGGACGAAGCGCACGCGTCGATGGAGCGGACGCTCCGCTGGGCGCGGCGCTCGCGGGAGCGGTTCCTCGCCTGGCGCGCCGGACGCGCCGGCGGGGGCGAGGCGATGACGACGCCGGCCCAGGCGCAGTTCGGCGTCGTGCAGGGAGGCGTCCACCCCGGGCTGCGCGAGGTGAGCGCGCGCGAGACGGTGGCGCTCGACTTCGACGCCTACGCCATCGGCGGGTTGAGCGTCGGCGAGCCGCCGGCGGTGATGTACGAGACGGCCGGCCTGACCGCCGCCGGGCTACCCGCCGACCGGCCGCGCTACCTGATGGGCATCGGCATGCCGGACGACCTCGTCGAGACGGTGGCACGCGGGGTCGACTTGTTCGACTGCGTGCTTCCCACCCGCAACGCGCGCAACGGGCAGCTCTTCACGAGCCGTGGCCCGCTGTCGATCAAGGGGGCCGTCCACGCCGAGGATGATCGGCCGCCCGACCCCGACTGCGGCTGCTACACCTGCCGGAACTTCTCGCGGGCCTACCTGCGGCATCTGCACGTGGCCCGCGAGATGACCGCCGCCACCCTTAACACGCTGCATAATCTACACTTCTACCTTGACACCATGCGGCGGATGAGGGAAGCTATCGCCTCCGGCGCGTTCGAAGTGTTCAGGCAGGCCTTCCACCGAGCGTACTCCCGCCGACCGAGGCACGAGCTCCCGGACGATTGATGCAGTTCTTGGACACTGCGGCCCTGTTCGCGATGGCGCAACCCGCGGGCGCCCAGCCCCTGCTGGTGCAGTTCCTGCCGTTCGCGCTCATCCTCCTCATCTTCTACTTCATCATCCTGCTGCCGATGCGCCGGCAGCGGAAGCGGGTGCAGGAGTTCCAGGGCAGCCTGAAGGTGGGCGACCGGGTGGTGACGACGAGCGGCATCTACGGGGAGGTCACGAAGCTGCAGGAAAAGTCCGTGCAGCTCCGGATCGCCGACAAGGTGCGCATCGAGATCTCGCGGGCGGCGGTCGGCGGCTACCAGGGCAAGGAACCGGTCGTGGCGGAGTCGAACCAGTAGGGGTGGACCATGCGCAAGAACCTGCAGTGGAAGATCCTGGCCATCCTCGCGATCGGGTTGCTGGCCGCCTGGGCCGTCTACCCGCCCGAGGAGCGCATCCGGCTCGGGCTCGACCTCGAGGGCGGCGTCCACCTCGTGATGCGCGTGCAGACGGACGACGCCCTGCAGGTCGAGACCGAGACGGCGGCCGAGCAGCTCGGCGAGCAGCTCTCGCTGCAGGGCATCGAGGCCGTCACGGTTCTGCCCGAGGACCCGACGACGATCCGCATCGAGGGCGTGCCGGGGCCGCGGGACGCCGAGTTCCGACAGCTCGCCGACGAGCGCCTCTCCGCCTCCTACAACCGCGAATCGGGGCCCGGCGGCTCCTACATCTACCGCATGCGCGCGCCGGTGGCGCAGTCGCTGCGCGAGGAGGCCGTGCGGCAGGCGCTCGAGACGATCGAGCGCCGCGTCAACGAGCTCGGCGTCGCCGAGCCGATCGTCGCGCCCCACGGGGTGGGCGGGGACCAGATCCTGGTCCAGCTCCCCGGCGTCTCCGACGTGGCCCGCGCCAAGGAGCTCATCCGGTCGACGGCGCTGCTCGAGCTGAAGCTCGTCGAGGAGGGCCCGGCCCCGAGCCGCGAGTCGCTCCTCGAGGCGCGCAACGGCGTCGTGCCGCCGGACATGGAGGTCGTCAGCCAGATCTCCGACCTGCTCAATCCCGGCGGCGCCTCCCAGCCGCTCTACTACCTGGTCCGCCGGGTTGCTGCCGTCACGGGCCGCGACCTGCGCAACGCGCGGCCCTCGCTCGACGAGTTCAACCAGCCCGCGGTCAGCTTCACGCTCAACCAGGAGGGCGCGCGGAAGTTCGGCGACATCAGCGGGAACAACATCGGCCGCGCCCTGGCCATCATTCTCGACGGGCAGGTGCGCTCGGCGCCGATCCTCCAGGGGCGCATCACCGACCAGGGTCAGATCACCGGCGTGACCATGCAGGAGGCCGAGGATCTGCAGATCACGCTCCGGTCGGGCGCGCTGCCGGCCTCGCTGACCTACCTCGAGGAGCGCACCGTCGGCCCGTCGCTGGGCGCCGACTCCATCCGGTCGGGCGTCATCGCCTCGGTCGCCGGGCTCATCCTCGTCGCGCTCTTCATGCTCGGCTACTACAAGCTGGCCGGCATCAATGCGGTGGTGGCGATCGGCATGAACCTGATCATCCTGATGGGTTGCATGGCGTACATCGACGCCGTGCTGACGCTGCCGGGCATCGCCGGGCTGATCCTGACTATCGGCATCGGCGTCGACTCCAACGTGCTCATCTTCGAGCGGATCAAGGAGGAGCTGCGCACCGCCAAGAGCGTGTCGGCGGCAGTGGGGGCCGGCTTCGACCGGGTGCTGCTGACGATCATCGACACGCACGTGGCGTCGCTCATCGCCGCCGCGTTCCTCTTCCAGTTCGGCTCGGGGCCGATCCGCGGCTTCGCCACCACGCTCTTCTTCGGCCTGGTCTCGAACATCTTCACCGCGGTATTCGTCTCCCGGACGCTGTTCGAGACGATCCTGTCGCGCCGGCGGGCGGCGACGCTCAGCATCTAGCGCCGCCCGGTTCCACTCGGGGGCGAGACTCGATCGCGCATGCCTATCTTCAAGACGCCGAACTTCGACTTCCTCCGCTGGCGCGGGCACGCCTTCGGGGTCTCGCTGCTGATCATCGCCGCCGGAGTGGCGATGCTGGTCGTGCGCGGCGGGCTGCCGCTGGGGCTCGACTTCTCGGGCGGCACCCAGATCATCGTGGAGTTCGACGAGCCGGTGGGCGAGGGCGCCGTCCGCGACGCGCTCGACGTGATAGAGGAGAAGGTCGTCCAGCAGTACGGCGACGCCGCGGACAACGCCGTGCTGGTGCGCCTGCCGCAGGCCGGGCCCGAGGAGGGGACCAGCCTGGAGGAGGGAGCGAACACCGTCGTCGCGGCGCTGCGCGGGAGCGACCTCGGTGGGTTCGAGATCATCGGACAGGAGCTCGTCGGCCCGGTCATCGGGCAGGAGCTCCGGCAGCGCGGCATCAACGCGTTCGTCTTCGCGATGATCGGCATCCTCATCTACGTCGGCCTCCGCTTCCGCTTCAGCTTCGCGGTCGGCGCGGTCGTGGCGGTCGCCCACGACATCCTCATCACCGTGTCGATGCTGACCTTCGTCGGCTACGACCTGTCCCTCAACGTCGTGGCCGCGATGCTGACCATCACCGGCTATTCGGTGAACGACTCCATCGTCATCTTCGACCGCGTCCGCGAGAACCTCCGCCTGATGCGGCGCGACCAGTTCGACCAGGTCATCAACAAGAGCATCAATCAGACGCTCGGCCGCACCATCATCACGTCCGGGACGACCGGCTTCGCCGTGCTCGCGCTCTATGTCTTCGGGGGCGAGGTGCTGCGCGGCTTCGCGTTCACGATGCTCGTGGGGGTCGTTACCGGCACCTACTCGACCATCTTCATCGCGGCGGCCATCGCCATCCTCATAACCCAGGGCCGGGCGGCGCGCCGGGCGCGGGCGGAGTCGGTGCCCGCGGCCGACGCACCCGTACAACGAGCGCGCGACGCGCGACCGAAGCGCCAGCGGCGAAAGGCGCGGGTCTGAGCTCGGACCGTCCTTGAGCGCGCTGCAGGCCGGCCTGCTCGGAATCGTCCAGGGGGTGACCGAGTTTCTCCCGATCTCGAGCTCCGCGCACCTGATCCTGGCCCGCGACCTCCTCGGATGGCATCTCGACGGCGACTTCGCGCTGGTTTTCGACGTGGCGTGCCACGTCGGGACGCTGGCCGCCGTCGTCGCCTACTTCCGGTCCGAGGTGCGGGGGCTGGCGGGGGCCGTCCTGCGCGGCTCGACCTGGCTTGCGGCGGGCGATCGGGACGGGCGCCTGCTCCGCTCCCTGGCGCTTGCCACGGTCCCCGTCGTCGTCGTCGGCCTCGCGGCGGGGGACGCGATTGCCGGCGCGTTGCGCACGCCGGAGGTGGCGGCGGCGAGCCTCGCCGCGGGGGCCTTCGTCATGCTCGCGGCCGAGCGCGTCGGGCGCGGTCGTCGTGGACGCCCGAGCGGCTCCGGCAGCGACGACGCCCTGGGCTGGGCGCCGTCGCTGGGGCTCGGCGTCGCGCAGGCGGCGGCGCTCGTCCCCGGCGTCTCGCGCTCGGGCGCCGTGCTGACCGTGGCCATGCTGATCGGCGTTCGCCGGCCGGCGGCGGCGCGCTTCGCCTTCCTGCTCGGGATTCCGGCCATCGCCGGCGCCGGAGCGAAGGGGACGCTCGATCTGGCGGCCGGCGGCGTGCCGCCGGGCGGGCTGACGGCGCTCGCCATCGGCGCCCTCGCGTCGGGGCTGGTAGGCTACGTGGCAATAGCCGGGTTTCTCCGATACGTTGCGCGGCACACGCTCGACGCGTTTGCCGTCTACCGGATCGGCCTCTCGGCGGCGGTACTCCTCGCGCGCTGAGGGGCGCCGCGGCCGAATCTGAGTGACGCCATGCAGTGGCTTCGTCGCAGTCTCGTCGCCGGGTTCGTGGTGACCGTTCCGCTGGTCATCAGCGTCGCGGCGTTCTTCTGGCTGTTCCAGGTGGTCGACGGCGTGATGGTCCCCGTCTACGCCCAGTGGCTCGGGCGGGAGGTCCCCGGCCTGGGGCTCGTGACGCTGCTCGTCGTGGTGATGGTGGTCGGCGCCCTCACGACGAACGTCCTCGGCCGGCGGGTCTTCGATCGCGGGGAGGCGTACCTGCTCCGACTGCCCGTCTTCCGTGCCGTCTACGGGCCCGTCAAGCAGTTGGTGGCGGCCTTCTCGCCCGACAACCAGCTCGGGTTCAAGCGCGTGGTGCTCGCCGACGACCCGAAGCGCGGGCTCGTCATCGGGTTCCTCACCAAGGAGTTCAGCCTGGAGCGGGAGCACGGCGCCGAGCTTCTGATGGCCGTCTACGTGCCGACCAACCACATCTACTTCGGCGACATCCACATCTACCCGCGCTCCGTCGTGACCTTCCCGGACATCACCGTGCAGGAAGGCGTGCAGGTCTTCCTGACGGGCGGCATGGCGCTCTCCGAGCGGCTCCGCATCGAGAACGACCGGCTGCGGCGGACCGCGTCTTGACACGTTTCCGGGGCGTCGGTTAGTGTGCGGGGTTTGGCCGCTGCTTGAGGGAGTACACGGGGATATGGACCAGTCACTGTATTTCGCACTCGGCTGGGGGGCGCCGCTCGCGGCCGCCCTCTTCGCCCTGTATCTGATTCGGACGATCAATCGGCAGTCGCCGGGGACGGAGGCGATGCAGCGCATCGCCGCGCTCATCCGGGCCGGGGCGATGGCGTTTCTGCGCACGGAGTACACCGTGCTCGCCGGCTTCGTGGCCGTGATGTTCCTGGTGCTGTGGCTCTTCCTGCCGGGGAACTCGCTGCTGACGGCGCTCAGCTTCCTCGTCGGGGCGCTGCTGTCGGCCTCGGCGGGCTGGATCGGCATGCGGACGGCGACGGGGGCGGCGGTGCGGACCACCCACGCCGCCACCGAGAGCCTGTCGCGCGCGCTGCGGGTGGCGTTCTCGAGCGGCGCGGTGATGGGGCTCACGGTCGTGGCGCTCGGCACGCTCGGCATCGCGGTGCTCTACTTCGCCTTCGGCGGGCTCGCCGGCGAGGGGCGCAGCGCCGTCGAGTCGCTGTTCGGCTTCTCGCTCGGGGCGTCCTCGATCGCGCTCTTCGCCCGCGTCGGCGGCGGCATCTACACGAAGGCGGCCGATGTCGCGGGCGACCTGTCGGGCAAGGTCGAGGCGGGCATCCCCGAGGACGACCCCCGCAACCCGGCGACCATCGCCGACAACGTCGGCGACAACGTCGGCGACGTCGCGGGCATGGGCGCCGACCTCTTCGAGTCCTACGTCGGCAGCATCATCTCGTCCATCGCGCTGGCCTGGGCGCTCGGCGCGGGCGCCGCGGCGACCCTCTGGGGCGTCGACGAGGCGGCCTTCGGCGCGCTCCAGCAGAACCTCGTCGTGTTCCCGATCCTCCTCGCCGGCACCGGCATACTGGCCTCGATTCTCGGCACCTTCGTCGTCAACACCGACGACGAGAGCAAGATCGGGAGCGCGCTGCACCGCGGCCTGCTCGTGGCGTCGCTCCTCGTCTTCCTCGGCGCCGGCGCGCTGATCGTGCTGCTCGGCATCCCCCTGGCCGTGCTCTGGTGCGTCGTCTTCGGCGTGGTCGCCGGGGTGGCCATCGGCCAGATCACCGAGTACTACACCGGCAAGGACAAGCCCCCCGCCCACCGCATCGCGCAGCAGTCGGAGACCGGCCCCGCCACGAACATCATCGCCGGCCTCGGCGTCGGCATGATGTCGTGCGCACTCCCGATCCTCGTCATCTGCCTGGCGATCTACGCCAGCTACTCGTTCGCGGAGCTCTACGGCATCGCGATCGCCGCCGTCGGCATGCTCTCCACCCTGGGCATCAGCCTCGGCGTCGACGCCTACGGTCCCGTCGCCGACAACGCTGGCGGAATCGCCGAGATGAGCCGCTGCGAGCCGTTCGTCCGCGAGCGGACCGACGCGCTCGACGCGGTCGGCAACACGACCGCGGCCATGGGCAAGGGCTTCGCCATCGGGTCGGCGGCGCTGACCGCGCTCGCGCTGTTCAGCACGTTCCGGGCCACGGCGGCCACCGCCGTCGACGAGGCGGGCGGCGCGGCGGCCTTCGATCCGCGGCACCTCAGCCTGGCCCTCGACAACCCCAACGTGCTGCTCGGCATGCTGCTCGGCGGGATGCTGCCGTTCCTCTTCTCGGCGCTCACGATGAACGCGGTCGGCCGCTCCGCGAACGACATGATCGAGGAGGTGCGCCGGCAGTTCCGCGAGATCCCCGGCCTCATGGAAGGCAAGGCCGAGCCCGACTCGGCGCGCTGCGTCGAGATCTCGACGCGGTCCGCCATCCGCGAGATGGTCGTGCCGGGGCTCATCGCGGTCCTGGCGCCGGTCGTGACCGGCTTCCTGCTCGGCGTCTCGGGCCTCGGCGGGCTCCTTGCCGGCGCGCTGGTGACCGGCGTCCTCATGGCGCTGATGATGGCCAACGCCGGCGGCGTCTGGGACAACGCCAAGAAGTACATCGAGGAAGGGCACCACGGAGGCAAGGGCTCCGAGCCGCACAAGGCGGCGGTCATCGGCGACACGGTCGGCGACCCCTTCAAGGACACCTCGGGACCGAGCCTCAACATCCTGATCAAGCTGATGACGATCGTCGCCGTCATCTTTGCGCCGCTCGTCGTCGCGTGGATGAGTTGATGCGCGCAAACCGATTGACTGGCGTAAGGGGTGCGAGTATGATGCACCGCTTCGCGGGTACGGTGTCCGCGCAGTTTCGAGGGCTCCGGTCGGGTTTTCTGGCTGATTCGGAGTGACGACGAGGACGCGTTGACAGGCGGTTTGGCACTGCTATAATCGCGCTTTGGCACTGCTGTAGTCGAAGCTCGCGAATCCGTGTCCGTGCTTTCGGCAAAACGAGGAGGTCAGCGTGGCCGACAACAAGAGCGACGCGAAGACTCGATCGAAGAGTCCCGCGGCTGCAGAGCCGAAGGGGCCGCAGATGTTCGGCGAGGTGGTCAACCCCTCGTTCCAGGTCGGCACCCGCAAGTGGTACACCGTGCCGCTTTCGATTGCGGTGCACGTCTTCGGCATCGGCGCCATCGTGGTCGTGCCGCTCATGGCCGTCGACGCGCTGCCGACGCCGAGCTCGATGATGGCTTTCGTGGCCGCGCCGCCCCCGCCGCCCCCGCCGCCCCCCCCCCCCCCCGCCCCCCCCGCCCCCCCCGCCCCCCGCCGCGGCCGAGGCGCCGCCGGCGCCGGTCATCGACGTCAACCCCAATGCCGCCCCGATCGCGGCGCCGGAGCAGATCGTCGAGGAGAGCGGCTTCGATCTGTCGGAGGTGCAGGGCGTGGAAGGCGGCATCGCCGGCGGTGTCGTCGGCGGCATCGTCGGCGGCCTGCCGTCGGCTCCGCCTCCGCCGCCTCCGCCGCCGGAGCCGGTTCGCGTCGGCGGCAACATCAGCCCGCCCACCAAGACGCGCGACGTCAGCCCCTCGTACCCCGAGGTGGCGCGCGCGGCCCGGGTGCAGGGCGTGGTGATTCTCGAGGCGACCATCGGACCGACGGGGACCGTGACCGACGTCAACGTGCTCCGCTCGGTGCCGCTGCTCGACGATGCCGCCATTGCCGCCGTCCGGCAGTGGCAGTACACGCCGACGCTGCTGAACGGCGTACCGGTTCCGGTAATCATGACGGTCACGGTGAATTTCTCGTTGCGGTAGACCTGGGAGCCCAACGGCCCGCATTCAGGAGGATTTCAGATGGACTTTCTCGAACTCTGGGAGCAGATGAGTCTCTTGGTCAAGTTGCTGATGGGCGTGCTTGGCCTGATGTCGATGTGGTCCGTGGGCGTCTTCTGCGAGCGCGTTTTCACGTTCACGCAGGCCCGGCGGCAGTCGGTGGAGTTTGCGCCGAAGGTGGCGAAGCACCTGAAGGACGGGAAGCTGAAGGAAGCCATCAAGATCTCGCAGTCCAAGGACTTCAAGTACAGCCACCTCGGAAAGGTCGTCCTGGCCGGACTGTCCGAGTACCAGTTCCAGCAGGAAGGCGGCGTGCAGCTCGAGAAGGAGGACGTGGTCGACAGCGTCCGCCGGTCCATCCAGCGCGCGTCCGCGCTGACCTCCTCTGACCTGAAGCGCGGCCTCGGCGCGCTCGCCACCATCGGCTCCACCGCGGTGTTCGTCGGCCTGCTCGCGACGACGCTCGGCGTCATCAACGCGTTCCAGGGCATCGCGGCCACCGGGTCCGGCGGTCTGGGCGCGGTGTCGGGCGGCATCTCGGAGGCGCTCGTCGGCACCGCCATCGGGCTCTTCGTCGCGATTCCGGCCGTGTGGTTCTTCAACTACCTGACCGGCCGCATCGAGTTCTTCACGGTCGAGATGGACAACTCGTCGTCGGAGCTGGTCGACTACTTCATCAAGAAGTCATAGGCCCGGCCCCGGTTCGCGCAATCTGGGGCGAGGAGGAGTCTCCACCATGGGAATGCAAGTTGGTGAGAAGTCCGGCGGGCTGAACTCGGAGATCAACATCACGCCGCTCGCCGACGTGATGCTGGTGCTCCTGATCATCGTTATGCTGATTGCCCCCCTCCTGCAGGCGGGCGTCACGTTGACGCTGCCGGACGCGTCGAACACCAGCGACAAGCCGGACAACGACAACAACACCGTAGTCGCGGTCACGGCGGACGGGCGCTACTTCGTCGACAACGTGCAGACCCCCGAGACGGAGCTGCTCGCCGCGATCAACCGGGCCCTCGACCGCAAGTTCGAGCGGATCCTGCTGATCAAGGGTGACGTGAACGCGCAGTACGGGGCCGTCATGCAACTGATGGACCAGCTCCAGCGGGCGGGCATCGAGAACATCGGGTTGATCACCGAGCGCGAAATCGGTGGCGTGGCCGGAGGCTGATGCCATGAAACATCACAAGAAGCACTTCGGCGCCGAGGATGTCTTCGAGGCCGAGGCGCCACACAGCAATTCGGACATCAACATCACGCCGTTCATCGACGTGCTGCTGGTGCTGATTGTCATCTTCCTGGCCGCGCTCCCGCTCGGCCAGCGCGGGCTCGACATCAACCTGCCGCTCGAGACGCAGGGCTCGGCCCAGGCTGCGACCGACAGCAGTCAGATCGTGCTCGAGTACACCGCGGATCGCCGGATCTCGGTGAACCAGCAGCCGATGGAGATCCAGAGCCTGCAGTCCGAGCTGCGCTCGATCTTCGAGACCCGGCGCGACAAGACGATGTTCATCGCCGGCGCCGGCACGCTGACCTACGGCGAGATCATCGACGTGATCGACGCCGCCAAGGGTGCCGGAGTAGAGAAGGTCGGCATCGTCACCGAAGGGATGCGCCGGGCGGCGGGCGCGGCGGCGCTGTAGCGCACCTCGGCTCCTCGGGACGGCCGGTATTCACGGCCGTGGGCGTCCGGCCCTTGCCGGGCAGCCCACGGCCGTTTTCTGCTGTACGGCGGAGCGACTGCGCGGGCTGAGGGGCGTACCCGAGCCAGCGCCGGGCCCGAGACGGAGCCCGACCACGCCGACAGGCACTGCGGTCTGCATCAAGCATGGCGCGCAGTTGGCGCGCAGTAGAGGCGCGCCTCCTTCCAGGGAAGCCACCAGCTCGGCGCGCGGATCGCGGTCTCTTCGTGGCAGGGTCTCAACCTCGACGGCAGGAGCCCTGCCACGGCCCTCGACGGCGAAGCGGCAGGGAGAGAGCAGGCATATCCCGGGTTGCGGCGTCTGCCAATGAAAAAGGGCCGACCACCTCGTGAGAGGCAGTCGGCCCTGGGAAGCTGGCGTTCGGTGCCCGCCGTGCCGCCGGTGCACCGCGGAGCGCGCCCCGACGGCGGGCGGCGCGCTCCACGTCGAAGGCGCCCGTCCGCCGTTGGGGAAGAAGGGAGCCAGCGCGCTAGTTGGCGGCCCCCGCGCCGCCCCGCGCCTCCTCCTGGAGCTGCTGCGCCCGATCCCGCAGCTCGTCGGCCTCGGCGATCAGCGTCTCGCGCTCGTCGAGGTCCTCGGTCTCGTTCGCCTTCATGCGGAGCAAAATGTTCTTGTAGACGAGCGCGTCGACGTAGCGCTCGTTCAGCCCGATGGCCTGGTCCGCGGCGGCGAGGCCGGCTTCGATGTATTCGGATTTCTCCTCCTGCGTGATGCGGAAGTCACGGAAGGCCTTCTCCCAGTAGTAGGTCGAGATGGTGTAGTACGCCTCGGGGTTGTCCGGCTCGATGCCCGCGCGCTGCTGGAGTGCCTCGATGGTCTGGTCGAAGTCGCCGCCCCGGTTGTAGAACCCGGCGAGCTGCAGGTAGACGGTCGGGTCCTCCGGCCGCATGTTCCGCACCTCGAGCATGACCACTTCCGCGTCCTCGTAGAGGCCGGCTTCCTCGTACAGCCGCGCGAGGGCGAAGTAGTTGTCCGGGTCGGCCGGGTCGAGCTGGATCATCGCCCGCAGAATCGGCTCCGACGACGCGGGGTCGTTCTTCTTGTCGGCCCCGAACGCGGCGTGCAGGTACTGCATCGACAGCTTCTTGAGGCCGGGATCGACGGAGCGCTCGGACCCCAGCCGGTAGTACTCGACGGCCTCGTCGAGATAGCCGTCGTTCTCCGCATCGCCCCGGAGGGCCGGCTTGTAGAGGTTGTCGTAGCTGTTGCCGATGTAGAAGTAGGCGGCGGTCATGGCCTGCGCCAGCTCGGAGTCCGGATTCTCCCCGAGCACCTCCAGCACCTCGTGGTAGGCCTCGATGGCGGCCGGGTAGTCGGCGCGGCCGTAGAGCATGTTCGCTTCCTTGAACGTCCGCATCGCGCTGAGCTCCGCGAAGAACCCGCACGAGGCGAGCGGCGCCGTCACTGCGATGATGACGGCCACTCTCAGAAGGCTGCGTCCCGTCTGCATGGCGATCCCCTTTCAGGCCTCTCGAAGCCGAGCCGAAACTTCCTGTCTGGGCGGGGGTCCGGAACGCCGGATCCCGGCCGCCCGATGGCGTCACGTACCGGCCCGCGCCCACACCACACCCGCGAACCGGAGCCCTATACTGAAACAAAAGCGAGGGCAAGTCAAGAACTGGGCCGGTAGCGTAATCCCTTTCGAGTCAGTCTGTTATACGGCGTCGCCCGCCGACGCTTGGACCGCCCGGCGCCGCTGATGGTACGCTGCAGCCGAGAGGCCATGATCAGCTTCGAGGATCTCGTCCACCGCGTCCGCGCCAACGACCCCGACGCCGACACGGATCTGCTCCGGCGCGCGTACGAGTTCTCGGCCCTGGAGCATGCGGGGCAGACGCGGCGCTCCGGCGAGCAGTACATCACCCACCCCCTCGAGGTCGACGCGCTCGTCGCCGGCATGCGACTCGACGACGTGGACATCGCGGCCAGCCTGCTGCACGACGTCGTCGAGGACACGCTGACGACCATCGAGCACGTCCGCGACCTCTTCGGCGCCGAGGTGGCCCACGTCGTCGAGGGCGTGACGAAGATCAGCAGCATCCCCTTCTCGTCGAGCGACGAGGAGCGACAGGCCGAGAACTTCCGCAAGATGCTGCTGGCGATGGTCGACGACGTGCGCGTCATCCTGGTCAAGCTGGCCGACCGGCTGCACAACATGCGCACGCTCGGCCACCTGAAGGAGGAGCGGCGCATCAAGATCGCGCAGGAGACCCTCGACATCTACGCCCCGATCGCCAACCGGCTCGGCATGAGCAAGCTCAAGAACGAGCTCGAGGAGCTGGCCTTCCGGCATCTCGATCCCGCGGCGTTCGAGCGGCTCAAGGCGTGGGCGGAGGAGCGGCGCCGCGCCACCGAGCAGACCGTCGCCCAGCTCAAGGACACCCTCGAGGCCAAGCTCCGCGATGCGCACGTCCCGGCCCTGACCCTCGAGGGGCGCATCAAGCGGCTGTTCAGCATCCGCGAGAAGCTCAGGCGGCAGAAGATCGGCCTCGACGAGGTCTACGACCTGATCGCGCTGCGGGTGATAACGCTGACGGTGCACGACTGCTACGCGACGCTCGGGATCATCCACCAGACGTGGGCGCCGGTCCCGGGCCGCTTCAAGGACTTCGTCGCGATGCCGCGCCCGAACGGCTACCAGTCGCTGCACACGTCGGTCGTGAGCGACCGCGGCTTCGTGTTCGAGGTGCAGATCCGGACGGAGCGGATGCACCACGTGGCGGAAGAGGGAATTGCCGCCCACTGGAAGTACAAGGAGGGCCGCGTCGGCGCGCATCCCGACGAGAAGTACTTCCGCTGGCTGCGCCAGCTCCTCGAGACCGAGAAGGACGCGCGCGACCCGAGCGACTTCATCCACAGCCTCAAGCTCGACCTCTACCCGGAGGAGGTCTACGCGTTCACGCCGAAGGGCGAGGTGAAGGCGTTGCCGCGCGGCGCCACGCCGGTCGATTTCGCGTACGCCATCCACACCGACGTCGGGCACACGTGCGTCGGAGCGCGGGTGAACCGCCGGATGGTGCCGCTGCGCACGCGGCTCGGGAGCGGAGACATCGTCGAGGTCGTCACCGCGGCGGGGCGGACCCCGAGCCGCGACTGGCTCAACTTCGTCGTCACCGCACGCGCCCGCCAGAAGATCAAGCACTTCATCCACGCGGAGGAGAAGGTCCGCGCCGTGGAGCTCGGCCGGAGGCTGCTCGACAAGGAGATCCGGCGCCTGGACCTCAACGCCCGGACCCTGCTCGCGCCCGCCGAGCTCGGTCGCGCCGCGGCCGAGCTCGGCGTCTCGAAGGCCGACGACCTCTGCGCCTCCATCGGCTACGGGAAGCTCTCCGCCCGCCGCGTGCTCGCACGGCTCGCGCCGGCCGGCGCCCACCGCGACCGGACGAACGGACGCCCCGCCGAGGTTGTCCCCGAGCGCGTTCCGCCGCCGCCCGTCCCCGACGCGATCAAGGCGAGCGGCTGCGACGACCTGCTGGTGTTTCGCGCCGGGTGCTGCAACCCGATTCGCGGCGAGCCGATCGTCGGCTACGTCACGCGGGGGAAGGGCGTCTCGGTGCACGCGTCGACGTGCCCGAACGTGGTCAACCTGCTGTACCACCCCGAGCGGCGGATCGACGTGGCCTGGGACACGGGCGGCGACGACCCGGGGGAGTTCACCGTCCGCCTGACGATTCAGGTGCAGGACCGCCGCGGCATGCTCGCCGACGTCACGACGCGCATCGCCGACATGAACACCAACATCCGCCGGGTGGAAGCCGACGTGAACGAGACCCGGCGCGGACGCATCAGCGTCACGATGGACGTCGACGACCTCAAGCACCTGCAGCGGGTCATCAAGGATGTCCGGGCGGTGCCGGGGGTGATCGACGTGGAGCGGGTCCTGCGCCAGCCCTAGCCACCCTGGCCCACCAGTCGTCGCCCGACGGCTCCGCCTGGTGCCCAACCAGGGGCTCGCCAGGAGTCTGCCCCGTTCTGCGGCGCCGACTCCTGGACCGCCGGCAGGCTACGCGGCCTTCGTGATGCGGTTCGAGCGGATGCAGCGCGTGCAGACGCGGATGCGCTTGACGCCGCCGTTCACCACCGCGCGGACGCGCTGGATGTTGGCCTGGAATCGGCGCGAGGTCACGTTGTGCGCGTGGCTCACGTTCCGGCCGAAGGTGGGCCCCTTGCCGCAGATTTCGCAACGCTTCGCCATCGGGAAAGTATATCAGGGCGCCACGATGCGCGGCTGCTCGTCGGACCTCGGCTTCGCCATCGACTGGAGCAGGCGGGCGACGAGGGCCAGGTAGGCGCCGTCGCCGCCGTCGAGAACCGCTCCCGCGTCCCGGGCCGCGGTCTCGATGCACCGCGCCGCTGCCGCCACGTCCCCGTCGGGCAGCCGCACGCCCTCCTTGCGCTGCTCCTCGATCAGCGCCTGCATGCGGCCCGCGAGGCGCTGGGCGTCGAGCGACGTGGCCCGGTGCTCGTAGACGATGCCGCGGCTGGCGGTCTCGAACGTCTCCGCGGTCGCCTTCGCCGCCTGCTCGACGTCGGCGTCCGACCGCGGCGTGGCGTCGGGGCCGTCGGCGCGCACGGCCGCCTGCAGCAACAGCGCAATCTGCTGCTGGCGCTCCGTGAGTCGCCCGAGGATCGGGAGCAGGAAGCCGAGGTCGCGCTCCTGCTGCCGCTGCACGACCGCCGGCGGGTGCGCGTCCGCCGAGCGCAGGTAGCTGCAGTCCGACGGGCAGGCAATCTCGACAAGGCGCTTCGTCCCGCAGCACACCGGGCAGATCTGCTGTCCGAGGGCGGGGCACGCGCGGCGCGCACGACGCGTGCCGCAGGCGGGGCACTTCGTCCTGGCCATCGCCACAAAGCATAGATCGGCCGTCCCGGCCGGGCGACCTCGCGTCGCCCGCGGATCGTCCTCTCCAGGGGGCACGTCGCCGACACGCCGCCCGCAACCACAAGAAAAAAGGGGGAAACCTATCGCTCCTCGTTCCCGTCTAAGGAGGTAGATGCGCCAGGCCACCACATGGCGGCGCGGGGGGTTCGACACCTTGGGATGAGCACGTCACACCGGGCGAGGATTCACGCTCGGGGGTCCTAGCGGCGACCGGCGCCGCATGCTCTCCACGCTCCCCTTCGTCTCCTTCCCCGGTCCGACAACACCTCACCCCGTCTCGGTCGTGTCCGTGCCCCGTCGCGCCCGTGGCCGGTCGGCGAATCATGGTACTGACTTTGCATGCCCGTCAGTACGCGCGGTCGGCGCGGGATGCGGGAGTCGGAGTTTCCCCGGGCGCCGGCGGCGCGTCAGCAACGGGAGGGAGCGGCAACATGGAAAGAACGAGAACGAAAGGAAGGATGAGCGACGCCCGGTTCGACGAGCTCCGCGGTCTGCTCGAGGAGCGTCGCCGGGAAATCGTCGACGAGGTGCACCACAAGATGCGTGACGTCCGGGACGAGAACGCCGCCGCGCCGGTGCAGGGCGTACGCGACGAGGCGGAGATCTCGGAAGCCGAAATCCAGGACGACATCGAGTTCGCCGTGCTGCAGATGAAGGCGGAGACGCTCCAGAAGATCGCCGACGCGCTGCACCGTCTCGATGCGGGGACGTTCGGCTACTGCGACGAGTGCGGCACCGAGATCGCGGAACGGCGCCTGCGCGCGTTGCCGTTCGCCGCGCGCTGCACGGCCTGCGAGCAGGCCCGCGAGACCGCCATCGAGCGCCAGCAGCATCTCCACGCGGCGCGGCGCGGCGCGGCGTCGCTGTTCCCGGACGTAGCCGCCTGACGGACCGCAACGGACCACTCCGGTGACTCGGACGGCCCCGCGCGAGCGGGGCCGTCACCTTGTACGGCCCTTCCCGCGCCGCTCCCGCGCGCCGCTGCATCCGGCAGCACGGCTGCGTCCGGCAGCACGGCTGCGTCCGGCAGCACGGCTGCGTCCGGCAGCACCGCTGCGTCCGGCAGCACGGCTGCGTCCGGCAGCACCGCCCGGCCGGTCACTCGCGCGCGCCGCCCCCCGCCCGCGCCGCCGTCACCGCGCGCACCGCGTCGAGCACCGCCTGCAGGTCGGCCGGCAGCTCGCTCCGGAGCTCCACCGGACGCCCGTCGCGCGGATGGGCGAACGCGAGTCGGTGCGCGTGGAGGAAGGGCCGCTCCAGGCGCTGCACGGCCCGCAGATGGGGCGGGGGGGGGGGGAGGAGGGGCCGCGCCGGGCCCTGCCGGCCCGGCGGGGGGGGGGGGGGAGGGGGGCGCGCCCCGCCGTAGAGCGCGTCGCCGACCACCGGGTGGCCGATGGCGGCCAGGTGCACGCGGATCTGGTGGGTGCGCCCGGTGGCGATGGCCACGTGGACCAGCGAGACGCCGTCGAGCCGCTCCGCGTGCGTCACGCGGGTCACCGCCTCCCGGGCGCGGCGGGAGCGGGCCGAGATCTTCTTCCGCTCCACGGGGTCGCGCCCGATCGGCAGGGCGACGCGGCGGCCCCGCCGCCCCCACCCCCCCGCCCCCCGGGCGCGGCGGGAGCGGGCCGAGATCTTCTTCCGCTCCACGGGGTCGCGCCCGATCGGCAGGTCGATGCGGCGGCCCTGCTGCACCACGCCCCAGGCCAGCGCCGCGTACTCCTTCTCCACCGCCCGTTCCTGGAACTGCCGCGCCAGCTCCGCGTGCGCGCGGTCGTGCTTGGCCACGACCAGCAGACCCGACGTCCCGCGGTCCAGCCGGTGCACGATGCCCGGCCGCCGCTCGCCGCCGATGCCGCTCAGGTCGCCGACGTGGTGCAGCAGGGCGTTGACCAGCGTCCCCTCGGCGTGGCCGGCGGCGGGGGGCACGACCATTCCCCCCGGCTTGTGCACCCACGGCGCGGCCGCCCCCGGCGGCGGGCTCGCGAGCGTCACCACGTCGCCCTCCCGGACCGGGGTGCTGGCCCGCGCCGGGCGGTCGCCGACCGCGGCCAGGCCGTTGCGAATCAGGCGCTGGATCTGGGAGCGCGTCCGCTCCGCCAGGCAG
>MKWU01003564.1_pt1 | contig 20227 bp, 18 predicted proteins | sample 809101 | NCBI WGS metagenome assembly MKWU01 (sample SAMN05860141, study PRJNA318959) | sponge metagenome | host: Aplysina aerophoba | place: Slovenia: Piran, Adriatic Sea, Gulf of Piran | collected 2013-05-07
ATGCTTCACTTGTGACTACGTACGTATTTGGGCATTCAAAGGCTGAGATCATCAGAGCTAGTGAATGTCATCATAGGCATATGCACTGCCAGTTGTGTATTGCCCTGTGCCATGTACAGTTAGACTTTTACTCAGTCTTCTCTGCAGCTTCGCATGTTTCTGGCAAACTGTCCATCTAAGCACTTCACTTTGGTACTACGTACTGTGAGATCGAGCAAAGGTAACAATTGCTGCCTGTGCTCTAATACCTAATCAGCACAACCATGAGCGCTTCAACTTCTCTTCCTGGGATGTACGTGTTAGAGTCATACCCGGATGTGATTCAGCGTGTTAAACTGTGGTAGTTTCCACATGTGTACAAATTTTGAACGGGGACAAGCCGGGAAGAGGTTGCCTGGCAACCATCTGCCAAATGGCTGTGCGATCCGAGGTGTTGCTCACTCCAGCTGATTTCTTGGTGCTGACTTCAAGGAACTGTTCAGGACTGCTTCAGTACCTGCACTAAGGTGGTGGCTACAGTTTGGACACTTAGTAGGCACCACTTCTCGTAAGTTGTTGCTGTATCGTCGTGTGTATCCTGCTTAAGTCTCATGTGCGCCATGATAACTGAAGGTCTTAAAGTCACTATCAGTTATAATATCAGTGTAGTGCAGGTTGTGCTGGCTTTCAAATCTCCTCCACATGATCAATGCCACCTCACACTCCGGAGATGAGCTATAAAAGTTGGCAACACGTTCATGTGTTGACCTCCAAGCACATACGTACTCAGCAGTTCCAGCTCATTTTCCCTATTTCTTGCACTCTGTGCATGCCTTCAATAGTGTTACTAGTTCAGAACTTGTCCAGTCACTAAACAAAGCACCACAACTACACCATGTTGATAAGTAATCCCCGCGAATGCCAGGCAACGTCACACATCACAATTGTACCTACCGTGCCATCTGCTGTTGCTTTTGCTCATGATGAGTCTTCTTTGTGGCTAGGGTCTTTCTATCCACAGATAGTGACTTTGCCAACTTGAGTGCCCTCTTGTAGTACTGGAGAGCCATCACATTGGGTGCCAATTTTCCTTACTTGTTAATCTTCAATCAATCAATCTGCAAGGAAAGTCTATCATACTTGAGACAGCATGGGGTGCATCTTCTCCTTAAAGGATACAAGGACTTGAATTTCAGATTCAAGGCACTATGTCGGAGTCATAATGGTTACCATTGCGGTTAGAATGTCTCGAGATTACTCCCACGGTTGCTCAGCGAGCTAACTGTACAATGTGGTGAACAGTGTCGAAGTGATGTTGTGCGGGCTCAGTTAATTTGTTTGTTGGTGAAGGATAGCAGTTATAGAATCCGCAGCTCGGTGTATATTCAATGCATTTTGGCTTCTGATGAACAAGTTCACTTACAGTACTATCATACGATCTTCAGTGGTTGTTCTTTTGGGCCATAGGTTGTACATGTTGCTTCATTGAACACAAACGAGACCGCCAATCAATGGTTGCTTGATGTCTTTGTACGTACCTGCATAACAGCAGCAGTAGAGGAGTATCATACCTGGTCACTATGTAGACTATAGTGTAAATTGGCACTGCCGTGGAACATCCAGTGGGTTTAAAGTAACCTTCCTACATATGTACATGTGTGATTGTGTCTGGAGTGTTAAAAGGCTGTGTTACAGAGAAAGAGTTGCCATTAAAGCAGCCAGTCGATCAGAGCCTGACCAACCATTCTTGTTTACCAGCCTTGTTGCAAACCATATGTCAATTACCTAACCACCTCTCCTAGTTATTAATTCTCCATTCAAGTCCCTATATGCAGCTCTTATGAATGCACTGACGTGACCACTAAGTCCCTTTCCTTCTAAGCATTGGAACAGTTTGTCTATCCACTCTGTCATACACTTTGCTAAAATTAGTTATGGCCCTTAACTTTCCTCTCCTAGACGTGGGCTTAATTTGCCAAGCAGCGTCATGGTTCTTGGTCTCTGTGCTCCCCCCATTTTCAAACCTCTCCTTGCTCCTAGGTGGCAGTTGTTTTTCTTCCACCACTTTTGTCATTCTTTGTTGAACTCAGATGCACTTTACTTTGTACACCACAGACACCAATGCTATGCCCTGGAAATCATCCACCATGGGAGTACGCACCATTTCTCTTCTTGGATATGGGTACAAGGACACTCTTCCTCCACTCTGATGGTGTCATCCCATTTCTCCAGCACCAGTTGAGCACACCCACCATAAGCCGATCAGCACCTCATAGCATGCCATTCTTGTACTTAGCCCATCCCTGCCTAGTGCTGCCTTGTGTATCACTTTGCCCAGAGCCTGCACGTTTCTACCACGGTCACAATGGAACTGGCTAGGGTCTTTCTATCCACAGATAGTGACTTTGCCAACTTGAGTGCCCTCTTGTAGTACTGGAGAGCCATCACATTGGGTGCCAATTTTCTCTCGTATTTGATCTCCTATCAGCAATTCTCCTGACTCATCATCACCCGTACATGCTTGACCTTCATTCAGTGACTGCTCAAAGAGTCTCTTCCACACTCTTCCTGCCTCTTCACCTTTGGTTACTTGCCCAACTTCATTATTGACCTTAGTAATGGCATCGTTCCCATTCCATCGTCTGCACCTGCCTCCACCACCTTCTGAGATTCCTTAGTAACCTGTATTGTTAATCATGCTTCATCATGGAACAATGCACAGCCACTGTCTAACCAAGACCCTTGAAATATGTCACCAATGTCCTGGAAGGTTTGCTGTGTCTTCCTAGGTACATACAACAGTTGCATATGATAAAGACGAAGACCCTCGTGGTCAGTTATCCCATCATGTGTGTTTGCTCAGCAACACTGGCTATTTATAAGCATTAGCCTGTACCATATGTATATCAGAATACTTGTTAGCTTACTAGTCATAATGATACACAGTACAGCATGTATTATTTCGGTATTACTGTTCAAAGGCACAGTATATTGTACGTATGCTGTGTGTGTACATATCGAACAGCTTGTGTACTTTTGTTGCAGGCTTTGATGAACACTCTGAAGGAGGAATGTCACAAGTCACTGTCCAACTCCGGGATGCTGTGGCCGTTGTTCCATATCCATACATTCAGACATCCATCACTTCTTCGTACTTACTTATAGAAGGTAAGCGTTGTGTGCTGTTTGTTTACTCTAAGAATAGTGTGTAGTCATCTATTTCAGGACTGATTCTGTCAGTGCATAAACATGTGGAGCTTTCTAAAGCTTCGAGAGGCATTATGTTGAATGTGATTTTGCTGGCAGGAGATGATCTTGTCTTGCTGGACAAAGTAAGATACGCATATGACTGAACCTTGCTGTATACACTCTTTAACGTTATGGTGCTTGTGTGACACGACAACGGAAAACAGATTACTCATTGCTGATTCTCTTCTTTCGGGTGCTGATGAGCATCTTCGTAAATTTACATACTGTACGTAGGTAGAGTAAATGCTGCTTTAGTTGAAAGAGTATGCACAGCTTGGTTCAGTCTCTGTTAGTCTTGTCTCGTCAAATGCTCACAGTTTGCTGCTCACAGTTGCTGGGCATTTACTGCACTAGTTTTGCAATGGGTAGCTACCATGCTGCTCTATGCTCTCACTAATACTCAGAAGCAAGTAAGTTGTTAGTGTGCAGCATATACGTATGTATTCTGTTCTGTTTTGCGTTCTACATACATTGTGAAGTTTCCTTTGTATCTCTGTACTGTAAAATGCATATACGTATGTGTGTGAGCTCTTACTTTTATGTGTATCTGAAATGAGCTCAGTTTTGTTTGGTCTCAGGGTATTGTTGTTCTAGAGAAATACGTTCAGCTAAGAACCTCGCACCTTACTTCAAGTGTGTTCAGCACATGCTGAAATTCACTTTTCTCCACCGTGTAGATTGGAAGGGAGTCTTTGGCTATGTAGTAAATAACAGAATCAGTGAGCACTTTCCCTTTCCTTTCCTGTCACTCGTACTTTTGACTTGCACTCATCGACTGACCAAGGGTTGGTTAGCTGGCTAGCTGCAGGTGCGGGCACAGTTGCACTGCCGGTCTCTTGTCCTTGGCGTCTATTGCCGACTTTGCTTACACGTAGATTGAAGGGTGGCTCATCTTCAAGTGCACCAAGAGATTGGAAGTGTTCCTGTGATTTGCCAGTGCTCGCTTGCGACAGGTTTGGCAAGTAGTGCTGCTGTCTTCAACTGCTTTACTGTCTGCTCCACGCTCGCATCCAAAGTAGTTCCACACCACGCTCTTCATGACACTCTTGGCTACAAGCTCTGACATCTAGACTCTGCGCTACACTAAGCTGACTAAATTGCTGTAAGAAGGATGTTGTCAACCAAACTAAACAAAAAACAAACAAAGCACTTCTACAACTGTTGCTTTAGTTATATGGAATAGTCCATACTGTATACTACATAATCACTACATGCCTACCAGACATAGAAATAAAGAATAGATAACCGATATTCGATATCCAGTTTGCACTATTACACAAATATGTACTGCCATGGTATGCAAACAGTACTGCCCAGCAACTCAATACTGGTATACTGCCCAGACTTGCCAAGGAGAGCATCAGTTAGACAACTAGCAAAGTATATGTAAATACACATGCATGTCAATTGATATTGAGTTAGATCGGTCCACAATTTGGAAGTCGTAGGTATCCTGCCCATGGGGTTGTGGCCTGTACGATGTTCTACATCCTCGAAGTGCAAAGCTCAGTCTGCATCTGCATCTGACTCATTGAATAGTCTTGCTGTAAGGAGTGCCATGCTTGTCCGCTAGCATAGAAGCTAGACGACTGTAGAAAGTTGTGGCAAATGGTCCCATACCTACTGTGGCAGACATGACAAGGGGTGTAAAAGTGGATCGTTTGACTTCCAGGATCCTTCCTTTGTAGTGTTTCTTCTCCAATTCATGTTTGTGGTTGGTGGACTTCAAAGAGGTAGCACTATTTGATCGAGCACTTGGGTTGAAAGCCCTAAATGTCTTTTCAAATCGGCCACCCCAGACACCGCAAGCCAAGATATCCAGCCGAGCACCAGGGTCTGAGTTGACGGTCTTGTGTACCATGATTACCCCTGTCAGGGGTTGTCCGTAGGTGATGTTCCACCTGAACATTGTGACACGTCTCTCGTAGCATGGATGCTATCAAGTCTCTAACTTCGTTGTGCCTGATTCCAGTGAAGTCCCCTGTAGTACATAATAGTGCTTGCTCTACGCTGAAGTTGTGGCCTCATACACAATGGCAAGGGGTACGTTGCAGAGGCAGATCGTAATAAAAAGCAATGGTGTCCTTGAAGTCTGACTTGTGTAAGCTGTAGCCATGTCTCTCAATTGGAAGGGACGTTAACCTCAGAGAAGAGCCTTTCTTTGTCCTAGTGCAATGCAATGCTGCAGCTGTGACGGGAAATTGGGCAGCAACTCCTCCATTTGTTATGCCAGTTTGAGGTTGTCACTGCCTTTACCTCTGCCTTGATCGGTCCCTGAAGTGAGTCTGATTGTGACCTTTGCCCAGAGAGGCGATAACCATGTATGTATGGTCAAAGCCTCTTGTTAACCAGCTTCCCACCACACCTCTTCTTCCTTAGAAAGTCCTACTTCTTCTTCTCTTTTCAAACCACACCATGTGTCAGTTTTATTTCTCAATTTTGCTGTCCCTCGTCTCAACTTACCAAACATACTTCTCTGCCTCTTATAGTCGAACTCTACATACCAAGCCTTACATACATAGTCCATTAACTTTCCAGCTTCGCCTCCTAACTTCCTCTCTCCAAACCTCTTCTCCTTTCTTCATGCTACGTATATCCTTCAATATCTGCTTCACTCTCCTCCACCAACCCACTCAGGGTCTCTACATCCAACTCTTTCCACCCAAACACCTCCAGGCTCCAGACTCTGATGCAAGTCTTTCACCCACTTCACCTTATTTCCTAGTTCCAATGCTTCAATCATCACCACCTTCAACAACCTGCCATTAGCCATTCTCATCACCTGCACCCAAATTCAATACTTCTCTTCATTGCTTCCTGCTTCACTGGTAGCATGTTCATTTCAAACTGAAGTCTCCCAATCCCTAAAATGATTCTTGCTGCCCTTATTGGCACATCTTCCACTGGCCTCAGCTGCCCTCCACACCCCCATACCTCTGCCCCATACAGTAACACCGTTTGCACTAGTGTCTCCGTAAGTTTCACAAGGGTAGACCCTTTAACCAGCCCCACTGTAGCCGTGCATCTTCTGAGCCAATCACCTAGTGCTCCCGCCTTTGCCCTCTCCTTCACCATTCTCAAATTTTGCAGGTGGTCATCCACCACACACCCTCGGTACTTGTACTCTTACTACTGAGACCTCCTGGCCACTGATATAAAACTTCTCTTCTCATATGCACCACCCCCACTTCTCCACATTAATTTGCACTGCCCACTCACTACTCCATTCAGCCAAGTTATCCAACCTCCGTCTCATCGACTTCTCATCTTCTGCCTAGTTCACCACATCATCTGCATACAGTTACACCGAAATTAACTGACCTCCACATTTCACCCCCACCTTCTGCCTCCTTCAGCTTATACACCAGTGAGTTCGCATATTCAATTCTTAAAGTACACCATGCTACATATTGGCACTAGGACTCACATGGTGTCCAATGAAGCACTAACAGCAAAACCCTATACAGCATAAGCAAGAAAGGCAGATATACTGGGGAAAGTAAGAATGCATTATGTGTATAAGTGGGTATCTAGTTAGATGGAGCAGACAAAAAAGCAGTATACTGATTGTCAGCAGACGAGATACATAAAAGACAACACATGCAGGCATTCCTAATTAGTGGCTGCCAAAACGAGCATCTCACATTGACTTAATACAGTTTCTACATGCATGGGCCAATAGATGAGCTGTCTGTTCTTTCTCTTCTGTGCTGGGCTGGGCAAATGCCAGCAGTGGCTGTCGATGGTTGCTCCAGGCACCTAGGAATCCAATGAATGACATCCTCCACTTCACCACTATTACACTCCTTGCATACACTATTCTCTCTCTTCACTCCCTGCCACCTGCCTGTCTCCATCTGAAATGCCGCTGTACCTCCCCTCAGCTTCAACATCACCCTCCTTTCTCTCTTTGACTTTACAACTGCACAAGAAGATTCATCCCCATATTCAACCATCCTCCTTATCATCAACAACTTTGGCTTCTACTCCAAGTCCTTATTCCGTTCTTCCTTCACTCTCTGCCATGCAACACTTTCCAGCATTCCCTTCAAATCTGCCATCTGCTTCACGTGCTCCGCACCCACCTCCTGCCAACCAAACTCCCTGCAACAACTAACCATCTTCTTCAATCAGCTCCCTTTGCCATGTTGCGAGAACAGCAGGGAGGAGAGGATACACCCCTGTCTCAGACCACATAATACGCCAAAGGGTCTGCTCCGCTCTACTCTTACCTTCACCTCACAGCTCACTTCCAAATTAACAGCCTTCAAGAAGTCTAAGACTCTACTTCTGATTCCCATCTCCTTCAGACTACCCCATAGCTTCCCCTGACTCACCATCGTGGGCCTTATTTAAAATCAATAAAACGTTATATGCATGTTGTAATTCTGTGCGAAACATTTTTGGTCAGCATAATATAATTAAGATAGTAAGCATAATGTTGAACCTTGTGAGCATGATGAGGATAAACTTCAAGAAATTCAGAATAGCATAATGCAGGAGAATGTGAGCATATTGTCCTCAGGCCTATGCTGCAGGCTCCAACAACAGTAGTAGATTTGACCTCGATTGACCTGTCACGTTAAATTTGGACACCCCCCCCCGCCCTCATTTTGAAGCTCTCCTTGTTTTTCTGCCACCGAATTCCTCTCTCCAACCACGTGCCCCAAACTTCCCCTGCATGACACTACACATTGCCCGGTATGCCACTGACACTAATGGGTTAACCTGGACTTCATCTGTCTTGCATACGCTACTTCATCTTTTCTTTGAAATGGTCACCACTGTGCTTCTCTATTTTTCCTTCAGTCTATCCAGAGCTTGCTCGACTTGTTCTCTTATCATAGCCTTATTTAGAAATTCAAACCCACTACTTGCCTTCACTCCACCTCCATTTTCCCCAACTTCTAACCTTCCATATTTATTCAGCACCCTCTTAAATATGTCTCCTCCATTCATACCTCTACTACTTCATTACTCTGTCTCATTGCACCTTCCTCATCATACACCTTGTCAATGTTGCTTCTCTTTTTCCGACCGTCTTTCAAACCCAACTACAAAAGGGATCTTCCCATCGGTAGTCTAACTTGTACAAGCTTTCCTCCACACCACTTTTTCTGCTTAAAGTGTTTATTGAGAACTGTATCTCCGACTGTGAAGCAGTTGAAGTAGCAGCTTCATGCATTGCAACATAATATAGTACTGTTGTTTCTCTTGCTGAGTAATCTCTATGTTATATTTTATACATTCATCTATCTTTTCTTTTTTTGCCTTTCTGTCATCATCGTCATGTTCATTGCTTTCTGTGTAATCCTCCAGCTTTTCATGTGGCTTATAATAGCTAGTGGCATAATAATCAAGTGGCAGTTGGGCAACTCATTCAAACATTGCTTCTAATGGTGTGCAGCTGTATCTCTCATCCAGGCCATTTGCTTAGGAATGGCAGATGGCGAACCGATGTTTAATTCCTAATTCTTTCATTAGTTCTGCCTTAAGCAGATTCCTAAATTCCTTTCCCTGGGCAGTTGTTATGACTGCAGTGAGTCCCGTGATGAAGAAGGGTTATAGATAGGAGGGAAATCAGCTGTTAAAGATACAGTAGATGGTAAAGCTTTCATACAAAGTACACACACCATGGTATACATTGTACTCCTGCCCTTGCCCACCTCTCGACGGCAGCAACAACCCATGAAGCTTCTTTGCTTGTCAGAGCAGCTGCCAATTCAAACTTAGTGAAATAGTCTGAGATAGTCAGCACATATAATTCCTGATAGGACCGATACAGTCCATGCCCAAATGGTGGCAAGAAGCCATCTTCTTATTCGTGTGCTGACACGTTGGGCAATGCTGGATCTGAATAGAGAACGTGATGGTATCAATATAGATATAAGTATAGTACATCCAACAGTAATATATTGCTGAATCTCAAGCTCAGACTCACCAGTGTCCAGACATGATGTGCTACGCCCTTCCAATAGAACAGTTCAGCAACACTTCTCTATATCTTCGACTTTCCAAAGTGACCTGCTCTGTAATAACCCTTCTGTTCCAACAAGTGACCCTTAAATTCTCACTCACACTTCTACAACTTGGCAACAATTGACAGCAGCCCAAGTGTTGCTTGACCTTCTTACATTGTGAGAGACACAGCCCTCCAAATAACAGGCTGAAGGTCACTTCACTTCAAACAGGTATTTAAGAGCTTGCTTGTAGACCAAGCTCCAGCTGTTGTTGTGTGCACTCAGAATGTGCTGCTTCTCATCTTCTCTTCTGTCTTGTAGCTTACACTCAAGTGTCTGTCTTTTAGTTCTCTCTTCTACTTGTTGGACCAGGCATTAGTGGTGTCCAGCATCTGGCTTAAAGCTATTGATGTGCTAATCATCCCTCTTAAGTGATAGTGAGAGTCACATCCTCCTTCATTTTGTCAGCAATTGAGTACTGCACAGCCCCATAAATGTAATGATCGTTCACTCATCTTACTGTCTCCAAATGAATTCCACTATAGCTAAAACCAGCAATTCCAGCAACAACCCTTATATGAGCAGACATACACGTTAACTGGCAACAAAATTGCAACAGGAACCAAGTCATTGTTCTCAGTATATTACAACCCCTAAATACGTATACAAAATACATTCATTTGTTTCACCCGTGCAGTGAGATAGAGTAGCCAAGGCGTGGTTGTGTAACCGTTGTAATGTGGTTTTACCTTAGGTGTGCAATGTAACTGTTGTACTACTTGAGCATGCACTAGAAGCATCATCGAGTATGTACAGTACATGTGGCGATAGTCAATGTGGCATTCTCTACTTCATACGTAGGTGTTGCACAGGTGTGCATGACACCTTGTTATACATGTTGCATACTGGTGTGCACACTGCCCGGTCTGGACTAGCAGTGTGTGTGGAACATGCCCAATACTTTGCATTTTAGGGTATTTGGCATGGCATAAAATCGTGTCAGTCACACAAGCCTGGCTGCTATGCTGTTGATAGCAGATGAATTCATTTCAACACAATTATATTTGGTCACTTTTAAAATTGTACAGTTGTTTGCATGGATTACTCACCCTTGGCAGAAGATAGCGCCCAAAGTGTACGATGAGTGTGAAATTGTGAATACCCCTGTAATCCCTGTTGTTGTGCCGTCAATTGTACAAAATGTTATTGCAAGGGTTCTAGGGTGGCCTTCTTTCTGTTTCCTGTTAATGCTTGAATGAAACAGCTGTTGGTTCAGGCAATTTCCAAGATAAACACTTCAACTGGGAGTAGTGCTGGGCGATACTGTCAATGGTACTGTCGATAGTATTGATACCTTTAGGGTATTGTGTACAGACATACCATATTTCTCAAGTCAATTTTTGCAATTCGGCCAAATTCACAAAATTTTTACATCACAAAATGTTCTCCCCTAAAATGTACAGGGCTGATTTTGAATGAAATCACAACATTTTTCCCGCATAATTTTCGCGCTATGCGGTATGAATGTGTGTGCTGTCATGAAGGGCTTTTTAAATGTGCATACGTACGTAAATTTGCTTTAATTTGTTTATGTATAAGTATGTGCATTCTGTCCATTTGCATGTGTTGGTTAACAAACACAACTACTATTAAGCATGCTTAGTGGTTGAGAAATTTAGAGCTGAACTTTGCAGTCTTGCCACTCCAAATACTCATTTGATGTCTTCAGCATGTGTTTACTGTATTTTCCACAGCTTGTAACTATCCAAGCATCCCAGAGGCTGATGAACTGAGTTTCTGTAAAACCTTCTTTAAGTAAAAGTGTTGTCATTCCAACAGGTAAGTGTGCACAATAATCACAATTATTATGTATTACTTTGCGTCATTATTCTAATTTCTTATAGTCACCCTGATCTGTGTAACAGTATAATATTATAATAGTAGTATGACCTTAATTTTCTGCTCATAAGTCTTTAATCATGGCTGTGTACCTTGCATTGGTGATGTATTGTCTCTTACAGCACACACATGCATAGAAACACGGTGTTAGTGTAGGTATAGAAGGTGAAATCTGGGGAAATAGATGTCTTATGTTGGACTCTGGGGACAAAACTAGCAAGTAAAATCCACAACTGAACTAACAGCTTCTACCTCAAGACGCATGATATAGCGACACTTGTCTATGCAAATGATGCAGATTTATAGAAGACGTGCCGAATTATCAATGTTGAGTTACATGCACATCACATGCATCATGTATTGCCATGGGAACAAGTGAAAATATGCCACACCCACATGGATTCACACACTAGGTGCCTTGTCCCTAGTGTATGAAAGTGCCAGTGTGTTTATCCTGGAGATCAATGCATTAGTCTAGATGCCAGCTCATTGGACATTGCATGGTGTATAACTTGTATGTCAAGTTGATCAATCATGAAGTTTATACGTAATATTTCTGGTATGTCACTGCATGCTTTGCACCAGCCTACAAGGTCCGATCAGTTCAAGCACCTGCATCAGTTGGCCGGTGAAGTAGGTCAAGGTAGTGTACATGCAGTCACATTTGTGATAGCTATTCCTTTTGCATGCTGCGTGTAGATGCTCCTACATGCAAAAACCATGTACTTTTAACTATTTCCATGTGCGTACTTATGTATGTAGTGAAGAGAGGAAAGGATGGGAGAGGATGGGAGTAGAGAGTGAAGTGAGGCACATGTGATGGAGTATGAGGCTGAAATTGGACTGAGCAAGATGGCCGTGGGTGAACGCATGCTCATATTACGTTGAATGCTTACAAACAGAGCAAGGCCAGTAACAGGTTGTTGTGGATATGAGTTTTTCTGATGTGATGAAATATGTATACGCATGTATTAATATAGTGGATATTAAAATGAGTGACAAGTACACGAAATACGTATGTCGGCAATCACAATAATACTATCCCAGTGATAAAGCAAAGGTGGAATACAGACTAGGGTATGTGCTTTTAAAAAAAAGATGGCACTGGATGGGATTCAAGTGCAAAGAATGAAAGGTTTAGCAGTGCGTGCGTACAGTAATGAGAATTTCCGTCTAAACTATTCATAAAAGCAGTACATATGTATTTACATAATAATATTACTCTTAATACTACCAATGGTAGTCTGGTCATACACCATTAAATACACACTCTAGCTTGCATCATATACTCTCTCTGATGATGAATAGTAGGAGGTTGCTCACACACTAATACATATGTGTGTGTGTTTGCTTTCTCAAGCAAGCATTTAGCACTACGTATGTACGAATTTCAATCACTATAACCTTCCTCAAATAACATCAGCGCCTAAGGTTCATTTTTAAGGACTAGACTGAGACCAGCTGCTGCAAGTACGTAAGTACTCATGAGACTAACCTATCTATAGTAATGATCCACACGTCTACGTTAAGTTTTGAAGTTGTGAGAAACCTAGTACACTATTAGTGACCATCACTTCGTGTGTGGTCTGAAGACTGGGCGGCGCTGTTGCTGCTTCTGATGCTCTGTGAACATGGCCACAAAGAAGTTTGACCAGCCTCCCATGCGATTGCGGATCAAGTCAAATTGCTGGAAGCGAGAGTAGGACTGTTCATATGTCCAGTCATCAGCACAGGTCACAGAGACCAAGTTGGATGCAGTCTCACTCTGTGTAGGAGTGATAACAGCACTACTGGTAAAGAAGAATTCCTTGCGTATTAAACTTAGCTCTATTATGCTGACCTTCGCAAATGCAAGAATGAATTCTTTCAGACTTTCTTGAGGAAATGACTCAGGGATTCTGATGTCAACCTCACATCCATTAGGAATGTATCTACATTTAGAAACATACAGCATATAAGATACGACATCTCATGTTGTTATGGCAACTAAAGCACCCTTTTTCCTGTCAGTTAAGAGCCCGTGTGCCGCTGGCAGCATGTTGTGCACAATGATGGCTGTGTTATATTACTACTGTAAGGTACGTATGTATGACATGACAGTGTATGCAGTAATCTGCCAAGAAGTGTTAGATGCTTGTCACTGTTTTGAGGTTGGGCAGCTTCACCAGTCATACATTGACTGGTGAAGCTACCCACACAGCTAGCAGACGTAGGAAATTGGTTGTTATTGTGTATTTGTAAAGTGCTACACAGTAACAAAAGAAACCCTAATAGTGGCCTAATGGATATACCTATTATAGTTTTTATTCCCTATAGAATACATACTTGCTCAATCTGCTGTAGGGTTTCAGTGTGTCAATTATGTCCAATTGCTTCTCTGGTGGGATGTGTGGGACAGGTTTGTCCTGAAATGTGAATTGTCAAAGGTTAATGGCATACACATATGTACATGCACATTTCAGCCATGCCATTTGCTTCACCTGAGGGTAAGGCTGAGGACTGCAATCAGATGCTATTGGCTGTCCACTCAATCGACCATCTGGCGTAGCACCGGCAGAAGCGCCAACACTGACATAACTCTCAAAGGTGCCACTTCCTGTCATGACCTGTGCACAAGCATGCAATGCAATTTAAAACACAGTTAACCCTACAGCCTGGTTTCCGTCCCACAGGATAAGTTCAAACAGAACACTGCAGCCTTGACTGCATTATATGTAGCTGTGGCATACGTATGTGCTATTCCCAGTTAGCAACCGTCTGGTACTGTATTCAGTGCCTTACCTGAAAGACAAATGGATGATCTGCAGTGCCAAACTTTCCCCTCAGCTCCTCATAGACCTTGGCAAGTGGTCCGTTGTAAAGTACACTATGGGTGATGCTATCCATTTCTTGTGCAAGCCAGACAGCAAGGTCGTTCAGCTACATTGTAAAGGAGTTTTTCGTAGATGAGCACCCACATACTGTATTTAATTAAACCATTGGAAAGTTAACTTGTATTTACAAACCTCATCGTTTGCTGTATCTGTTCCAAATTTGGGAAGCTGCAAGGCATACTCACGGAGCTCCAAGAACTTCTGCTTTGAGACATCAGTTTGAATCACACCATATCCAGTGGTGTCAAAGAACGGTTCAGACATGCTATGATGTCAAGTAAGTGAAAGGAATCTTCACTATTAATTTTATGGATGACATGAACAGCTAGCACACATGAGAAGTGTTTACCACGTGATCATGGCTAGATCATCACACAAATGATGTGCACTTGATTTCGTTGCTTTTAATTTGCTGAATGAGTTAAAGTGATGTCTCATTTGGAATAGGGAAAGAAGATTTTGAGGACCAACAACAAAAAAAACAAACAGTATATCGACACTGATACCACTTCTAGCTGCCATTTTATTGGTTCGGAAAGTGCTGTTCTGTCCAATGACCAGAAATTATGCACTACTACTACATAATTGGGAGTCCTGTTCAAGACACTCGCTCTAGCTTGTTCTCAATAGATCCATAGAGTATCACGAGGTAAGGAGTGAACGACGGGTGAGAGTAGAGCAAGCAATGCCAACAAGCACGCTGCCTTCTCTGATCTCAGGTGTACTGCAACTAGGAACAATAGGACAAGACAACTTGAGGGTTCATTTGCGGCAACATGTCTAGTTGTTGTTTCTATGCAGAACGACAAAATGAAGTAGTGGGATGATTATTTTGGACAATCAAGCACACCAACAAATGACTCGTCACTTCCAATTGTCACTTCAATGCAATGTTTTGCCTATCACGGGCTTCGTCAGGCATCAGCTGTATACCTGACAAGCCTGTGATGGGCGAAACATTGCATTGAAGTGACAATTGGAAGTGACGAGTCATTTGTTGACGTGCTTGATAATCATCCTACTATCAATTCCAGCATGCATAATAACTTTCATGACAAATGAAATCCCCAGGGCTTGCTACTTTTCTTTTGGTACAAGCTATTGAACAAAAGCTATGTTGCTCTACCTGATTCAAATGTCTAGCTGGCCTAGGGTACCTCAAGTTGGGATGTTGGTATCAGATGCAAGCCGTCTTTCTCACCATTATCAAAATTGCGGCAGGATGTGGTCCGGAATAAGACTAACAACCGAGTAAATGCAATCGCGGGTGATGTCATCTGTTACTCTTAGCTCGTAGGTCAACATCCAGAACTTCTTCAGACTTTGCATTATATATAGTAAGTGATGCAACACTACGTTCAGTTAACTTACTGTACAGCTACGAAAATTACCTGTGTCCCCAGTTGTTAATGAGGGCCATTGTCAGTGTTTCCAGAGTGGCAACATTGTTCACATCATCAAAGACCATCTTCTTGACATTGTACAGGCTGTTCACTGTATTTGCAAACCCAACATACATGGGAACCATGATATGGTACCTGTACAAAATGCAAATAGTTGACATTACCGTAATAACTGGAGTGTCATAATCACACAGTTAAACTCGGCATCATATATGTAATGGGTAAATAACGATTATGTGGTGTATTCCGCATATATGTATACAACCTGAGAACTGAGGCCAGAGCTACACGATATACACCCAGTAGCCATGATTCACTTAATATATACACTAATCGTCAGGTGAAGACGCCATTTTACCAGCTTGTGCCCTAAAATGGAGAAGTGCCGCTCTTCTCGGCAGTGGCGAAATTTGCAAAGGAAGAGCCCCTTTGGGTACTTCCCAAGTGAAGCTCAATCATCCTAACTAGTAACTACAGAACTACAATTCAGATGTTGTCAATGGAACATACAGAGCATGTTTTCTTTAACACCCACTCTCTTATTCAACATATATACCACACAATAATTCTGGAACATTGAAGTCGCATACAGCTAGTTTAAATTCATGAAAGTATGAACTTAATTGCTACAATCTCACTTTGAGCCTCCATTGGTCATATCAGTTGCCCGCTCCATGCAATTGGCCAGAAGGCAGGACAGCATGGGTGAGGGACAGATCTGCCATGGGTTGCCGTATGCCCCAAGGATGGTTCCAAACAAACCCTCAACCAGGAGCCGGAGATGTTTCAGAAAGATCTCCTGTGCACAAGTGTTTATAGAATGGAGAGCATCAATAGGTCCATACATCAGGTGTTTAAAAGCTGTGTGCATAACATGGTACAAATCTCCCAGTATTACGTATACGTACGTAGCAAGAGAGACTGTAACACCTACATATTGAAAAGCAGTAAATTTCAATGAAGAAATAAATTATATCATCTGCGGCATACTAAAGAAATTAGTTTTGGGTACATGGGTTAATATCTCATCTCCTTCAGGTCAGATATGGCCCTAGGCACAGTCATGAAATTTATTGCCACTAAGTTAGCGATTTCATGGTTCCAGGCAGCACTGGCATCATATGCAGTAAGGCAAAACCATGATTCATCTGTGAACAGCTTCAAGCTGCATGCTTCATATCTGCAGCTGGAAAGCATGCACTGTGGTAGGATACATACGTACGTACATGTACATTAGCACAACAGCATGGGAGGTGAATGTGCTTCTGTGCAACTCGCCTGGAACTCAGCAAATCGCCTGATGTCCTTTGCCAGTGGGGTCCTCCAAGAGCTAGTACCTCCTGCCAAATGAAGCGGACCGGCTGGCTGGTAGTTTCCACCAGAATTCAGTGTGTACATCACTGCCTGTATATATATAATATAATTCAGACATGAAATGTGCTATGTCCTGTGTGAAACATTGGTATTGTCAGTAATTGTTATGCAAGCTGGTGTACGTAACTTGTACAGGCTTTTGCTAACTACACAGCTTGAAAGTGGCGACTGGAGAAAAAGAACCACGACCTGGTGCCCGAACTCGCGGCCTACGCCCTAACGCAGGGTTTCAGCCATGCGAGCTGCCATTCGATTCTTCACCTCCAATATGGTGATTGGAGGTGAAGAATCGTGGCCACAATGGTGGCTCGCATGGCTGAAACTCCGCGTTAGGGCGTAGGCCGCAAGTTCAGGCGCCAGGTCGTGGTTCTTTTTCTCCAATCGCCACTTTCAAGCTGTGTACGTAGTAGCAAAGCTTGAAACATCTGTAGTTTGAGTTGCATACCTGCAGCATATTGATATATGCAAACTTGAATTCACTGGCTCCTGTGAACATTGGCTCATAGCAACCATCGGCTGAGTAGTCCCTTGCATCTTCCAACAAGTTGGGAGGCCTTGGCAAGTTCAGTTTGTCATAAGAAGAACAGAGAACCTGATGGAGACCTACGTATAACATCAGTTTGGGAAAATCAGAATCAGGTCAAAGTATACACTATTCTCAGCATTATTATAATGAAAACATTCTGAGTTTTGTCAAAACATCCGTTGACAGACCTTTAACCATCAGGTCATCATTGTAGAGAACTGGGTGGGCTCCTCCACTCAAAAGAGCCTTGGCAGCTTCCTCAACTACCAGTGGTGGTGGGTTGGTTGTGAGACGCAGTGACAGACATGGGGCATTCAGTGGTAGCCTGCGGCATGCCTTCAGGCACATAAAGGTGATGTCATTGTACCCTTCAGCACCTTCACGTGTGTACCCACCAACTGTCACCTGCAGATCATGAATATTCTAAACAGCACACTCTCAAAGTTGCGTAGTTTTCTGTATGTATCACCTGTTGAATCCACTGGTTAAGGGAGTCACCAGTTGGAAAAGGACCACCACGGCCAGTGACAGCAGTAGAGCCATACGTAGTGTGGCCATAAGGGATGTTGTAGCGATTCAGCACAGCATGTTCATCAAACTTCATGAAGAAACAGTCAATGATTTCCTGGGCCTGATAAGAAAGATCAAAGTGCCCTTACAGAGACATGTAATAACTGTGTAATAATATAGGCCATGCAGTTACATAAATGAATATAAGGAGAACAGTTGTAAAGCCATACCCTTTCTGGAGTGATTCTGTTCATCCGGATGTCATTCTGATAATAGCCAATGAGCAGCTGATCCAACCTCCCCACTGAGACAGCCTGACCAACAAGGTGCAGGCAGCAGTGCATGCTGAAGATCATCTGAGCAGCGTCACTGGATATGTGATAGAATACATGCACGTCATTTCAACTTGAACCTGTTGTTTGCTGGTCATGGCAGAGCTAGGATTATGGCATAGTTGATCTATACGTACACACGTATACACATACACTCATCAACATACAGCGTAGTGCATTACTCATACATCAGCAATTGATGTGGTAGAGGCTTATGCTTCTGTAGAAATAATTCAGGAGTTGTCCTGAGCAATCCAGTACATAGCTAGCAATGAACGGTTGTTGGTAAAACATTTTGACCAGGTTGGTCTTCACAGCTGATGAAGACCAACCTGGTCAAAACTTTCTACCAACAACCGTGCATTGCTAGCAAAGTACTTAATTGCTCAGTGAATAACTCCTAGATTACATCAGGAAACCTTGGGCTATGTGTGTAACAGCCAGTAAATGAATGCAGTATATCACTGACCCATAAATTAATACACTGCCATGTACATGTATACGTATGTAAAGCAAGAAAGAGAGGTTGATAATTGTTGGTGCATGGGTGTTGTAGCTCAGTGGCAGAGTGCTGGTGTGGATTTTGCCAGAGCCATGGGCTCAACTAGTAGTGGTACCACCTGTCTTTCTCAAAGGTGTATGTAAATTGCACAAAGGAGTACTGTCCGTCAAGAGTCTTGCTCCCAACTTCTTAGCCAAAGATGATCTATCTACTGTTCAGGAAATTGCTTGCTATCTGACAGCATGTTTAAGCCACCCTGTGCTGCGGGTGTAGGTGGAGAGGCTTAGTTGGTTCAATGGTTGCCACGATAGGGAACTCCCTGACGTGTGTTATGCTTTAATTAAAAGCCTTAACTTCATGTTGATATTACCCCACCACACATGTAGTTTATGTATTACCCCCACAAATGCTGTCACTTGCCAAGGTAATGGGGTACAAATATGCACACAGTCGGCCATAGCCAGTTTCCAGTATATATGTACGTATATGTACAGCAGCTGCCTTTGCTTACTGGAAAGTTAGGTCTCCTGTACCGTCATGTAGTGCCAGTTTCAGCATTCGGCGAGCAACATCCTGCAGATTCTTCCGATCACTGTTATTTGATTAAGTAAAGCATGTTGAGAAATAATGAAGCAATTCTTTAGCAGGTTCATTACGGTTGATCAACAAACCTTGCTGTGGAGCTGAGGGGATCCAATGTCACGGCAGTTACAAATGCTAGACGAGCAAACTTCAACAGGTACAACTGCACACCCTGCAACGTAAAGATGTAAATGAAATGTATATGAATTGTACAGGCCTATTACCAGCACCATCATGTAGCATTCACAACAGGGCCATTAAGGTGCAGCATTGGCATAGGTTGGACAAAGTGCAGCAACTGGATGCATTTTGCACAGTAGCTCAGGTACTCTTGAACTGTATCCTTTGTCATGCTAGCTATATGTATTAATATGGTTGTGGCATCTTCTTGTGCCCATGATAGCTGGTCCTGACAATCTACAACATGTTTTGGCGGCGCGTTACAGACATGAGTTTTACTGCCTTTCAGAGATACTTGTGAGACGCAGCTATTCAGAACGTTTGAGGGCATGTGGACAATATCATTATCAGATAAGAAGGCACAGGTTCAGTGTGCTAAGATGCAAAGGGAGTACATTAGTGCCGTGTAGCCAGCCTGCCATCTTGTTCCATCTCTGAAACAAATGCCAGCTGCCTATGTGACATGGGAGGGTATTGTCTCCATGTTACATAGAGAAAGGGTGCAACTGAAAAAGCAGCGAAGACAAAACCACTTGTTGACAAAACGGCTACTTCGCCTATCGGCACTATTTCACAATTAGATAAACGTTACTAGCTACTGATTAACTGTCTGCCGTTCGCCATTCATTAACAACAATCGGCGGTAACTGCTACCAGTTTTCGGGTAACATAATGTCTTCTATGCACTAGGGCTGAGCGATAGTACATTTTCTACTATCACGATAGTGGCTGAGGCAATAGTCACGATATTCGATAGTCTCACGATAGTTTGTTTACCAATACTGGGTCTGTTAATTCGATCCCCGAATTGCTTGGCACATAAACACTATGACAAGTAATTGAAATGGATAAATGTAT
>MKWU01003565.1_pt1 | contig 20221 bp, 15 predicted proteins | sample 809101 | NCBI WGS metagenome assembly MKWU01 (sample SAMN05860141, study PRJNA318959) | sponge metagenome | host: Aplysina aerophoba | place: Slovenia: Piran, Adriatic Sea, Gulf of Piran | collected 2013-05-07
CCCCCGGAAGTTATCCCGACAGGGCAAGCAACAAATCAGTATCCGCCCTGCATTTGTCTCGGTCATTTCGTTGCACCTTCCCGTTCGCCCCGAGTAGGAGCTTCGGCCACTGAAAAGGGCGATCGGTCCCGCGAAAAAGGAAAGCCCCGTTGCAGCTTGCGGGGCTTTTCTGCATTCAGCGATTCGAGTGGTAGAACTGTTTGGCACTTGTTGGACGGTTTCATAACCCGGTGTCCGGCCTGGCACCGGGTTGCTGTTTGAAAGGAAGGAAATCCAATGAGCCAATCCCCGGAAGAAACGCAGTTTCAGCTCATCCTGGAAAACATACTTATTGAAATATGCAAGTCCAAAGGCGTATCCCGCGATGATCTCATGGATATGGTTACGGACTTCGACCGGAGAATCGCGAAAGGCGTCATCAATGATGAACCTCACGTGAAAAGGCGGACGCGGACGACGCGGACTTTGTACAATCGTTATGCCAGGCGCTACCTGAACAGACTCGGCTGGTCAGGAAGGTGGTAAGCCGTAAAAGGCAACTCCCGCCGCTTTCTTCATCATAGGCTCCTTGTGTTCATTATGGACGATGCACGCGCCCGATGAACCGGGGAGCCTTTTTCATTTCAACTGAGACAGGACAACTTCGACCGTAGTCGGTCCATCCATCCCCCGCACCCCACCCCCCTGTCCCCCGTTTTCCCATACCTGACGTACTCGTTCCTGCCTGACGTACCCGTTCCTACCTGATGACACCGATTCACACACCCCAACACAAAACAGCGCGTGGTGCCCGATTTCATCCGATTTCTGGCGAGCCCGCCAACAACTCCTGACGCTCAATCTATTCATATATATATGGACCAATTTCACAGCAAAATTCTCACCGAACACGATCTGGTTGACCTATCCCCGCAACCATGCGTACCTTACCATATAGGAAGACGACAGAACGACAGAAAGGAGCTTGCGATGACGGATTAACCTGCCCCGTATTCAACCACCAACACCATGTCGATTCAGTTCTTGGGGGACACAGTCCCGACCCCCTGGCAACGGGTTCGATCCTACAGACTCAACCGTCCGAAATACGTTAGCCACCCCATTCACATCGCAAGAACATGCAATGCAGGTCGAGCCAGAAGTTAGTGGCTTTTATACCTGCGTGTCTTGCACCGGAAAACGAGATAAAGCGATCTCGCCCATGAGAGCGGGCTGGGCATCTTGCGCGGAGAAAGTAGCATGCGGCGACATATCTCCTTACAGCCTACCGTCGACAACAAGGCCGATCCGTTGTCCATCGACGCTGCGCGGTTGCTGCAGGCCAGCATCGCGCCGAACACGGCGAAGGCGTATGGTGATGCATTGCGCAAGTTGTTCGAGCGCCTGGATGGGCAGACACTGACCGACGCTGCGCTGGCCGGTTACCTGGCGCACTTGTATACCAGGGGACTTGCGCCGGCCTCCGTCACGGTTGTGGTACAGGCTGTCCGTTTCTGGGAAAAGCTGGAAAACCGTCCGTCAAGCGTAGGGTCGTTGACGAGTCGGACGCTGGCCGGAATCCGCCGCGAAGGACGGAACCGGGGCCGCGGCCAGGTAACCGGGCTGACCCGCGAGACGGTCAATCTCATGGTACAGAACGCCGTCGATACCGACGCCCTGGCCGGACTGAGAGACGCCGCGCTGTTTCGTGTAATGAGCGATGCCCTGTTGCGGATTGGGGAAGCCGTCGCCATCGACTGCGAGCACGTCTCCACCCAGTTCGACGGGAGCGGGCGGTTGATGTTGCTTCGAAGCAAGACCGACCAGGAGGGAAAGGGTACCAGCCTCTTCCTGACCAACCGTACCGTCCACGCGATCCGGCAGTTGAAGTATGAAGCGGGGTTCACCACCGGCCCCCTCTTCCGCCGGATGGTGAAGGGCGACCGAATGTGCGACGGCCGTCTGACGGTGGACGGCGCCCGGCTGACTATCAAAGCGTCTGCGGAGCGGGTCGGTATCAAGGGCGTGAGCGGCCACAGTCTTCGCATCGGAACCGCCCAGGAACTCGCGCAGCGCGGCGCATCCCTGGTGGAATTGCAGAACGCCGGCCGATGGACCGACAGCCAGATGCCCGCGCACTACACCCGCGAGCAGGCCGCGAGCAAGGGCGCCGTCGCCCGCTTGCTGGGGATTGACTGAGGGGAGACGTCACGCGTGCGACATCAGCGTCTTTTCAACAGTTCGGCCAGTTCGTCCACCGTGGTCACGGGCCGGCGGCACACGAACTGCTCGCAGACGTAGGCCGTAGTCGCGCCATCGATCTGCGGCCGGCCGGCGAGGAGCGGTATCCGTTCCGGCGCATCACCGTACCCGGCGGCCGGATCGTGCAGGGCCACCACTTTGTTCGGCAGGAACGTTCGGTTGATCAGTTCCAGCATGGCCACCGTGGCGGCGTCCTCCCTGGCGCCGACCAGGGCAATCTCCACGGGCGTATCGAGGTACCAGGAAAGGCCGCACAGCAGTTGGCCGAAGCCCCCCGGCGCCGCGCCCATGTAGTCCGTGAACAGCGAGAGGGTCTGTCCGGCCCGGTCCCGGTATTCGTTCCTGCCGGTGAACGCTGCCAGCCGGAGCAGGTTCAGCACGCTCACCGCATTGCCCGAGGGGATGGCGTTGTCGTAGGGGTTCTTGGACCGGACGATGAGGGTCTCGTGGTCGTCGCTGGTGAAGAAGAAGCCGCCGTCCTGCCCGTCCCAGAACCGCTCGATCGCCGTATCCATGAGCGTCGCGGCGTGGGTGAACCAGGCCGGGTCGAATGTCGCCTCGTACAAATCGAGCAGGGCGGCGACCGTGAAGGCATAGTCGTCCAAGTAGCCGTTGAACCGCGCCCGGCCGTCCTTGAACGTGTGCATGAGCCGGCCGTCCTCGTACTGCGCGTCCAGGATGAACCGCATCGAGTCCGCCGCCGCGTCGAGCCAGGCCGGTTCGCCGAAGACGCGGCTTGCCCCGGCCATGCTGCCGATCATCAGACCGTTCCAGTCCGTCATGATCTTCTCGTCGCGGCCGGGGTGCACGCGCTGATCTCGGTGATCGAAAAGGGCCTGGCGGCCATCGGACACGACGGCCCGCAGTACTTCCGGCTCCACCCCCAGGTGGGCGGCCAGCGGATCGAGATCGACGTCCACGTGCAGCACGCTGGTCCCATGCTCGAAGTTGCCCCCTTCTTCCACGCCGTAGTACCGGGAGAACAGGCGGCCGTTTTCTTCCCCAAGGATTTCCTTGATCTCCTCGGGCGTCCACACGAAGAAACGGCCTTCCTCGCCTTCGCTGTCGGCGTCCTGGGTCGCATAGAACCCACCGCCGGGCTGGAGCATCTCGCGGATAAGGTATGACGCCGTTTCGGATACGACCTTGCGGAACAGAGGATCTCCGGTGGCCTGGTAGGCCTCGGTATAGGTCCGCATGAGCAGCGCGTTGTCATACAGCATCTTCTCGAAGTGTGGAATCAGCCATTTCGCATCGACGGAATAGCGGTGAAACCCGCCTCCGAGGTGGTCGTAGATCCCGCCGTTGGCCATCTTCGCAAGGGAATGGCCGACCATATCGAGGGCCGACCTCCGGCCGGTCCTGAGGCTGTCGCGCAAGAAGAAGGATAGCGCCATGGACGGGGGAAACTTGGGCTGCGTGCCGAAGCCCCCGTTGGTGGCGTCATAGGACGCGGCGATCCCGGTGAACGCCTTGTCGAGCAGGCCCGTTTCCAGGGTCTCGCCGCTCGAGGTGAACCCGGCCAGTTCGACGAGGCGCGCTTTGAGCTTGTCGCCCTGCTCCTCGGCGTCGGACCGGCGATCCCGGTAAAACTGGGACACCGCCTCCAGGATGCGGGGAAACCCGGGCCGCCCGTACCGGTCATCCGGGGGGAAATAGGTGCCCCCGTAGAAGGGCTTCAGTCCGGGCGTGAGGAAAACGGTCATGGGCCAGCCGCCGCTTCCGGTCATGGCGGTGACGGCGTTCATGTAGATCTCGTCCAGATCGGGCCGTTCTTCCCGGTCCACCTTGACGTTGACGAAGAGGCGGTTCATAATCTCCGCGGTTTCGTCGTTCTCGAAGGATTCGTGGGCCATGACGTGGCACCAGTGGCAGGCGGAGTATCCGATGGAGAGCATCACGGGCTTGTCTTCGGTCCGGGCCCTCTTCAGGGCATCTTCGCCCCAGGGATACCAGTCAACCGGATTATAGGCGTGCTGCCGAAGATAGGGACTGGTCTCGTGGAGCAGCCGGTTGCCCTGCTGCCCAGCGGGCCGCGAATCGTCGTGCCGCTGCCCGTCGTGCTGTTGTCCGTCGTGCTGCGAATCGTCGTGCCGCTGTCCGTCGTGCTGCGAATCGTTCAATTCACACCATACCTTCCTCGATCATGCGTTCCAGCGCGAAATCGCCGACGTCGATAGGAAACTCAAGGAGACAACGCCTGGCGGAGGACTCGAAAATACCCATGATGGTTTCCAGGGCCACGCGGGCGATCTTCGCTTCGGACCGGTGTACGGCGCGGCCCTCCACGGTGGAGACCAGTTCCTCCAGTTCGCGGCAGACGTTGGAATAGACCTCGTTTAACTCGGGTACGTGCCATCCGTTTGAGCGGTAACTGGACAGCATTTTCAACGGCGGCCCATCGGGATTATTCACTTCGATGATCCCGTCGGAGCCGACGATCCGAAATGAAAAAGACTGGTTCGCCCGTTCACCCAGCTCGATGAAACCCACCACCCCGTTGCTGTAACCGACCCGTCCCATCGCCATGTCTTCGGCCGGCATGTCCGGATGGTTGCGCCGTCCTTCGATCTTGCCGTGACGGTCTATCTGGCCCATGACCCAATTGGGCGGACTGTCTCCGTTCAGGTAGCTGATCAGGTCGATGACGTGGGTGCCGTTGTTCATCAGGTCCAGAGTGCAGTGCCCCCAGATCATGGCGATCTCCCCGATTTCCCCTGCCTGGACCCATTCCCTCGCCTGAACGGCCTGGGGCGAGAACCGGTGGGCGTGTCCGATAGCGAGCGCCGTGCCGGCCTTTTCGCAGGCTTCGATCATCCGGTCGGCTTCGTCCAGGGAGACGGCCATGGGTTTTTCGCACAGGATGCCCTTCGCGCCGCTTTCCGCCGCCGCGATCGTCGCCTCGCAGTGTCCGCGGGGCCAGGTGCATACACTCACCAGGTCGAGTTCCTCCCGCTCCAGCATCTCGCGGTGATCCTCGTACAACCGGATACCGTGTTCGCTGGCGAGAAACTGTGCCTTCTCTCCTGCCGGATTGATGTCCGATCCGGCGACCAGTTCGATTTCGGCGTTTTCCACGTGGCGGTAACCGTCCGCGTGGGCGGTGGCGATGCCGCCGCAACCGATGAAGCCCGCCCGGTACTTGTTCATGTGTGGGGTTCCTGTGAAAATGCAGGTGGTTACGCCCGGAGAACGGGGCGCGTCAGGCAGGTCGGCCCGCCGCTGCCCGCGTAACAGATGTGGTCTCCGTCGAATGCTTCAACCAGGCAGCCGGATTTCCGCATGCGGTCCGAGGTAACCGGATTCCCATTTCGTACGATGACGTGCCGGGGTCGTACGGCCAGAACATTGCAGCCCAGACTCTCGTATTCCCCGTCTGGCACCTTGACCATTTCAATGCCCAGGGCGGTCAGCATCTCCCGGAAAGGGATGGGCAGCAGCCGCTCGTAGACGACCGCGAGGTCCGTGTCCAGCATGCTGATGATGGACATGAGGTGCAACACCGCGCCCGGTCCGTCCCAGTGGACCATGGGAACGGCCACGACATCGACGCCGAGCGGCCGCAACAGTTCGTGGAACTGGCGGATTCCCTCGCCGTTGGTGCGGTACGTCAGCCCGATGACGGCCAGGTCGTCTTTCAGCCATACCACGTCGCCGCCTTCGACGCTGCCGGGAGATTCGATGCGCCCCGCGACGGGGATGCCCGCTTCGGCAAACCAGTCTTCCAGAGCATCCGGTTCCTCCATCCGCGCGTCTTTGCCCATGCGGCCGAGGATTACGCCCTGTCCGGTTACCGCGGCCACGGGATCGTGCGTGTAGAGGGAGTCAAGTCCCGTCCGGCTGTCGGCCGGCAGGTACGCCACCTCGGCGCCGGCCGCTTCGAGTAGCGAAGTGAACCGATCGTGTTCGTCGACCGCGCGCTTGAAATCCGGTTTCACCAGGTAATCCAGGGACCGCCACTGGGCGTCGATGCGGTCCTGGTTTTGAAAGGCTTCTCCCGGGCGCTTGACCAGCACCTTCTTCAAAGGGCGCACCATGGATTGGCAGCCGTAGTTGTTCATGTCGATTGCTTTCCGGTAAGTAGCGCTTCAATTTCTTCTTCGTTTAGTAACCGTACACCGAGCGACTGGGCCTTCTTTAGCTTGGAGCCTGCGTTTTCGCCATAGACAAGGTAGTCCGTCTTCTTGCTCACGCTGGACGTCACCCGCCCCCCCGCCGATGCGATCCTGCCGGCCATTTCCTCCCTGGTGTGGCGCGAAAGCGTCCCCGTGATGACGACGATCTTGTCCGCCAGTACCTGGTCGTCCGCGCCGCCCTCCGCCGCGTCCGCGCCGCCCTCCGCGCCGCCCTCCGCCGCGTCCGGCACAGCCATGGCCATGTTCAGGCCGGCCTTCTCGAGTTTCCCGACGATCTCGAGGTTCCGCTCATTCCGGAAAAACGAGACGATGCTCTCGGCGATCTTCGGCCCGATCTCGGGTACGGCGACCAGGTCCTCTTCCGAAGCCGCCGTGATGCCTTCCATGGACCGGAAGCGATCGGCGATCTGCCGGGCGGCCCGCTCGCCCACGTGGGGGATGCCCAGGCTGAACAGGAGGCGGTCCAGGGGGCGGTCCCGGCTGGTTTCGATGCTCCGCAGCAGGTTGTCCGCGGACTTCTCGCCCATGCGCTCCAGCGCTCCGAGCTGCTCGCGGGTCAATCCGTAGATGTCGCCCACGTCCCCGATCAGGCCGTTTTCGAGGATCTGCTCGGTGACCGCCGGTCCGAACCCTTCGATGTCCATGGCGTTCCGGGCGGTGAAATGGGTGACCCGCGCCTGCATCTGCGCCGGGCAGGCCTCGTTCCTGCAGCGCCACGCTACCTCGTCGCCCTCCCGCTCGAGCGTCGATTCACAGACCGGACATACCGTGGGCATCTTGAATTGCGCCGCCGAGCCCATCCGCTTGCTCTTGTCGACCTTGACGATCTTGGGGATGACGTCCCCGCCCTTTTCGATGACCACGGTGTCGCCGACGCGCAGTTCTTTATCACGGATTTCGTTCTCGTTGTGTAGCGTGGCCCGGCTGATCGTCGATCCGGCCAGGAATACCGGTTCGAGCTCGGCAACCGGGGTCACCACGCCGGTCCGGCCGACCTGGAGCCGGATGTCCGTGAGGCGCGTTGTGGCCCGCTGCGCGGCGAACTTGCTGGCGATGGCCCAGCGGGGGCTTTTCATCGTGGCGCCGAGCTTGCCGTGCAGCCCGATGGAATCCACCTTGATGACCATGCCGTCTATATCGTAGGGCAGAGACGATCGCCGGTCTTCCCATTCCTGGCAGAAATCGATTACCTCGCCAATGGCGGCGAATCGCCGCGCTTCCCGATTGGTTGGAAACCCCTGTTCGGCCAGCCAGCCCAGCCTCTGGAAATGGCTGTCCAGTTCCGGCTGTTCGGCGAGTGCGCCGGCTTCGTCTTCGAAACGAAGCGTGTATAGGAACACCCTGAGCGGTCGCTCGGCGACGATGCGGGGATCACGTAGCTTCAGCGAGCCCGCCGTGGCGTTTCGGGGGTTCGCGAAGAGCGGTTCCTCCCGTTCTGCCCGCAATTCGTTCAGTGCCCGGAACCCGTCGTGCGGGATATACACCTCGCCGCGCACCTCTATGTTGTTGAGTACGGACTGCCTTTCTGTAATACGTAGCGGAATGGACCGGATGGTCCGCAGGTTCGCCGTGATGTCGTCGCCCTGCTCGCCGTCCCCCCGCGTGGCGCCCAGGGCCAGCGCGCCGTCTTCGTAACGCAGGCTGACGGCCACGCCGTCAATCTTCAATTCGACCGCGTAGGCGTACTCGCTCTCCGGACCCAGCATGTCGCGGATGCGACGGTCGAAGTCCCTTATCTCCTCGTCGTTGTACGTATTGCCAATGGAAAGCATGGGCACGGGGTGCCGGACGACGGGAAAGGTGGAAGAGGGCGTCCCCCCGACGCGCCGGGTGGGGGAATCGGGGGTGATCAGATCGGGGTGGGCAGATTCCAGGTCCCGCAGCTCGTTCACCAGCATGTCGTAGTCGTAATCGCTGATGACCGGATCGTCGAGTACGAAGTACCGATGATCGTGCGACCGGATATCCCGGCGCAGGACTTCAATGCGTTCGGCAGGCGACATGGGATTTGCGGGTTACGCTAGTCGGCGCTCGCGACTTTCGACCGCGGTGATTTCCTGGCGCGTCTGATTTCTTCTCGCTTCTTCGAAATCCAGTTCTGCCACCAGACCACGATGGGACTGGCTATGAAGATCGAAGAGTAGGTTCCTGTGATGACGCCGAAGGTCAACGCCAGGGCGAAACCCCAGTTGGTCGACGCGCTGCCGGCCAGCAGGAAGACCAGGACCAGGAGTACGGTGAGCGACGTCATCATGGTTCGATTCAGGCATTCATTGATACTTCGGTCCACCACGCCTGAAAACCCCTCCGTCCGGGTTCGGCCCAGGCTTTCCCTTATGCGGTCGTAGACCACGATGGTATCGTTCGTTGAATACCCCACGACGGTCAGCAGGGCCGCAACGACCGCCATGGTCAGTTCCTCGCCCACCAGGGTGAGCATGGCCAGGACGATGAGCACGTCGTGTATCAGCGCGACGATCGTTCCGATGCCGAACCGGAAGCCGTTGACCTGCCGGAACCGAATGGTGATGTAGAGGACGATTCCGATGATCGACGCCCCCACGGCGCCCATGGCGTCGACCGTGAGTTCCTTGCCGATCTTCGGGCTTACGTTGTATTCCTGGCGAAGCCAGTCCTGTTCGTCGCCCTTGAGGTTCTCGGGAAACTGTTCCCTGAGCGTCGTTTTAACCGCGGATGCGATCTGTTGCTCGTTCCATTCGCTGTCGGCCGCCCTGATCAGGATGTTGTCCTCCTCGCCGATCACCTTGATCTCGCTCTGGCTCAGGTCCACCGCCTGGTTCTCGATGGTGACGTTACCGAGTGCGCCGCGTATTTCCTGCACCTCCACCGGAGGATCGAACCGCAGCTCGATAAGAGACCCGCTTTGAAAGTCCACGCCCCAATCCACTCCGCCGCGTATGACGATGGTCCCCAGGCCGACCACGATGATGCACCAGGTAATGACGAACGCCGCCTTGCCGAACCGCATGAACCCGAAGAACAGGCGTCCGAAGGGATCGGTTCTCCCGATGCTGACCTGCGCGAGCTGCCACCGGTCGATGAGCGCGTCGAACAGGGACCGCGTAATGAATATGGCCGTGAACATGCTGATCAGGATGCCGAAACCCAGTGTCACGGCGAATCCCTTGATGGGGCCGGTTCCGAACTCGTACAGGGCGAAAGCGGTGATCAGCGTGGTAATATTGGCGTCCACGATGGTGCGCAGCGCATTCCCGTAACCGCTGTCCACGGCCTGCCGGATGGTCTTCTGTCCCGACCTGAGCTCTTCCTTGATTCGTTCGAAAATGAGGATATTGGCGTCCACCGACATGCCCATGGTCAGTATGATTCCCGCGATGCCGGGCAGCGTCAGCGTAGCCTGGAAAGCGCCAAGGACGGCCAGGAGAAAGAGGAGGTTCAGAATCAGGGCGAAATTCGCGATGAAGCCGGCCGTCCGGTAATAAACCGCCATGAAGACCATGACGGCGATGAGACCCAGGATCGAGGCCCACTTGCCTGAATTGATGGCGTCCGCGCCCAGGGACGGTCCCACGACGTATTTGCTTATGATCTCCATGGGAGCGGGCAAGGCGCCCGCGCGCAACACGATGGCGAGATCCCTGGCCTCCTCGAGCGAGTTGATGCCCGTGATCTCCCCCCGGCCATTGGGTATGCGCCCCTGGATGACCGGAGCGGAAAACACCCGGCCGTCCAGCACGATCGCCAGGCGCCGGCCGATGTTGTTCCCCGTCACGCGGGAGAAGGTCCTTGCGCCGTCGTCCGTGGTCGTAAAACCTACCGACGCCACCCCCATGCTGCCGATATCGCTGCCCGAACCGGTCTGCGGAAAGGCGTCCGCCAGTACCGCGCCAGTAAGTTCCGGCAGGGCGTTCATGTAGTAGTAGGACCTTACGCGTTGTCCGTTCGCCGTCGTCCGCAGCACGCCGCCCCGGATCTCCGCGGCGTCCGGAATGAAGCTCTGGACCTGGGGCTGAGCCAGGATCTCGTCCACCCGGGCGGTATTGCTCGCCGGTACGATGATCTCGTTGTCGGAGAGGTCGATCAAGGTCAGAAAGGGGTTGCGTTCCGCCGATGCGCTCACTTCAGGGATCAGGGCGCTCGTATCCGCAGGGGCGCTCGTGGTATCGCGGGCTGCCAGCAGGGCGTCTATGCGCTCGACGACCGAACGCAGTTCACCGCCGTCGCGCAACAGCCTGAACTCCAGTTGGGCGGTCTGGTTTATCAGCGTCATCGCACGATCGATATCCTTCAGTCCCGGCAACTCGACGATGATGCGGTCTTCGCCTTCCTGCTGGATGATCGGTTCGGTGACGCCGAATTCATTGACGCGGTTCGAGATGACCTGCATGGCCCGTTCCACTACGTCTATGGCTTCTTCCTCAGGCAGGTTGGATTTGTCCACTTCAAGCTTGATGTGCACGCCGCCCTGGAGATCCAGGCCCAGGCGGATGGACTGGTCCTGTAGCCGGTCGCGTTCGGACTTGGTCAGGTTCAGTTCTTTGAGCGCCGCCCTGTCCGCCGCTGTCAGCAGCGGATCCGAGTCGATCGCTTCGGTCTGTACCGGGTCAAGGGCGTCTTGAACGGGGGCGTATTGCCAGTAGTCGGAAGTTCTGAAGGAAGGATAGACGTACCACAGCGCGGTGAAGATGACTGCGAGAATAAGAACGATGCGTACCTGTTTCCACTGCATGCAACCCGGCTCCTAAGCAGACGAAGGCGGGTTGCCTGACTGCCTGCCACCCGCCTTCGTTTCTGCGTTTCGTGTTGGTAAATCAAGTAGTAAGATGGGAATTAGGTCGTTAGTCTCTCAGGGCGAAAAGCACGTTCTGACCAGAGAAATTATCCGGTACGAGCAATTCGATGGATACCCTGTCGCCCGAGGGATGGAATGCGACGACGTAGTCCTGGCCCTCCCTGAAGGTGCGCGGGAACACGTCCACTTTCTTGATGCTGTCCAACGACGGGAAGGCCGACCGTTCGATCGTAAGTACCGTACCTTCACGCAGGTCCTGCGACTGGGAGAAGTCCACGCCGGAGAGAGATTCGACACGGGGGCCGCCGAAGAACGGATCCTTGATGACCATCGAGTCTTTCCAGTGATCCATGGTATTCACCGCGTAGAATATGGAGTTCAATTTCATCTCGGCCGCCAGCTTTGCCTGTTCCTCCATGTCCCGCTGTGCCAGCGCTTCGTCGCGGGCATCGCTCAACATCGCGATTTGCCCCGTCAGGCGTTCTTCCTCGCTGCGGAGGAACACGATCCGCTCTTCGAGCATGTCCTTGACCTGGCCCAGCGAATCGGCGATGAACGCAGCACGGGCCTCGGCCGCGTCGCGCTCGTCGGTCAGCGTGTTGATGGTGCGCTCGATGCGCGCCCTGGCGATGCGCTGCGCACGGCCCGGCGAAATGTCAGCCGTTCCCTGCGTCACGTAGGTGCCGAGAATGCCGTCCTTGTACAGCAGCCAGACCTGGTTGCCGACGTTCAGTTCCTCCACCAGCGCAGTCTGCTCGACCACGTCGCGGGCTTCGGCTGTCGAAAGGCCGTGATTCTCCATGAGGTACTGCAGGGTGACCTGAATGTGGGAATCACCGCGTTGCACCGTGTAAGGCGCCGGAAGATCGTCTCGAAGATCCTGCATCTGCTGCTGCAGTTCCGCGACCTCGCCCCGGGTATCGATGATCTCCTGCACGAGGCCGCGGTACGAGACGTCCGCCTCGGTGGCCAGCATTTCGTTCAAAACGGCTTCGTGGTCGGGATTCAGCGCCATATTGGTCAACGATTCCGCATCGACCTGACGATCAGGATGCGTTTCGTTGAACTGCGCTATCGTCGCCTGGATCGCATCCTGTCTTTCGCGGATTTCCTGCTCCGTAGCGTCCAACCGCTCAACGAGCTCCTCGAAGTTCGCAGGTTCGGTGGCGCAGCCCATGAGCAGAGCCATGGATAGCAGTACGAATATACCTCGCATTTGTTTCCTCCGTAAAAGAGTTTACCTTAGACGAATCACGCTTGAATCGTGGTAGAAGTAGTTTTCTGATATTACACAATTATATGTAACAAGTCGAATTTTGTCAAGAATACTTGGTTTGTGCGTCAAACTAACTCGGGCCGTTTTCATGTTATTCGATCCCGCTGAAACCGACCCTTAAGCGGAAGGCACTGAGGATTCCGGTTCCCGCTGAAACCGACCCTTGATCGAGACCGTTGCGGCAGGCGCGCATGGGACTCCGGTCCGGCCTGCAAAGCTCAGTCCGGATACCTTCGTTTCATCTCCGCGACAGTCGCGCGCACCAGGGTTTCCAGCACGTCCATGTCCACGTCGGCCAGTTTGTTGATGTACAGACAGGACTTGCCGGTCTTGTGCTTGCCAAGGCGGGAGAGCAGGTCCCCGCATTCCCCGAAGCCGAGCATGATGTAAATCGACAGGTTCTGCTTGCGCGGCGAGAACCCGACGATGGGCCAGTCGTATTCCTTCCCGCTGGCGTACCGGTAACGGTAGCGTCCGAACCCCACGATGGCCGGTCCCCACATAACGGGTTTTTCTCCCGTCACCCTGCGCATGAGATCCAGCAGGATATGCGCGTCTTCCCGTCTGCGCGTGTGGTCCACCGCGTCGATGAAATCTTCCACGCTGGCGTCGGTGGGCCGGGTCTTGAGGTCTGACATGGTGGTCCTGGTCAAATGAGGTTACACGCGTGCTTCCGGCAACAACTCGGCCGTCTGTAACGCTCCAAGTATAGTGCTATCGGCAGAGCTAAGATCGGTGCAAACAAACTCGTGGCAATGCCGTCAAACTCGTTGCAATGCCGTGCAAGATCGTTTCAGTCACTGTCATCTCAATACGTTCAGGCTATTATGGCAAATTAACCCACAGTAAGACCAGCATCTGTATCATACAAACGCGGCCGGCCCCATCTCAACCCCGAGAAGCGTGCGAAGTCCCGGTCGAGCGTGATCCACTCACAGCCGGACTCGATCGCCAGCGCGGCCAGATAGGCGTCCGGTACCAGGTTCCCTCGCGTCTCGGCACCCAGACAGAGTCGACTGAATATCTCCCAGTGTCTCGGACCGGGACTGACCGGCACGCAGTGGGGCTGTTCTCTGATTGCTCGTGTGAAATCCAACGCCTCCTTTGCCGGACTCGGGAGGGTAAAAACACGGGGATGGGTGACGATGCGAAGAAAACCGCTCAAAACGAGGTCGGACAGAGCATAGGCCTCATCGCCTTCGAGTACGTCTTCGAGCCACCCGCGACAGGACGTGTGTTCCGGCACGTCGTCGCGATACGCCGCAACGAGCACATTCACGTCAGGAAGGACCATGATCCTCTTCCATGAGATCGAGGAGGGCGGCCGAGTCGTTCAGGTCCACGCCGGGCATTACCCCGGCGCCTCTGAATATCGGCAGATCAATGGACGGCCGTTCCCTGTGGTTGCGACGTGACAGGGATTCTCGAAGCGCGTCGTGTATGACGGCGGTCAGCGTCCTGCCCGTACTTGCCGCGATGCCCTTCAGTTCCGCGAACAGGTTGTCGTCGATGTGTATCGTGGTTCTCATACATAAAAACATATTTATTATACATATTTATGTCAACGGGAATCCACGACTGACTGTATACCGTTGTCGAACCCTGATGAAGTCACAATACGGCTTGACAGACCTGTGGTTTCGCCTACATTCATCTGTACCCACATAAAGCGGACCTTGTCCCTTGGTGTCGTGGCGGCATTACCCTCGATCTGATCGAACGCCTGCCGGAACCGAAGAGGCAGACCGATATCCGGCGGTACGGATCAGCGCGCTCCTTCCGGATGCCGGCGTTGCCGATAGCGGATATCCCGTACATGTCTCAGATTACCTCGCAACAGGATGCTGAACGACAAACGGGTGAAGCGGTGGCGAAAGTTACGGCAACGCTACCTGCCGATGCCCCGGTCGGAACCGGGCGTCCGTTGACCTACGTGTTCACCGGGGGCGGGACGGGCGGCCACGTCTATCCGGGTCTGGCCATCGCCGACGAGGTCCGGTCCCGGAACCCCGGGGCCCGGATCGTGTACATCGGCGCGCGGGGCAGGATGGAAGCCTCCCTCGTGCCGAATCGAGGCTATCCGATACACCTGGTCCACGCACGGGGATTGCCGTCGGGCAGGCGGGTTCTTGCGCTCCTGGGATTCGCGGCCTGCACCGGATTCGGCGTTTTTCAAAGCCTGTTCCACCTGGTGCGGCATCGACCCCGCATGATTGTCGCCACGGGCGGCTATGCCAGCAGTCCCGTCCTCCTGGCCTACTGGATGCTCAGAACACTCCGTCTCTCGGGGGCCTGCCGGTGTTTCGTCCACGAACAGAACGTCGTGCCCGGAAAGGTCAACCGGCTTGCCGGACGTATCGCGGACCGCATCGGCGTATCATTCGAAGCGTCGTTGCGGTATTTTCCTGCGGGGAAGGCGACGTGGACGGGCTATCCGGTCAGGACGGAGATCGGCGCCGTGTCGGGCGTCGAAGCGCGTAGTTCGCTGGGGCTTCCGTCCGACGCGAAGGTCATTTTCGCCTTCGGCGCTTCGTCGGGCGCCCGTTCCATCAACCGGGCCGTGGTCGACGCGCTGCCCCGCCTGCTGTCCAGACAGGATATCCACGTCATCCACGTCATCGGACAGGCCCGAAGTCCGGATTACCACGCCGAAGCAGACACCCTGGACCGCCTTGAGAGACTCGACCTCACCGATGAACAGCGGTCGAGATACCTCCAATCGGAGTACTCCCACGAAATCGAAACGCTTTACGCCGCCAGCGACCTGGTCATCACCCGCTCCAGCGCGGGGGTCATCACGGAGATCGGCATTTGCGGGATACCGTCCGTACTCGTACCGCTGCCCTACGCGCCCGGCGACCATCAGGCCGTGAACGCCAGGACGCTCGAATCGAGCGGCGCGGCCAGCGTGGTGTACGAATCGATTTCCATGGAGAACGGCCAGACCATTGGCGAGGTCGACGGAGAGCGCCTGGCCCGTCTGGCCCTCGAGATCCTGGACGATCCGGCCCGATGCGACGTCATGATCCGGCGGGCGCGGGAGACCTTCGATCGCGGCGGGCTGGACCGGATCGCCGACCAGTTGGACCAGATGTCGACAGACCGGCCGTCGGACCGGATTCTCCCCAATGGCAGGCCCGACGAACCCGACGTTGCCGGGCGCGTTTTTACCCCCGAACACGTGTTTTCCGCGTTTTCCCTGGTCCGCCGGTTCACGGCGGACCGCGACCGGACATTCATCGACTCCGTGGGAGAAGACTACCTCAAGTACCGAGTCGACGGATACCTCAAGAGCGCGCGCTGGCAGATCCGGAACGAAGGCGTCAAACTCGTCGGACTGCTCGGCTACCGGGATCGCCTGCCCTTCATCCTTGCGCTGCTGCGCGACAAGACGCCGGCGCCCAGGTTGCAACGGTTGTTTGGGGGAGATTACAGGCAGGTCGGCTTCATTCGCAGGAACGCCGTGACGACGATCAGCCGGCTCGGCGTCTACGATACGCCGGTGCGCGCCACGCTGCTGGACCTGTTGTCGGATCCCTATTACGAAGTCCGGTCGGCCGCCGCCAGGGCTTTCGCCGCCCTCGCTCCGGAAACCGGGGAAAGGGACGACGAGGTCCTGGACGGACTGCGCGGCCTGTTGCGGGAATCCTCCTTCGAAGTCCGGTCGGCCGTCATACTCGCCATGGGCAAAACGGGTGGCGGCGCCGTCGTGGAATGGCTCAGGCCCTTCTACCAGGACCCGAACGGGAAGGTCCGCCAGGCCGTCATCGACGCCCTGAACGACCTGGTCGGGAGGAAGATGATCGACGATCTGGATGGACTGCGCGAAGAACTCGACGGGATTCTGATCACCAGCAATCACTTCGACCCGGACTTCCCGATTAAACGTACGCTGAACCGGCTGATCGACATGATCCGCCGTCAGCAGGAATCCCCATGAGCGCCCCATGATCTATCACTTGGTCACGTACCTGTTCGATACCGTCGATTCGCTGTCGTTTCTGCGCCTTTTCCAGTACCTGAGCTTCCGCGCGATCTGCGCGGCGCTGACGGGATTCGGCGTAACGCTGCTATTCGGCCAACGCATCATCCGCCTGTTGTACGTGAACCACGTGCGGGACAATCCCCGGACGCACGGCGAGGTTTCCACCGCCTCGAAGGCCGGTACGCCGCTCATGGGCGGGCTGCTGATCATCGCGTCCATTTTCGCCAGCATCCTGCTTTGGAGCGACCTGCTCAACCGCTTCACCATGGTCTTCCTGCTCGCACTGGTCTGGTTCTCCCTGTTCGGTTTCATCGACGACTACCGGAAGGTCAGGTACCGGGACAGCGACCGCGGCCTGTCCCAGGCCGCCAAGCTGTTTTTTCAGGCGGTGTTCGGCTTCGGATTCGGACTGATCTTCCTGTTGCCCGGCCTGTCACCCGTGTCGGCGGAGATCTCATCGGAACTCTATCTTCCCTTCGTCAAGGACCCCGTCCTCGACCTGGGCTGGTGGTACCTGCCCTTCATAGCCTTCGTCATAGTGGCTATTGCCAACGCGGTGAATTTCGCCGACGGCCTGGACGGACTGTCTATCGTACCGGTCTCGTTCACGGTGGTGGTGTACGGGGTGTTCGCCTACGTCATCGGAAACGCCATCTATTCCGGATACCTGCAATTCACCTACCTGCCGGGCAGCGGCGAATTGACGGTGATCTGCGCGGGAGTATTCGGCGCATGCATGGGTTTCCTATGGTACAACGCCTATCCCGCCCAGGTATTCATGGGCGACGTCGGCGCGCTGCCCCTGGGCGGGATCGTCGGCACCCTTGCCGTACTGCTCAAACAGGAGTTCCTCTTCGTCATCACCGGCGGCATCTTCGTCGCCATGGCATTCTCGGTACTGGTGCAGGAAAAGATCGGAATCAGATGGCTCGGCCGGCGCATCTTCTACATGGCGCCGCTCCATCATGCCTTCCAGTACCGGGGCCTGGCCGAGACGAAGGTCGTAATCCGGATCTGGATCATCGCGGGTATCCTGGCGATCATCGGTCTGTCTACTCTGAAGATCCGGTAGGCGGCCAGTCACCCTCATGGTAGGCGCGGCGGAAGGGCGGTGACGTGAACGGCGGCAGAGCGGTGACCTGAACGGCGGAAGGGCGGTGGCCTCAAGTGATCGAGATACAGTATACGAAGTGGATTCCCCGCGTCGACGATGTCGAAGACCGGCTCGAACAACTGTTCGGCCTGTTGAGCCAGATTCTAATCCATACCAGCGGCGACGTGGAGGAAGCCCTGAAATGGATGCGCTACATCGACGAGCGCCAGGGCATCTTCGACGACGACATCAGCTATGAATCCTTCGTCAAGGAACTCGAAAAGCGGGGTTACGTAAAGCAGGACGAAAACGCGTTCACCCTCACCGAAAAGGGCGGGCGGCGTATCCGCGAGGACTCGCTCCGCTTTGTCTACGGCAGTCTCAAGAAGGGATTGAGCGGGGGGCACGAGACGCCCTTCGAGGGGGAAGGCGTGGAAAGATTGAGCGAGACCCGTCCCTACCGTTATGGCGACCAGGCGTCGAACGTCGATTTCACGTCCACCATCGGCAATGCGATCCGCCGGTCCGGATTCAATCTGGACCTGCACGAGGACGACTTCGAGGTCTACGAGGTCGAACACACCACGTCATGCGCCACGGTCATGCTGCTGGACATCAGCCACAGCATGATCCTCTACGGCGAGGACCGCATTTCCCCGGCCAAGCGCGTGGCCATGGCCCTGGCGGAGCTCATTATCCGCAAGTACCCGAAGGACGAACTGCATCTCGTCCTCTTCGGCGACGACGCAAAGCAGGTGAAGATCGAAGACCTGCCCTACGTCTCGGTCGGCCCTTACCACACGAACACCAGGGCCGGCCTCCTCATGGCCCGGAACATCCTGCGCCGGACCCGGAACGCCAACAAGCAGGTCTTCATGATTACCGACGGCAAGCCCTCGGCCATCTACGACCGGAACGGACGCCTGTACCTGAATTCATTCGGACTGGACCCCCGGATCGTGAACCGGACCCTCGACGAGGCCATAACCTGCCGCCGGGAGAAGATCACCATCAGCACCTTCATGGTCACCCAGGATCCCTACCTGGTCGGCTTCGTGGAGAAACTCACGGAGATGAACCACGGCCGCGCCTACTACTCCTCCCTCGACAGCCTCGGCGAGTACATTCTCGTGGACTACGTCAAGAACCGCCGCCGCCGGGTGAATTGAAGGCGGGCGTTTCCATAAATCAAAACAACGCGTATCGGGTGTCGTCTTAGAAAACAGAACGATTCCTGACAAAACTACTTGTGTGCCAATACGCGTTATTGCAAATTAGTTATTAAAATGGAATAATGAATTGTCTTATTCCCCAAAGTGAATTAAGAAAAGGACGGCAGTAGTGGAACGGGGACTGAGTGGCACCTATGACCGTATGACCATAGGTGGAGAAACGGTACAGGCCTTTGTGCCGCTGCCATTGCCTCCCAGTCCACGACTGGATCTGGACGGACCGCTACAACAGTTACTCGAATCAGCGGCACTCGCCCTGGGGCGACTCGACAGCATTACGACGCTCCTCCCCGATGAGGAGCTTTTTCTATATGCCTACGTGCGTAAGGAAGCGGTACTTTCTTCCCAGATCGAAGGCACTCAGTCTTCATTGTCAGACCTTTTGATCTTCGAACTTGAGGATGCCCCAGGCGCTCCTAACGTCGATGTGCATGAAGTTTCGAATTATGTCGCGGCAATGAAACATGGATTAAATCGTCTGAAGAATAACTTCCCTTTATCAAATCGACTGATCCGCGAAGCACATAGGATATTACTGTCGCACGGTCGTGGCAGTTTCAAGTCTCCGGGTGAATTCAGACGGTCGCAGAACTGGATTGGAGGCACTCGCCCGGGCAATGCCGTCTATGTGCCTCCACCACAAACGGTCTTACAGGACTGCATGGCCGAGTTCGAGCGTTTTCTGCACGCGGAGGACGACGGGTTGCCCGTATTGCTACGTGCGGGACTGGCCCATGTTCAGTTTGAGACCATCCACCCGTTTCTCGATGGGAACGGTCGAGTGGGCCGGTTGCTTATCACGTTGCTGTTATGTCAAGCAGAGATACTGCACCAACCCATGCTGTACTTGAGCTTGTACTTCAAGCAACATCGCAGCGAATACTACGAGTTGCTTAACAACGTACGCCTCACCGGCAACTGGGAAGCATGGCTCACCTTTTTCCTCGAAGGTGTTAAATTTACAGCCGACGTCGCGGTCGGTACGGTTCAGCGACTCAACATAATGTTCAGAGAAGATCGAGACAGGATCGAGGAGGTCGCAGGTAGAAAAACCGGATCAGCGCTACGTGTACACGAAGCACTTAAATCTCGATTGCTTCTGTCTCTTCCCGCCACCCGCCTCGAAACCGGGCTGTCTTTCCACGCAACAGCATCGGCTATGGATCTTCTTGTTTCATTGGGTATTGCGCGGGAAATCACGGGAAAGCGCCGCGACCGTCTCTACGTTTATGACAAGTATCTGTCTATTCTCAACGAGGGAACCGAAGTGTAGCAACTTCGTTAACACGGTATGGATTGTGGGATTCGGTTGGCTTTTTACATTTCACAATCAGTCGTGAAGTCTTGTCCTGTTTGAATTCCCTTCCCACCACGTTCCCAATAACAAGAAACCCGGTGCTTAAGCCAGCCACCGGGTTGTTATTCCGTCCGCCAAGTGCGGAACAATCCTGCCCTTACATCGTTGAATCGGATTGAAATACCTG
>MKWU01003566.1_pt1 | contig 20218 bp, 16 predicted proteins | sample 809101 | NCBI WGS metagenome assembly MKWU01 (sample SAMN05860141, study PRJNA318959) | sponge metagenome | host: Aplysina aerophoba | place: Slovenia: Piran, Adriatic Sea, Gulf of Piran | collected 2013-05-07
CACACACACACACACACACACACACATCCCTGGGGGACACGGGAGCAGGTGTGTGACCGAGGCAGAACAGGATTTGTTCGAGTAAAAACAGAGCGCCACTGGAGACAATGGTAGCTATAGGTTTTCACTGCGTGCTACGATTTTCTAAAAGAAACACAGCTAGCAAGCCTAAGAATAGAGGATTCACGCCTTCACCAAGCTTGGCGTTACTCCTGTCAATTGTTCTTGGCAGTGCTGTGAAGATACAGAGTTGGGAAGCCACAAATTGATCACACAGCAAGTGATATGGTGCGTTTTCTGAGCTTAACGCCGCTCCTGTCCTTTGTCCGAGGCAATGGTGCGAACAACGCTGATTTCGACATCCAATGAACAGAGCGGGACGTTCAAAGCGACGACTAATGGCGACCTGTGCCGTTTTCTGAGGTCTTTCTGTAGCTTTCTCTCTCTCTCTCTCTCGAGCCACAGAAAACGGCCGACAATATAAATGTTTCGGAACGCAATACTTTGCCTGTACTTTACAATATAAATGTCAGTACAGTTATACTACCACCGCATCAACACTATATATATCTATATATAATTGCAACCCGAGCCTGCCGGCCTGTTTCCATCCGGGCTGGGCTGGCAGTGAGGGTTGCGACCCAAACCTACTGGCTAGGCACCACGGGTTGGCAAGGGCAGGCAGAAGGAAACGGTGGAAGGGCTCTGGAGGAATTGGATCAGCTGGATCGGCACCTGAATTAAGACATTGACTCATTTGGATTGTTGATCTTGCTAGCTAGCTACTTGATCATAGTGCTGCATGGGGCAGTGTTGCCCTAGTGTGCTTTGGCACACGGTGCACTTTAAATGATATACAAATATATATAAATATATATATATTTCCGTAACACGAAGCCATACAACGAGCGCAAAATGAAAACAATAGGGGTTGGCCCTAATAAAGCTGATATACGTCCACATGCAGCTTTGCACAGGTATTGTCGTTTGAACACCGTTAGCAAACATTAGAACACACGGCTCATAGAGACAAACATGCGCAATACCATGTTTTGGTCCTGGTAGATAACAATTCGCTCGAGTACAAGACAGTGTGCCATTGCTGAAGATGATTTCAGTGTGCGCAACATTTACCTGCAGTAGAGAGAGCTTGCAAACATTCACTAACCTTGGCATTGTTCCTACCAATCATCCTCGGCAGCGCTGTGAACAGCACTAGTCTATAAGTAACAGAGAAGATGCTGTAAGCAATATTGTGTGATCTCCGAGTACAGGCTCGGTCCAGTAGTTGGTAAAACCTTGAGTTTGATGCCATAGAACACAATTTCGTGGCCAAGACAACAACCAATGGGGACCTGTGTGACGTGTTAATTGCAGTCTCCCACTGGTCCATATATGCATGATATCCACGAACAGGTGTCTCTACCACTAATGAGAATTCCGCCATTTTGTTTCCTATTATTTCGTCGCACACTCTAACTAGTCATTGTTATTTCCTAATGTTTCGTCTCGCTTCTGGTTGTGACCCATATATTCCTAATTGCCGGCTTGGATCTGCTTTTTACTCTTTATTAATAATTACAGAACCTACGGTATTACTTAGTCTCAGCCAAAATCTAATACTTACAAAATTTTGTGATGATTGAGATTGGTACGCACCTCCAATCTCCTAACAATGTGACAGTTGGGATAATTTTTCTTACTAGGGATGGGCGATATACCGGTGTCACGATATAATCGCGATAATTGGGGTAGTCGATTATCATATTGCAAGCATTTTCTTTGTAACGATAAATTGTTTTACTGGTATATTGTATAGAAACAGAACTAAATATAGGTGAAGCAACTCTACATCTGACGAGGCAGCTAGCCACGTGTGATCTAGAACTTTTCGAGAAATGGCTGAATTGCCTGTTACCTTGGTCAAGAAGAAAAGTGCCAAGAGCGTGCGTGGTGTGGGTGTACTTAGGTCTCATGGATGACGAGAAGGGTGTGCCAGTCCCATGGTGACGAGCACAGGCCAGTGTGCAGAACGTGTAAGAAAGCCGTGATGTGCAAAGGAGGGAACACCACCAACCTCTTTATCCATCTTCAAGACGCTTCACTCCGATCTTTACAAAGAGGCGACACAAGGTAAGACGGACACATCTAAGGGGAACGAGCCTGCGACAACTCAGCCTACACTCACTACTGTCATAGAAGAGGGAAGGAAGTACGACCCAAAGAGCTTGCCAGCGAAGGAACTCGATCGTGCAGTCGCGTACTACATTGCGAAGGATATGCAGCCTTATTCCATCGTCGAGAGTCCAGGCTTTAGGGCACTAGTCTGTGAGTTAAATCCGCAATACAAGCTACCTTTGCAAAAATATTTCACCCAACATGAAATCCCTGAATTAGAAATTTGTTCAAAGGGTCTGAGACCCAAGATAAAGCTACTATATTCAATAATGGGTAACGCTAGGGTAGTATACAAGTGATTTTAGATAGCAAAACAGGAATACACTGCTAGATTTAGTCTTTGCAATTAGATAGCTAACTGCTTTCTTAGCTGATATTGCAGTATTCTCCACTAATTTAGCCCAGCTAAGATACTCAGTACACTACACCCCCAGGTATATATAACAGTCTGTATAATGTATAGGTGTCTCTCTACATGTGAATCTAAACTGGCAAGATTTCTTTTGTTGGATGTCTGAAACATACATTTTAGTCTTGTCATGATTAATCATCATTTGGTTGGCCTTGCACCACTTGCCTAAGGCATCTAATAGATTTTGCAGTTTGTTTGGACAGTCTGCTATATAGTACTGATTAAAATTACTTTACCATTAAAACGCGTACTGCAAACGTTTGGCTCTAGTTCGTCTGCGAATACTCGTACAAGTACGCAATAATCACAGTGTTAATTTTTGCGTACCCGTGCATACGTGTTAGGTCTGTATGTAGTGTGAAAGTGTGTATGTTGGTAAACATGGATCGGAGAAGAAATGAAATTGCAGTGGAATGGCTGGAATCTAAGAACAAGGGGCAGATCAATCGCATAAATGTCACAACTTGGGGGACCTCAGATGTGGAGCGGAAGGCTCAAAAGTCGTAGTCAAGTTCAGTTCTCACTGATATCGGGTGAGGATCATCAACTTGTTGGAGTGGCAACCCCCAAAGAGGCGCAGGAAGAGCAAGGACACCCACGTGGGTGAAGAACCTCCACAGAGCAGCACGAAGAGGAAGCTTTGAAAGGTAGCACAAAGAAGTCCAAAGCTTCTATCTAAGTCCAGCACTGCGAAAACTAGTAGAGGTTCGAAACGCAGCGTGACAGCAATTAAGCCGCTGTGGCTGGATCAGGTTCACCTACGAGGTTTTCGACAGAATCACAAACAGAAGAAGCTTTGAGTAGAGCTGAAACCAGAGCAGTTTTGGGTGAGATCACAAACATTCCTCAACATCACAATCACCCATCTTCATCTCCAGAAGTGCACAATCCCACTAACACACCATCTCCTCTCTCAGAGCATGATCCCTCTGGCACACCAACACCTCTCTCAGATCATGATCACTGTAGCGTACCATCTCCTCTCTCAGATCACACTCCCTCTAGCACACCATCTCCTCTCTTATTGCACAAGCAAACCAATCGGCCAATTCCTCTCTCATCCTCATTGTACCCACCTGCTAAAAGCCCTCACCCAAACCCACCTACTCCTTAACCATACCCGCCTACTCCCTATTCATATCCACCTGCTCCTTATCTATACCTACCCTCCGCTATTACATACCCACCTGCTCCTTATCTGTATTTGCCTGCTCCTTCCCCATACTCATCATACCTATATGCTGTCTGCCCTTGTACATCATACCTATTATCTCCCCATTCTCATCACCAATCAGAACTATGGCTCGTCTCGTCAGTATTGTAAAGGCAGGAGGTCATCGCAGAAACATACAAGGAAGCCAACTCTCAAATAAACCTAGCAGTGCAGCTAGTGAGAAAAGCCTTCTCGAGGAATGAGAGGGCTAGGCCCAACTGTTCGGGAAAGGCAAACAAATTGCCACTATCTCCAAGAAGACTGGCGGTAGTCAAAAAAGCTGTTTATGGCATACACCCAGTACGACCAAGACAGAAGGAGAAGGATGCTTGGAGGCCATATAGACTTGCTATTGACAGTAGCTGTCACCGGCTAAACAGGCCCACTAATAGCACTGTATTTTCAGGTTTAGGTTTTTGTATGGCTTCATGTTCGTATATATAACATTCCTAAATAGACATCACGGTCTGATGTATTCAATCAAGTGAGAAGTATTCCAGAACACGTCTTCGTAATATCAAGCCAGCACAAAGCCTGCGCAGGACGTTCTCGAGAAGAAACAGCCGGAAAAAAACACGTCCAATAACAAGATGGCCGCCCCGGAGGCTTCTGTTCACCCGCTTACAAATCGCCTTTGTTACCATTTCTCCCTTTATTAAACGAACGCACGTTGCTCACAAAGTGTTTCAAGAAGGCTGATGTTGCTTAGAAGCTTTAATAAATCTTGCTTTCGGGTTACAGCTAGACATTTGGCACCGTAACACTTCAGACGCCAACCAATATGTAGTGCTTGATTGAACTATTGGTACTTACTGATGTAGGCAACTGTAGGTTGTCCAGTATTTTAAAGAATGAGTCAATTTCAGAGCAATTTCAACACATATGCCAAAGGCCCACCTTCCAGTTTCTGTAGTAATCCTTGAGCAGCATACCATGTCAGTTCTTCATAGTTGGGGTGCAGAAACTTTTCAGGCGTTTTCAGACGCAGCTCTAGATCATATACCCTGCAGTATATAAGTAATAAAGTATTACCTACATGTACACAACATGCATCAAAGTAAGTATATTGCACTTTTGGCCTAGGATATGGTGTACTCATCACTGTTTATACAATACACACCTTAACTGAAGTTCAGTATTAAACTCATGAACAAAGTTCCCTCCAAAGACAAGAGAATCCACTGGTGTGAACACTGCATGTATCCAGCCTGCCACAGGAAACAAGCATATATGCGGGGAAGTAGGGGCATGTTACACAATAGGACTAAAAGCATGCAGTTACACATGCGCACATGTGAAAGACATTGGAAAGTAACAATATTGTTAACATGCTGAGGCCGCATGGCACAACCTGTAACTGCATTTGTGTGTACATAATATGAGGTTTCAAATGTAATGCAAAATACAATGTACTTTTAAGATACAGGACAAGCAGGGCTGGAAATGGGCATATTCATACCTCTTAGAGTACAGTACATATCCTCGGAGTTTGACATATGGCAGTTGCCACTCAGTTAGACGTTTCAGCCCAGACTAGACATACAAAACCAGTATGTTTTAATTATATAGCGTTCTGCATAGTGCTTGTTCACCACTGCCTCCGACGATACCAGGAATTATATTATTTATTTACTTTAGATTAGTGGGATATATCGCAACTTGCACTGTATACACATGGTTAGGCATTAAAATGGGACAACACATAAAATTGAAAACTAACAATCTTACAGTGGCAGCTCCCTAAACCAGAAATATCTGCAGGCAAGTGATGTACAAGCGTCAACTGCTATGCATTTAGCTGTTCGAGGCATATATACAACCCCCTACAACAGTTGTGCCTAATACTTATCCACACTATTCACTACAGTGGGTCCATACTGGTAGTACGGTACATGTCACAAGTAACTTGAATTTTTCTGCAGGCTTGCCGCGTCGGGAATCCGCAAATGGCCGCGTGGCAGGTTGTTAATTTCCGCGCATGCTCTGCGGATCGGTCGCGTGGCATCCGCGGCAAGAGAAATATTCCGCGCGGAAGTTGACACCATCTACACGTTAGTTGCTACTCGTCACTTGTAGTCGCTAGCTACCGCTCTTGGGACTTCAAATCGTGAGCTAAGTATCGCTTCTGTATCTACGTACAGCGCCGCCATGTTTTCGACTTCGCGCCGAACACGTTTCAAAGCACTCGAGTCGGTAGTAAGGTGTTAGGTAGTGTGGCTCACCGCTCACCATTTGCTGAGGCGTGTCTGATACTTTCTCTTCCTTCTGTGTGCAACGTGCAGAAGGAAAGAACAGAATATCGTACGTATGTGATTACGTGGTACGTTCTGCGTGCTCCCCCAGCTGCGGACGGCCTCTGCGTTTGTAGATCGCTACTTACGTATATAGCGTAACGCGTACCCCTCGTCCGCACCACCCTGCGTCTTCCTAATCTCACGTAGCTAGGCTGCTTTCCCTAGGAGGGTGAAAACGGTCTCGCCGCCTACGCGAGACAACCGTATTCCGAGGAAAGTGTTCCGCAGTTGGTGCGTTCCCGCGGCCACTTTGCAGAGCGGGTGCGGACGCTCTGCGGAAAATTTCGCGAAGATTCACGGAATTCCGTGATGGAAAACCGCGGATTTCAGCGGAAAAAGTCAAGTAACTTGTGACATGTACCGTAGGTGGGTATATTGCTTTCGATATCTTGGAAATACTTTGCACAGGTTAGAGCCTTGCGCATTCACGGCCCATACACTTTGAGAGTTAATGATCCCAAATTACTTAGCTATTCAGTTGCTATGTTCTTTAACAAACTCCTAGCTGCTGTCTGAAATGTCACACAGGTAGAAAGCATTAGAGCTACCAGCTGGAGCAATGGTATCTCTATCCTGGTTACAAATGAATTAAAACCCAGCTGTTGACAGTATTTAGCAATTGGAGATGAAATGTCCAATAAGGTGTTATCTAGAGTGTTAAAAGGCATTGTTTTACTTAAACATTTCTATGAATAATTTATTTCTTTGGGTAGGCAGAGAAATGGTAATGAAGACAATTTGAGATGAGTGAGTTGAGGCCTCTAGGGGCACCATTTTAGTCTTGAAAGTAGACAGATAGATAGATGATAGACGGCTTTGGTCTAACTTGTTGTGGTACTTGGTGGCAGTGGAAGCCAACCTGGTGCTGGAAGGTTAATGTAAACTTGTTTGTGTCGGGATGGAAATATGTTTGCTCCTTGGATGAATGACTAGTAGACGTTCTTCACAATTTGTTTTTGCATAGATAGACAGGAGCTTACTGGAGCAAAAACCACTGCACTGGACAGACCAGAACATGTGATTGTGAAGGTGCTGGTGTACTCCAATGTAGCCGGTCTAAGAGATCAGCTCTTTGCTTGGCTTGCCCTAGTCCTTAATGCCCATGATGATGCCAACCATGTCTGCAGACACAAAATCATGTGGCATCACTGCAAGTGTGCACGGCATAAAAGGCTACCCTGGAGAAGAAGAATCTCGTGCTATTCACGGCACTACCTCATGGCAGCCTCCCTTTAAGTTCTTATTAACTGGCAACGCTACTGCTTGATGATTGTATTACCAGAAAAACAGGGTGGTGGTATTTGTGGGTGGTAGTGTGTTATATGTGGTGTTATATACATGTATGTGTGTGTGTATACCTATGTGTATACACTACTAAGTCGAGATGGGGTGTGAAGTGGTGTGTGTGTGCGTGTGCATGCACGCATGTGATTTTGGTGCCAGTCATGTTGCATACAAGTAAACATAAAGTGCAAAGAACTACCTCAACGCCTATCTATTTCCTTTGTGCAACAATCTCTACCAGTACAAACCCTCTACACTTGAGTATAGGACTTGGCTGACAATTGTCACTTGCGTGGCCAGGTGCCTAAGAAATTATCACTGCTGATACTTCAGTTTACATTAGTCCAATGTGCGGTGCATGTGGCAGTCCTGTTTGAGCACAAATTGCCCCCTGACTATCCTTTTCACTCACATCTTGTGCACCTACTGAAGATACAGAACCATAGTGTGTTCGTCTGAGATGGCAACAGATGTTGATCCATAGTTGACCATGAATGATGGTCTTCTGCTGCTGAGAGCTATTGAAGCTCCTAAAACTTCTGAACCTTCTATTTCTCTCTAGATTCTCATAATCACTTAGTCCTTGGACTAGAGTAATAGCTGTGTTTCGCCATGATTCTCTCTAATCAAACTACCAGACAGCTATTGACATACATCTCAAATCAACATTAAAGCTCTGAGGAAGCTACATTAGGGCTGGATTGAGGGGTGGTTGCTGGTGGGAGCTGTAGCTCAGTGGCAGAGCACTGGCACAGTAAGCCAAATGCCCTGGGTTAAACCCTGGCAGCTCCACATTTGTTTCTTGCCTCTTTGTCATACAAATATCTCTTAGGGGTTACAGAGACCCCCACCACTCAGCCAAGTAAGGGAAACCAACATGTTGTAAACCTGTCATCCAAGGAGCTTCAGGAACTCCAGGTGTCAGCAAATTTTGCAATAGCACCAGGATGTATTCACCAAGCTCATTTCATCACTTCTGTGGAAGCTGCATTCAACCGATCTGGTGTGGATGAGAATGTGACAGCCAAGGGTTGCACGAATGGCATTGGTGCAGTTAACTGAGAGAAGATGCCACCCAGAAATATCCCACCAAAGGACTTGAAGGTCTTGAAATAACTTACAAGTGATGAGGACAACCTAGTGCTTGCACCTGACAAGGACAGGGTCACGATGGTGATGGACAGAACAGATTATGATCAGAACATGCAGATGTTGAGTGAGAAGAGCACATATCAATCAGTGGAGAAGGATCCCAAACCAGTACTGGAAAGGAAGATGAATGGCTAGTTGATGAGCTTGAAACTGTCTGGCCGACTCCCTAATGACCTGTACATGCAGTTAAGAAGCTTAGCAGGCAGGCCCCCATTACTCAATGGGCTACCCAAAGTACACAAATAGAATGCCCCTCTCTACCCCATTGTGTCCTTCGTGACCTCCTCCACTTAGCAGCTGTCCCCATTTCTTGCTGGTATACTGGCTCCACTAGTAGGATGAAGCAGCTCCTATGTGAAAAACTCAAAGTCCTTTGCTGAGTGTATTGTGACACAGGCTTTGGCGAAGGAGATATTGGTATCTTTTGATGTGTACATCTGTTCACCTGCATTCCAACAGGTCTGGCTGTCTAGGTAGCCCATCAGAGACTAGAAGAGGACCCATCCATTCTAGGGAGAATGGACCTGTCGGTAGATTACATCGTGGGTCTGTTAACCTTGTGTCTGGATGATACCTTTCTGTCTTTTAAGGGGAAGGTCTACTGACAAGTCCATAGTGGGTGTGAACCTCATAATGGAGGATGTTGAAGAGATAGCCCTTGCCAATTCTCGTTCACCTCTTAGGTTCTGAGAGTGCTAGATGGTGACACCTGCACAGCTCTCCCCAAAGGTCCAGTCCTTCCAAAGCCACCTGAACTACATCTGTGTAACAAAAGCCACACACACCAACCGATACTCTCCGTTGTGTCGCACCACCCGGTTCCACACAAGGTAGCAGTAGTGGACCCTTATGCCCAGAGCCATCACACTGTCATCCTCAGGTGTACAGTGAGTGGAGAAAGAGAAGAAGACTGTTACTGCACTGAAAGAGAATGGTTATCCCTCCAGCTTCATTGCAAGCGCTCATGTCCAGCTATGTAGAAACAGGGAATGGATGAAGGGAGGCACAGAATGACTGTGAACCCTGCCCTACATCAATGGTCTCTGTGAGGCAGTAACACAGATCTTCACACGGCTGGACATCATGGTCTTTTGTCCAATGAGCACTCTCCACCACATGCTGGTACACCTCAAGAACCCAGTACCACTAAACCAACAGAAGGGGGTTGTACACCTCATAACTTGTAATGGATGCCCAAAGGTGTAGTTTGGACAGACTGGCTGAACCTTCAGACATCGACTGGTAGCGCATCGATGGGCCCTGAAGACTTGTAATGTAACTGCATGACCCTCACAGAGCATACCTTGGACACAGGCCGCCCAGTTGACCTCACCAAAGCTGAAGTAATGGATTATCATCCACACACCATGACACGATGCCTATTAGAGAGTTGGCACATACAAAGGAACCAAGGCACACTAAACAGGCGCTGATGAAGGTAGCTAAAGGCTACCAAAACGTCTGCACATTGTGAATCATTCGGCTAGTGTGAACAATCCTCAATCATGTCAAACTTACCTGGTCGCTCAGGACTGTTCAAACTTTCCCTTAGGACAGTGATGACAAGATCTAGATCTTAATTGACTTAATCAATTAGTCCTCGAACTAGATTAATAGCTGTGATTAACGATTCTCCCTCATCCACTACAACCATCATCATCACCGATATGATCAGGAGTAGCACAGCATGTCTGTGTGAGGTGTACTGTGGTAACAGAGAAACTGAACAAGTACACCCACACATGCTACCAACTTTGGTCATACGCACACGCACCTTCAAATGCAGTTCATAATAGAACAAGGACATTACCTGTTGGAATAAAAAATGTATTTCCTGCTTTCAGAGAACACCTGTAACACTTTTCAACCATATCTGCAAAGAAAATTTCACTCTGGGATGAAGAAGACACCCACTCTTCATAACGTTTTAGGTTGGCATTGGTGGGAGGAATAAGGTAGAAGACCTTCTCTCCCTACAAGAAGAGCAGCATTATCACAATAACAACAACACTATAAACTTGAGAGACAAGCACATGTACCCCACATGTACTGCACATAGTGCAAATCACGCTCAGACAGACAAAATTCACATGCTTATAACTTATACCTTTAAGACATGGTACCATACTGATGTTCCACCGAAGTCTACATGAAAATCTGTATAGCTATTTTCCACACTCATTAGGCAATATTTCTGTACTTGGGGTTTCTTGTTAGAGCTGAAGCATTCCAAAAGGAAGCGCAAAGGAATGGCATTAAAGCAATCAGCAACTGCACATGCAAGACACAGGAGATAGAGATGCTACATTGTAAATTGGAGGTGAAATAAAGAGATGTCAATGTGAACATACCTGGCATTCTTGGGCCAAAATGTTTCAATCCAGTCCATCTTCCTAACTACCTGTGGGGCTTCTACCAACTGGCTCAGACTATTGATGTAAATGAAAGCATTAGGAACTGTCGCTGCCGTTAAATACACCAAACATCATTTCCCAGCCTTAATATATCTCAAGTATTTAGACACTAGTATACAGCGTAAACACTATGACATACTTACGAGGTGTCCGAAAACTCAAGACTAATGACATTCAGAACATGACGTCGAGGTTTTGACTCATAGTAATCTGTCCATTCACGCATTTTCATTCTTGTGTCATCCTACAATGCAAATGGGCAGAGGTTACTACTAAAATGCACACTTACATCTACAGATACACATGCAAAGATTGCATATATGTAAATGCACTGTAGTAAAACTTATTACCTGTCGCAACACATCAATTACATCAATATCACGCATTGAGCCTGCAGAAGTGAACAGTACAATAAATAAGCAAGACAGTCATTTTGCAAGGATTAGCCAGGGTTCATAGTACATATCACAGTAAAATTCAGTTCAATGCTCATTTGCTCAGTTATGTACAGAAACACTAATGGAGATAGTGAGCATCCATTTAGTGTTATGAGATTCCCAGGGCGACTATGAGCATTAATAGCCTATCAGTTAAATGCTCAGAAAAGTTGGTAAAGTGGTTACATGTTGGTAACAACAGTCACTCTTGACTTTACGCAGAGGACCATGCTATTGTAAATTGCTAGAGGAGGACTACACTACCATTCTTTACTAGCATTAGTTCTCTGGTATACTTTTCCCTTGTGGTACTTGGTGAATCCTGCACAGTACAAATCACCACTGGGAGGTTTATATCATAATTAATCTAATAGATATGTACAATCATCTGTGTAATACTACATACATATAAACTTCTAGTGCAATAGTGTCCTAGCATGGCATAGTAGTAAAATAGCAGTAATGATGAGGGCATTCACAGGGTGAAATTCCTAAACAACCGTTTAATGTTGGCTAGTTGATAATAAAGAAGACTTCTAGTGTGATGGCGTCTCCTAGCCACTGAAAATCTACAGCAAGTGCCAATCACAAGAACTTCAGTTAAATTAACGCCATGGCCGTTAAAGTATTCACTCTGGTAGGGCTATGGTAAAGTTACTGGCATTGCACAGACTGTTAATGTTCCATAAGCTAATGTTTTAAGGCCCTACCAGTTTTTGTTCCAAGTATGTTTGAGTTCAATTAGTGCAAGAAGCATGGTGCATCATGACCAGGACTGTCTCCTTAGGGTGTACCAGGAGTTGTATCAGATATCAGAGAATCATAATTACACTGCTAGGACCTTCGCAGTGCAAGTTGCGGGAGAAACAGTCTTAGTCAGGTAGCCAGTTCTTTTCATTCTCTGCTGATCTCGTTAGATTGATATGCACAGCCGCCGTTTTCTTAGTACAATCTGGCATATGCAGTATACAGATTTGGCAGATTTAGGAGAGTCTGTAAACCTCACACGCTGCATCCGCCCACCAGTGTACCTCAAACGTCCTGCTCACACCTTCCCTTAGAGTTAGAGCAGTCCCAAACGCAGCATTGTCCATGAGACATCTCAGACAAGAACGAAACGGTATACTTCGCCATACTATATCGCACGTTGACTCATCATTGACCCCAGCAACCCTAATTATCATGGGTGGTGGGCATAACTTGGTATAGTGTCTATGTCTTCTACAATACATCCCTATGAACTGTATCAAATGCCTTTAGACTGGACTGCAATTCTCAAGTACCATGCAATATGGACCATACACAGCAAAGTTTCACCATGTAATGTCCCTTTTTTGCAGTGTTTTCCTCAGCTATATACAAGCATAGCGGCCTGCTATGCTTTAAAATACCCGCTATGCCTTTGACAGTGCTAACCCTTCTTCTGTGTCAAGAAAGCACACTGTAGTGCTTCAGTCCACTGCTGCCACTGGCTCTGTGAGCGCGCGGTTGATGTCAGCCATATTTTCACATCACGTGTACGGCGTCATTCAACTAAACGTAATTGGCCACGTTTTCCAGAGTCAAAATGAGGCTAGGTTTTCTTTGTGTACTAGTTTTGACTTAGCAACACTTTCAATGGCTTCCAAACACCCAGACATCCGTTCGTTCTGCGGGTCATCACAAAGTCAAAGTTCAGATGTCGTGTTGGGGACTTCCGCGGATGATTCTGTTCCAGATCCTAAGCGTTCAAAGCACCAACAGTTGGGATTCAACTCTGAATGGTCTGCGGATTTCCATGGGTTACTAACAGCAGGACAGACAATGGTATGTTGTGCCAGAAGCATAGTAGATGACCGAAGAAAGTTGCGCTGGGCCATGCTACTTGGGTTGATATCGCATGCATAACGTTCACCAGGCAAAGTCTTACAAACTACAAAGCTTCCAAATCCTACAAGGAAGTTGTACATATAGAAACACAACTGAGCTCACCTGGGGTCGTTCAAGCCCTGAGTAACGTCATAAGAGCTGGAAGAAAGGCCCTGACAGGTGCCTTTAAGTGTCTCTATTGGTTGTGCAAGCAGGAAATCGCACACACTGCCCATTTTTCACCCCTTCTACAACTGGGCAAGAGCAGTATTTCTCAAGGATCTTGAAGTAGGTCGAAATGCTCATTATACATCTTTGATTCCATTGTAAGCAAGAGGACATTTAAACAGTTGCAAGCTTCACCTTTTTCACACTGATGGTTGATGAGAAAGAGACGCTGTTGAGAAAGAGGAAATATTCATGCCCGTTACCTAGACCAGAAAAGAAAAGTGCAAACCTCTTTCATTGCAATGAAAGAGGCTGTGCATGGTTGTGCAGACACCTGTATGGTGGTTTTGAGAAAATTTTGTAGCGACCATCAATTGAATATGGATAAGCTTGTTGCATTCGGTAGTGACGGTGCTGCAGTAATGATAGACAAGATCACACATGATCACACATATTCGCTGCCATCAGGAGAGGAAGAAATGGAAATGACAAGCGAGCTTGCTGAGACGAGTGAATTAGAGACAGATGTGCTACACTGCACCACAAGTGACAACTTAAAAGCCGTCTGTGCTGAAATAAAGTCAACCCTTCATGTGTCGTTGGTGGAAAGGGAAAGGATTGAGAGGGATACGAGGAAGCAGTGTTCGCAGCATGAATGGCACATACTACGGTCAAAACGAAAAACCGGTTCAAAATGTGGAAGAATTTTGTCGAAAGAGAAGAAGCACTTCTCTTTTGATGCAGTGTTTGAACCCCAAGCCATTAGATGCACCACCTCCACCTATTGCTTGGGGACGTATGAATCAGTCGCCCTACAAAATACATGGCTCATATGAATGATACTGGGCATAAATTAATGGTTAAGGAATGTGGCTTTATCATCCACCCCACACAAGGGTGGCTGGGTGCCTCACTGGATGGGCGTGTTACAGATGCAACTGCTGAGCTACCACATGGGATAGTTGAGATCAAATGCCCCTACTCCAAGTGTGAAATGACGCCAGAAGAAGCATGCGTCGATTCTCTCTTTTGCTGTGAACTGGTTGACGCAGGCATTTGTCTAAAAGCATCACACATGTATTTCCATCACGTTAAGCTGCAGCTATATGTTGATGCGGATAAATACCATTGGTGTGACTTCTGTATTTTTACCTTTAAAGGAATATCTGTACAGCGCATAAAACCTGACCATGATTGGCAAAAAAGCCATTGCGGAACTAGAGTCGTACTTAGATGACTACATTTTACCTGAACTTGCATCTCCTCAGCATAGGCCAAGTTACTATCTGTAACACACACTACACACTACACTGACATGATACAATAATGTGACGAAAGCACCTTCCCTAAGATACAGACATACATGCATAAAGGAGGCTAAAATTTGGTGAGCACAGCACATACGAAGAAAATCTGATTTGCAGTGTCCCTAAATGATGCAGGGAGAGGGCTGTCAAAGATATGAAACATTTTCAGTTCCTTAGCTCTTTCTACATGAATTTGCAAAGATGCAATGCGTCTTGTTTCCACAAGTTCAAAAGCACTAAATTGGGGTTTACTTTAAAAAAGGTAGTATATTTAACTGTACTCCCAGTAAGGTTAAATCCTCCTCAATGTCAATACCCCTGTCTGCCATCACAGAATCTCCACGTTCCAATGCACCCAAAAGACCAGACCGCCGAGTTAATTCTTTATCGGAAATGCTGCCAGGATACAAATCTGACACTAATATAACTGCACCAGAGGGTGAGATGCCAATAAGTCTTTTATATAGGTATTATGATTTTTATAATTGGAGAATGTTAACTACTGCAGCTTGGGTATTGCGGTTGTTGCACAAATATTTATGCAGCATCTATAATAACTCTTGTTGATGGGTATTTCTCTTTAAACACTTTGGGCATATGCGGTGTGATTCGAGCCTTTGGTGGCCAAAGGGGTATTTGCTTAAACTGTAGAAATAGAACATTGATCCATGTATTAAAAATATGTGAAACTGTGGACTGGGATATACCAAATCAATAGGCTAAATCCTGTTCAAATAGAACAAGACGCAGGCAGACTAGAAAACAAGGAAGAACTCCTCCAGCGGAGAAAGCATCCTTGGTCTGCCCTTTGTAGATTTGATCTGATGTTCAGGTGCTCCACTGGCACTGGTGCTAGACCAGTAATTCAGGGTGTTGACAGATGGCCCCAAAAGTTGAAACACACCATCAGTGCAGCCATCGAAGAAAAGCCAGTGTAAAATCTTACTTTGATGTCATCAGCGCTGATGTTCCTGAGTCTAAATGACTGCTTCACCTTCAAATCCTCACATTCATGCTCTAACTGTGCCACTCTTTCCTTCAGCTGGCGAACTTGTCCCTCAAGCGACTGTAGACTCGCTCCAGTCAGGTTGGTGTTCACAGCCGCATCACAGTAGCTAACGTTGGAGACAGATAATTCCTTATCACTGCGTCCTCGTAGCGTACTTCGAAATATGTGCCTATGTGGCTGCGATAGTGCAACCTGCGTTGGCAGTACTAGCAGTTTCACAGATGGAACTTTGTCCAAACGCAGTGTTCTACCCCTAGAGTTTACAAAGTGGTCACTACAGATGCCCGTAGACTTGTTCAGCAGTAGATTCGCCCTGCCGATCTTGTGAATCCACTGTTTCAGCAACGGCTTGTTCCTTATAGGTAAGCGATGGTAGCTTACTTGGGAATCATGGTCGAAGCGGTTGCTGCAACCTGGAACAGCACAGAAGTGAACCATCCTTCACCTTCGAGGTACGTAGACAAAAGTCCAATTTTTATTGCGCATGCCCCCAAGACCGTAAGTTATAATTACGCGATTCGATAAATGAATACGTGCCATTCTTGGCCTACTGTATCCATTTTACGAATATTCTGCTGTACGTACAGCTGGACTTAAAGAAATTCAAGATGTCCTCAATGACCTGAGGATCAAAGTCACTGAAATCAAAGATATTGGACTGTTGTCTCACAAAAAACGTCAATAATCTGTCTTGTTGCTTGCCATCCGTTATTGCTTCACTTGAAAGAGAAGCCTCAGAGTGACATGAAGTGCAAGCGTATCAGACTTCGTGAAGAAGTACAATTTTATTGCCATGCTGCTCATGATGTGTGACATACTACCACATTTAGCAAATTTATCACGAGCTCTACAGCGCCGTGATCTCGACTACAGTCTGGTGTGGCCTATCATAGCAGGTACTATAGCTACTATATCATCTCTATAATATCTAATAACTAAATCTCATATCAAACCCAGGTGAGCATTGAGTTCACAAGATGATGTACTGGCTGGGTTATCTGATTTCAACATCAGAATGCCTTCACAATCCCAACAATGCACTTTCAAGTTGAATATATATTTGAGCATCTCAATCACCGCTTCCCAGATGCCACTATACTGGAAGCCTTCAGTATGTTTGATGGCAGAAGTTTATCATCGGATAAAGAGGAGCTGTGTGTCTTTGGCAAGGAAAGTCTCAATACATTATCAAAACATTTCCAACTTATAGAACCAGAGAGATATTGAGCTAACACATATCTCTCTGGTTCTATGTATTCCGTAGCATGAGCCTCTACGACATCATTTCCAACTTATGTTAGATGCAACAAAGGTTGCCACAGAATGGGAAATTTTCACGAACACAGCTGCATCTGATGAGCCATCTTTACCTTTCACGACTATGGATCCACATCAGTTGATGACTGCCATAATTGAGACCAGCAGCTTAGCTGACGTATTTCCCAACTTGCTAAACTGGCCTTAATAGCTCCTCTCATTCCAACGTCCACAGCAGACTGTGAATGGGGATTTTCAGTTCTCAAGCGCTTTAAGACCAGACTACGAAATCAACTGTGTAAGACAGTCACTGGAAAACCTCATATTTATAGCTGTTGAGGGCCCAGAGCTGGACATGTTTGACCATAATGCTGCATGTCATTTGTGGGCCTCTGAAAAGACCAGGTGCATCAGCACTTGATAATCAAATTCTGTTTATCATTTGCTCCTGCAATATTATGCCAGTTTAATTATCATTATCTAGTATAATTCTTTTGCCTGCTTGCAATTTTATTAAGAGTTCACACATTATATAAACGCATGTTGGTAACACTTTGACTGCCGCCGCCGCTGCGTGCCGGTCTCCCACTTTGAAATTGGATGAGCACTATGCCTTGAATAATTTCTGTGGAGAACACTGCTTTGTTTCTATCCTTATGTACCTTATCATCACCATCAGCATTGCAGCCCTCCCATGACCGTATATATATGGCGATTGGGGACGAAAAATCGAGGCCACATCGGTGGCTTGCATGGCTGAAGCTCTGCATTAGGGCATAGGCTATGAGTTCAGGCGCCGGATCGTGGTTCTTTTTCTCCAGTCGCTACTTTCAAGCTGTGTAGTTGACAAACTTGGACATGTTACTCACCAGCTTGCATAACACTTACTGACGCCTTATCATTTTGTATAAAATGTACTCATCTCTAGTTTCTGTCATTCTCAGGGGCTGACTCAGGCAGCAGGATTGTAAAACACAACAGAAGCCAACAGCCCCAAGACTATAGATAGCAAAGCAGCCAAAAAGTAGACAAAGGACTACTAGGAATGCCTTGAAAGCTGAAAGGGCAACTAAAGTGCGTGCCTTGGACTTTGACGCGTATATGTGTAATTGGGACTGACATTCAATTTTATGATGTGTATACGTGTCTATGGGGCTTAAAGGGTTATGAGGTTTCTGGCTATCATTAGAATGCAAGAGCCTAGCCATCATGTTCTTCATATAATACTTACCAACATGCTTCTCCACATCTGCTACAGTAAAAGTACTGGCGGGAACCACAATTTCAAGGCCATCTTTGCACTCAACCAAAACTGGCTTGTTGAAGCCATGCTTCTGCAGGTAATCAGTAGTCAACTCATGACCACTGAGTAGCAAAAGAGCCTCACTAGAGTCATCACACTTTCGCTTCCTCAGTTGCTGAACAAATGCAATGGTTCCTGACTGAATAGCCTGCACATACACATAGCGAGGTATAATAAGAAACAGAAGGGGTGTGAATGCTTGTAGGACAACATAGCTCAAGAGAAAGGCGACAGGAGAAAAAGGACCATCAACCGAGCTCGAACCTGTGACCTATGCTCTCTTGTGAAGTTTCAGTCATGCAAGCTACGGAATCGGTCATGCTCCTTTGTCTCCAATTGCCCCCTATGTGCCGGTCACATGTGTGCCACTGACTGTGACCGCTTAAGACTTGTGGCCTCGAGGCTGGCACTTGTGCAGTGGATGATAGTGGGATCAGTGGGTGACTAGCATGTTGCACGAGCTAATGATCAGAGATGGAAGGTGTAACTGCCTCTATCTACAGTGTACATGTAGTAGTGTTTGTGAGCTGGTAGTAACTGCTTGTAAGATGTAGGACAACACAACTCGAGAAAGGTGACAGGAGAAAAAGAACCATCAACTGAGCCACCAACATAGAGGACGATTGGATACAAAGGAGTGTGACCGATTCTGTAGCTCGCGTGGCTGAAACTTCGTGATAGAGCGTAGGTCATAGGTTCGGGCTCGGTTGATGGTCCTTTTTCTCCTGTCACCTTTCTCTTGAGCTGTGTTGTACTACAGCTTACAAGCAGTTACTACCAGCTCAGAAACACTACTACACAGGGGTGTTAATACGTACAGAATATAGAATACTGTTCTGTGTTGATCAGCATAAGAAGCATGCGACATAAACACAAAGCTAGATTCTTTAAAGCAAAAATCACACCAGCGATTGTTATTGCAGAATAAAAATATAGTCAGTACACTGAGAACAATTGAACTAAAAGTTAAAGAGTACATTGTGTAACACACTTTCTTTCCACTGTCAATATCAGAATAGTCATGACGATGTGTATTCCGTCTTCGCTTCACTGTCCAACATAGTAGTGCGGGAGGGGAAAGCAACAGTAACAGGTTGATGACATTGACTGTAAGAGGTACAGTACTCACACACAAGAGGTCCATGTTGATCAACACAGTTGGGGCAGTGGTAGGTCTCAATTCCAAAAGCTTCATGTTCTTGAATAGACACACAACTGGACAGTGGAACATTGAAAGTCATATACATACGTAATTCAAATACACATAAACTCATGCTCACTTCACACTAGCCAAAACAATTCACAATGGTCTGGATGAAGTTCACAGCTACATTAACAGATTCACAACAAACATGTTTCTGAGCAGAATACAAATATAGTATACGGTACAGTGCATAGAAAACTTTACGATAATTACGTTTGCCGGTTAACGCTTTTCGCCGATTCATCTCGGTTTATCCGTGAAAATTGGCGGTTAACACCTAGCGGTTATCTGTTAAACGGTAACGGTTAATAGTTAAAAGTTGGCGGTTCGCACCTATGTATACAATCGTATATAAAGTAGCGAGCGCAGTGACACAAGCCATCTACGTTGAGCGATAAGCAGCGATTCGGGTAAACGTGTGCCTGGAGAGATGGACAAGGTCATTGTGCAATATTGCAACAACCAGTCAACACGCTACGACGGTAAGGAGTTTCTGGAGTCCGTCTCCAAGCTTCGTAGGAAGGAGAACGCGACGGGGAGCCTGGAGTCACTATTAAGACGAAGTCGCGACTATGGAAGGCTGTTATTGTAAATTTGCGACCGGAGGCCAGCTCAACTAAGAAGAGAAAAGCCCAGACATCCGATGTGAACACAAGTGTGCCCAAAAGAAGCAAGAAGAAGAGTTCGAGAAGTGATGCAGTACAAGATCCTGATGTTTCTGTTGTTTTGGCTTCATTT
>MKWU01003567.1_pt1 | contig 20217 bp, 19 predicted proteins | sample 809101 | NCBI WGS metagenome assembly MKWU01 (sample SAMN05860141, study PRJNA318959) | sponge metagenome | host: Aplysina aerophoba | place: Slovenia: Piran, Adriatic Sea, Gulf of Piran | collected 2013-05-07
AGCTGCGGCGTGGCGACGTGGTTCGGATCGTGATCCCGGGGGCGGCGGGCTGGGGCCCGCCTCTCGATCGCAATCCGCAGCGGGTGCTGGAGGACGTACGTTCCGGCAAGCTTACCGAGGCGTACGCACGCCGGGTGTACGGAGTCGTGTTCGCGCAGATGCCGGGCGCCGCCGCAGGCCCCGGCGCACTCGAACTGGATCCGGAAGCGACGAGGAAGCTGCGCCGGCGCCGACTCGGGCAGCGCGAGCGACGGCGTGCGCGGACCGAGCGGTCGACGACACGATGAAAAGCGGCCGGGGCAGGCTGCGAGCGGCCCCGGAAGACGTTCACCGTCACGGCGCGGTCGAGGGTTCGACTCGTCTTCGACAGTGTCTCCGGTATCACAGAGGTCCGGCCCGGCACTGATCTTCGAACGCCTGTGGCGTGAGACCGGCTGCCAAGCGGTCGTGCACACCCTCCTCGCCACCCGTCGCCATCACTTCGATGTCGAACGCGCGGTGTTCATGACCGTGCTGCACCGCCTCATGGTCTCGGGCTGCGACCGCAGCGCGTTGCAGTGGCGCCGCGACCAGGCCATCGACGGCACCGAAGGGCTTGAACTCCAGCATCTGTACCACTCGACAAGGCACGCGACGAGGAACGATTCGACGGCATGTGGGTGCTGCGAACCAACACCGAGCTGAGCGCCGTCGAAGTCGCATTCCCAAGCGCTGCCGTGGAGAATCGCATCGCGCAGCGACATGTAGTGACAAGGATTTTCTGCACCGATTAACTTGTTGATTTCAAATAGATTTAATTTCCTTACGGTCGAAGACGAGTTTGACTATACGGGTACAGTCGAATGGAAAAAAGTCGCCGCTGGCGCGCCGGAGCGGATGAATCTACGATAGATGGGCGCAAGCTGGCATTCACGCCTCGAAGTGGAGCGACGCGGTGAAGACGTACGCCGGGGATAGGACCATCGACGGCATCATCGTGACCATCGACGGCGAGCCGCTCGACCAGAGGCTCGACGTGCGCCGGTTCAGTGAGAACGGCTTCGAGTGGACCTACGAAGGCCCGGAGTCGCGCCAGCTCGCGCTCGCGATCCTGGCCGACCATCTCGGCGACGCGGACCGCGCCGTCGCGCTCGTGGAGCCGTTCATGCGCGAGGTCGTCGCGTACTTCGACAACACCTGGGAGATGTCGAGCGACGACGTGGCGGCCGCCATCGAAGCGCTCGGGTCCAACTGACGTTCCGGAGGAGCCCGGCCATGCCCAACCACTACAAGATGCTCGTCTCGGTGCTCGCCATCGCGGTGTGCACCGCGGTGTTCTGGTTCGACACCGAAACCGGGATCACGCGCTGGGTGACCCTCGCCCTGGGGCCGATGATGGCCGGCGCGATCTGGGTCCTGCCCGAGGCGAAAGCGAAGGAGATCCGGAGGGAAGTGGCGGACCGGCGCTGACGCCGCCGCAGACCCCGCACCGCGCGCGGACGCGCCGTAGAGCGCCTGCTGCCCCTCGACCGCGTCCGTTCCCCCCTTGATACGGCCCGTCGTAGCTGGCACCGGGCTCCTCCCGGCACTCCGGCCGCAGGTCGGATTGGCGCAGCGTAATCCGACATGGAACATGGCCCGACGTGTGGGTCCGATGTCGGGTTACGCCTTCGGCTAACCCGACCTACGGACGACTTGCGTGCTCCCGCTCACCGAATTCACCGGCCGAGGCCGGCACCGGGTGCCTCCCGACAGCCTAGTCGCGGAACCTCAGCATCTGCTCCGGCAGCCAGAGCGCGAGGTCCGGCCACTGCATGACCATCGCCAGCGCGATGATCTCGAGCGCGATGAACGGCAGCACGCCCCTGTACATGTGGCCGAGCCGGATCTCCGGCGGCGAGATGCCCCGCAGGTAGAAGATGGCGGGAGCCATCGGCGGCGTGAGGTAGCTCGTCTGGATGACGATGAGGAACAGGATGCAGAACCAGCTCTTCACCTCGTTCGGAGCGAGGTCGTGGAAGGTGAACGACTCGATGATCGGCATCGCGATCGGGATGATGATCAGGATGATCGAGATGAGGTCCAGCACGAATCCGGCCAGGAACGCGAGGGCGAGCAGCAGGCCCATCGTCGCCCATCCGGAAAGGCCGGCCGACTCCACGAGGCTCTGCGTGGTCACCATTCCACCCGCGATGGCGAACACCGTGGCGAAGATGTTCCCCGCGAGCAGGATCATGAGGATCATCGCGGTGACGAGCAGCGTCTTCACCAGCGCTTCCTTCAGCACCCCCCAGGTGAAGTTGCCGTAGAGGAGAACCATGATGATCGAGCCGGCCGCACCCATCGCGGCGGCCTCGGTCGGCGTCGCCCATCCGAGCAGGATGGTTCCGAGCACCGCGAAGATGAGGATGAGCGGCGGCACCAGGGCGACCGCCGTGATCACCAGCTTGCGGGCGAACGACGGATCGTTCTCGTCGGGCGGCAGCCGCTGCCCGTCCTGCGGGCGGAAGGTGCAGCGCACCAGGATGTAGAGGATGAAGAGCCCCGCGAGCAGGAGCCCCGGGAACAGCATCCCCATGAACAGACCGCCGACGTCCACCTCGGCGACCGGTCCCAGGATGACCACGATTACGGACGGTGGAATGACCGTGCCGAGCGAGCCGCCGGCGCAGATGGTGCCGGCGATGAGCCCCTTGTCGTAGGCGTAGCGCAGCATCACCGGGATCGCGAGCAGGCCGACCACCGATTCCGTGGCGCCCACCACGCCGCTCGCGGCGGCGAAGATCACGCACAGGATCACCGTGCCCACCGCGAGCCCACCGGGCAGGCGGCGCGTCCACAGGTGGATCGCCTCGAACAGCTTCTCCGCAATCCCCGAGCGCTCCATGAGCGAGCCCATGAAGATGAACAGCGGCACTGCCCCGAGCACGTAGGCGGCCGCCACCTGGTCGACCTTCTGGGCGAAGACGTTGGCCGCGAACGGGGAGAAGTTGAACCGCAGCGCCCCGAACACGAACGCGACCGAGAGCAGCGAGAACGCCACCGGGAACCCCATGAAGATCATCACCATGAGGGCCGGGAACATCCACAGGGCGAACTCCGCGCTCATCTGAGGCCCTCCACCGGCGGCGGCGCCGGCGGCTGCCGGCCGGACAGAACCATGATCGCCCTGACGACCTGCACGGTGGTCTGCATGAACAGCAGCACGATGCCGGTGACGAGGCTGAACTTGAACGGCCAGATGATCGGGTTCCAGGCCGACTCGCCCGACGTCTCATCGGCGCGATATGCATCGGCGAAGTACTCCCACACTCCCCACGTCAGCCACAGCAGCATCGGCACGAGGAGCACGTAGCCGGCCAGGTCGATGATCTGCCGCTTCTTCACGCTCACGTGGTCGTAGACGAAGTCGACCCGGATGTGCCGTCCCATCTGCATGCAGTACGCGATGCCGAACATGAAGCTCGTGCCCATCAGCATGTAGGCCATCTCGAACGCCCACTTCGTCGGAGCGGAGAAGAAGTAGCGCGCGAGCACCTCGTAGACCATCGCAACGACCAGGATCAGGATGATGAATGCACCGACGTAGCCGAACAGGCGCGTGTACCACTCGACCGATCTGATGTATGGCACCGGGCTCAGGCGCGCCAGCGACAATCCGATGCCCGCGAGCACGCTCACGAGCGCACCGAGGAGAAACAGGCAGAAGAGCGCCTCGAAGAAACTCGACCCCGGCGCATCCGCAACCCGCTGGAAGAACTGCCCCGAGCCCTTGAAGTAGCTCTCCCAGTTGAGCGCCAGCAGCTTGCCGAAGAACGCGAGGAACTTTCCCAGGGTTTCCATCGTGTTGCCGGGTCCCGTGGCCGGATTCGTGTCGAAACGAAAACCGGGGACGCCGGCCCGGCGTCCCCGGTGCGTTGCTGCTATGTCAAGAGCATTCCAGCAGAGCGGGAATGATACCCCGCACGGCGCTCACACCGGAACGCCCCCGCGTCGCTCCCGTTGGTACGGGGTCTCAGTTCGCTCCGAGCGGATAGAGGAACTGGCTCTTCCAGTGCGCCCGGATGGCGTCCTGGAACGCCTGGCGATGCTCGTACGCCTTCTTGAACCACTCGTTCTCCGCCGCCTGCTCCTCGGCCCACTTCTTGGCCTCCGCGTTCGCGGCGGCGAGGAACTCGGGTGAGAGCTGGACGAACTCGTTGCCGTGGTCGCGCATCGCCTGCACCGCGGCGATGTCCGCGTAGGGGTAGCGCGTGTAGGAATGGAGCGCCAGCACCTTTCCGGCGAGCCTCATGATCTCCCGCTCGTGGTCCGTCAGGCCGTTCCACGTGTCCATGTTGAACTCGCACTCCTGCACCGCCCCCGGCTGATGGACGCCCGGAGTGATGACGTACTTGGCGATCTTGTTCAGGCCCACGTCCAGGTTCACCGACGGCGAGCTCCACTCGGTAGCGTCGATGACGCCGCGCTCCAGCGCCGGGTACACCTCGGCGCCGGGAAGGATCACGGTGGAGGCCCCGAGCCGGCCGGCGATCTCGGCCCACGCGCCGGCGGTGCGCATCTTCAGCCCCTGGAAGTCCTCCAGCGTCTCGATCTTCTTGTTGGAGTGGAGGAAGAGCTCCGTCGGAAAGATGCCGCACGGAATCGACGCGACGCCGAACTGATCCTGGCGGTACTCGAACCACAGCTCCGCGCCGCCGGCCTGGAACAGCCACATCAGCAGCTCTTCGGGCTGAAGGCCGCCGGACATCCCGGCGAAGATGACCGTCGCCTTGTCGACGCCCCAGTCGTAGCCCATCCAGTTGTGCCCGACCTGCGCCACTCCGGACTTCACGATGTCGGTGACCTTGAGATCCTTGCCGAGCATGCCCGGCGCGAAGACATTGACCTTGATCTCACCGTTGGTCATGGTCTCGACCAGGCCGGCATAGGTATTTGCGTCTTCGAGGAAAACGCCCGGCAGGGCGGTCGCCATCGTCCACTCCTTGGCGGCCATCCCGGCGAGCGGCGCGGTCGCGAGCGCAACGCCGAGAGCGCCGCCGACGACCCACTTCTTGGCATGTTTCATCATGTTGGAACTCCTCCTGAGACCTTGTTCAAGAATGCGGCGTGCCGCGGTGCTCCGGGGATGTCCGCATCACGCCGGGCGAGTGCCGGAAGCGCCGTGTACGCCGCGCCAGGCGCCGCGATCCGGACATGCAGGCAGCGGCCGCTCCTCCCCGGAACCACCGTCACGGGCAACGCATCATACCGAAATTCCATCCCGGGGTAGAACAGAGATATCAGTCGCATACCAATTGTCCACGCTGCCGGCGGCCACTAGAATGCGGCTGAATCGCGCCGCCGGACACAGGTCCGAGGAGTCGACTCATGGCCGAGGCCGCACTTGCGCACCAAGGCATCACCGTTTCCAAGCTCCACCCCCACATCGGCGCCGAGGTGATCGGCGTCGATCTTCGCCAGCCGCTCGACGACACGAGCTTCGAGGTCATCCGCGAGGCCTGGCACCAGCACTCGGTGCTGGTGCTGCGCGACCAGCGCATCGACGACGAGCAGCAGGTCGCGTTCGCCCGGAGGTTCGGCTCGCTCGAGGAGACCACGTTCACCGTGGCGGCGGACAACCCCTACATCTACAAGCTCTCCAACGTCGACGACGAGGGGAACGTCCTCCCCGCCGACTCGAAGAAGCGGCTGTTCCTCGACGTCAACGCCCGCTGGCACACCGACAGCTCATTCCGGCCGGTCCCCGCCATGGGCTCGATCCTCTCCGGACGCATGGTGCCGGCGAAGGAGCACGGCGACACCGCGTTCGCCTCGATGCGGGTCGGCTGGGAGACGCTGCCCGAGGAGCGCAAGCGCGCGCTCGAAGGACTCGTCGCGGTGCACGACTACAGCTACTCGCTCAGCCTGTTCGGCGGCGGGCTGATCCCGAAGGACCAGATGGACTCGGTCCCGCCCGTGCGCCACCCGCTGGTGCGCACGCATCCGCCGACCGGCCTGAAGAGCCTCTTCGTCAGCGGACACGTCGAACGAATCGAAGGGATGCCGGTGGAGGAAGGACGGGCTCTCGTCGCCGAGCTCATCGAGTGGTGCACCCGGCCGGAGTACGTGTACCGGCACCGCTGGCGCCAGCACGATCTGGTGATGTGGGACAACCGCTGCGCGCTGCACCGCGCGACCGTGATCCCCACCACCGAGCCACGACTGATGCACCGCGCGACCATCGCCGGCGAGGGACCGGTGGCGTAGCGCCGCTGGCCCGAGCCGAGGCGACGCCAGTCATGCACCCCGAAGACGTGCTTGCCCAACCCTCGATTCGCCTGAGCGAGGCCCAGCGCCGCTTCTACTTCACCAACGGCTATCTCGCCGTGGAAGGAGCAATTTCTCCGGACTGTATTGCGCGGCTGCGCGCCGCGGCCGAAGAGATCGTCGAGCGCAGCCGGGAGGTTACCGAGAACGGAGCCTACGTCCTCGAGGAAGGGCACTGCGCCGAAACGCCCCGACTGCACCGCCTGCTGAGCCCCGAGGCGCACCATCCGGCGTTCTGGGAGTTCCTCGCGAGCGAGGAGATGACCGCGCTCGCCGCCGACGTCGTCGGACCGGACGTGAAATTTCACCACGCCAAGCTCAACTTCAAGTCCGGCCGCGGCAGCCGGGGCTTCAAGTGGCATCAGGACATCCCGGCCTGGCCCCACACCGACTACAGCCCGGTCACCGTCGGGATCTACATCGAGGGCTGCACGCCGGACCAGGGGCCGCTTTCCATGGTGCGCGGCTCCAATAACGGCGCGCTGTATACCCAGTACGACCACGACGGCAACTTCGCGGTGCGCTGCCGCGACGAGGACATCGTATGGGTGCGCGACGACATGATTGACGCGCCGACCGGGGGGCCGGGCACGGTAGTTCTGCTGCACTGCAGGACCATCCACGGCTCGCGGTCCAATCGATCGGAGGCGCCGCGGCCGCTGCTGCTCGCGGTGTACTCCAGCGCGGACTCCTTCGCGTACACCTCGGCCCCCATCGACGGGCCGTATCGCGGGGTCATCGTCCGCGGGAAGCCGGCTCGCTACGCATGCTTCGATGCGCGTCCATGCGAACTGCCTCCGGACTGGGCTCGCGAGGGCTATGCCGGACCGTGGGAACTCCAGAAGAACGCCGAGTCGGTGGACGACGACAAGCGGCGGGAGAGAGCGGTGTAGCCGTATCGATCCGCAGCGCCGTTTCGCGGCCTCAACCTCGAGTCGCGATCAACCGTCCACGATTGCACCCCGGGACACGTCGCCGAGCAAGCAGGTGCGATGGTGCTGATTTCGAGTTGGCGCCGCTGAATTCACGGCCTTCACGCCAAGGAACGCAGCAATTCGCCACCGTCACGGGCTTGGCGCGGGCGGTGGTACTGCGGTCGAAGCCCTGCCCTCGCTCTCGTTTGCCAGCGAGCCCCTCTTCCGCCCCGCCCGCGCGTCGCCATACCCTTCGCACCCCTGGTGGTTGGCGACTATTCTTTGCCTCGTTCGATGTGCGTCCGACGATTCTCCGCAAGAAAGATGAGAATCAAGTCCATCAATATTGACGGATTCAGAGGAATTCCAACGCTGAAGTTGGAATTTCCTGAGCAGGTCAATGTTCTCGTCGGCGTGAATGGTGCAGGCAAGTCCGCGGTTCTGGACTGCACGGCCATTATGTTGTCGCGGCTGATTGGACGAATTCGTTCGACAAAAGGTACAGGCCGCATCTTCTCCGAGTTGGATATAAATAACCACGTCCGGGAAACTCGTAGTGAGATTACTATTCAGTTTCGAGGAGAGAGTGTCTGTTGGCAGGTTATAAAGCCGCGGAGATGGCACCGGCGACAACGCATTTCAGGGCTCGAGGAGCTACGACGGCATGTGGAGATGATCCGATTGGAGTTGGAAGAAGACGAATCCTCGACCATTCCGCTTGCAGTCTACTACCCAGTCAACCGCGCCGTTCTCGACATCCCACTTCGCATTCGGACGCGACATCGATTCGACCGATTGTCCGCCTATGACCAAGCGCTTTCCGGGAGTCCAAGCAGTTTCAGGTTGTTCTTCGAGTGGTTCAGGGAGCGAGAAGACTTGGAGAACGAGCATCGCCGAGACAAGTCGAGTCACCGTGACTCGCAACTTCAGACGGTTCGTACTGCCATTGAACATTTTCTTCCGAGTTTCGGAAATCTTCGCGTGCGACGTTCGCCCCTCAGGATGGTCGTCGACAAGGACGGCGAGAATCTGGTCGTCAATCAACTTTCAGACGGGGAGAAGTGCACGCTCGCGATGGTTGGCGACCTGGCTCGCCGCATGGCCGTCGCCAATCCGGATATGACAGATCCGCTGCAGAGCGAAGCCATTGCCTTGATCGATGAAGCCGACCTGCATTTGCATCCCTCTTGGCAGCGAAGGCTTGCTTCAGCCTTCGCTGAGACGTTTCCGAACTGCCAGTTTTTGCTCTCGACGCACTCGCCAGCAATTCTCAGTCATCTGAAGTCTGACAGTATCTGGATTCTTAGACGCACGGGGAAGGGTATTGAAGCATCTCGCCCTGCCAATTCTTATGGTCATAAGGTAGATCGAATTTTAGAGGACATAATGGAGGTCCCCGCGCGACCAGACGAAGTGAGTGAGAAGCTGTCGCTACTCTTTCTCTCGATTGAACAGAATGAATTGAAGAAGGCGAGACGGATTTTGGATGAACTCAAGGCCTTGATGGCAGCCGATCCTGATCTGGTCAAGACCGATCTCCTTATTCAAAGAAAGGAAACACTTGGCCGATGAAGCAGATCGTAAAGGTCGATGAACCCTCGGATTTTGCAGAATGGAAGGCCAACGACAAAATGGCCCGTCGACCCAACTGGAACAGAGTGCCAGCTCCGGTTCGGAAGTCCATCCATGAGTCGCTTCTGCGTGAGCAGGGGTTTATCTGCTGTTACTGTGAATCATGGATTTCCGAAGAGGATAGCCACATAGAGCATTTTCGCCCCAGGAGATTTCAAGAACGCCGGTTGGACTATGAAAATTTGCACTGTTCCTGTCAGCGGAACGGCGAAAAGGGGCAGCCGCGTCGAAGCGCACGCCAGGGCGCCAGCGACCCGCAAGCGAGTAATTGGCCTGTCTGCGTTCGCGACCCAGACAGCACTCTGCCCAAATGCGGCTGGCGTCAGCTTAAGTGGGGGCTCGACTGGTCCGCTCTGATAGCGGGCTTCACTCCCCCTGGCGCAGGGTGCGGATCTCGCCCATCGCCACCGAGAGCATGGTGAAGTCCGTGCGACCCGCGGCCGCCAGGTCGGCGAGGATCTGGCGGCACCGGGCCACCGGAATCCCGTTCTGCGCGAGCCACGCCTCCACCCGTTCGGCCGGGGTCGCCTCGCCGGCGTCGAGCCGCAGCGTGTCCAGGGTGAGCGCGCTCAACTGCGCGTAGAGATCGTCGCGCAGCGCCGCCCTCGACAGCGCCTGCCAGCGGTTGTCGCGCGGTAGCGCCGCGACCTGGTCCCGCAGCCAGTGCAGGTCGAGACTCTCGCCGAGCGCGAAGTACACCGACGCCGCCTCCTCGACCGAGATCCCCGCGCTCGACGAGACCTCCACCACGTCCAGCGCGGCGAGCAGGTCGTTGCCGCTGGCGACCGTGAGCGCCAGCTCTGCGGGAACGCCGCACCCGGCGAGCCGGTCCTTCGCCGCATCGATCGCGGCTCGGCTCGTGTCCGCGACGAGATCCCGGAGCTGCCGGCGCAGCACAGTCGCTCCGCCCGCGAAGTGAGCGATGTCGCGCGCGATGTCGAGCGGCCGCGGCCGATTCCTGAGCAGCCAGCGCGCGCCCCGCTCGACGAGCTTGCGCGTCTCCAGCAGCATCCCGGTCTGGACGTCCGCCCCCACCGCGTTGTCCAGCGCCTCGATCGCCTCCCACGTACCGCGCACGCCGTACACCTCGCGCGCCACGAGGTATGCCCGGGCGATGTCCGCGTCGTCCGCGCCGGTCTCCTCCCGGAGCCGGAACGCGAACGTGATCCCGCACCGGTTGACCATCTCGTTGGCCACCACGGTGCTCACGATCTCGCGTGCGAGCCGGTGGGCCGACATCAGTCCGGCATGGCGCTCGCGCAGCGCGGACGGGAAGTACGCGCGAAGCTCGTTCACCACGAACGGCTCGTCCGGCAGCGCGGAGTCGAGCAGGCGCTGGTACAGGCCAATCTTGACGTAGGCGATCAGCACCGAGAGCTCGGGCGTACGCAGCCCCTCCCCGGCCGCGAGGCGCTCGGCGAGCTCCTCCGCCGCGGGCAGGAACTCGATCTCGCGGTCGAGCTCCCCGTCGCGCTCGAGCCGGCGGATGAGCCGGGAGTGCACCTCCAGCAGCGACTCCGCCTGGTTCTCGGCAACGGCGAGCGCCTGGGTCTGGAGGTAGTTGTTGCGCAGGACCAGCTCCGCGACCTCGTCGTCCATCTCCTCCAGGAGGGCGTTGCGCTGCTTGTCGGTCATGTCCCCGCCGGACACCACCTCGTTCAGCAGCACCTTGATGTTCACCTCGTGGTCCGAGCAGTCCACCCCGCCGGAGTTGTCGATGGCGTCGGTGTTCACCCGCCCGCCGCGGGCCGCGTACTCGATGCGCCCGAGCTGGGTGAGGCCGAGGTTGCCGCCCTCGCCGACGATCCGACACCTGAGCTCGTCCCCGTTCACCCGCACCACGTCGTTGGCCCGATCGCCGACGTCGGCGTGGGACTCGCTCCGCGCCTTCACGTAGGTGCCGATCCCGCCGTTCCACAGCAGGTCGACCGGCGCCTTCAGCATCGCGGCGATGAGCTCGCTGGGGGTGAGGGACCCGTCGTCGATGGCGAGCGCTTCGCGCGCCTCGGGACTCAGCGCAATCGACTTCGCGCTTCTCGGCCAGATCCCGCCGCCCGCGGACATTACCGAGCGGTCGAAGTCGTCCCAGGACGAGCGTGGCAGCGTGAACAGGCGCTCGCGCTCCGCGAAGGTCGCCTCCGGGTCCGGGTCCGGGTCGATGAACACGTGCATGTGGTTGAACGCGCCCACCAGCCGGATGTGCCGGGACAACAGCATCCCGTTCCCGAACACGTCGCCGCCCATGTCGCCGATTCCGACGGCGGTGAAGTCCGTGCTCTGGCAGTCGATGCCGAGCGCCCGGAAGTGGCGCTTGACCGACTCCCAGCCCCCGCGCGCGGTGATGGCCATCCCCTTGTGGTCGTAGCCCTGGGAGCCGCCGGAGGCGAACGCGTCGCCGAGCCAGAAGCCGTAGTCGTGCGCGAGCGCGTTGGCGATGTCGGAGAACGTCGCGGTCCCCTTGTCCGCGGCGACCACGAGATAGGGGTCGTCCCCGTCGTGGCGGACCACCCGCGCCGGCGGCACCACCTTCCCCCCGGCCAGGTTGTCGGTCACGTCGAGCAGGCCGCGGATGAAGATCCGGTAGCACTCGATCCCCTCCTCCTGCACCGCCTCGCGCCCGCCGTCGGCTGGCGGCCTCTTGGGCACGAAGCCGCCCTTCGAGCCGACCGGCACGATCACCGCGTTCTTCACCTGCTGGGCCTTCACGAGCCCCAGCACCTCGGTGCGGAAGTCCTCGCGCCGGTCCGACCAGCGGATGCCGCCGCGGGCGACGGCGCCGCCGCGCAGATGGACCCCCTCCACCCGCGGCGAGTAGACGAAGATCTCGTACATCGGCCGCGGCTCGGGCAGCTCGGGGATCCGGCGCGGGTCGAGCTTGAACGAGAGGTAGGGCTTCGGCGCCCCGTCCGGGCCCGGCTGGAAGCAGTTGGTGCGCAGCGTCGCGCGGATGAGACCGATGTAGCTGCGCAGGATCCGGTCCTCGTCGAGGTTCGCCACCTCGTCGAGCGCCGCCTCGATCCGGGTCATGACCTCCAGCTCCGCGTCGAGCTGCTCGATGGCCGCGTCCTTCGCGTCCTTCGGCTTCGTCGCCTCCTTCGCCGCCGGTGGCTCGCGCGGCCGGTCGGGGTCGAGCCGAACGAGGAACAGCTCCACCAGCATCGTGGCGATCGCGGGGTTCGCGGCCAGCGCCTCCTGCATGTACGTCTCGCTGAACGTGACCCCGGCCTGGCGCAGGTACTTGCAGTACGCGCGCAGGACCACGATCTCGCGCCATCCGAGCCCGGCGCGCAGCACCAGCCGGTTGAAGCCGTCGTTCTCGACCTCGCCGGACCAGATACGGGCGAACGCGTCGCGGAACTTCTCGTCGATGCGGTCGGTATCGAAGTCGGGACCCTCCGAGTGCAGCATCCCGAAGTCGTGAATCCACACCCGCGGCGCGCCCGCGCGCTTGATCTTGCTCGGATTCTCGTCCTCGACCTTGAGGCCCATGTTCTCCAGCATCGGGAGCGCGTCGGAGAGCACCACGGGGCGGCGGCCGGCCTGGAAGAGCTTGAAGCGCAGCCGTCCCTCCTCCGCCTCCAGCGGGCGGTAGAGGCTCATCTCGATGCCGTCCTCCCCCATCCGCTCCATCTTCTCCACGTCGAGCACCGCCACCCGCGCGGAGTAGCTCTCGCGGTAGTCGGCGCGGAACGCCTCGCCGTAGCGCCGGAACAGCCGCGTGCCGTGCTCCTCGCCGAACGACTCCAGCAGGGCGTCGTGCAGGTCGTCCGCCCAGGTGCGGCTCACCCCCTGCAGGCGGCGCTCCAGATCCGCCGTGTCGTAGCTCGCCGGACGCTTCGCGTCGACGTGGACCACGAAGTAGAGCCGGGCCAGCACCGACTCGGTGAGGAGCACCGTGAACTCGGTGTCGGTGCCGCCGAACGTCTCCTCGAGGATCCCCTGGATCACCAGCCGGCTCCCGGTGGTGAACCGGTCCCTCGGCACGAACACGATGCAGGAGTAGAAGCGCCCGAACCGGTCGGGGTGCACGAACAGCCGGATCCGCTGTCGCTCCTGCAGGTGCAGGATCCCCATCGAGGTGTCGAACAGCTCGCCGGCCGAAATCTGGAAGAGAAGCTCGCGGGGGAAGGTGTCGACGATGTTCTGCAGCGCCTTGGCGGCGTGGCTGTTGCGCGGGTAGCCCGCGCGACCGTGCGCCGCAGCAGGGGGATGCCGCGCGGCACGCGGTTGTAGGCGGTGGAGGTGTAGAGGCCGAGGAACCGGCGCACCTCGCGGACCTTGCCGTCGGCGTCGAACTGCCGGATGCCGATGTAGTCGAGATGGCTCGGGCGGTGCACCGTGGAGCGGACGTCCGCGCGCGAGAGCACCAGCAGCTCGGGTTCGTGCGGGTCGCGCCGCGGGCGCGGCAACGGCAGGTTGGAGAACGCCTCGCGGGCGCGCCCGCCCTCGTCGCGCAGCAGCCCGAGTCCCGTGCCCTGCTCGGCCACGTAGCGGTCGCGGGCTCCGGAATCGCGGCCCCCCGCGCGCTCCACGCCGTAGGACGCGAACCCGAGGAAGGTGAAGTGGTTGTCCTCGATCCACTCGAGGAAGGCGCAGGTCTCCGCGAGCTCCTCGGGGTCGACCGGCGGCGGCGTCGCCCGCAGGTCCGCGATGCTGCGGCGAAGCTCCTCGCGCATCGCGGCCCAGTCCTCCACCGTCGCCCGCACGTCGTCGAGTGCGGCGTGCACCTCCGCGGCCATCGCGTCGAGCGCCTCCTGCTCGGTCTGGCGGTCGGTCTCGATGTGGATGACCGCCTCGACGACGGACCCGTCCGCTTCGTCGTCGAGCGGGACGAGCGCTTCGACGCGGTCGCCGTCGCCGCGGCGCAAGCGCATCACCGGGTGGACGACGAGGTGGCTCGTGTACCCGCGGCGGTTCACCACCATCCGCACCGAGTCGACGAGGAACGGCATGTCGTCGGTGACGATCTCGACGATGGTGTGGGTCGACTGCCACCCGTGCTGCTCGATCTGCGGGTTGTAGACCCGGACCTTCGGCGTGCCGGGCGCGCGCCGCCGGGCGAGGTTGAGGTGCGCCGCCGCCGCGCCGTAGAGGTCGTCCGGCTCGCGTTCGGCGAGGTCGTCGGGCGAGACCCCCGCGTAGTATTCGTCGAGGAAGGCCAGGACGAGGTCGACGTCCTCGGCGCTCACCCGCTCGCGCGCGAGCGCGGCGACTTCGTCCATGAGCTCCGTCGGATGGGTCGCAGGCTGGGCCGTCATGGCAGGGCACCTCCCTCGCGGCGGAAGGTCAGTATAGACCGGTTCGGGATGAGTCCGTTCGGGCCGTCGGACGGGGGCGGGAGGGAGTGCGAGCGCGCGACGAATGCGGGGCCGGTTCGGCGATGGCGGACTCGCTCGCACGCCGAGCGAGACGACGGCCTACGCCGAAGGTGTCCCGATTCGCATGATTCCGACCTCGCTCCGGCGGATAGTGCGTTAGCATGGACGTCGTGCAATCTCGGTCGATCGTCATGGCGCTCCCCGACATGTCCCGACTCAGCCAGGAAACCCTCGCCATCATCGGCGTGGGTGTCGCGCTGGCCGCGCTGAACCTCGCCGGCACCGCCGGGCTACGCGGCGAGATTCAGGCCGTTCGGACCGAAGCGCGTGCCGACCGCGAAACGATGCGCGCCGCCCACGAGACGTTCCAGAGCCAGATTCTCCGACTCACCGAGCAGCAGGGCGTCCTCGGCGGACAGGTCGAAATCATCCGCAGCCAGCTCGTAACCAGGGAGTGATTCCCGGACGAGCTGGAACCTCACGCCAGTACCCGAGCGCGGCCCCACTCTTCCTCGCCGCGGGGATTGGCGTGACGGTTCACGGCAGCGAGGTGCGGAACTTGCTGCGGGTCGGGGCTCGTGCCGGGTGTGTCGCCGGGCCGAAGTTGACCGCCGGTGCCACGGAGTATGACCTTGACACCGAGGAGAGTCTTGTGACGGTGAAATCCTCGATCTCGCTCACCGACGAGCAGCACGACTTCGCAAGGGCACTGGTCGAGGCCGGGCGCTACTCGAGCCTGAGCGCGGTGCTGCAGCAGGGCGTCGATCTGCTGCGTCAACGAATGGACGCCGAGGAGCTGGAGACTGCGGTGCTGCGCGAACTGCTGTCCCGGCGCCGCGAGGGCGCGTTCGTCAGCGCGGAGGCGATGGATGTGCGGCTGGCTGGAGTGATCGCCACCAAGCGCCGCGCCCATGGCTTTCCGTCTTGAGTTCTCGGTCGAAGCCGAACGCGACTTCGGGCTGATATTCGACCATCTCGTTCGGTCCGCGCCAACCGGCGCGTTGTCTTCCGTTTCGAGGAAGGCCACGCCGTCGATGTCGACTACCTCGATTACCACTAGAGAGGCGGTTCCGATGCTCATGCACAACCCGCCCCATCCCGGCGCGTTCATCCGGCGCCAGTGCCTCGAACCGCTCGGGCTCACGGTGACCGAGGCCGCGAAGGGTCTCGCGGTCTCGCGCAACACGCTCTCGATGCTGCTCAACGGCCGCCTCGGAATTTCTTCCGAGATGGCCATCCGGCTCTCCCAGGCTTTCGGGGGCAGTCCGGAGAGCTGGTTGCAGCAGCAGTTGCAATACGATCTCTGGCACACGCAACGGCAGCGCGACGAGGTCCCGGTCCGTCGATTCGTCGCAGCCTGACCGCCGCCCGGCGCCCCGTCTCTCCTCGAACGCGCGGCTCGACCAGTCCATCACCTCGCGCACGGCCGACACGACGGCGGCGCGATGACGGACTCGTTCGTACGCCGAGCGAGACGACGGCCTACGCCGAAGGTGTCCCGATTCGCATGATTCCGGCCTCGCTCCGGCGGATGGTGCGCTAGAATGGACATCGTGCAATCTCGACCGATCGTCATGGCGCTCCCCGACATGTCCCGACTCAGCCAGGAAACCCTCGCCATCATCGGCGTGGGCGTCGCGCTGGCCGCGCTCATCCTCACCCATTCGGTCGGCGTGCGCGGCGAGTTTCAGGCCGTTCGGGCCGAGATCCAGGCCGTCCGGGCCGAGATCCAGGCCGTCCGGGCCGAAGCGCGTACCGACCGCGAAACCCTGCGGGCCGAAGCGCGGGCCGACCGCGAAACCCTGAGGGCCGAAGCGCGGGCCGACCGCGAGACGTTCCAGCACAACATCCTCCGGCTGACCGAGCAGCAGAGCGTCCTCCGGGCTCACCTCGACGGTATCTCCGACCCGCCGGCGCCGGGTCGATAGGCTGCGCTGCGACATGCCCGGGCTCAGCCGGTTGACCCTCACCGTCATCGGCGTGTACGCCGCGCTGGCGGCGCTGGTCCTCACCACCGACGCTTGGCTGCGCAACGACATCCGGGCCCTCGGGGATGACCTTCGACTTCTTCGGGACGAGTTCCGAATCGAGAATCGGGGCGTGCGCACCGGAGCCCGCATGGACCGGGAAGCCTGGCGTGCCGAGGCCCGGGCGGAAAGGGAGGCCCGGCGGGCGGAAAGGGAAGCCTGGCGTGCGGAATTCCGTGCCGACCACGCGGCGTTCGAGAGTCAGGTCCTTCGTTTGATGGAGCAGCAGGGCATCGGCCGTGTACGCCTTGACGGGGACAGCAACCAGACATCGAGCGTCGGCGAGTAGTCCCTCGGAACCGCTTCCGGCGCCGACGACGATGAGGGTTTGCCGGCCGAGCGCCGGAGAGGCCGACTTCAGGTCGTTGCGCCAAGGAGGCGCAGCGCGACCGGAATCACCCGCGACATCAACGAAGTGCCGATGCGCCCTGTCCGGCTTCGTCCGTATCGAGCACCGCCTCGGCGCGCAGCTTCAGGCCCAGGGCGCCGACGACCCTGAGTACCGTGTCCAAAGTGGGATTGCGGTCTCCCGAATCAGCACCAGGGCGGCCACGTCGGTGCCCGAATCAGGCGTCCTGAACTCGCCGATCGCCGAGAAGCCAAGCCTCAGCGCGTCGGCGTTTCCCACGTAGGTCCAATCGTTGCTGGCGTCCGTTGCGCCCTCGACATCGGTGATGTCCTCGTACTGGAATTGGGCCTTTCCACCTGCCATCACCTGGCAGGCCACGTGGACTCCGAATCGATCGACATCGGTACCGTCGGCGTTTTCCTTCGTTCCGCCGCCAATGGCGTAGGTCATGGGACCGAACGTTCTGGTGTTCGTCGGTTGGGCGTACTGAGGGAAGTGGGTCCGCGGACACAGCGCGTCGGTGCGGGCGACCGACGCGGCGTCGGCCGTGCGGCAAGGCACGGTTTGGCCGGAACTGCCGGGGCCGCGCCGCGAAATGGAGGCGGAGGATGAACGGACCGCGAGACGCTGGCGGTGCTTCGTGTCGATTGGGATCGGGGTGAAACGGAAAATCCCCCTTCCCCGGCCGGGGAAGGGGGCGAATCGTGGAATCAAGCTCTCGCCGAGAACTGCCGAACAGCGTCGCGCTCAGTTGAATATCACGCGGGCACCGAGGACGAAGAAGCCGTAGTCTTCCATCGCGGCACTGTCGTGATCGAGGTACTTGTAGCCCGCGTAAACCTGGGCGGCGCTTCCGACTGCTTGCCCGATACCGACGGCCCACGATGAACCACCGGTCCCGATGTCGGAGTCGGTGTACGTGGCAGCGATGCTGGTGCTTTCCATGTTGTGTCCGACGCCGAAGTGCGTGAACTCCGAGTCCGCCCCGGTATCGGGATCCTTCTGGCCCCAGGTGAAGTTGACGTGCGTCCCCTGCGCGAGACCGAGTGCCACGGACACCGTGGTGGCGTCTGCCTCGGGAGCGGCGGGCGCACCAGGGGTGAACTTCCAGTGCCCTACTGTGCCCGTGTGACCGTCCCAACCTGATGTTGCCAGTCCCATCACAGTGTTTCCGGTCGCCGCATCCACAATATCGTAGCCGACTCCGTTGTTATGGTAGTCAACGGTCTGGCCCGTCGCGGGTGCCGCGGGCGGCAAGGCTGTGCCCACGAAGACATTGCTGGCGGGACCCGCCGGCGTCGCCGGATAGTGGGTGAACCCGGCGTGGAGCGAGTACGTGATGCCGCCCGCCGTCTCTCCCGAGGTCCTCAGAGCCGCGTCCCAGAACTTGTTGCCGTCGGCAGAGAAGCTCAGCGACACCGGCCCCATGGCGGGCGCGTTGTATCGGACCACCTGCATCCGACCGGGACCGAACGTCGTGAAGATCGTGCTCGCCATCCCCGAACCAGAGCAGAAGTCGCATCCGACTTCGGTGCCGCTGAGCCAAGCCAGATTGTCAAGGTTGGCATACGAGATGAGGTTGGTAGCAGGCGCGGTCTGACCGACCGTCAGCGTGCCGAACGGCCCGGAAAAGTCAACGCTCGCGTGCCGGATGGTGGGAACTGTCGCGGGACTGTCATTGGGCGCGTCGCTCGCGTCGGCACTGCCCAGGGCGCCAAACTCCAGGTTGGCGCCGATGCTCAGCCCGTTGTCCAACTCCTCGGTACCGGTGAACCTGAACCTGGAACCGGAAGAAGCGCCGTCAACGTGATTCGGGTCGTCGGTGCCGGTCAGGCCGGAGAACACGAGCGTCCGGTTAATGTGACCTGACGCTCCGATTTCCACCCCCTGAGCCGCCATCGGCAGAACCAGCGCCCCCGATACGACGGCAACGAGTAGTTTTCTGTTCATTCCTTTAACTCCCATTGGCTAAGTGCTCAACCGTCGCTGTTCCGTCGGATTTCGGAGAGCGACTTCATGAAACTTCCCGTTTCGCGAAGCATGAAATAAAAGATTTATATGTTCATAAAAAATGATCTTTTCAAGCGTTTATGTGCTTTTTGGAGATCACGATGTCGTGTCGGCACATTGCAAATCGCCTCAGCAGGTACCTATCCGAACCCAAAGCCTGGTTCTAAAGAAAAGCCTATGGACAATTCTCGTAAATTGAGCGATCTTCGCTTGCGGAAGCGACTCCGAATCCCGGAAATCTACGGCGCCGAAACGGCAGTGAGGGCGCTCGCGGGCGCGTCCGTCCGTCCGATCCGGAACCCGTCGAAGCGGCGAATCGAATGTCGGCGCGTTACGCGCCGGGACGCGCTCACCCGGTACCTATCCGATCCCCGAGCGAAAACGGCAGAGGAGGTGTCCCATGCCCAGGATCACCAGGAAGGCCGTCGACGCCCTGACCGAGCGGGAGCGCGAGTACATGGTGTGGGACAGCGACATCAAGGGCTTCGGCGTGCGCGTGCACCCGTCAGGACGCAAGGTCTACGTCGTGAAGTACCGGGATGGCGGCCGCGTCATCAAGAAGACTATCGGCCCCCACGACGCCATTCCCCCGGCCGCCGCACGGGGCCGGGCTGCCGAGATCATCACCGTCGCCAGGACGGGCCGGGACCTGACCGGGCAGGTTCTGACGCCGCGAACGACCGACGCCCCGACCGTGCACAGTCTCGCCGAACGGTTCCTGGAGGAGCACGTTCCGGGCCACTGCAAGCCGAGCACCGCGCACAGCTACACGCTCGCCATCCGCCAGCACGTGGTGCCGCGGCTCGGCAGCCGGAAAGTCGCCGAAGTGACGCGCGCCGACGTGGCGTCCCTGCATCAGCGCATGCGCGCGACGCCCTTCGCGGCCAACCGCACCCTCGGGATCCTGTCCGCCATGTTCAGCGCGGCCGAGCTCTGGGGCCTGAGGCCGCAGGGCTCCAACCCGTGCCGGTACGTGAAGCGCTTCCGGGAAAGCAAGCGCGAGCGGTTCCTGTCCGATGCGGAGTACCGGCGCCTCGGCGCGACGCTGCGGGAGGCGGAGAGCACCGGCGTGGTGGCCGCTCCGGCCGTCGCCGCCATCCGCCTGCTGATGCTGACCGGCTGCCGTCTGTCGGAGATCATGAATCTGCGATGGGACCACGTCGCCCTGGAGGCCCGGGAGCTGCGGCTGCCGAGAACCAAGACAGGAGCATATTTCCTCCCGGTGCCAGTCAGTTCCGTCCAGTGCCACGCGGTTCCTAACTGACCGTATTACTTAGCTTTTTTTCTTCCTCCGGCGCTCCCTCCCCCTTGAATTGGGGCCACACGGTCCCTAAGCTATCCCCTCGGGTTGATGCCGCGCGTTTGCGGTTTGATGACACGATTCCGAACCCGGTCGAACCGGGTCCGGACGCGCCGCCGAAAAAGGAAAGCGTTCGGTCACGGGGTGATGGAGGGGACGATGGCACAGGGCGAAGCTGGCCGAAGCCCGGCAGAACGCGGCGTTGGCATCGTCGTCCTCATCACCGTCACCCTTTGACCGAACGCTTTCCGAAAAAGGCGTTCGGTCACGCGGTGATGGAGGGGACGATGGCACAGAGCGAAGGCGGGCGAAGCCCGGCGGAATGCGCTGTTCGCATCGTCGTCCTCATCATCGTCGCCCCTTGACCGAACGCTTTCGC